>Ga0207695_10000544_pt1 | contig 78507 bp, 52 predicted proteins | sample KBSC54metaG_FD_184354 | JGI IMG/M metagenome (GOLD analysis project Ga0207695, IMG submission 184354) | Corn rhizosphere microbial communities from Kellogg Biological Station, Michigan, USA - KBS C5-4 metaG (SPAdes) (version 2) | ecosystem: Host-associated > Plants > Roots > Rhizosphere > Soil...
ACTGTTGAATTTGCCGCTGGAATCGAAATCGGCGTCGACAATACGCAATCGTCGCAGAAACCAATCTGATTTCAAACGATGTGTGAAGGTTAGCATAATTGTCCAGAATTCAATCGATAAAATTTGAAAATCGTTTAGTTGCACCAGCTCCAGTGCAGTTCCCCGTCCCCGCTAAACAGCACCAATCATTTAGCTTGCTGCGGCAGGTGAGACAGGACAATCTCTTCGGCGCGGGCGATCACCTCAGCCAGATCCATGGCCGTCGAATCCAGCACCACAGCATCCTCGGCAGCGCGCAGCGGCGACTCTGCCCGGCTGCGGTCCCGGCGGTCGCGCTCCCGCATCTCTTCCAGCAGAGCCAACTGCGCCTCCTGCCGGTCCTGCTCCGTCATCTCCTCTTCCGGCGGACGAGGCGCCGGAGTGAAGATGTTCTGTCGGAAGCGGCGGTTGCTGCGCACCTCAGGAGCGGCGTCCAGGAAGATCTTCACCTCGGCGTCGGGAAAGACCGTAGTTCCGATGTCGCGGCCTTCCATCACCACTCCCCCATTCGCCCCCAGCTTCCGCTGCTGATCCACCATCCAGGCGCGAAGCCGCGGGTGCACCGATACCCGTGAAGCCGCCGAAGTCACGTCGGATTCGCGGATGCGCCGCGACACGTCAATCCCATCCAGCAGCACGCGATTGCCTTCGGCATGCGGTTCCAGCTGAATACGGGTGTCGGACGCGAGCGCCAGCAGCGGCCCCTCTTCGTCGAAATCCAGATCGCACTCGATCGCCTTCAGCGCCAGGGCACGGTACATCGCGCCGGTCTCCAGGTTCAGGAATCCGAACCGGCGCGCCAGGTGCGCAGCCAGCGTACTCTTCCCCGCGCCGGCCGGCCCATCGATGGCAATCACGGGCCGGGTGCGGCGCGGCGCGCCTGAAGATGAAACCTCATCGGTCGTGCGCAGCTGGTCGTCCATCAGGCCGAATCATCTCTCCTGGGCCGGAAGTTCGACCCCCCTGGCTTCTTGTAACCCGACGGCTTCTTGTACCCCGCTGACCCTCTCGGCCCCGATGGCTTCTTCGAGAACGGCTTTCCGCTGCTGGATGACTTCGAGAACTTGCCGCCTCCGCCGAACTTTGGCTTGGTGAACGAGCCCGGCCTGCTCGCCGGCCGGCCCTCGGAGCTGCCGCCCCGTCGCGGAGAGAATCCCTCCGAGGAGCGCTCACGCCTCTGCGGCCCACCCTCTGCTCCTCGATCCGGTCGCGGGCCCGTGCGTGGCGGGCGCCGATCGAAACCTCCTGCGCGACCCGTCGCATCCCGGTCGCGCTCTGGACGCGGCCTCGGAGATCGCGGCGCATCGAACCGCCGGAACTGCGGACGATCCTGGCCCGGGCTGCGTTCGCGAGGTCCGCTCGTTGGGCGCGATTCTCGACCGCGGCCCTCCCCGCGCCGTGGAAAACTACCCGGCGATCCGCCGCTCTCCGGAGCACGTCTTGGACGGCGTTCAAAATCCCCCTCCCGCCGCGGCTGGCGATCCGCGCCTCCCTGCTCGTTCCCACGTGGCCGTCGATCCGGCCTGTCGCTCTCCCGCCGCTCAGGACGCGGTCCGCTGCGGAACTGCGGACGCCCTGCCGGAGGCCCCTTGCGCTCTGGCCTGCCTTCGAACCGCGCGCGATCCGGACGAGCACCCTCAAACCGTGGCTTGCGCGGAGGTCCGCTCTCGCCCTCCGGTTTCCGCCTGGGGCGGTCGTCTTCCCAGGGCCGATCGAAGCGCGGCTTAGCCGCCCCCTCCGCGGGTTTCCGGAATGGCCTTCGCTCCCGCTCATCCCTGCCTGCAGGACGTGGTCTTGCTCCCTCTCCCCTGCCGCGCGTATCCCCGCGCTCAAACGTTCGCTTGAACGCCGGTTTGCCCTTCGCGAGATACCCCGTGCCCACCTTGCGCGGCTTCGGCACATACTTCTGAATGCGTGGCACGTCCCCGGATTCTTCTGCAGGCGTCTCGACGCCCGGTTCGCCAGCCGCTTCCGAGGCAGACTCGCCAGCCGCATCCCCGCCCAGTGGGAACGCCTCTCCCGCCACATGCAGCAGAGTCTTGCCGTCCACCGCCACGGTCGCAAGCTGACGCGCCGCCAGCAGCGCATGCAACACCTCGCGAATGCGCGAGCGCGGCGCCAGCGGCGAAAGGAAGCTCGTGATCTCGTCCTCGCTGGCGGCCATCGCCTGGCTCAGATACATCGCGGTCAGCGCTGAGAGTGCCTTGGGCTGGCCTGCATTTGCACCAGCCTTGATCTGCTTTACGAACCGGCTGGAGGTCAGCTCCCACACTGTCGCGCGACCCTCCGGCTGCACCACCGGAATCACCCGCAGCTGCGTCCACAGCTCATTCAGCGCGCGCAGGCACGCGGTCTCCGTCACTTCCTTGCCCAGATGCGTGGCCAGATCATAAGCGCTCAACGGACCGTTCGAGGTCAGCGCCTCATAAGTCGCAGCGGCCAGATTGGAAACCTTCGTCGGACCAGAGGTCGCCGGCGGCTGCTTCCACAGCTTGTCGCCGCGCAGCGTAAACACAAATGAGAATGCCGCAGCCGAGGCCACGAAGTCCGGAGTGTCGGCCGCCGTGCCGTGCGTGCCCATCAGGTTCAGCGGTACCGCTACACCCTCCGCCACCAGCCGTCCCAGCAGGCTGCGCGCCTCGCCCGTCTGCTCCAGGCTCGGCTCCGCGCTGGATCCGCCGAGCACCGCCTCCACCAGCGTAGGCGCAGGCCCGACCACCTGGGGTCGCGGCGCAAACAGCACCAGGCCGGCTGCATTGATCCAACTGCGCAGGTTCTCCGCCGTCAGCAGGGCTTCGCCGCTCTGGTGCCAGCGTTTCTGCCGGGCTTGATCCAGTTGCGCGGCCGTGGGTATTTCGGGGTTCGAAGATTCAGAATTCAAGTTGGAGAAGCCTTCCTGCAAATGCGCTGTTCGGGTGCATGGCCACGCGGCTGGCGCGCGCGTCAAAGATTTTCGGGTCTCAGCTAGATACGCTGGAATGCGCGCTGTATGTCCTTATGAGAATACCGCAACGCAATCGGCCGCCCGTGCGGACAGCTGGTCGGATGCTCGGTTTTGGCAAGCTCCCCCAGCAGCCACTCGATCTTGCTCGGTTCCAGCGGCATATTCACCTTGATCGCCGCATGGCATGCAATCGAGGCTGCGATGCGCCGTCGACGCGCCTCGGCATTCTCCGCCTGACGCTCCCGTTCGGGCACCGCCAGCACCTCCTCCAGCATTCGCTCCAGCTCGCGCCCCTCCAGACCCACCGGCGTCGCCTTGATGGCCAGGGTGCGCGGCCCGAAGGGCTCGGCCTCAAAACCGTTCAGCTCCAGCTCGCGCGCAATCTCCGCAAACGAAATCATCTGCGCCGGCAGCAGATCGATGAGCACCGGCATCAGCAGCCGCTGGCGCTGGACCTTCTCCACCTCGCGCTCCCGCAGAATCTTCTCAAACAACACGCGTTCATGGGCAACATGCTGGTCGATAATCCAGAGCCCCTCCTCATTGGTGGCCAGAATGAACGAGTCGCGAAGCTGCGCCACCGGCTTCAGCGTCGCCAGCGAATTCAGCGTGGCCGCTTCGGCTGCCTCGGGTATCGTCTGCGTCTCCGGCTCAGCCACACCGGCAGGCGCGTCATACTCGACCGCAATCGCCCCTTCGGCAAACTCGAGCCGCCCCGGAGCTGCCGGCACAGACGGAGATTGCAAACGAAAGCTCTCCGCGCCGTCGAGTGCGGTCTCCGATTCCACCAGCTCCCGCGGCGAAAACACCGGCTCTTCCGGCGGTCCGGGCATCGGGCTTACATCCAGCAATAGCGATGCACTGGCCCGAGGCGCGGAGGTGAGCGCCGCGGCAAAGTTCGCGGCAGGCCGCGCATGCATCAGCGTGGTCCGCACGCTGTCGCGGATGAAATCATGCACAAAGGCCGGCTGGCGAAAACGAACCTCCGTCTTCGCCGGATGCACATTCACATCCACCTCCTCAGGAGGCATATCCAGGAACAGCAGAACCACCGGAAACGAGGTCGGCGGAATGATGTTCCGATAGGCCTCCGAGAGCGCGTGCAGCACCAGCCGATCGCGCACCAGCCGCTTGTTCACGAACACGTAAATCGAGTTCCGGTTCAGCTTCTGCAGCTCCGGCTTGGAGATAAAGCCCGTAAGCCGCAGCTTGCCCGGCTCGGCCGGGCTATAGTTCGCCTCCCGTTTCCACGGCGGGGGCTCCGGTATTCCGGCTCGCGCAAACTCCATCTCCGCAGTCGCCGGCAGCATCATGGCCGCCGTATCCCGGCCAAAGATCTGGAACAGCCGGTCCGCGGTTGACTTCACCGCAGGTGCGACCAGAAGCGCCTGCGTCGCCGAGTGAAGCTCAAAGTGACGCTCCGGATGCGCCAGCGCATAGTGCGTCACCAACGCGGCAATATGGGCCAGCTCCGTCTGCTCGGACTTCAGGAACTTGCGTCGTGCCGGCGTGTTGTAAAACAAATCGCGGATCGCGATCGTAGTCCCCGCCGGAGCGCCCGAGTCCTCCACGCGCCGTATGCTGCCCCCGGCAATCTCGACCTCCGTACCGGCCTCCACCGCCGTCCCATCCAAGTCAGCCGTCGCGCGCGTCTCCAGCGTCAGCCGCGAGACGCTAGCAATCGACGGCAGCGCCTCCCCTCGAAACCCCAGCGTGCGAATCGAGAGCAGGTCGTCAGAGGTATGCAGCTTCGAGGTGGCGTGGCGTTCAAATGCCAGCAGCGCATCATCCCGCACCATGCCGTGGCCGTTGTCGACAATGCGGATCAGCTTGCGGCCGCCGCCCTCGACCTCGATCCGGATCCGCGTAGCCCCGGCGTCCAGAGAGTTCTCCAGCAACTCCTTGACCACCGAGGCCGGGCGCTCGACAACTTCGCCGGCGGCAATCTGATTCGCCACCTGGTCGGAAAGAACTCGGATGCGCCCCATACGCTGATTGTAGAAGCACGCAGCCGCCAGAAATGACGCAAACTCATCCGGCACTGCAGCTGCGCGGTTTCAGATCGGGAAAGGCTACTTCTTCTTGCCCTTCTTCTTTTCCTTACGTTCCTTCTTCTCCGGCGGCAATTCCCGGTCGCCGATCATGTGCAGCCGCATAAAGTTGGTTGCGCCCGACTTGGTCCGCGTTCCCGCCACAATTCCAACAACCTGATTGGGCTGCACAAAGCCGTTCTTCTCCAGAATCTCCTCGGCAATCGTCACCAGCTTGTCGGTGTCGCGCGCATGCGAGCAGAGCAGCGGGTAAGTTCCCCACAGCATCATGCCCCGGTTCACGATATTTTCGTAAGGCGAGAGCGCGAAGATCGGCGGCTGCGGCCTGTACTTCGACAGCATACGGGCCGTTGAACCACTCTCCGTAAAGATCGCGATGGCGCCCAGCTCCAGGTCCTCGGCCGAGTGGGCCATGCACTCGCAGATCGTCTCTGCCACCGTCAGCCGCGTCGCCGGTGGCGCATGCCTCCGAGGCGGCGGATCCAGCCGGATCTGGTGTTCGGTCTCCGTCACAATCTTTGCCATCATCGCAACAGTCTCCACCGCATACTTGCCTGCAGCGGTTTCTGCGGAGAGCATCACCGCATCGGTGCCATCGTAGATCGCATTCGCGACATCCGAGGCCTCGGCACGCGTTGGCCGCGGATTCTCGATCATCGACTCCAGCATCTGGGTGGCGGTGATCACGGGCTTGCGATAGTCCGCCGCCCGGCGAATGATGTGCTTCTGAATCGCCGGCACCTTCTCTGGCGGAACCTCTACGCCGAGGTCGCCACGCGCCACCATAATCGCGTCCGCTACCTCGAGAATCGAATCCAGGTGCTCCACCGCCTGCGGCTTCTCCAGCTTCGCCACAATCCACAGATCGGACTTCAGCGCGTCCAGCCGCCGGCGTACGTGCCGAACATCGTCGGCCGTCCGCACAAACGACACCGCCACGGCATCCGCACCATTCTTGACCGCGAACTCCAGGTCTTCCTCGTCCTTGTCCGTCAGCGAGGGCACCTTCACCGGAATGCCCGGCAGGTTGATGCCTTTGTTCTCGCCCAGCATGCCACCGTTGATAATCTCGCAAACGACGTTGGTGCCGTCGATGCGATCCACGCGCAGCTCAATCAGTCCGTCCGAAAGCAGAATGCGCGACCCGCGCTCCAGGTTCTCGGCGAGCGTCTTGAAAGTCGTTCCCACCACGGACGCCGTCCCCAGGATCTCGCGCGGCGTAATCGTCAGGTGCTCGCCTGCAATCAACTGCACCGGCTTGTGGTCCTTCAGCTTGCCCGTGCGGATCTTCGGCCCCTGCAGGTCGGCAAGAATGCAGATCGGCTTGCGCTCCTCCTGCGACACCTTCCGCACCATGGCGATCAGCTCGGCCTTCTGCGAATGGCTGCCATGGGAAAAATTCAGCCGGGCAACATCGGCTCCCGCCCGGACCAGCTGGCGGAATACATCAGGGCTGCTGCTGGCAGGCCCCAGGGTGGCTACAATCTTGGCGCGCCGGCTATGCTTCAAGCCAATCGGCTGCGAGGCGCTCACTGCGTCTGGACGTGCGGAAGTGTTCATCTAGGAGTTTTCAGATCCCTTGTGCCGGCCGACGCGCTCTTGAATGCAACAAGCGTCCTGACCGGCGATTTGATTGTCGGTCTCATTCTACCTGCGTCGCCCCACCTGTGCGGGCACCGAGCCCTCTCGCTTCGCGCCCGGGCAGGCAAACAGCAGGCAAATCAAATACTGGGAGTTCCATCTGACGTCGAAACCGCGGCCGCCGCCTGCTCCAGCTCCAGCTTGCGCTGTCTCACCAGCTCCTTGGTCAATTCATTCTCCCGCTGCTCATCCAGTTGCGCATTAAACTCCGCACCACACAGCACGCTCAGCGAGATGATGTAGAGCCAGAACAGCAGCGCAATACCCGCGCCCAGCGAGCCGTACACCTCGGAATAGTTTGCGAACCGCGTCACGTACCAGCCAAACAACAGCGTCGTCACGAACCACATCACTGTCGCCACCGTCGCTCCCGGAAGCGTGGCCCGCAGCAGCGGAACGTGCGAAAACACATGCTCATCCAGCTTCTGGCGAACCCCCGCCGGCCGCGAGAGCGGAGTCGCCGGAGCTTCCTCCGGAACGCCCGCATGATAAAGCAGCGCCGTAACTCCGATAAACGCTCCCAGCGCAATGGTCCAGCGCACTGTCAATCCGATATCAAAAAAGATCGACTGCCCTGTCGGGTTCAGGTTGGACACAAACCAGCTCGTCGCCGCGTGTCCAAACATCACCAGCAGACTCGCCAGGGCCAGTGGCGCCAGCGCCAGCGGCACCAGCTTGAACGATCGCAGCCTCCGCTGCCAGAAGTTCCACGAGCCCCGCGGCCTCTGCTGCGCGCGCCTCAACCCCTCCATCAGCGTGGAGATCACATTCGACGCACCCAGAAAACTCACCACCAGTGCACTCAACATCGCCTGCACCGAATGCCGGTGCGGTGCGCTTCCGAAAGCCGACTCAAACAGCGGACTCACCCCAGGCGGTAGCACCCGGTCAAAGAACGCCGCCACCTGCGTCCGTAACGGCGCGGTGTCCGGTAACAGGTTGACCGTTGCCGCCGCGACAATCAGCGCCGGAAACAGCGCCACAATCGCCGAGTAGGCAGTCGATTGCGCAACGTTCAGGCAGTCGTGCTCCAGAACCTGGAAAAAGGTGCCGTGCACCGCGCGCGAGTAAACCCGGTACCCGCGAAACAACCGCTCCCGCCATGTCCTCGTGCGCAGCACCGGCCCTGCCGCAGCGGCGGCTCCGGCGTCACGCCCCGAACTGGTCAGGCCTTCCACTTGTTCAGGAATTCCGTAACCGACTTGGACTCCATGTGGCGCATATCGGCAAACTGGCCGGTTCCCTGCGCATAAACTACCTTGCCCTCGGCGGTCAGCACCGCCAGCGCGGGAACGCCCTTGCTGATCGGCACCCCATACTTCGCCGCAACATCAATGTTCCGGTCCATTTGCCCGATCCACACATGCACCACGACATAGTGCTTCGCCAGCAGAGCTTCATTCGCCGGCTGATGGAAGTAGATATCCAGCACCTGGCAGTCGCCGCACCAGTCGCCGCCAAAATCCAGCAGCACGCGCTTGTGTTCCCGCTTCGCCTTCGCCAGCGCCGCAGCAATATCCGCCTTCGGGTTCGCCTTCTCCGAGTAGATATGCTTCGCCACAAACGGCATCGGGGCGGTCTTCGCCTGCGCCCAGGCGGCAGCCGGCACCGCGGGCGCGAACAGCAGGCCCGCGACAGCAGCCAAAAGCCCGGCACGCCGCACGGAGCTCGAAACCCATCCTGAAACCGCGCTGCTCCTCATCCAGACCTCCTCTGCGCCGTCCGGCGCCCACCAAACTCACTCGCCATCATGATGCCTGAGCCGGCATTCCCGACGCAAAGCATTCGCAGCCGTGGCAGCCGCAAATGCTGGTGTATCTTTAACCAAAGCAATGATTTTCTCTAAAGACTACGTCGGATATCTGGCGCGTCAGACCGTAAAACATCTGATCGAAGCCAAGATGATCCAGACGCAAAAGCCCGCCATTTTGAACGAGCGCGTCACCCAGGCACTCCTGGATGAACTCTCGCTCGAAGACCGCATCAATGACGAGGTTCGCGTCATCCTGGAAGCCCTCCAGGAGGACATGCGCCGCACCGGCGCCAGCTACCCGGAGATGTTCAAAAAAGTGAAGCAGCGGCTGGTCACCCAGTACAAGGCGGTGCTGTGAGAATCTCTCGTGACAAAGTCAACAAGCTCGCCCACACCGTCGCCGACACCCTCGCCGAGATCCCCGAGTGCGACTTTCTCGAGGACCGCAACACCATCCGCCAGGAGGCCCGTCGCGCCCTCGAGAAGCTCCTCACTGAGGAGACCCGCATCGACGCCGCCGCTCGCCAGAAGATCGCCTCCCAGCGCAAGATCATCCTCGAAGGCTCGCAGGAGTGGGACATCCTCTACCGCAAGTACTACAACGACGAGGTCAAGAAACTCGGCCTCTAGATCCCAGCGCAGCCAGGTTGAGGTCCCCGGCGGCTGCTGGTATCATCGAAGAACTGCTCTGGAGAGAACATTCTCCTGTCGCGATGGCGTTATGGTGTAACTGGTTAACACGCCGCCCTCTCAAGGCGGAGAGTCCGGGTTCGAGCCCCGGTAACGCTACCAACCCTCGATATCCAAAAGCAGCGACTTAGCCTAAAGGGCAAGGTGTCGCACTATGTGTCGAGTAACAGTTCCCTGCCCCCCGCCACACCTATTGGAAAGTCCTGGAAGCGCCGGGACCCTAATTCGATCGCAGGTCGAGATTTGGTCATAGCACAAACACGAGTGCCCAGGGCGTTTAGAGTTATCACAGCCCTCGGATCGCAGCCCTCTGGTTTATAGTTCCGGGTGGGACCACAGGTGAAGGGAGCCGTTCATGCGAAATCTAGTTCGTGCTGCAGCTGTACTTGCTCTGGCTGCGGGTCTAACAACTGCTCAAAGCCCTGCACAAGGGCCGCAGGGAGGAGGCGGTAGCTCAGCTGCTACTTCCGCGCAGACGATGGACCTTGCCTCGGCCAAGAAGATGGCAGCTGCCGCCGAAGCGGCCGCCCAAGCTGCGAACGCTCACGTTGCGATCTGCGTGATGGACACCAATGGCGACGTCGTTCTTCTGGAGCGGATGAATCAGACGGCTCGGCTCATTTTGGTGGCTGCACAGGGCAAAGCAAGGGCGGTGCTGCTATTTGGTGTCCCCACCGGGCAGGTCTCCGACGCGGTGCGGGATAAAAAGCCCGTAAACGCCACGATTTCACCATTGCCGATTGGGAGTGGGGGCGAGATCACGCTGCTGCGGGGCGGACTGCCTGTGATGAGAGACGGGAAAATGATCGGTGCCATCGGCGTAGGCGGATCGGCCTCCGAAACCGATGAGAAGTTTGCGCAAGCAGGAATTGATGCACTGAACGCAAAATGAGGTTGCGAGGCGCGTTACCTCCTCTGGTCCGGAAGTCGAAAGTCGGATGCCCGCGGCCCAGCCCTAGGCGGGATGCTCCAGCTTGAGAACCTGGAGAAAACATCCTCCTGTCACGATGGCGTTATGGTGTAACTGGTTAACACGCCGCCCTCTCAAGGCGGAGAGTCCAGGTTCGAGCCCCGGTAACGCTACAAACCTCATCAATCTGTGGATTCACAGCGTGAAGTAGCTCGCATAAACTGAGTAGTCTCTGAAGTCCAGAGAAGGCGGTCCGGCAGCCGAGACCACCGCTCGCTGTCACGATAATATTCTGCGTCAGTCTCCGAATCGTAGGAGCGTTCGCTTGGACCAGGATTTTGCAGCAATCATTCTCGGCGGCACAGGGCAGGTCGGCGGTGCAACGGTCGCCGAGCTACTGGCAACCCCTGCATGCCGGGAAGTCGTGATGCTCACCAGGAAACCAGTTGCAGACGGGTCGCGAGTACGAAATGTCGTTGTGGATACCAGCGCGCCGGACTTCCGCGAGCTCACTGCGGACGTTGTGCGAGAGACCCTGAACCAGGGTCCGGCCAGCGCTGTCAGCTGCGTTGGAGTCGGCTCCGGCTCCGCGCGTTGGAGCGAGGAGGAACTGAAACAGCTCGAAGTCGGGATCGTGGGTGCCTTTGCACAAGGTTGCTACGACGCCGCGATCGACCAGTTTTGTCTGCTCTCTGCTGTAGGCAGTTCGGCCAGCAGCCCGCTTCGATATGTTCGCGTGATGGGTATGAAGGAAGATAACGTCCGAAGCGTGGGCTTCTCTCGCCTTGCCATCTTTCGTCCCGGGATTATTGTTGGCAACGCTCACACTCCCGCATGGGCGGGATGGCTGGGAAGCCTTGTACCTGGAAAGTATGGAAATATCCATCAACAGATTCTGGGCCGCTCAATAGCCGCAGAGCTGGCATTGCACCGTGGCGACGTGGGCGAAGTCATCCTCGAAAACCAGGCAATGAAAGACCTCGCTGCCCAACTGCGTCACTAGGCCGCTTGAATTCCTTTATGTGCCGCGGTCACGATCGCCGGTTCGGACAGGCAGCGGATTTGCTGATGCATGCAAGACTGGCAAGCGTCAGGTGAAAACGGGCGCTGCGGAGATAGTGCTGAAACTCGGATCGTGTCACGCCGCCCAAATTAAGTCAGCTGCACCCCCGGTCAACCCCCGCGGCCGTGGAAACCACCGGATGCCCTTCCCTCGCCAATACTTCCCCATGAAATTCCATGTGACACGCGAGCCCCGGTAACGCTACCAAACCCTCCCCTGGTCAAAAAGACACATTGAACATAGATAGCCGGATCTAGTAATTCATCGTCATGCAGATCCCTTGTCTGGACGGCTTCCTCTTGTCTCCTGACGACCCGCTCTTCTCAGCCCACACGCGGGTCAATGACTTCCTGCTTGCGGAAGAGCAGCGGGATCCCTCCACTCCCTTCGACCCTCGGCCTTGGAAGAAACTCCCCAAACGAGATATTCCGTCGCTCACCTTGAGCATTCTGACTCGCCTGCGGTGGCTCGATCAGCACGACCGGGAATTGGACACTGCCCACCAATCTCGCATGCGCCTCCGGGCATTTCTGCGCGTGCTGTACAGCGTTAAGGCCGACTTCACCGAGCCGGAACTGAGAGCGGTGCTCGATGCGACCACCCCGTTGTTGGGCAGGATTGTCCCCTATGGCCCCGTGGAACGAGTCGCAGAGTACCTGAAGAAAAACGACCTGACTGAGGAACTATGCCGCTCGCTGCGCGCCTTTCAATCCGGCCTTCGCGAGGAGATGTCCGAAAGCCAGTCCAGTTTGCAGTCTCTCCGCCAGACACTCCATATGCAGCTTTGGATGGATGAGTGGGAGCCGCTCGATCCAGCGCGCTGCTGGAGCGAATGCATTCGCCGCGACCTTCGCCAGATGACCGGCGACCGCAAGCAGAAGTGGCGGAGTCTCCTCAAACACCTCCGCGGCAACGCGCCTGTCAGAATGCCCAGATCGTGGGCCGAGGAAACGCGGCCGCTGCTCGCCACCGTCGGAGCGGAGGACTTTTTGGGCAGAATGGAAGATTGGTTCGCGCCCTTCCAATCCGGCCAGCCACTACCCTTGTCTGTGGCCGGAAGTCACGTGCTCAAGTGCATGGTTTGGTTCTGCGCAGTATCGGACGATGAGCGCGTGAAGGCATGCGCTCTGTGGCTCTTGAATGCGAAGTGGCGGCAGAAGCGAAACGTGGAGAAATCCTTGGTCGCCCTCACCGAGCTGGGCGTCACCCGCGAGGAACTGAGTGCAGGGAATCTGCTGAAATCGCGCGCGCCCCACCTCCCCAACTACTTCAGCCGCCTCAGCCAGAGCCTCTCCATGCTTTCCATGGACCGCATCGTCCCAGACCCCTCCGAAAACCTCTTCATCGTCCAGGGACAGCTGCACTTTTATCGCGTGCTCCGCGAAAGTGGCAGAATCACCCGGGTCAGCGACAATGCAATCCTTGAGCTCGATTGGCATGCATTGCCCGATCAATACCGCGCCCTTGTTTCCCGCAAGTGCGACTCCCCGCATCAGGTTCATCTGCGGGCATCCATGCTCATGCAGGACAGCGTCTTCGCCCAGTACTTCCGTACCCAGGGCAAGAGCAATGCATAAGGCGCGTCCGGCTTCACTGCAGGATCAATACCGCCGATTCCGGCAAACAGTTGCGACGGTCCGACCACCACACTCCACCGCGCAACCAGAGTCCGGGTTCGAGCCCGTGGTAACGCCATCAGTCTCGAAAAAACATCCCAGCGTCAGTCATAGAATCAGCCGAGGGAAGGGCCTCACCAGCTCTCTTTCGGCTTCACTCAGCGCGGATCCCTTGAGTAAAACTGCTGCGAAGCTTTCTGGATGCCTCCCAGGTCGCGCTCCCCAGCGTTGATTGCGGTCTCGATTCCGCGTAGATACTGGCAGCCCACGCGCACCTGGTCCCATGCGGTGTACTCCTCCTGGAGCAGGTTGATGTACATGTTCAGCTCTTCGGGAGTGGCGTGGGAGAGATCGACCATGTCCGGATGTTGCGGATCCGATTTATGTCTGGCTTCAAACTGCGCGCGCTTGTACGACGCGTCGCGCCCAGGTTTTTGGCCATTCTCCAGACTAGTGAAGAGAATGTCTGCCTGCGAATAAACCTCCACCTCTTCCTGGCTGAGCAGTTGGACCAGTCCGCTGGACTTTGCGGCCAACCATACCGGATCGACCGGCAGGTAGGAGGAGGTCACATGCGGCTTCCTTGGCAACGGAACGGAAAGCGGCTGATGGGTGGTCAGCGCCCTTTCCACCAGGTCCGAGCGAGCCGAGAGCCAGCGTAGAGGATCGTTCTCGGTCTGTTCCGTCTGCCGGGCGTCCGAGATTGCTTTTTCGGTCTCCCGCTTCAGCGATTCGCGCAGCTCATTGCGCTCGTTGGCGCGATGGATCGCCTCGACGCTCTGCTCCAGGCCGATCGCAATGAGGAGACCCAGCACGATGGTGCTCATGTGCAGCAGATACTCTTTCCAGGTGTGGATGGGCTGGTGCGGAGGATGGACATCGAGCATTGGGGTGTTCTCTTCCGGAGGAGCTATCGTTTCGGACAGGGTGGCGTCAGTGTGCGGAATCGGGGCGCTGTCGGCTCGCACCCCGGGAGCCTGAGGTGCGGGTGCAATAGACGCAACAGTCTGGGGGGAAAGCAGTGTGGGGTCGTTCTCTGGCATGACGGGTTACAGGAGTTTATCGCGGATCGCTGGAACAGCGCGGGTGCCCGGTGGAAGACGCACCTCTATTTTGCTGGATCGAAATCGCCACTCCCGGCATAAACTTGCCACTGCGCGACAATCACACCTCCGCGCGTAAGGAAGTGGCGAACGATGGCACTGATGAAAACCTCCAATCCTGCACTGGGCAAAAACACCTTCAACGACCTCGGGCGTCCCGCGCTGAACGATGCAGCCGACACCGAACGCATGACCCTCGAAGGCACGGTCAACAAAACCGGCATCCTGCTCCTGTGCACCATGGCGACAGCGGCCTGGACATGGCATCAGTTCCTCCAAACCCGCCAGGTCTCTGACATCTCTTCCCTGGTGCTGGCCGGCGCTGGTCTCGGATTCGTAGTCGCACTCGTCACCATCTTCAAGAAGGAGTGGTCGCCCGTCACCGCGCCCGCCTACGCACTGCTCGAAGGTCTGGCTCTCGGCGGCGTCTCTGCCGTAGCCGAAATGCGCTATCCCGGCATCGGCATCCAGGCCGTATGTCTCACCTTCGGAACCCTGTTCACCCTGCTATTCCTCTATCGCACCGGCGTCATCAAGGTCACCGACAAGCTCCGGCTCGGCATCGTCGCGGCCACCTGCGGCATCGCCGGGCTCTACCTGGTCGAACTCCTCCTCGGCCTGTTCCGCGGAGGCGTTCACTTTGCCGCCATCAACGGCTCAGGCGCCATCGGGATCGCCTTCAGCGTCGTGGTCGTCGCCATCGCGGCCCTGAACCTGGTGCTCGATTTCGACTTCATCGAGCAGGGCGTCAACGTCGGCGCGCCGAAGTACATGGAGTGGTATGGCGCATTCGGCATCATGGTGACGCTCATCTGGCTCTACCTCGAAATCCTCCGCCTGCTCTCCAAATCCCGCAGCAGAAACTAAGCAGCAACATTGCTTTGTGAAGCATCCAGCCATAACTGGTGCCCCACCCCGTCATCCTGAGCGAAGCGGCTCGCCAGGCGAGCCGCGCAGTCACCGCACCCCGGAGGCCACGCCCTGCCCCAACCGGTCCGCCCCTTGAGCCGCTCAACCTAATCTCCGCGTCCCAGAATCCGCGAGACTGGAGGGTACGCCGGATCGTCTATTAATTCAGGCAGCGCGCAAGTTCTGCCGAAACGAGGCCGTATGCTGAGAAGAACGGCTGCCCTCCTGACGCTTCCGATCGCGGTTGCCGCAACCTTTGCGCAGCAACCCTCTCCTGCAACTCCCCCCTCATCGACTTCCGCAGCCGCGTCGGACTCAGTGACCACGATAAGCACGGTAGCCCGCCAGGTGGTCCTGGACGTGGTCATTACGGACAAGAATGGCAACGCGGTCAAAGGTCTCAAGCAATCGGACATCACCCTCAAGGAAGACAAGATTCCGCAGCAGCTGGTCCAATTCTCGGAGCGCGACTCCGATTCCCAACCGGCGCCGGCTGTACCGGCTGCGCAGTTGCCGCCCAATACCTTCGAAGACCACCCTCCGGTTACGGGAAACGGCCCCATCACGGCGATCCTGTTTGACGAGCTTTCCTTTGTAGACGCGGCGTACGCGCGGGACCAGCTTTCGGCATACATGAGCTCGGTCTCCCCCGGGACACCCATCTGTATCTTCAAGCGGGATTGGCAGGGACTTCATCTGATCCAGGACTTCACGACCGATCCGCGAGTGCTGCGCACGGCAATCGACAGCGAACGCAACCAGCAGATACGAAATATGCCGTCGTATACCTACCATTCCGACCCTCAGATGGCCGCCGTGCAGCAACTCGCCAGGTATTTGTCCGGATTTCCGGGCCGCAAGAATCTGATCTGGTTTACGGAAGGCCCCTCTACCGCCATGTTGGAGGGAAGGATCGGCGATACCTTCGAGGACCAGTACAACGTGATCGAGAATCCTCAGCAGATTGCAGATGTTCTCAGTCTGAGCCGCGTGGCCCTCTACCCCGTCGTTGCGGGGGGCCGTCACCCAAATCTCTCGGCGGGAATGGCGCTCAATGACGTCGCGAAACCAACCGGGGGCAAAGCTTTCTTCAACACGAATGGGTTGAAGCAAGCCGTCGACGAGGTAGTCACCGATGGGTCGAACTACTACACACTGGCCTACAATCCATCCAACCAGAACTGGGACGGCAAATTTCGTCACATAACCATCGAACTGAGCCGCAACGCGCTCGCCGATGACGACCAGCACAAACCGGCTTACCTTCCGCAGCCACCGTTCAAGCTGGCGTATCGCGATGGCTACTTCGCGAGAGATTCCTGGGCGCGCAGCCTGCCCCGTTCAGGAGGTCCGCGCAAACGCCTCGTCTACGTGCCCACCCCGGACGCCGGCCGGGCGAAGCCTGTCGCCGACAGCTTCCGGCACGCGCTCTCGTTTGGAGCTGCCGCTCCCTTTCAAATCAGCTTTCGCGCGCAGGTGACGCCTGACACACCGATCGAGAAAATGAAACGGCATCAGAAGGTAGAGGCGGCTCGTTTCATGCACGCACAATGGTTGGGAAAGCGGTATCGCGTCTTCAAAGTGCACTTTTCAGTGGACCCGCGCGGCATACTGCTGCCCACACCCGGCGGGAAATACTCCGGAGTGATCGACTTTGCAGTGCTGATCTACGACGACAATGGCGCCGTGGTGAATTCGCGAATCGACACCGCGCAGGTGGATCTCACGCCGGATCGTTACAAACAGGCACTGGCGGGCAGACTCGGCTTTTCCCAGTGCATTGCGGTACCGGTGCAGGGCAACTACTTCCTGCGCCTGGGAGTGCACGAATGGAAAACCGATCTCGCGGGAGCGTTGGAAATCCCAGTTGCCGATGTCCAACTTGAGCCGGCTTCTGCTTTAGCGCATATCGACAAGGGAACCGTCGAACCAGTGACCAGTTTGTTCCACCGGTAAGCCAAAGCCCCGAAATTGCTGTCAAGCCCCCGCAGCGGTCGAAAAGGTCGCATCTCCTTACCACACTTGCACTTCCGCTCAGAATTTCAATGTGACACGAGGTATGTCCCACCTGATATCCTTAAAGTAGGAAGCAAGAAAGAAGGCCCGGCAGCCAGCCGGGCCTTCATCTATTAACCGGAAAGTCACTCCCCTCAACTAACCTCAACGATTGCAACAGCACACCGTTACTAGAAAGGGACTCCCCTTCGTTAACTCCAGTCCCATCAGCAAAACACGGGAAGACACACTATCCCGGGGGATCGCACCCAAACGCACGAAGGGAGAGGGGTCATGGCTCCCCTCTCCCTTCGCTGACAACAACCGCAACTGCTGCCCCACCGGTTCAGTTACCAGCAGCGCCTTTCACGTTCATCTTCACGCCGCTCACATTGCCCGCGCCGTCGGTGATGAACAGGAGCTTGTTATCCCGCCCGGCGAACGTGTTGTTGGTCCCCGCCGTCGGGCCAACCGGAATCCGCAGGATGTTGTTCCCGTTCGGATCAAAGCCCATCACGCCGTTGCCGTTGCTGATGTAAATGTTCCCCTGGGCATCCATGGACATGCCATCGCCGCCCCACTCGGAAAACTTCTGCATGTTGGAAAGCGTGCCGTCCGGATTGATGTCAAAGACCCACGTTCCGCCCTTGTTGTCGTAAAACCACTTGTTGACGTAGAGCTTCTTCCCATCGGGAGTTCCTACGATGCCATTCGGCCAGCTATCGGCGTCCCATCCCATAGCCTCGGTCGTAACCCGAATCAGCGACGAGCCGCCGGGCGGCAGATAGTACACATACCCGCCCTTGCCGGTCGGAGCCTGCTCCGAGTGGGTCGGCTCCCACGGCTGCTGGCGCGGATCGTTCGCGTCCCAATACCCTCTGGGAAAGATTGGATCGGTGAAATACATCCCGCCGGTCGCCGGATTGATCCAGACGTCGTTCGGCCCATTGAGCAGCTTGCCGTTGTAGTTGTTCACCAGCACCACATGGCTGCCGTCCGGAAAGATCTTCCAGACCTCTCCATGCAGGTCAGAGCACGTGATCAGGTTGCCGTCGGCATCGAAGGCCATCCCGTTGGCCCGTCCGGTGCCGTCCAGAAACAGACTGATGGCTCCGGTCCCGGCATCCCATCGATAGATCTTGTCGTTTGGCTGGTCGGTGAAAAACACGTTTCCGTGCCGGTCCACGGCCGGACCCTCGGTAAAGCTGTAACCAGTTCCCAGCTTGGTCGTTTGTCCATGCTGACTCGGCGAGACCAGCCCAGCGGGATCAAAGAACCCGCTCGATGAAGTCGGCTTGTTCGGATTTTGTGAGTAGCACACTGCGGTGCATAGTGCGATTGCGAGAATCGACAGTCTTGTCGTCATTTCGTTAGCCCTCCGGCGACTTACAAGGAACATCCGCCGCACCCCGGGTGACAACGCTCTATCGGGTATTGTGCAAAGAACCATCGGGTCCTTTCGCACGGAGGATTCAACAACATCGCGTCGGAGAGCGTCGACCGTCGCGGTGCAGTTCAGTACTGCCATTGGAGCCGAACTGATCGGCAAAAAGCCAGGGTCATGGGACGGGCGGTGTTCTGCTCGGTCGAAAATAGTCCTGCGCAAGCCAGCCGAGCCCGGCTGCCGTTTTGCTCCGGAGGTGAAATACTTGGAACTGTTTCGAACACCACATTTCGTCCGTCAGCGGACCCTGTGATTTGGAGAACGTGAATGGAAAACGGCAGTTGCGACATTGGATTGATTGGCCTTGCGGTGATGGGCCAGAACCTCGTTCTGAACATGAACGACCACGGCTTCAAGGTGGCGGTCTTCAACCGCACCGTGTCCAAGGTCGATGACTTCATCCAGAACGAAGCCAAGGGAACCCAGGTAGTCGGTGCCCACTCCGCCGAGGAGCTGTGCAAGCTGCTCAAGCGCCCACGCCGGGTGATGCTGATGGTCAAGGCCGGCGAGGTCGTCGATCAAACCATCGAGCATGTCCTTCCCTACCTGGAGAAGGGCGACATCGTCATCGACGGGGGCAACTCGCTCTTTACCGACTCCAACCGCCGCTCTCGCGAGCTGGCCGAGAAGGGCATTCTCTTCATCGGCACCGGCGTCTCCGGCGGTGAAGAGGGCGCGCGCTTCGGCCCCTCCATCATGCCCGGCGGCAACAAGGAAGCCTGGCCGGCAGTGAAGGACATCTTCCAGTCCATCGCTGCCAAGGTCAGCGATGGCACTCCCTGCTGCGACTGGGTTGGGGAAGATGGCGCCGGCCACTACGTGAAGATGGTGCACAACGGCATCGAGTACGGTGACATCCAGCTCATCTGCGAGGCTTATCAGCTGCTGCGCGACGCGCTTGGCCTCGGCGCCGACGAACTGGCCGGCATCTTCGCCGAGTGGAATAAGGGCGAGCTCGACAGCTACCTCATCGAAATCACGGCGCAGATCTTCGCCAAAAAGGACGAAGACGGCCAGCCCATGGTGGACAAGATCCTGGACACCGCCGGGCAGAAGGGCACGGGCAAGTGGACCGCGATTTCGGCGCTCGATCTGGGTATGCCGCTCACTCTGATCGGCGAAAGTGTCTTCGCGCGCTGCCTCTCGGCGCTCAAGGACGAGCGCATGGCTGCCTCGAAGGTGCTCAACGGGCCAGGCAAGACGCTCAACATCTCCGACAAGAAGGCGTTCATTGAGGATGTGCGTCGCGCTCTCTACTGCTCCAAGATGATCAGCTACGCGCAGGGCTACATGCTGCTGCGCGCTGCCGAGAAGGAGTACAACTGGAGCCTGAATATGGGCGGCATCGCGCTCATGTGGCGCGGCGGCTGCATCATCCGTTCCGTCTTCCTCGGCGATATCAAGAAGGCCTTCGAGAAGAATGCGAAACTCGAGAACCTGCTGCTGGATGATTTCTTCGCCAACGCCCTGAACAAATATCAGGCCAGCTGGCGCAAGGCAATCGTGAGCGCGATCGAGGTGGGCGTGCCCACACCGGCCTTCTCCACTGCCCTTGCCTTCTACGATGGATACCGCACCGAGCGCCTGCCCGCGAACCTGCTCCAGGCCCAGCGCGACTTCTTCGGCGCACATACATACGAGCGCGTCGACAAGCCACGCGGCGAGTACTTCCACACCAACTGGACCGGACGCGGCGGACGCGTCTCCTCCTCCACCTACAACGTTTAGCTTCCGCTTTGAAGCAAGCAAAAGGCCAGAGCCGCACCCGCGGTTCTGGCCTGCTCACTTTCTGAAGCGCTGAAGACTACTGCATCGGCGCCTGAATGCGCTGCCACGCGTCCCATGTGTAGATGCCGATGATCACTACCGTCATAATCGCGGAGAGACTGCCAAGCGCCCGGATAAAAGGCAGGATCGTGTTCACGCGGCGCATAATCACGGTCTGCCGCTGCTGCTCGCGCGGGTTCACGTTTTCCAGAAACAGCTGGTTCTCCTCGTAGCGGGTAATGGTCCCGTTATAGGCCAGCAGCGCCAAGAACATTCCGGTCAGAACCGCCCAGATTACGATCAGGGCAGGCAATGCATGCATCATCGGGAGCCTCCATTTTGCGGCCGCCGCAGGCTCTTGAGCTTGGAAGCCGAGCGCCGAACTGCGGTGACGGCATAAGCATACCGCCGCCGGCCGCCTGCTGACACGCTGAATTTTGTGCAGCGTTGCCGGAGCGTTATCCGGCCGGGTTCACACCGCCCCTGCATCCGCGTACGTCACAGCCCCATCTAACAAATGCGTGCTTGCTTGCTGCGACCAAACCGGTCGCATATACTGGAAGCGCAGACGTTTTCAAGGAGATCCGCCCATGTCGACCGCCGCTGTTACCCCTGAGGTTGTAACCGGAACGCCCACACCGAAGTCTCAACCGGTGAACCTGACTCCGGCCGCAATCACCAAGGTGAAGGAGATCATGGCAACTCAGAATCCCGTTCCTGCCGGCCTGCGGATCGGCGTGGTGGGCGGAGGCTGTTCCGGGTTCCAATACTCCATGTCCTTCGAAAATCAGGCTGGAATGATGGATAAGGTCTACCACTTTGGCGACCTGAAGGTCTTTCTCGACGCTACCTCCGCCATGTATCTGAACAACTGCACCGTGGACTACGTGGAGACCCTGGAAGCTGCAGGCTTCAAATTCGAGAATGCGGCGGTAAAGAGCACCTGCGGCTGCGGGTCTTCCTTCAGCGTCTAGCCAACGGACCGCGAGAATCCTTACTCTTGGCTGGTTTAGAGCGTTCTTAACCTAAGGTTGGCACTAGAAGCCCGGCTCGCAGAGCCGGGCTTCTGCCGTTAAGTATCGCTTACGGGCGAAATTGGTGAAAAGCTCATATTGTTTCAATTACTTACGCGTAATTCGCACCTATATCGTGAAATCGCTTGAGCGATCGGCCCAGTGGCGGGTACCCTTCGCCCTCCCTAGGCGCAAAGCTGTCCCTGCACACGAGGGGCGGCGTACGGAGCTAAATGTAGATTTTTCTGGCATTCACACCGGCAGTACCCAACTGGCCACCTGAACGCGATACCCAATTTGGGTAGATCGCTTTGGAACCGGCTGGGATAGAATTCGAATCGATTGCCGTGAAATTGACTGATTTCGCAGCGCTTGTGTGTCCTGGCGCAGCGCGAACTGGGGTCTAAGTTGAGTTGTAACTCTGGTTGGATAGGACAGGACACGGTAGACAGATGGGCGCTTCAGCCGAAATCGGCTGCGGTCCGAGGCTGTGGATCCGTGACAGGACGTTTGGGTCGCCAGATTTTGGCGCTTTTGGTGAGCGGGTTTCTGCTGGTGCTGCCAACGATGGGTCTAGCCCAGGCGCGGGCCGCGTCCCCTAGCGGCCCCATGACCGTCGTCGGTGTGGTATCTGACCCAACCGGCGCAGTCGTGCGTGGAGCTCAGGTTTCGCTTGTCCGCCAAACCGATGAGCAGGTGGTATCCACCGGCGTGAGCGGTCTATACGGAATGTACCGGCTTGACGCGGCGCAGGGAGTGTACCGGGTGAGAGCTTCCGCTCCGGGCTTTGCTCCATTTGAGAGCAACCCTGTCGAGATCTCCGTCGAAAAATCCAATAGCCGGGTGCGGGTGAACGTGCTGCTGCAGCTGGCGGCCGTAGTGGCCGACGTGAATGTTCCGGAGGCAGCGGATGCCGCAGCAAACGGGCGTGATCTGGTTCTGAAGGGCCGCACGGTGCAGCAGCTTCCACTCGATCCGACAGCGCTCAAAGAAGTTCTGGCGGGGTTGGCGGGAAGTTCGTCGGCCCAGATTCTTGTGGATGGATTCAGCGGGGGCAAGCTTCCCTCCCGCAACAGCATTCGCGAGATACGGATTAACGAGAACCCCTACTCGGCGGATAACGACACCGATACAGCGCGCGGCGTGGTCCAGGTGCTGACGCAGCCCGGCAGCAATCAGCTTCACGGATACGCGTACGTGTACGGGGACGATTCGCAGCTGAATGCGCCGAACCCCTTCGCCGCGGAGCAGCCGCCGTATTATGCCGACGGGGCCGGCGCCGAGGTGACCGGCTCAATCGGGCCGCGAACCAATGTCTACCTCACGATTGAGGACCTGCAGGAGAGGACCGACGCGGCAATTGATGCCCTGACTCTGAACAGCGGGCTGTCAGCCGCTCCGGCAGTCTATACCGCGCCCAATCCGCGGACCACAGTAGATGCCGCTGGGCGACTGGACGCGAAGCTGAGCGGGGCCAATACGCTGATCACGCGATACTCTTTGCGGCACGTCACTCAAAGCAATCAGGAGGTCGGCCAGCTGGTGCTCGCATCCCAGGGGTTGGACGAGGAGAGCTTTACGCACACGCTGCAGTTGAGCGATACCTCGATAATCAGCTCGAATGTGGTCGCCGAAACGCGACTGCAATACATCCGCACTCGTCTTGACCAGAGCCCTGCTAGCACTGCTCCGGCAATTGTGGTCGAGGGTGCATTCATTGGAGGCGGCAGCCCCAAGGGATCACTGGACGACCATCAGGATGCGGTTGAGTTGCAGAGCACGGTTTCGATCGCCGCGGCGCGACACTTCCTGAAGGTGGGCGGCAGATTGAGGACGGAGAGAGAGTCGAACCTGAGCCGCTCGAACTTCAACGGCCAACTGATTTTCTCCAATCTGGATGTCTATGCGGTAACACTGTCGGGGCTGGCGGCCGGACAAAGCACAGCTCAGATCGCAAGTTCCGGCGGTGGAGCGAGCCAATATATCTTTGCGCAGGGAGACCCCAACGCCAAGGTGCTGGTCGCGGATGGGGCATTCTTCGCGGACGATAGTTGGAAGCTGCGACAGAACCTGAAGGTCAGTTACGGCCTGCGCTTCGAGACGCAGAACTTCATTCGAGATCATGCGGACTGGGCTCCCCGGGCGGGATTCTCGTGGGGACTCGGCGGGCAGCACGGTACGGGTGCTCCGAAATATATCGTGCGCGGAGGTGCGGGTGTGTTTTACCAGCGGTTCGGCGCGGACCATGCGCTTGACGTGACCCGGTTTGACGGCACCCGGATGCAGCAATATGTGGAACAGTCGCCGCAGCTTTGCCTCTCTGGGATGCTGACGGTTGCAAGTTGTGGAAGCGCCCCCATCGGGGTGCAGCCGAACATCGCCGGGACGGTGTACCGGGTCAATCCGGGGTATCAAGCTCCTTACGTTCTGGAGGCCAGCGCAGGGGTGGAGCGACAACTGGGTGCGCGCACAACAGTGCGGGCAAATTATCTGCATGCGCGCGGGCTGCACATGCCCTACCTCGAGAATGCCAATGCTCCACTGCCGGGGACGTATTCCGTTGCAAATCCGGCGAGTGGAACAAGGCCGGAGGGCGCAGGGCTGAATGTTTATCAATACGAGTCAGAAGGCGTGTGGCGCAGGCGACAACTGACCAGCAGCGCCATGGTACGCGGAAAACGATATTCGGTGACGGGAAGCTATATGCTCCAGTTCAACGACAGCGACACGGAGAGCGATGGGCTGTTTCCGCTGAACCGGCTCGATAAACGGCTGGATTATGCCCGTTCCAGCCTGGATCAGCGGCACGTGGGAACGTTGAATGCGAGCTTGGATCTGCCCCATGGAATTAGTTCATGGGCTTACATGCGGGCCGCCAGCGGAGCTCCTTACAACCTGATTGTGGGTGAGGATCTGAACGGCGATACCCAGTTCAATGACCGCCCTGCTTTCGCGACGGACCTGAGCCGCGTAAGCGTCGTCCGGACGCCGCTCGGGACATTCGACACGATGCCGCTCCCGTACCAGACGATCGTTCCCCGGAATTTTGGACAGGGACCCGGTTCGTTGACCTTGAATATCGAGACCGGCAAACAATTTGGGTTTGGACCGCGAGTCGGCGGCGCGGCAGGAAGGCCAGCGGAACGAAAGTTTTCGGCGGAGCTGCAGGTGCTTGCCCTCAATGTGCTGAACCATCCAAACCTCACGCAGCCGATTGCGGTGGTGGATTCACCGCTGTTCGGACGATCGGTGGGCGTTACCGGCGGCGGGTCGCTCTCGCCGAGCCGTTGCTTCGACATGCAACTGATGATCAAGTTCTAACGGCGGCGTCGGCACTTCGCAGGCAAGCGGATTGAGGGAGCGGCTAGACTTGACCCATGGGATGGGTGGCCAGAATGGCGCAGCGACGGCCCGCCGACTGGATGCTGGCGTTCGAGGCCCTCTTGCTTCTGAGCGCTTTCCGGTTGGCGCTGGCATGGATCCCGGCAAGCACAATTCTGGGGAGACTCACTCGTGGTGGACGCTCGGAATCCGTGGATAACCTGACGACTCGGCAGATGCTGATAGCGCGGCGGGTGCAGTGGGCGGTGAGCGCGGCGGCACGGCACTCTCCCGTAAACTTTGTGTGCTTTCCTCAGGCGCTGGCGGGCTATTGGATGCTGCGCCGCAGAGGAGTCTCTGCAACGCTGGTATATGGCGTCGCCCGCTCTGAAACCGCAGAGCTGCAGGCGCACACCTGGCTGAGCGTCGGGGAGACCATCATTCTGGGCGGCGAGGCCGCGGAGAGATTCACGCCCATGGATCGTTGGACCTGACTCGCTAATAAGCCAGCAACTTACACGATTCGCCAGCCCAGCCTCACAACCTCAGAGCGTTCAGAATCAACTAAGTGGGAATGGAGCCTTTAGGTACTACGCCGTGGTGGCAGACCGCTGTCATCTACCAGATCTATCCGCGTTCCTACCAGGATTCGAATGGCGACGGAATCGGCGACCTTGCCGGAATCATGAGCAGGCTGGAGTATGTCGCCAAGCTGGGTATCAAAGCCATCTGGATCTCACCCTTTTATCCGTCGCCGATGGCGGACTTCGGATATGACGTCTCCGACTACTGCAACGTAGACCCAATGTTCGGCACGCTGTCCGACTTCGACGCTTTGATTAAGCGGACGCATGAGTTGGAACTCCGGCTGATTATGGACTTCGTCCCGAACCACACCTCGAACCAACATCCGTGGTTTCTCGAGAGCCGCAGTTCGCGAGAGAATCCCAAGCGCGACTGGTATTTGTGGCACGACCCGGCTGAGGGGATGGGGCCTCCGTCGAATCGGCCGCCAAACAACTGGCTCTCGCATTTTGGCGGAAGCGCGTGGACTTGGGACGAGACGACCGGGCAGTTTTATCTGCACTCGTTTCTGCCGCAGCAGCCGGACCTGAACTGGCGCAATCCGGATGTACGAAAGGCGATGTACAACGCGCTGCGGTTCTGGCTCGACCGAGGCGTGGACGGGTTCCGGATGGACGTGCTGTGGCTGCTCATCAAGGACGCGCAGTACCGCGACAATCCGATCAACCCAAACTGGAAACCGGGAACTTCGTCCTTTGGGCGGTTTCTGCCGCTGTATACCGCCAACCGGCCGGAGACGCACGAAATAGTCGCGGAAATGCGCGCGCTGCTGGAGACGTATTCAGGAGAACGGCTTCTGATCGGAGAGATCTATCTTCCAATCGAGGAGCTGGTCCAGTACTACGGGGCCAGCGTGCCCGTGGGAACGGAAGAGGAGCTGCACGATCTGACGACGGCCTCCATCACCGGCCCCAGACTGAAGGGTGCGCAGCTTCCGTTTAATTTTCACCTGATTCAGACACCTTGGAGTGCGCACGCGATCGCCTGCCTCATCCGGGACTACGAGGCGGCGCTACCCCCGGGAGCGTGGCCAAATTGGGTGCTCGGAAACCATGACCAGATGCGACTGGCAACGCGGATTGGCGAGGAGCAGGCTCGCGTGGCGGGGATGCTGCTGCTGACCTTGCGGGGCACTCCAACGCTTTACTACGGAGATGAGCTCGGGATGAAGGATGGCGTGATTTCGCCGGACCAGGTGCAGGATCCGGCGGAGAAGAATCAGCCGGGAATCGGTATGGGGCGCGATCCGGAGCGGACGCCGATGCTATGGGACAACTCGACCAATGCGGGATTTACTACCGGCAAGCCGTGGCTGCCGATTAATCCCGAGTACACGAGCCGGACGGTGGAGACGGAGACCAAAGACAAAAACTCCGTGCTGTGCCTGTACCGCAGGCTTCTTGAATTGCGGTGCGAGCACGCGGCGCTACACTCCGGCGACGTGTACGGGGTGAAGCCGACGGACGACAGCAATCAGCAGGTGCTGGGATACCGGAGAACGGATGGCATCGAGCGGATTCAGGTGCTGCTGAACCTTTCTGGCGAGCCGCAGGAGGCACCGTGTCCTCCGGGGCGGGTGATGCTCTCGACCCACACGGGACGGGATGCCGAATCGATCCGAGGCAACGTGAAACTGCAGCCACACGAGGGAGTGGTGATTGTGCTCGAGGAACATCTGTCAGGACAGTCGACGACCCTTCGCAGGAATAAGGACGAGCAACGCAGGCCCTAGGGAGTTGTGAACCGAGTACGCCGGCGATTCCCACATAAAGCGCACACGGAATGGGAGAGGGCGCCTGTTAAGATAAGCAGGAAGTCCAGTCGCGCAGCCGTGGGTTTGCGCGCATAAAGGCGGGCGCCGAGTGCTTTACTGGCTGCTGTATCAAAAGCTGTTCCCCTATTTCCGGGTCTTCCGTATCTTTCGCTACCTGACGTTCCGGACAGCGTTTGCGAGCCTGACGGCGTTGGCGATCGGTTTGCTGATCGGGCCTTTTGTGATCGAGCAGCTGCGCGAGTTTCAGATCGGGCAGTACATCCGCGAAGACGGCCCGCAGAGCCATAAAAAGAAGGGCGGCACACCGACCATGGGCGGCGTGCTGATCTGCATTTCAATCCTGGTGCCGACGCTGCTCTGGGCAGACCTGTCGAATCCGCTGATCTGGGTGGTGATGCTTTCAACCGTAGCGTTCGGTGCGATCGGCTTTGCAGACGATTACATCAAGGTGGTGAAGAAGCGCAATCTGGGATTGACGGCGCGGCAGAAGCTGGCGCTTCAGTTTGCCGCCAGCGCGGCGGTGGCAGTGGGGCTGCTTGTCCTGCAGAAACACCGGGCGTACTCCACCCGGCTGGTGGTTCCGTTTGCGAAGAGATACCGGCCCGACCTGGTCTGGCAGTGGCTGGGAGGCATTCCGCACGCGCACTGGATGGCCTTTCTGCCGTTTGTGGTGTTCGTGGTGCTGGTGATTACGCTGACCAGCAACGCGGTGAACTTGACAGACGGGCTGGACGGATTGGCGATTGGATGCACCATCGTGGCCACTGCCGCGCTGACGGTGCTGACCTACGTCAGCGGCCACGCCGTCTTCTCCGATTATCTGGAGATTCCCAGGATGCCGCTCGTCAGCGAAGTGACGGTCTTCTGTGGATCCATGGTGGGGGCGTCGATCGGCTTCCTCTGGTACAACGCGCATCCGGCTGAGGTGTTTATGGGGGACGTTGGGTCGTTAGCGCTTGGAGGAGCGATCGGTACAGTGGCGGTGATCATCAAGCAGGAGCTGCTACTGCCGTTTATCGGCGGTGTGTTCATCATGGAGGCGGCGAGCGTGATGCTGCAGGTTGGCAGTTATAAGTTGCGCGGCGGGAAGCGGATCTTTCGGATGGCTCCGCTGCACCACCATTTTGAGCTGCTGGGGTGGAGCGAAAGCAAGGTGATTGCGCGCTTCTGGATACTGGCGCTCGTGTTTGCACTATTTGCGCTGACGACGCTGAAACTGAGGTAATACGGTCACAAGCGCGAGCTTGTCGCGTGTTTCGGTTGGTTTGCTACTGTTTTGGTGACTGTGGTACCACTCTTTCCCTTGGAAAATCCGGTCTATGGAACTGAAGAATAAGCGCGTGCTGGTGGTGGGGTTGGGGAAGTCGGGAATTGCGGCGGCGCTGTTTTTGCGAGATCGCGGGGCACGAGTTACGGTCTCCGATGCGCGCAGCGCCCGGGAGCTGGAGCGGGAGATTCCGGCGCTACTGGAAGCAGGCGTGATGGTCGAGACGGACGGGCATGGACTGCTGACCTTCCGCGGCCAGGACCTGATCGCGGTGTCCCCCGGAGTGCCGTATGACACGCCGGAGCTGGCGCAATCGCGCGCATTTGGGGTGCCGGTGATCGGCGAGCTGGAGCTGGCGTGCCGATTCCTCCAAGGGCAGATTACGGCTGTGACAGGCTCAAACGGGAAGACCACAACGACCAGCCTGATTGGGAAGATCTTTGCCGACAGCGGACGCGACACGTTGGTGGGCGGCAACATTGGCGTGCCGGTGATTGATCTTATACAGCGGAGCTCAGTGGGAACCATGAACGTGCTGGAAGTTTCGAGCTTCCAATTGGAAACCGTGGAGGAGTTTGCACCACACATCGCCGTGGTGCTGAACATCACTCCGGACCACCTCGATCGGCATGGAAGCTTTGAGAACTACGCGGCGGTGAAGGCGCGGATTACCGCGAAGCAAACACATGCGGACTTCCTGGTGCTAAATGCGGAGGACAAACCCACGCAGATGGTCGCCGGCAAAACACAGGCGCAGGTGTTCTGGTTCAGCGGCCGACGGCCGATCCGGCAGGGAGCGTTCGTCCATGGAGAGAGCATCGTGTTTGTGCCGCGTGAGGGCGGCCCGACAGAGCCGGTCATGCCGACGGAGGAAATTCCGCTAAAGGGCGCACACAATGTGGAGAATGTGCTCGCTGCGGTATGCGTCGCCAGGCTCGGCGGGGTTCCGGCAGAGAAAATTCGGGAAGCGGTAGGGAGCTTCCAGGCGGTGGAGCACCGGCTGGAGTTTGTGGCTGAGGTAAACGGGGTGGCGTACTACAACGACTCCAAGGCGACCAATGTAGATGCGACGAAGAAAGCGCTGGAGGCGTTTCCGGGGGGGGTTCATTTGATTCTTGGCGGCAAGGATAAGGAGTCGGATTACGCCGAACTGACCGAGCTGATCAAGAAACGCGTGAAAACTGTTGCCACAATTGGTTCGGCGGCAGAGAAGATTGAGCGGCAGCTGGCGGGAGTGACGAAGATAGTCTCAGCGGGCACGCTGGAATCGGCGGTACAAACAATCTCAGCGGACGCGACTTCGGGAGATGTGGTGCTTCTGGCCCCGGCCTGCTCCAGCTTCGATCAGTTTGAGAATTACGAGCACCGTGGGCGTAGGTTCAAAGAAATTGTGAGACAGCTTGGAGCTGCCGGATCGCGGTCGGGAGCTGAGGATTAAGGGCGCAGGAAATGGCGAAGCGGGTTGGTGTCGATAAGTGGCTGTTTGGAACCGTGCTTCTGCTGGTGCTCTTCGGCCTGGTGATGGTCTTCTCAACCTCAGCGGTGATGGCGAAGGAGACGCTGGGCTCGCCGTATGCGTTCGTGGGCAAGCAGGCGTTATGGGCGCTGCTGGGCCTGGCGTGCATGACGGTGCTGATGCAGGTGGATTACCGCCGATATAACAGCTATGGCGTAGTGGTGACGTCGGTAGCCATGACGACGGTTCTGCTGCTTGGTGTGTTTGCGATGCATGGGATGAACGGCGCGCACCGCTGGATCCGGGTAGCGGGAACGACGCTGCAGCCTTCTGAGCTGGCGAAACCGGTGATTGTGCTGTTTCTCGCATATTTTCTGCAGACGCGCATCCATGCGATGGACGATTTGAAGGGAACCATCCTGCGAGCCGTCCTTCCATCCTTGGTATTTATTGCTTTGATCTTGAAAGAGCCGGACCTGGGCACTGCACTGGTGTGCGCCGGGGTAACAGCGCTGATGCTGTACCTGGCGGGAGCACAGGTAAAGTACTTCGTGATTGCGGCGGCGGCCGCTTCCCCGCTGCTCTATTACATGCTGTTCCATGTTGCGTTTCGGCGCGCGCGCATGCTGGCATTCATCAATCCAGACCTTGATCCTAGGGGTGCCGGGTTCCATATTCTGCAGTCGTTGATTGCGGTGGGGACCGGTGGAGTGTTCGGACGTGGGTTGATGGAAGGCGTGCAGAAGCTGTTCTATCTGCCGGAGCCGCATACGGACTTCATCTTCGCCACGGTTTGCGAGGAACTGGGGCTGATTGGAGCGATCGCGATCGTGGCGCTGTTCGTGATGCTCGGGTACCGGGGTCTTCGCGCGGCGGTACTCTCGACCGATCCTTTTGCGCGGTTTCTGGCGTTCGGGATCACGACTGCGATTCTGATCCAGGCGTTCTTTAACATGAGCGTGGTCCTCTCGCTGGTGCCGACCAAAGGGATCACGCTGCCGCTGATCTCGTCCGGTGGAACCTCGGTGTTCATTACGCTGGCGAGCCTGGGGATTCTGCTGAACATCACGCGCGAGATCGATTAGGTGAACGCGGGCGCGTCAAACGGCAGCGTGCACCGCATGCGGGTGCTGATGGCCGGCGGAGGCACCGGCGGGCACGTGATTCCAGCGCTGGCGATTGCACGGGAACTGCGTGATAATTTTGGCGCCGAGGTCCGCTTCGTGGGGACGGCACGTGGGCTGGAGACGAAGTTGGTCCCGGAGGCGGGCTTCCGGTTGGAGCTGGTGCGGTCGGGGCAGTTGAAGAACGTGAGCCTCGCGACGCGGCTGAAAACGGCGCTGGATGTGCCCCGCGGGGTGGTGGAATGCCTGCGGCTGATTCGGGAATTTGGGCCGCAGGTGGTAGTTGGCGTGGGCGGATACGCCAGCGGGCCGGGAATGACGGCCGCCATCCTGCTGAACGTGCCGACGCTGGCGTATGAGCCCAACGCGGTGCCGGGAATGACGAATCGCTGGCTGGGTAAGCGCGTGAGCGCCGCGGCGGTGAACTTCGAGCAAACGGCGAAATATTTCCGAGATGCAGAGGCGACCGGCGTTCCGGTGCGGCCGGAGATTTTTAATATTCCGCCTCGGCCCGAGGGAGCGGCTCCCCGGCTGCTGGTGACCGCAGGCAGCCAGGGAGCGCGGATTTTCAACGAGCTGATGCCGAAGATTGTGGCTCCATTGCTGGCGGGCGTCCCGGGGTTGACGATCCTTCATCAGGCAGGCGCGCGTCATGTGCTCGCGACTCGGGAGGCGTTTCAGGCCAGCGGAGCTGACCCCGGGCGATGGCGGGTGGAAGCTTTTTTGGAGGACATGACCGCTGAATACGATGCTGCGGACCTGGTACTGGCCCGATCCGGCAGCACAGTGGCGGAGCTGTGCGCAGCTGGCAAAGCATCCGTACTGGTGCCTTTTGCGGCGGCTGCTGACGATCATCAACGCAAGAATGCGGAGGTTCTGGTCCATGCCGGCGCAGCGGCAATGCTGCTCGAGCGAGATGCAACTCCGGACAGGTTGCTCGAGATGCTGCGGGACCTGCTGCTGGATCCGTCGCGGCGGGCCGCAATGTCGGCGGCTGCCAGGAGGCTCGCGAAGCCGGGCGCATTGCAGAGGATTGTGGAGATCGTAGAACGGCTCGCGCAGGAGCGCTCCGGCACCAGACAAAGGGGCTGAGGCAGGTTCGCCTCAGCCCCTCTTCACCACCGTCGCCAAACGTTATCGGCGTCCGCCACCGTGGGATCCACCGCCACCTCCGCCGTCGTGGAATCCACCACCGCCCCCACCGCCGTGGAATCCACCGCCGCCCGCGGACGCACCGCCGAAGCTCGCATGGGAGCCGCCGCCGGAGTTTCCGCCGCCGTATGCTGCACGGCCACCGCCGCTGTAATTTCCACCGGAATAGCCGCGCGCTTGCGCAGGTGCGGAATAGCTGCGTGATTGCATGGAGGAGTTGCCGGAGTATCCGCGGGACTGCGGGCTCGAGTAGGTGTTAGATCCACCTCGGAACTGACCAGCGTTGCTGGACTGGTACGTGCGCGATGGCTGAACACCAGAGTAGCCGCCGCGATAGGCCTGGGAGTTGCCGCCCTCGAATCCGCGACCCCGCTGAGCTGTATATCCGGATCCGAAAGACTGCGTATTGCCGCGTTGTGCGGAAATGGAGTTGGGGCGTGAGCCATTGGCCATATAGCCGTTCCGGAATCCTGGCTGTTCGCGGTTGTAGGTACGGCCGTTGATGCCGGATTCGCGGAACCCGCCGCCGCGTCGAGCATCGTAGTGCGCGAAAGCTAGGCCACCGGGCCGGCCGTCGAACCCGCCGACACGCTGGTGATAGACGTAGCCGTCATGCCCGCGGAAACCGAAGCGGTTGTATTCGCCGTTGTAGTAGAAGCGGTGGTCGCGCCAGTAGCCGCCGTAGAATCCGGTCCCAAAGTATCCGAAGCCGTAGTTGATGCCGCCGTAATAGCCGACGCTCAGGCCCCAGTAGCCCGGATTCCAGAAGTAGGCGTCGTCTTCAAACCCCCAATAACCCGGAGTCCAGAGGGCGTCTTGATAGGGTGGCAGCACCCAGGCTCCGTCGATCCAGTAGTAGCCGCTCGGTCCGTAGGCCCAGTATCCGGGCGTCCAGATGTACCCGTAGCCTGGGCAGGGAGGCTGAACATAGACCGGAATGGCCGGAGGGGCAATCCCGACCGAGACAAAAACCCGCGCACTGGCGGCCGGAGCGAGCATGAGAGCACCTGCAATTACCGCGGCGCCGATGCTGTTTCGAAAGACCCGTGTAAGTTTCATCCTGCACCCTGTCTGGGGTCCTTCGACTCGCTGGGACGAACTCAACGGCAGCGTTGCGCGGACTCCGAACTCAAGGAGACTACCCGCCGGTCGGGCAAGGGGGCAAGCTCCTGAAGGTTTAGACACAAGGTTGGCCAAATCGTTGCGCTCGCCCCCCGAGAGACGGGATTCGGAAGGCTGGGCAAGTGTTGCCACTGACCTGGCCCTGGGACTCTTGGACGCGATCAGGCCTGGGATGCAGCCGGTTGGCGGATCGCTGTTAGAGTGAATGCGGGTGCGACGGAGGGACCGACACTGACAAAGCACCGAGGAGAGTGTGCGTTAGATGTTCTTGCCGGGTCACTTTTTGTTTGCTCCATCGCACCGCATTCACTTCATCGGCATCGGCGGAGTGGGCATGAGCGGAATTGCGGAAATTCTGCTCACAATGGGGTATGCGGTTTCGGGCTCGGACCTCCGCCGGTCGGCCGCTACGGACCGGCTTGCCGGACTGGGCGCAACCATCTATGAGGGACACGCGGCGGGCAATGCGGCAGCCGCGGATGTGGTGGTCACAAGTTCGGCTGTTCGGCCCGGCAACCCGGAGGTGCTGGAGGCTAAAGCGCGTAAGGTTCCGGTGATCCAGCGGGCGGAGATGCTGGCGGAACTCATGCGGCTGAAGTACGGCATCGCCGTCGCGGGAATGCATGGCAAAACGACGACCACCTCATTAGTGGCGGCGGTGTTGAGCGCCGGCGGAGGCGAAGGAAATCTGGACCCGACTGTAGTGGTCGGCGGGCGTGTGGATGCGCTGGGTTCGAATGCACGGCTCGGGTCGTCGCAGTATCTGGTGGCAGAGGCCGATGAGAGCGACCGTTCGTTTCTGAAACTGTCGCCGGTGCTGGCGGTGGTGACGAACCTGGACCGCGAGCACATGGACTGCTACCGCGATATGGTGGATGTAGAAGATGCGTTTGTCGAGTTCATGGACCGCGTTCCGTTTTATGGAGCTACGACTGCGTGCCTCGACAATACCGCTCTGAGAGCGGTGCTGGAGCGGGTGCATCGACGGGTATACACGTACGGTGAATCAGAACGAGCGGATTTTCGGCTGCAACTGATTGACAATCCAAAGACGAACGCGAAGGTGCACTGGCGCTTCGAGGTGAATTACAAAGGGCTGGTGCTCGGGCCTTTTTCGTTGCATGTTCCCGGGCGGCACAACGTGCTGAATGCTACGGCGGCGGTGGCGATTGGAGTTCAGGTGGGAGTTTCGCCGGACGGGATTGCGCGCGGTCTGGAGAGTTTTCGGGGGGTGGACCGCCGGTTTCAGGTTCGCGGAGTGGCGCGAGGCGTAACCGTAGTAGACGATTATGGACATCATCCGACGGAGATTGAGGTCACGCTGCGCGCGGCCCGGGATGCCGGTTACAGCCGCGTTCATGTGCTCTTCCAGCCTCATCGGTATACCCGGACCAGAGATCTGCAGGCGGAGTTTGCGCAATCGTTTTCCAGCGCGGACACGGTGCGTGTGCTGGATATTTATGCCGCCAGCGAGGAACCCATCCCGGGTGTGAACGCGCACAGTCTGGTGGACGCGATTTCCAGTACCGGGAAGGTAAGGGATGGAGTCCGCTACGCAGAATCCATGCAGTCGGGGGCGCAGGAGATCGCAAAGGTAGCACGCTCGGGAGACGTGGTCCTGACCATGGGTGCCGGCAGTATTTCCCAGGCGGGGGCGTTGGTCCTCGGTGCACTCGAGCAGGAAAAGCTTGGGTGAGTTGCTGAATGGGTACGTCCCGGATCAACTTTGTAGGCGGGTACGCGGGTGCGGGATATGATCTGGGGAGGCGATTCCTCGCGACCTTGCTCAGGCCGTGCGATCAGGCAATTTGTTTTCAAGTCGTGGCAGTTCGGTGCTGGATGCGCCGGAGCTGGATCGCGGCCAAAAGAACGGCGGAGTTCAGGGATTGAAGCGTAGAGCTCCCGTAACCGAAATGCCGCTGCGACGCGATCGTTCTTACGTGGAGAGCTTTGCTTCCGGGTACGGCGAAGAGATGGCAGAGGTGTTTCCGCCGGGCTCGAGGCGGCGGCCGGGCGTGCGGCTTTCACTGAGGGGCGGTCTGATTCCCAGAACGGTTTGGGGCAGAGTTGCCGCCGGCGGGGCGCTGATCTTGATCCTTGGAGCTATCGCCGGAGGCACGATGTGGGCTCGCAGCTTTCTGCTTTCGGACGAACACTTTACTATTTCGAATTCAGCCGCAATCCAGATTGCCGGCAATAGTCACCTCACCAATGCGCAACTGCTGAGCGTGTTCGGTGGCGATGTAGACCGGAACATCTTTCGCATTCCGCTGGATCAACGCCGGGCGGAGCTTGAGAGCCTGCCGTGGGTTGCGCACGCGACGGTGATGCGCCTGCTTCCGAACCGTATTCGTGTCGGCATCGTTGAGCGGACACCAGTCGCATTCGTGCGTAATGGAACCAAGATTGGGCTGGTGGACAGCAACGGTGTGCTGTTCGATGTACCGGATCCTCAGCCCGAGAACGGGTTGGCGCCGCACTATTCTTTCCCGGTGCTCACCGGAATTTCACCTGACGACCCGCTCTCTACGCGATCCGCGCGAGTAAGGCTGTACCTCGAGTTTATGGCGGGATTGGACGCGGGCGGCGAGGCGATCTCAAAGCAGGTGAGCGAGGTGGACTTGTCCTATCCCGACGACGTGAAGGCAATCGTGGCCGACTCCAACTCACATACGAACCTGCTGGTCCACTTTGGCTCTAGCAAATACCTGGATCGCTATCATCAGTACCAACAGCACCTTGGCGAGTGGAAGACGCAATGTCCGCGGCTGGCCTCAGTGGATATGCGGTATGAGCAGCAGGTGGTGCTGGAGCCGTGTACGGCCGCGCCCGAGGCTACCGCCACGGCAGCGGTGGAGAGGCCCGTGCCGATCATTCCCGTTCTACACAGTACCCTGAAAGCAAAACCGCCGGTGCGCCACAAGCCCCTCCTGAAGGTCAACGGTAAGGCCAAGCGGGCCGCCCATGGAGCCGCGCGATGAACGGAAAGCAGGAGAGCCTGATTACGGTAGTCGACGCGGGCAGCAGCAAAATATGCGTGCTGGTGGCGGAGCTGCAGGACGGTGTGCTGCGGTACCGATCGCACGGAATCGAAGCCGCGCAGGGCATGCGAAAAGGCCTGATTGCGGAGCTGGGACCGGCCGCGGACGCGATCAATCGCGCTGCGCTTGCAGCGGAACGCGGCGCCCGAGCGCCGATTGAAACCGCCGTGGTGGGAGTAGGCGGAAGCCATGTTCGGGGCGTCAACAGCCGCGGTGGAATCTCGATGGGTAGCCGAATGCGTGAAATTACTCGGGAAGAGGTACGGGCGGCGGTGGACCGTGCGCGCTCGGTTGCGCTCCCGCCGGATCGTGAGGTGCTGCACCTGCTGCCCCAGGAATTCATTCTGGACGATCAGGGTGGGATTCACGATCCGATTGGAATGGTGGGCAACAAGCTTGAGGTGAACCTTCACCTTTCCACGTGCTCAGGAGGTATCGCTCAAAGTGTGGTGACTTGCACCAACCGAGCCGGCCTTGAGGTCACCGACACCATCTACGAGGGCATTGCCGCGGCGGAAGCGGTACTCTCGGCTGACGAGCGGGAGCTTGGGGTGTGCGTTGCAGATATCGGCTCCAGCACGACCGAATTAGCAGTGTTCTTTGAGGGATCGATTGCTCACACGGCGGTGCTGCCGATTGGCGGCGACCACTTCACCAACGACCTCGCCGTGGGTCTGCATGTTTCAGTGGAAGAAGCTGAAGAGCTAAAGTGCGTCTACGGAAACTGTGTTGTGACTGCGGTGCCGCAGTCCAACGAGATCGAGATCGGCTCGAACCTGGCTGTGGGCTCATTGAACGCGGGAGGAGGTAGCAGCCGAATCGTGCGCCAGCGATTTCTGGCTGAAATTCTGGAACCGCGCGCGCGGGAACTCTTCACTATGCTGCGTGATAACTTGAGGCAGGGTGGTGTGCTGGAGGCGCTGGGCGCCGGCTGCGTACTGACCGGCGGTGGCTCGCGTATGGCAGGGCTGCTGGACAATGCGGAGAGCCTGCTAAGGGTTCCATCGCGCGTCGGTATGCCAGTGCCGCTCTCACGAATGCCTGAGGAACTGGTTTCCCCAGAGTTCTCGGTCGCCATTGGTATGCTGCTTTACACCCATAGGACCCAGGTCCGCCGCGCAAGCGAGGAGCAAGGGCTGCGTTCGAAGCTAAAGGCAATCTTTGCAGGCAGCTACTGACGGGTTACCGATGGGTGAAAGGCCGAACCCATCCTGGGTACAGATAGCCAGCCCGCAGGCAAAGTAGTCACATTTCGACTTCTGCTGTGGAAAAGAGCCCTTTTCATCAGTATCTTGGTTAGGTGTTCTCCGGTCCGCGAAGAGCTTTATTGCCGGTGATGCATGGCGGTATTCGGGAGCGCTGCATTGCTTAAGCAATTTCTGCCATCACGGGCGAAGGCGGCGATCTCATTTGCCATTTTCGCCCCGGCGGCTCTCATTCTGCTGACTGGCCCCAGCCCGAGTGCCGTGCTGAGGTTTCTGACCTCCGACACCGCCGAAAGTCCCTGGAAACAGTTGGGACATCGCGCACTGATCTACTCCTTACTCGCTGACATCCTTGCATGGCTGACGTGTGCATGCGCATGCGTTTTGATTGCGAGGTTGGCGTACCGGCTGCGGGATCGGGTTCCCTTCGGGATGACAACCTACATCCTGGGATTGTTCATCGTCTGTTTTGGCGTTCAGCGAGTGCTCGGGTACGCCCTGTGGGTTCCGCTTGGCTGGTTGGGGCCTCATCTCGAGATGGTCAGAGCTGCAATATCGGTGATTGTAGCAATGGGTGTCGCCGTGCTGTATCCGTACCTGCGTGCGATGCTGCGCGCAGTAATGGCAGCCAACACGGAACACGAGAAATTCGAAGTAGCCGCCGAAAGTAGTCTCGATGCCTTCTACATCATGGACAGTGTGCGGGACACGGCCAGGAACATCGTCGATTTCCGGCTTACCTACGTGAACGCGAACGGAGAGAAGCAACTTGGCAAGCCTCGGAACGAGTTAATAGGAAAGACCTTGACCGAGGTGCTGCCCGCCAGCGACCTCGCCAGAGTGCTGGAGCAGTATCGGCAGGTGGTACTGACCGCTGTTCCCTCCACCGAAGAGGTGGAGATGAAGCAATCGCCAGGTGGATCGCGATGGATCGTGACCCAGGCGGTGAAACTGGGCGATGGGATTGCGCTTACGAACCGGGATGTGACGAAGGAGAGGGGCCGATTGCGGGAGATCGCCCGATTGCACGAGTTCACCCAGTCGATGATCGAGAACGCGCCATTCAGCATCATCGCCACGGATCCAGCCGGCACGGTAACGGCAATGAATCCGGCAGCCGAGGCCCTGACACATTACAGAAAACACGAGCTGATCGGGCAGCACTCGGTAGTAATGTTGCATGACCCTGCAGAAATGAGCGCCCGGGCGGTTCAATTGAGCAGGGACCTGCAGGAGCCGGTCCAAGCAGGGTTTGGATCCCTCATTGCACGCCCCCGGCACGGGGAAACCGACGAGTACGAGTGGACCTACATCCGTAAAGATGGGTCGCGCATCTGGGTGAATCTTGCGATGACAGCTCTGAAATCGAAGGGCGACAAGATCGCGGGATATTTAGGAATTGCGTTCGACATCACCGAGCGGAAGAAGCTGACCGAGTATGTGAATCACCTGGCGCATCATGATCCACTGACCGGACTCCCTAATCGCGTCTTGTTGGACGATCGGATGCGACAGGCAATCCAGCGTGCCAAGCGAAACCATCACAAGGTTGCGGTGCTGATGGTGGACATCGATTACTTCAAACGCATCAACGATTCCCTGGGTCATACGGCGGGAGATTCGCTGCTGGATATAGTAGCCAAGAAGCTGTGTTCTGCGGTGCGTCAGACGGATACGGTCGCCCGCATGGGTGGCGACGAGTTTGTGATCATCATGCCTGAGTTCCGGGATGAAAGGGATGCCGAACGCTGTGCAGAAAACATCATCCAGAAGGTCTCGACGCCGACGATGCTGGGCAACCGTGAGGTGAACGTTACGGTAAGCGTCGGGCTGTGTATCTTCCCCGATTGCGCGCCCGATGCAGATACGCTGCTGAAGAACGCGGACGCCGCGCTGTACGAGGCGAAGGAGTCGGGCCGCAATGCCTTCCACATCTTCAATCAAGGCATGGTGGTCGCCACCGCGGACAAGATCGAATTCGAACACGATCTGCGCCATGCCATGGTGAATGGCGAGCTTTCGCTTGAATATCAGCCGCAAGTCTCCTGCCTCACGGGTGAGGTCATCGGCGTGGAGGCTCTGCTGCGTTGGAATCACCCAACACGCGGGTCCGTGCCACCCTCGCACTTCATTCCTCTTGCCGAAGCTACGGGAATGATCCTTCCGATCGGGGAATGGACGATCAGGATGGCGTGCCACGAAGGAAAGGAACTGCAGCAGCAGCTGGGACGAGAACTGATGATTGCGGTGAACCTGTCGCCGAGGCAGTTCCGACAAAAAAACCTGGTGTCGCAGGTTTCCGCTGCCCTGAAGGATTCGGGCTTACCGCCGCAGTGCCTCGAGTTTGAAATCACCGAGCAGACGCTGATGTCCACCTCAACCGCGACCACGGAAACGCTCATGCAACTGCGCAGCCTGGGAGTGAAGATTGCGATCGACGACTTCGGAACCGGATTCTCCAGCTTCTCCTACCTGTTGCAATACGAGGTGGATCGTTTGAAGATCGATCGCAGTTTCGTGCGCCGGTCCACCGAAGACCAGAACGCCGCTGCGATTGTTCGCGCGATCATCTCTATGGCCCATGGACTGAACCTCAAAGTCGTGGCGGAAGGAGTTGAGACCAATGGGCAGCTCGACTTCCTGCTGAATCGAAGCTGCGACGAGGCGCAGGGGTTCTTCTTTGCGGAGGCGGTTCCTGCGGATCAATTGATTCGCATCGCACGCATCATCAATGACCGTAGGGCTGCCGATTCAACGACAACCTTCGCATAGAGTGTTAACGCGCCAGCTCACGCGAGCGAACAAGCGCGACAACCTCCACAAGTGCAGCAGACCAGGCCGCGAGCGCCCCATCGGGATCCGGACCAAGCGCCTTGACGTAAAGACTGACTGCGTAGCCTTCCTGAGCCTGCTCGAAATCGAGGAGGGCGGGACGAAGGATACTTTCCACTGCGGCAGTCGGGTGCTCCAGAGCCGCAGCGAGACGAAGGAAGCGACCGATCCACTGCTGTTGCTGAGCGGCGGAAGCAAAGGTGCTCCGTTCGCGCCAGACAAGATCGATATAGCTGCCAACACCGGCGCGGAAGTCCACCTCCTCAGCATCCATTTCCAGTTGAAGATTCGCGAGTTCTTCCTGTCCTAAGGACCACACATCGCATTTGGCACTAAACACCGGCGACCGAGTTGCATTGAGCGCGCGAAGCGCTTGCAGCAGAGCGGGATACTGAACGGCCTCAGGAATCGAATCGAAATCGTAAGGATTCATACGCAGATCGACCCAGGAGAGCTTACCGGCCGGATCACTCCACGGCACTACCAGGACCGGGTCCTCTGGAGAACAAAGCGCGGACCAATCGGTGAGCATGCTTCATGATAAAGGTCCGCGTCCGGCGACAGAACCGGATCGGCTGACTCGCACATGGAGTCCGGAGCTCAGGCGTGAGCGAGAATGAACCGAAGCAACGTAGATTCGGCCCAGTAGCCGTCGTAGTCATGCGCCGGACTGGCTAGGAAGGCGCAATGGCCGCCGAACTTTGTCTGTACGAAGGTGATATTGCTGTTTGCACGAATGACGTCGACGGTCTCCGGAGTGAGAATGACAAACGGGTCATCCTGCGCGTGGAGGATTAATGCAGGGATGGCGACCTGCGGAAGTACCCGTGCCGCTGCGGCTCTATAGTAGTAATCTTCGGCGGACGCAAAGCCGGAATAGAATGCTGTGATCCGGTGATCGAAATCCCGAAGTGAACGCAGACCTTCGGCTCGTCGTGGGTCATAAACGTCTGGAAAGAGTTGCACCTTGCGGCGATAGCGCTTGAGCAGGGCACGCAGGAAGCGCCGCTCATAGATTCGGTTCTGCGGCCGGTGGAGCGCCGCGGCGGACGGACCGAGATCGATGGCCGGAGAGACTCCGATGACCGAGCGGAGCTGGGCAGGCGCAGAGTTGGCGAGTTCGCCGGCCAATTTGAGTACTAGGTTGCCGCCCATGGAGTAACCCACCAGCGCGACGCACTGCAGCGATTCGCGCTTGAGGAAGAAGTCCATGACCGCAGCGACGTCCCCGGAGAGCCCGGAGTGGTACAGCGTGGACGAGAGCTCTTCGGTGCCACCACAGTTCCGCATGTTGACGCGCACGACGTTCGCGCCTGCGGCCCAGAGCTTGTTGGCGTTGCCGACGATGTACTGCGAGTTCGAGGATCCTTCGAGTCCATGAAGCAGGATTGCGGTGGGGCGAGCCGCGCGAGTTTCTGCGGGCTGCCAGTGGCAGTGGCAAAGGACGCGCGTGGAGGGACTGCTATCGGTGGCTGCAGCTACCTCGACGAGCTCAGCGACAGGAGGCGGGAGGGCATTCGTACGCGGAAGGAAGTTTCCAGTAATCGTCTGGAGATGGCCGTTGCGGAGGAATCGGCGCGGTGTGAAGGCATCGACGGCGAAACCGGAGCCGGTGCCTACGCTGGCTGCCTTCTGCTCCGAGATGCTGTCTTGCGGAGCGCTGCTCACGACTTCTGTAGCCGGTCGCATTGGGAGAGGAATTCAACAGCGTTCAAAGCGCCGGTCGGATCGTCTTCATGCTTGAAGTAGATGTAGACGTCGCGTTCAGCGGCAAGCGCCAGGACGCGCTCTGCGAAGGCCTCGACCTCCGGCACGGTGTAACCGCCAGCGCGCCGCATCCGGAACGATGCGTGACCACGGGCGCATTGAACCGCAGGCGTCTGCAGGTCGTCGGTCTCGGCGGCGCAGAGTGCCGCGTTGTGCTCCCGCAAAATCGCGTAGGTTTCTTCTGTAAACCAGCCTGAGTCGCGGAACTCGAAGGCGATCTGCGGAGCAGACGGTCGGTTGAGCGAAGGGATCGCGAGAAATTCGGCGAGCCGATGAGGCGAAGCTTTGAAGTTCGGAGGCAGTTGGAACAGCAACAGGCCGAGCTTCCCTTCCCGCTGAGCGGGTGCCACCGACTCAACGAACGCGGCGACCAGGCCCTCGCAGTCGCGGAGGCGATTGAAGTGCGTGATCCGCTGAGGCGCTTTGAAGCTGAAGCGGAAGCCGGCAGGAACCGCCGCGAGCCACCCGGCGAGCATGGTTTCGGTCGGCAGCTTGCGAAAGGTGAAATTCACCTCGACCGAGTTGAGCTGAGTTCCGTAGTACTCGAGGAAGCGCTTGGACGAGACGCCGGGCGGATAGAAGCCGGGCTTCCACGTCGCGTACGCCCAGCCGGACGTCCCAGCGAACACTCGACTCGGTGCGTCGGGCGCCAATCGAAGGCCGTCAGAAATCGGAGGCGTTGGCTGGGAGCGCGGCAAAATAGAGACTCGAAAAGAGCTCGTACGGCGCGAGCTGAGATGAGGGAGGATTGGGGCGGCTAGTGGGGGTCGAACCCACGACATCCGCTGCCACAGAGCGGCGTTCTGCCACTGAACTATAGCCGCCGTATGAGCTCGATTATAGCATCGGCAGTGGAGACGGACAGCAGCCGGCGGCATCCAATAGCTGAGCACGCGGGAGCGGGGGATACGGATGGCGATCACAGCGAGGCCGGAGATTCTGGCGCCGCGAAGGCGCTCGGGAAACAGCGCCTTCGACGATGAGCATATGGACCTGCTCTCGCATGTCCTGGACGATTGGTTCCGCGTGCCCGGCACGTCGATTCGGTTCGGGCTGGACGGAATCGTCGGCTTCATTCCCGGGGTGGGAGATGCCATTGCGGGGATTGCCTCCTGCGTCATCATTCTCGCCGCTTGGGCGCGGGGCGTCTCGTACGTGACGCTGGCGCGCATGCTTGCGAACTGGGGGATCGAGGTGGCGCTGGGCGCGGTGCCGGTGCTCGGGAACCTTTTCGATATTGCGTGGAAGGCGAACCGCAGAAATTATGCCTTGCTGACAAGCAGCCTTGCCGATCCGCAAGGCGTGAAGCGGCGGAGCTGGTGGTTCTTTGCGCTGCTATGCATCGCGCTGTTGAGCTTGCTGATTGCGCCGGTGGTGCTACTGGGCTGGATCTCAGTTCACCTGGTGCATGCTGTGGGGCGGCTGTGAGGCTCCGGGTGCGGCGGCGGCTGGGGTAAAATCGAGCAGTCGGGGCGTAGCGCAGTCTGGTAGCGCATCTGCTTTGGGAGCAGAGGGTCGGGGGTTCGAATCCCTCCGCCCCGACCAGTTTGTTTCCTTGGATGGGTGGATCCAGGCGTACCCCCGGGTGTTGTCTTCTCGTGTTTTGTTGAAGGTGTCGGGTTTAGCACAGGGGAGTCCCTTTCTAGTACACAGCACGTGTGGCAGGCATTGGGGTTAGGTTCAGGGAGTCACTTTCGAGTTAATAAAAGAAGACCCGGCTGGGGAGCCGGGCCTTTTCTTCATCCTTAATTTAACGATATCAGGTGGGACATAACTCGTGTCACATCAATCTTGCAGGCGGAAAAGGCTTTTGTTGGTGTCGCTTGGAGAGTTTTCCAGAGGTTTGGGGGCTTGACAGCAATTTCGGGCTGGTTGGGCGTGTCACGCGCACGGTCGTGGAGAATCGTCGCGTGCCAACTTTTCATTCAGGTTGGGCGTGGGGCGCTGGAAGAAGAGTCCGAGCGATTCAGCCAGTGCGTGGTCTGTCGGGGTCCTTCGACTGCGCGGCTCACCCCGGGTGAGCCGCTTCGCTCAGGATGACAAAATTGGGCCTTGAGAAAAGCATGGCTACTTGTCCGATAAAGCCGCGCCTCGCGCCGAACTCGACTTTGGAATCGGTGAACATGATGCACCTACTGAGTGCTAAGCGCTGTAGGATCGGGCTGACAGTTCAACTTCATCCTTAGAAGGAGTGAAACGATGCCGGAGTCGTCCTACCGTGGGTATCGTCTGCCAAAATGCGGCCTGCGCAGCACACAATTCGTCATTTTGGCCGGTTGTCTGGTTTTGTCGATCGCCCGGATTGCGAAAGCCCAGGCGCAATCCGCTGCACACAAGGAAGTTGCCCAACTCGTCGACGAGAACGCTGCGAACTTCAAGCGGGTCTCCCAACAGATCTGGAATTATGCCGAGCTTGGCTATCACGAGCAAAAGAGCTCGGCGTTACTCCAGGCCCAGCTTAAAGACGCGGGCTTCTCTGTCGAGTCCGGTGTGGCCGACGAGCCCACTGCGTTTATCGCCAGCTATGGCCACGGCAAGCCTGTCATCGGAATCCTGGGTGAGTTCGACGCGCTGCCCGGACTTTCGCAAAAGCCGATCCCACAGCGCGAACCTCTTTTGGCCAACGCGCCGGGCCACGGATGCGGGCACAACCTGCTGGGATCCGGGGCAGCTCTTGCCGCGGTGGCGGTCAAGGAATACATGGAGACGAATCACATCTCCGGCACGTTACGTTACTACGGCACACCCGCTGAAGAGAGCGGGTCGGGCAAGGTCTTTATGGTGCGCGCGGGCCTGTTCAAAGATGTCGACGTAGTCCTGCACTGGCATCCCGGAGACCACAACAGCGTGACCAATGGCGGCATGCTTGCCATTGTTTCGGCCAAGGTCACCTTCCACGGCATAGCCGCCCATGCTGCCATGGCACCGGAGCGCGGCCGATCCGCACTTGACGCGGTTATGCTGATGGGAAATGGCATCGAATTCATGCGCGAGCACGTACCGAGCAACTCTCGAATTCACTACATCATCACCAAGGGTGGCGCCGCGCCAAATATCGTTCCCGATCTTGCGCAGATGGATCTGGCTGCCCGGAATCCCTCCAACTCGGCGCTCGCAGACATATGGGACCGCCTTCTGAAAATCTCGCAAGGTGCGGCCCTCATGACTGGCACCACGGTAGAAGTCACTGATGTTCGCGGAGATGCCAACATCATTGGCAACGATGCCCTGGCTCCCGTGGCTCAGAGAAATCTTGAAGAAGTTGGTGGCTTCACGTTGAGCAACAGCGAAAGGGCCTTCGCTCTCGACATACAGAAGACTCTTGGCATCGAAACCCTGCCGAGCCTCGACGAGACTCACTCTGTCGAGCCCCTCCGTCCTGTGGATCTCAATGCGGCGGCGGCCTCTACAGACGTGGGAGATGTCAGCTGGACCGTGCCCACCATCGGATTCAACACGGCGACCTTTGTGCCCGGCGTGGCGCCGCACACCTGGCAGGCCTCGGCCTCGGCCGGCATGAGCATCGGCCAGGACGGCATGGTGGTGGCGTCCAAGGCACTGGCGCTCACTGCGGTTGATCTGTTCTCGAACTCGGCGCTGGTGCAGGCCGCCCGGGCCGATTTCGATCGCCAGTTGACCGGCAAAACCTACCGCAGCTTCATCCCCGCCGGGCAAAAGCCGCCGCTCAACTACCGCGACAATTGAAGCAAGTTTGCGATTGGCTGTAACAAGCGAATAAGCCACTGCGGCGATGCGGAGCGCTTCGAATCCGTCCGCCCCGACTAAGGGGTCCTGCGACTCCGCGGCTCGCCTCGGGTGATCCGCTTTGCTCAGGGTCGCGAAGTTTGGGGTGGTGGGCTTAAAGTTTTTACCCCACCCGGCCGCGAACGCGGACGGATGGGGTTACCCAGCTCTTTTCTTTTAGTTCACTATTCCTTCGTTCCGATCGAGGGACGCTTACCTGTTCGGGTACTGGCCATTATTCGGGTACTGTCCATTATTCGGGTACTGGCCGTTGTTTTGGTACTGCCGGTTATTGTCCCGGTCGGTGCCGCCGTTCCAGTCACGTTCGTAGTCGTGATAATGCCTGCCGTCTCGCGTAATGCCTCGGTCCGGTACTCCTACGTCCAGCGGCCGCTGCAAGCGGAAGGTGACTACGGTGTCGCGCGGAATTCTTACAGCTTGGCCGCGAGCTTGTCCTCCGCTGATGGCGCCAATGATATTCCCCACAATACTGTTGTCGTACTGCGCTTGAACGCGTTTTGGATCTGCCTTCACGGCGTAGCGCTGGCCCCTGCTCGTGATGGAATCAACATCCAAAAACATGTCATTGTCTCGGGAAAAGCGGACGATCAATTCAACATTGGAGCCCCGCCTGATTGCCAGGCGACCGTCGTTCCCTCTAACGTCCTGATCCACGATGCCGTTGTAAACGCGGTAGTCGCCCTTCGCGACATCGATGGCCTCGGTGGTTCGTACCGGGATTACGGTCCCGGGCACAAGTGTGGAGACGCCGTCATTCGGGTCGGGACGGCGGTCGGCATCTCTGTCATATTGAGCCGAAGCATAGGAACACATGCACAAAGCCGAGACCAGAAAGAGCCCCGCAAGAGGCCGCCGTTCGCGGCCGGAACGCTGAATCGCTTTCATGAACATTGTCGTTCTCCTTTCGAGCTCAAGTATCGCAATCAAGCCCAAATACTCCATAGACTTAGATGCTCTGCTATGAAGCGCTGTTGCTCTCGCGCACTCGGGGTAAGAAACGGGCAGGCGAGATTCTGCAGGTAGGCAATTGGCGGTGAAAGGCCTTCCGGGTAACTTGAGCCCGTGGCTACGCTAAGCGGTTGAGCAGACGATTGCCCTGCTCGGTTGCCGCGGCTTAGGAGCAATTTGTAACAAAATATGTTTGTCGTGACAGTTTTGTGCGCTATAAATGAGCATGAGATCAGTCTTGCTTATAGACGACGATTTCAAACTCTGCGCGATGCTGCAGGATTACCTCGCACGCCACCAGATTCAACTGACGGTGCGCAACGACGGGGAGCAGGGGCTGGATGCGGTGCAGAGCGGCCGGTATGAGCTGCTGCTGCTGGATGTGACGCTGCCTCGCGGGGATGGGTTCGAGGTGCTGGCGCGCCTGCGATCCTGCTCCGACCTGCCGGTGATTATGCTCACGGCGCGCGGCGATGCAGCGGACCGGGTTCGCGGGCTACGGATGGGCGCGGACGACTACCTTCCTAAGCCATTCGACGTGGAAGAGCTGATTGCGCGGGTTTATGCAATTCTGCGGCGGAGCACGGTGCAACCGGCGGCATCGACGCCGAAGCAACCTCCCAAGCTGCAGCGCGAGGGTCTGATCCTCGATCCGGCTACACGCAGCGCCAGTTACCACGATCAGCGGCTGGATCTGACGGACCTCGAACTGTCCCTGCTCGAAGCGTTTCTCCAGTCGCCCGGAGTTGTGCTGGCACGAGAACAGCTGGTGCATCGCGTATTCCGCCGTCCATTCCATCCGCTGGACCGGAGCCTGGATATGTACGTCAGCCGGTTGCGACGGAAGCTACGGATTTCCACTCCGCTGGGAGATCACATTCAAACGATACGTAACTCGGGTTATCGGTTTTCCGCAGCCGACGCAAACGCTCTGAACTAGAAGTCCGCAAACTAGACCGACTCCGCCGCGTAAGGAAGGCCATGGCCCGTCTGCTATTGAAGATATTTCTAGCCTACTGGCTTGCCGCCGTTGCGGTGATTCTTGTGTCTAACTTTGAGCCGCACAAGCATATTCACAATCCGGAACTGAACGACGCACTGGACAGCGCACTTTTGATGAGCGGGCGCACCATGATCGATGCGTACGAGAGCGGCCGCTGCCCGGAGGTGCAGCAGCTCTTTCACAGCGAGCGGGACGAGCTGTTCCTGGCCGATTCAAATGGCCGGTTGCTGTGCGGGGATCCTGCTGTGCCTGACCTGTCCGATGTTGTCCGCACCGCGGTTCGCAAGAAGAAGCGTGTGGGGGTGAGTTACAAATGGTTTCAGCTGCTTGCGATTCCAACCGTATCTTCTCGCGGAGTGCAATACGTGGTGTTGTTCAAGAACCACTACGGCACGAAGCTCCAGCTTTATGGAATGCTTCCCGGCTATACGACGATTGCGATCTCCTGCGTGGTGACGCTGTTTCTGGCACTGCTGATGGCGTTGCCGATTCGGCGGCTTCGCGAGGCGGCGGGGCAGATTGCACTGGGAAGACTGGATACGCGGGTGCGATGGGCGATGCCAGCCGCTACATGGCCACTGCTCGCCGGCGGGGATGATATCGATCAACTTGTCCGCGACTTCAACCACATGGCGGAGAAGCTGCAGTCGCTGGCAGATGCACAGCGGCTGCTGTTGCGCGACGTCTCGCATGAGCTTCGGTCCCCGCTGACGCGGCTGGGTCTCGGGCTTCGCATGGCGCAGATTGAGGCTACGGCAGGCATGCTGCCCCATCTGAGCCGGATTGAGGCGGAGTCAGCGCGGCTGAATTATCTGATCGGGCAGATCCTGTCGCTCTCGCATCTGGACCTGCTGGAGCAAGTGGACGCGCCGCGGCTGGTCTCTTTCAGCAGCGTGGTTGCTTCCCTTCTGCCCGATCTGGAGTATGAAGCAGCACAAAGCGGCTGCCGTATCGGGTCATCCATTGAAAGGGAGTGCTTTGTGTGCGGGGATGAGGAGCTGCTTCGCTCTGCAGTGGAGAACATTCTGCGCAATGCAATCAAATACGCGAGCGGCAGCGGCACCATTCATGTAGGAACAGTCACTGAGCAGAGAGCGGGACAGATATTTTCCGTGGTGCGGGTAGCAGACAATGGGCCGGGAATCCCGGAGCACGAACTGGATTCCGTGCTGAAACCATTTTTTCGCGCCGATCGCTGCCGGCACTGGAAGCAGGAGGGGGCGGGGCTGGGACTGGCGATTGCGGATCGAGCGGCGCGTCTCCATCGAGGCAACATCGGTGTGCGGAACAGACCGGAAGGCGGACTGATTGTGGAGATGTCGTTGCCTTCGGCAGCTCCGGCTTAGAGTGCGGCCGGCTTCAAGATGCAGCAGTTATAGGCTTGTGACAATTTGTTACAAATTTGTTCTTTCCCTCTGGCCAAAGTTCTGACATAGTCAGTTTCATCCACAAGAGCAATCAGTTTCTTCCGTAACAAGGCTCCAAGTCTGAGCCGGGGAGCGGAGCAGTATCTCCGGATCTGGCAGCTCTCTTTTCGGTCGACCCAGCACTCTCTTCCATTTGTTTCCATAACAGCGCCATACGGGTGCGTCGGATTTGTTCGCTTAAAAATCAGTCCTTTCGGAGGCTTTGCATGCGTCGTTTACTCGCAGCAATTCTGTGTTGTCTCAGCTTTTCCATCGTCTCCGCTCAAAGCACCTTTCGCGGTGGCTTGTCCGGCATTGTGACGGATGCGCAGGGCGCAGTCATTGCAGATGCGAAAGTGCAGGCTACAAATATCTCGACCGGGCTGAGTTATAAAACCACCTCCTCGAATTCCGGCGGCTACTCCCTCCAGGACCTGCCGCTGGGCGACTATACGGTTTCGGTGGACTTTTCCGGGTTTGCCACGACGAAGTTCGAGCAGGTGCGCATCTCTGCGGGAACTATCTTCAGCCTGCCGGTTACGATGACGGTCGCCGCAACGACGACGTCGGTGGAAGTGGATGCAGCTGCTCTCACGCTGGATACCGGAACGGTCGAGCGCACTTTCACACTGCCTCGAGAAGAGGTGGCCAACGTTCCGATCAACGGGCGCAGCTTCACGCAGATGACGGCCATGTTGCCGGGAAACACGACAGGAACCACGCGGTATTTGATCGATGGAGTGGATAACAACGACGTTTACAGCAACAGCGTCGGTTCCAACCAGGGCGGCGTGGGCGGAGTTCCCGGGACCCTGCTGCCGCTTGATTCGATTGACGAGTACTCGGCGCAGACACAGAACGGCGCTGAATCCGGTGGTTACTCGGGCACGACGGTGAATCTGTCGATTAAGTCCGGCGGAAACCAGATCCACGGAACCGCGTACTACTACAACCGCAACGAATACTTCGCGGCGATGGGCCCGTTTACCAAGGCCGCCAACAACGCGCGAGTGGCCAGAGGTCTGCCGGCGAATAAGAAGGCTCCGATCCATTTTCAGGAGTACGGCGGTTCCATCGGCGGTCCGATTCTACGAGACCGGATGTTCTACTTCCTGAACTATGAGCGGCAGCAGTACGTGCTGGCACAAGGCACGTCGTCGCAGACTGAGCCCTCCACTGCTTATGTGCAGAGGGCATTGGCGCTGCTGGCAGCAGGAGGGGTGACCGCGACGACCAACCCTTCTGTGAAGATGGGGCAGGATCTCATCAACACTCTGTGGCAGCCGAGCATGCTCACCGGGCCGGCGGCCACGGGCAACTGGACGCCCCCGACCAGCGCAGCGCAGCACGGATACAGCAACAACGTGATGATGAAGTTCGACCAGACCATCAACCAGAGCAACCGGCTCTCCGAACGGTGGTTCTACGGCGAGGGAAGCCAGACGGCGCCGCTCAGCACGAGCCAGAACCCCTGGTATTACCAGGTGGCGGGCGAACGCGTCGATAATGTGGCGATCACACTGAACTCAGCGCTCAGCGCCAAGGCCACCGATCAGATCCTGATGGGAGTGGATTTCTTCAACCAGCCGTTTACCGATGCCAAGCCCAACAACGGAGCTGCGGGCGTTGGCTTCCTTGTCGGACTCGGGCCCGGCAATACGTATGGCCAACCGGGAATCGCGATCTCCGGGTTCGATGGAACTGGCGGCACCTCGGTCCAGTCACGCCGAGACCTGAGCGGACATCTTACGGAAACGTTTTCCTATTCGCTTGGAAAGCACCAGCTCCGCGCGGGTGCTGAATATCGCCGTATTCAGATTTATGAGGTCGCTACGGGCAGAGGGAGCAGCAGCATCTACACCCGCGGCACCTTCAGCTACAGCGGCAACCGCGGATACAACGCCCCCAGCGGAGGAACCGGGACGTCCTATCCAAGTACCTTCAACGGAGCGACGCTGGACTCGCAAACCAAGGCGCTGGCCGACTTCCTGCAGGGCGAGGCGAGCTCCGCCACTCTGTACAACGGCAATCTGGACCGCAGCGATTCTGAAAACAACTTCAATATTTACATGCAGGACTCGTATCAGGTCACAGACAAACTGAACCTGAATTACGGGCTGAGATGGGACTACCTTTCTCCTGCGGGCGACGATCAGAAGGACCTGAGCACGTTCCGAGCGGGCGCGCCCGTTAATGCACTCGACCCAACTGGCGGGCTTGCCGTCGTCGGTCAGGATATTTCCGAGCCGTACCGGGCTTCGGCGATGCAGCTGGCTCCGCGATTCGGAATCTCGTGGCAACCTTCCATCCTGCCGGGGCTGACTCGAGGTATGGTGATCCGCGCCGGCATCGGTCTGTATTTCGATACCCCGGGGCTCGGCACATGGCTTTACGCCACCAGCCTGGCCGGAAATCCGGCGGGAACCAGGCCGCTCTACAACGAGTCGCTGACCAACCCGGATATCCAGCCTAACGTCTCCATCTTTCCGGCGAACGCCGCCGCGAGCATTCCGAATGGCGGCGCAGGGGGCCTGTGCACCGGGGTCAAGAGCGCTTCGTGCCCGAATCTGAGTATCGCCGCAGTCGATCCGAACTTCACAACTGGAGACACAACGAACATCTCGGCGAGCGTTGAGAAGTCCCTTGGTCCTAAGGCGCTGATCGAGGTGAGCTATGTGGGGGCGCGCGGACGTCACCTGAGCAATTCGCTCGATTTGAACCAAACTACGTACGGCGCGACGACCAATCCCGCCGTCAGCAACGGGTTCACCTACCAGCAGATTCAGAGACCGTACTTCAGTGCTTATCCAAACTTCGGCAAGATCGTCCAAACGGCGAGTTTCGGATCAGTGAACGCGAATGCGCTGCAGGCTTACATTCGCACCAGGGGATGGCACGGCCTTATCTCAGAGATTTCCTACGCGCTCTCGACGAGCGTGGGAACGGGAACCATTGAGGACTACAACCACCCGGAACTCGACTACGGCTCGAACGCCGTGTTCACCAACCAGGTGAAGGGATACTGGACGTATCAGATCCCGAAGCTCCGGCGCGGTCCCTCATGGTTGGTAAACAGGTGGACCACAGGCGGCTGGGAGACCAGCGGATCCCTGGCGTTCCATGGAGCCGCCGCGATCACCGCAACGGCTTCCGGCTCGTGCAATCAGTCCGCCTCGACGGGCAACACGTATGCCCTCACCTGCTCGGGCCTTGGGCTTGGCGAAGGCACAGGACGAGCCAGCCTCACCGGTAAACCGCGCTTCTGCCCCAAAGGTAACTGCGGCGGCCCCGCCGTGGCTGCCACCTCCCGATCGCTTCTCCCCGGCCAGAGTTTCATTCAGTGGTTCAACCCGTATTCAGTGATTGCGCCTCCGGGCTGCTCGACTGGAGCGGCAAGCCTTGGTCCTTCCTGTTCCCTGCCCTTGTCGCAGTACTACGGTACAACCGCGCCCGGGGCGATCCACGGAGCGCCTGGATTTGCGGATGTGGATGCTTCGTTGTTCAAAAACCTGCCTCTTACGGAACGCGTCACGGCTCAGTTCCGCGCTGAGATGTACAACGTGTTCAACCACATCAACTACGCAAAACCGAGCCTGACAGCAACCAACACCGCGACCGACCTGCGGTATGGAGGATTGAACGCCTCCAGCGCCTCCAGCACGGGCCAGGTGACCAATACGATTGGGGGCACCAGCGCTCCTGGCATCGCCTCTGGTGAACCTTTCAACATTCAGTTCGCGCTGAAACTCATCTTCTGATTCGCTGCAATTTCCTTCGAATGAAGGGCTGCTTCCCGTGCGGCAAGGCGGCCCTTCCTTCTTTTCCCTAGACAACTGGATGAGGGAGCAAACGATGAGAAGGTATCAAGGATTCATGGTGGCATTCGCCGCAATGGTAATGACCCATTGTTGCCTTGCCGCAGAGCTCTCAGGCGATTGGGTGGGACAGATTACAGGCCCGTTTGATTCGCAGTACACCGCGCAATACAGTCACGTGACGTTGCAATCAGACGGCCCCAAGCTGAGCGGCACATGGGGAACCTACACGCTGAAAGGCACGCTGAACGGGAGCATGGTGCACCTGACGCTCTCGGATAGCGAGAGCAAGCCTGTGGGAACGCTGAGCGGTTCCGTAGCGAAGGAGGAATTCAGTGGCACAGGAAGTGTGCTGCCGGCACGGCGAGCCGGCAGCGGGATGGGGGCTCAGCAACCGGCGAACGAGGTCACCTGGAAGCTCACCCGCGCCGCCAAACCACCGGCGACACCCACAACCTACGATTATGATCCGAAGTTCTACTACGGAATTTATTCGGCCGCTGAGGCTCCTGCTCTCCACATTTTTCCGGGCGACACCGTAAACACTCGCACGATGGATAACGTGCGTGATGCTGCCATCCCGCGCCATGGCAACGGCGGCGATGTGAACGTCGGCCCTTTCTATATCGAAGGCGCGTTGCCGGGCGACACCCTGGTGGTGAAGATTCGCAAGCTCCGGGTCAACAAGGCGGTGGGCCGACAGGGTAGCCGATTCAATCAGCATGCGGTCACGCAGGCCTACGCTCTGGCGGCGAAGTACGATCCCGGCTTTAATGGCTCCTGGAATCAAGATGCGGAAAAGAATATTGCTACTCTGCCTGCTTCTCCGGGGCTGCCACACCTCACGATTCCGATGAAGACGATGCTGGGCTGCATCTCGGTCGCTCCTCCGGGCGAAGAGCAGTATCGGGGGACGGATTTGGGCGTCTTCGGAGGGAATCTGGATTACAACGACAATGCGGAAGGTACAACGCTGTACTTCCCTGTCTTCCATCCGGGTGCGCTGTTAGGGATGGGTGATGTCCACGGAGCGATGGGTGATGGCGAGGTTGTCGGCACAGGACTGGAGACTTCAGCCGATGTGACGTTCACGGTCGATGTAATCAAAGGTTATGCAACACCGCAGGTTCGCGCGGAAACCAAGGACTACCTTATCTCCTTCGGGGTCTCCGGATCGGTGCCTGAATCGATCCAGCTTGCGACCGCTCAGATGGCGGAGTGGATGAAGCATGATTACAGCCTGAATGACAGCGAGATCGCCCTGCTGTTCGGAGATGTGTTGAAGTACGACATTGCGGAGCTGGTCGATCCTCACTTCGATGTGGTTGCCAAAGTTCCGAAAAGCGTGATCGCCACCCTAAACAAATAGCCCAAAGGAGCAGGATGAGCATGAAGCAATCCATCAGAGTGGCAATCATTGGAGCGTTCCTTAGCGTATGCCTCTCCTGTGCGGCTGCCGATCTTTCCGGCAACTGGGTCGGGCAGATTGCAGGTTCAGGGGAACCGCAGTACGTGCGAGTTTCTTTGAAGGTGGAAGGCCAGAGGATCACCGGAAACTGGGGAAGCTCAAAGATGGAGGGGACTCTTCATGGAGATGAGCTTTCACTTGCGCTGATCGGCGATACTGGCGCTTCGGCAGGGTCGCTCACGGCTAAGGTGTCCGGTGACACATTGACTGGCACGGGGACTCTTGCTGGAGGTAGTCGTGGGGATCGTCCGGGCATGGGCTTTGGTGGAATGGGCGGCGAACGGGGCGGCGTCGCGGCCCGCGACGTAAGCTTTACGATGACACGGCCCCGGATTGCTCCTGCAACGCCTCGCGATCTCCACTTTGAGCCTGAGGACTTCTTCGGGACTTACTCTGCGCTGAATAAGCCCGCTCTCACCATTTTTCCTGGAGATGTGGTCCACACCTGGACGGCGGATGCCAGTGGAGTGGATGCCAAGGGAGTTCGCCACCGCGGCGGCGACTCCAACATCGGTCCGTTTTTCGTAGAGGGTGCGCTTCCCGGCGATACGTTGGTGGTGCATCTGCTGAAGGTGCGAACGAACCGGCCCACTGCGCGCCAGGCGACGCGGATGAACGCACACGCAGTGACCGCGGCTTACCTGGTAGGAGCGCAATATGACGGCGCGGTGACCGGCGAGTGGACGCTGCTTCCCGAGAAGGGGATCGCGGTGCCGACACACCCCAGCGAACACATGAAGAACTACAGCGTTCCGCTGAAGCCGATGCTCGGCTGCATCTCTGTGGCTCCGGCAGGCGACGAGCAGTTTCGCGGCGGGGATCTGGGGGCGTTCGGCGGCAACATGGACTACAACGACAACGTCGAGGGAACCACACTCTACTTTCCTGTCTTTCATCCGGGCGCGCTGCTTGGTATGGGGGACGGGCACGCCGCCATGGGCGACGGCGAAGTAACCGGCAGCGCCATCGAGACGTCGATGGACGTAGACTTCTCCGTCGAAGTGATTCCAGGAGACTCCAGTGGACAGGTGCGCGCTGAAACCGCAGATTATCTGATCGCGTTCGGGATTACGGGCTCCGTGCCTGAATCGATTCAGGTGGCGACCTCGCAGCTGGCGACCTGGATCAAGCAGAAGTACGGGTTGAACGATAGCGAAGTGGCAGTGCTTTTCGCGTCGACGCTGAAATATGACGTCACTGAGTTGGTCGATGCGAAGTACGACGTCGTCGCAAAGGTGCCCAAGAGTGTGTTGTCCACCATGAAGTAGCCCTTTACTGACTGGAAAGGAAACGATCATGGCTTTGACGAGACGAGATTTCTTGCGCAGGACGACAGCCGCAGGCGGCTACAGCGCCGGATTTCTAATGATGCAGTCCCTGGGCCTGCTTGGGATGACGGATTCCGTTGCCTCGGTCATCGATGCGCAGCCGGGAATCGGCAAAGGCATTAAGGTTGCCATTCTGGGTGGCGGGATCGCGGGCCTCTCCTCTGCATATGAACTCGGGAAGCTTGGCTACAGCTGCACGCTGTTGGAAGTGCGCGATCGGCCAGGGGGGCGCAACTGGAGTGTTCGTCGCGGCACGACCATCGAGTTGAACGACCATCCACTCCAGACCTGCAACTGGGATGAAGGCAACTACCAGAACTTTGGGCCGGCTCGGTTGCCATCGATCCACGGAACAATTCTGGGGTACTGCCGTGAGTTGGGAGTGGAGCTGGAAGTAGAGGTGAACAGCTCGCGCAGCAGCCTGCTGCAGAACGACCAGGCGAATGGCGGCAAACCCATCCTGCAGCGTCAGGCGATCAACGACACGCGCGGCTACGTCTCCGAGCTGCTCGACAAATGCATTCACAAGGGCGCGCTGGACGAAGAGCTGAGCAAAGACGACATCGACCGGGTGAAGACGATGCTGCGCAGCTATGGCCCGCTCGACAACACCGGAAAGTATGTGGGCTCAAGCCGCTCCGGTTATACCGTGACGCCCGGCGCGGGGGACCAGATTGGCGACATGGCCAAGCCGGTGAGCCTCGATACGCTGATGGATGGAGCGTTCTGGAGCAGCATGCTGTTCGAGGAAACCTTCGACATGCAGGCCACCATGTTCCAGCCCAAGGGCGGCATGGACCGGATTCCGTTCGCTTTTGCGAAGAGGCTGGGAAATGTCATCGAATACAACGCGGAAGTGAAGGAGATCCGCAAGACCTCCAAGGGCGTTCGCGTGTCCTACCGGCAGCAGGGCGCCGACAAGAGTCTTGAGGCGGATTACTGCTTTGTTGCCATGCCGCTCCCGATTCTGAAGACGACACCGAGTGACTTTTCAGAACCGTATCAGCGCATTTTCCAGAACAGCGGCAACTCGGGACTCTATAAGATCGCGTGGGAGTCGCGGCGGTTCTGGGAGCAGGACTACAACATTTATGGAGGGATTTCCTTCCTGTCGCAGGGGCCGAGCCCGGTCTGGTATCCGAGCGCAAACCTTTTCAGCGAACGCGGCATTGTTGTCGGCGGGTACTCCGGCGGAAGCAATACGCCGTTCGATGAGCTGAGCCTGGCAGAGAAGCTTGCGGCTTCGCGTGCCTCATTGGAACGATTGCATCCGGGCCATGGCAAAGAACTGGAGAAGCCGCTGTACGTCGGCTGGAATCATGTGCCGCACAACCTGACATCAATGAGTCGCGTGAGCTTCGACGCACCCACGGCGTTCCCAGAAGCAGGTCGTCGCGGAGGCAGCGGACAGGGCGGCGAGGCACGGGCCGCAAACCCCGCTTATGAACAACTCATTACTCCGGACGGGCCGCTCTATATTGTGGGGGATCATGCGGCGCACGTCGGCACATGGCAGGAGGGCGCGGCGCTGTCAGCCCATCGCGCAGTCCGGCTGCTGAACGATCGCGTGAAAGCGGCGCGGCTTGGATCCGGAGAGGCAGTCAGGTCGGCTTAGCTTCGAGGCGTGCTCATGCACGAAAGGAAGTGCCTACGTTTGGGCTGAAAAGGCGACATAGGGTTTCTAATTGCCACCACTGCCCTTCCCGGCACTGGCTTGCATCGCAACCTGAGAGCCGATGAAGTGCAGCGGGCATAGCGGCTTCTGGTTCGACGAACAGGTTAGTCGCGCGCGGCGGAGAACCTTCTCCGGGCCGTCATCGCGATGCGCAGCAGGTCATCGCGGATCGACCGGGCGGGTCGGCGTGGTGGATGTCAGATCGGCGAACGGGCCCGGGGAGCGATCGCTGCCGCTGACCGGGTGGCCGTAGAAATCGACGTCAATGCCTGCGTAGACGGGCAGAGGCTTCACGTCGCCCTTTACCGTCATATTGAGCTGCAGCGTGTCGGGATTCAGGTTTGCGGTGATCTCCGCCATGGTGCCGTTCTTGTCCCAGCCCTGCTGGTCGCGCCACGACTCGAGGTTGTCCCACTCGGGCTGCTCGCCGAACTTGACGCGAAGGAACGGCTGCATGCCGCCACGGCGGCCGGGAGCAGTGCCGTAGACATTTCCGTCGGCAAAGTTATGGATATTCATGAACTCGATCGCCGACTGTCCGGTTCCGGTGAAGACATTGCCAAAGACCCTCAGGTCGTGAACGTTGTTGGTGTGCCCTGCAATCGGGCGGGGACCATTGATCCCCGATGTGGTGTCCACGCACACCTTGGCACAGTCGATGAAGAGGTTGTAGGCGATGATGGCGTGATTGGTGTCGCGTATGAGAATGCCGCCGGTAAGGTGGTCGAAGATATTGTTGTCGATCTCGTTCAGCGCGTCGCTGCCTTCGATGTGAATCGCGTGCGGGTTCACATCCCCCGGGATGTCGGCGAACACGTTGCCGGTGATCCGGTCGTTGGTATTGCCGATGTCGAGCCAGATGCCGTTGGCATGGCGGATGTGCCGCACCACGTTGTCGCGAAAGAGCAGATTCCGGGTGCGATGCATTTTGGTGCCGCCTGACTCGGACATGCGCGCGGCATCCTGCCAACCGATCCACTCAAAGAGATTCTTCTCGACGAGAACGTTCTGCGGGCCGCCAGTGCCGCCGAGGCCCTCAATGCCGCAATAGCGGAAAGCATTGTGCCGGACGATGTGGAATCCGACGGGCTGCTCCGGACGCGAGGCTCCCCAGTCGACATCGCCGATGTCCAGGCCTACGCCGTTGGCCCACTCGAACGTATTGTCCTCGAAGATGAAGTGGTTGCCGTGATTGGTGGATACCAGTCCTCGTTGCGGATTGGGAAAGCTGTTCCCGGCGTAGCGGAAGGTAATGCCCTTCACGCGGATATAGGACTGGTAGGGCTTGGCCGGGGAGAAGACAGATTCCTCATTCGTAATCTCGATGACATGCTTCGAGGGGTCGTCATCGTTGGCAAGGCGAATGTGCAGAGTGAGCCCGTCGGATTCAATCCATACTTTGCCGGCATAAGGCGAGAACTCCTGAAACAGAGGCGCCCAGTGGATGTCCACGGTGAAGTTCAGCGACCGAGTGGAGGGCCCGGCCAACTCCGCGGGCAATGGAACCGGCTCGAGCGGCTTGCCATCGACAAACACCAGGCCGCGCCGCCGAAAGTAGTTCCACATATTGTCCTTGGCGTAGTTGATCCAGTAGCGGTCGTCGGTCACGTTGTCGAGCGCGAAGGGATTGTAGCCGGTGGGAAAGAGCTTGGGATCCAGATGCAGCTCCCAGGCTTTGACGGGCTGATTGGTCTGGGGATCGACTCCGATGTTCCAGCCCTTGCTCGGCTGCCAGCCAGTGACGGGAACCGCGCCTTTCACGACCACGTTTGCCCCGGGCGCAGCCTCATAGCTGATCATCGCGTCGGGGCCGGACCCGCCAACCGCCGGGCGAATCGCTTCGTGATAGACACCTGTGGCAATGACCACGCGCTCGCCGGGCTTCAGTACCTCCGCAGCATGTGCAATGGTTCGGAAGGGATGATCCTTGGTGCCAGGCCCGGAATCCTCTGCATTTTTGGAGCTGCCGTCGACATAGTAGGTCTTAGAGAACTGCAGCGGCTTCTCCCACATGGGGAACTCGGTTCCATCGGGAAGGCGAGAGCTATTGGCAAATGCAGCGGCAGGTGCGACGAGAAGAAGAAGTGCGAGACAGCAGGCGGATTTCATTTCGGTTCTATTTCCTCACTGAAGACAGCAGCGTTCCTCTTATATGGCAGCAAAGCCCCGCCACACAAGGTGCGGCGGGGCTTTGGGATTGAGGTACAACGCTAGAACAAGAAGCGTCCGGAAAGCTGCAGTGCTCTCGGATTGTTCAGCTGCGACGTGATCTGCCCGAACTGTCCATTGCCTACCTGGGTGTTTGGGTTAGAGAACTGCGTACGGTTGAACAGGTTGAACGCCTCTACGCGCAAGTTGAAGCTTGCGTGCTCGCGGATTGGAATCTCCTTGTAAAGGGACATATCCCAGTTGGCCTGGCCCGGACCGCGTAGCGAGTTATCGGTACGCGACTCGTTGCCATACTGGAAGCGATTGAAGACGTAGGGATTGCTGACACTCTGCTGCACGAAGCACTTGGTATTGAAGTAACCGCTTAGCCGGTTGAACATAGCACCACTGATCGACTTTGTCCCGTTGCAACCTGTTGCACTCGGCACATACATCGGACGCATCGTTCCCTGGAAGGCATAAGTGGAGAGTGTGTTGGTAGCATTCGACAGGCCGAGTGGAAGGCCTTTTTGCAAGGTCGTGATGCCCTCCACACCCCAATTGCCAATCAATCCGTTGACCACCGGATTCAGGTTAGAGAGGAACTGCTTCCCTTTCCCGATCGGCAGCGGATAGACATAGCTGACCACCAGCCGCTGGCGTGCATCGAAGCTGGAATTCGCATACTCGCCACCGGGGTTGTTGTAGTCCTGATATCCGGCAGTGCCGGTTGCATCCAGCCAAGAGGTCAGGTACTCAGCATTGGTCAGCAGCTTGGAGAAGGTATACGACCCCAGCAATTGTCCGCCGCCGGCCATGCGCTTTTGCAGCTTTACCTCCAGCGAGTGATAGTTGCTGATACCGATGTAGTTGCCGCTGTTGCTGATGCTGCCGTACTGCGGGAATGGCCGCAACAACTGGTTCTTGGTCACTGTCGCATTTTTCAGGTTTCCCTGGGTGATGATTGGGTAGAAAGGATTCGCGACGGGCGCATTCAGGAAGCAGGCTGCGATGCTTCCGGATGAGCAGTTCGGATCTGCAGCAGCCTGCGAGATCACACCATCCGGAAGGCCATTGATCGGACGGGAGATCGGAAGGTTCTGACCGCGCAGTCCTGCATAGGAGGCCGTCAGAGCGATCCCCTTCCAGAACTGGTGCTCCGCCGACAGATTCCACTGGTAGGTGTAACCGTTCGGCGTATTCGCATACAGAGCCTGGGGATTTCCTCCCAGGAGGATCTGCTGATAGTTTGCGTTGCGATGGGGGGGACCCACAAGTCCGTTCGGATAGGGGTTGTCCAACGTATCCCATGGGGTCTGTTGGCCGTCGATCGAGTTCACCATCAGGTTATTCAGAAAATTGACGCCGGCCTGCAGCGGAGCGCTGGGGAACTGCAGGTCCGACGGGACGAAGAACTTTCCAAACGCCGCCCGGATGACGGAATTCTCCTTGAGTCGATAGGCAAATCCAATTCGCGGTGACCAGTCATTCCAGTTCTCGTTGAACACGCCAGCAGCGGGATGTTGCGGAGAGCTCACGAGGTCGAATGCTCCAGGTACGCCTACGATTGGATTGAGCTCCGTCGGATTGAAGGTGTCCGCCCAACCGTACCGCGATATGAAGGTGCCCGGAACCTCATAGCGCAGGCCCAGACTCGCCGTCAGCTTGTTGGTGACCTGCCAAGTATCCTGTGCGAAGTAGCCCTGATACCGAATGGTTTGGTAGGTTGGCGGGGCTGCCTGGACGGTCTGCGATCCGTTAGTGGCGACATAGCCCAAAAGCATGGAAGCTATCGGATTGCCGCCCGACGCGCTCGCCGCACTTTGCGCCGTGAAAATATTGTCAAAGGTAAAAACGCCGCCCGGGTTGTTGTTCTGGAAGTAGCTCATCTCGAGACGGCGCAGGTCTGCGCCAAACTTGAATGTATGCCGGTTCCAGACGCGCTGGTAAGTAGGGGCGATGGAGTAGTTGTTGTTGATGGAGAAAATGTAACCGGCGCCGCCCTGGTTGTAGCTGATTGGACCGCTGGTGCTCATCGACGGAACAGCAGTTGACTTAGGAAGGTTGTTCAACGAGCCGTAGTTCATGTACGACGGCCAACCAAAGGCGGCACTCTCATCGATTCCGAAGTTGGTTGGGATCCGATTGTAGTTCCAGCGCAGATAACCGAGACGTAGATCTGCAACCGACTTTGAGTTGATTACGTAGGTATCGCCGAAGACGATCTGTTTGGTGGTGAACACCTCAGGCGCCAGAGCCGTAAGATACAGGTTGTTACCCTTGTACGGCTTAGGGTCGATATTTTTCGAGCTCCATGCGGTATAGCGGCTAAACATAGACTGCTTGGAGCTAAGATTCACGTCGCCCCGGATCGTCCACTGGTCGTTGGTGCCACCTTCGGTACCAAACGCGGAGTAGTTATTCGTGAAGCCTTGACCGTTCGTGGTAGCGGTGCCAGTAACATTGGGCAGCGGGTAAATAGGGAACTTAAGTATGTTCTTGGCGACGGTGCTCAGCCGGGCGGGATCAATTACATTCAGCTGGCCGTTGTAGGAGAACTGCTGGCGTGTGCCGGTGGGCTGACCATTGCAGGGGATGATTGTGCCGTTTCTAAATGGTACGCCGCAGGTCGTCAGCGGATCGTAGATCTTAGCGCTGAGCGCCGAGAAGTCACCCCTCAACTCTGCCGCTGTTGGCACAGTCGCTAGGACCAGTCGCGAGTCGGTCTGTCGATAGCCTTGGTAGTCGCCGAAGAAGAAGAGCTTGTTCTTGAAAACGGGGCCGCCGAGGTTTCCGCCAAACTGGTTTTGGTGCCAAGCCTGCTTGGGGAGGCTGGTGTTTCTTTTTGCGAAGAAGCCATTGGCGTTGAAGATCGTATTACGTATGTATTCGTATGCTGTGCCGTGGAAGGAGTTGCTGCCGGACTTGGTGGACATATTGATTACGCCACCGGTGTATTTGCCGAACTCCGCCGTGTTGTTGTGCGTTTGGACATTGAACTCCTGAATGCTGTCCTGGTCCATCACTAACTCGACGGCATTGCCATACGACGTATTCACGGAAACGCCGTCCACCAGGACCGATCCCTGGTTGGAGTTGCCGCCGCCAATCTGGAAATTACCCGCGGCGAACACATTTTGTCCGCTGAGGTTCGTGTTCGAGGCTCCCTGCGGCACGACGCCCGGAACCAGCGCCACCAGCGCCAGCACGTTACGGCCGTTGAGAGGCAGGTCGCGGACTGCAGTGCCTTCGATAGCCTGCCCCAGCGATGCGCTATCGGTTTGCAGGACGGGCGGCGCGGTATTCACATCCACGACCTGGCTCTGCTCGCCGATGATCATGCCGATGTCGACGCGCGCCACCTGGTCCACGATGACATCGATCGGGCTGCGCGTGAAGTGCTTAAACCCGGGCGCGTCGATGTCGATTTTGTATTCGCCGCGAGGAAGCGACAGTAGCTGATAATTTCCCTGCTCGTCTGTCGTCGCTGTTCGCTTTTCGCCGGTCGACAGATTTGTCGCAGTCGCAGTCGCTTTCGTGATGACCGCACCACTTGGATCGCTTACCGTTCCCAAGATGGAGCCGAAGATGTTTTGTGCGTTGGCTGAAATGGCGAAGGCGCAAGAACATAGAAGCGCGAGCGCCAACCTCCGTAGCGTGGCTGGAACTTTCATGTGACCTCCAATAGTCCTGCAATGCTTCCTGCGAGCAGAGAGTTGCGTATTACGCAATGATGGTTGCGTTCGTGAAACTAAGACAACTAATGTAGCTTTGTCAAGCCGTATATGTGGGAAAGATGCGTCTCGGTGAGATCGCTCTGAGGGTGCTGGCTATCCCTTCGGAAGACATCGTTTACTGTAGCTTGTAGCTGAGCTTTTGCTTTGCGGAACAGCTGCAGCAGATCGATGCGGGTTCGAAGCACGGTTCCGCCGTTCGCCTCGCGAACCCGCGGAGTGGATCTGCCCAAGCGTGCATTTCACCGAGGTCATACAAACATATGAAGATTCGATCGCAGGCGCTTCTCTGCTTGCTGCTGAGCATTGCATCTCTCACTGTTCTCATGAGCTCCGCGTCGGCGGTCGCGGCCGATTACAAACCTGCAGCCGATGGCGCTGTCATCACCACGGATGGAGGCACGCTGCGCATTCAGTTCTGGTCGCCCGAGCTCGTTCGCGTGACCTATGCGCCGGGCACGCAGTTGCCTGAGCTCAAGAGCCTCTCGGTTGTGGCGACCCCGCAGACGGTCCACCTGACGCGGCAGCAGAGCGGCGATGCTGTTACTGTCGGCTCGCAGAAGATCAAGGTGAGGATCGACAAACGGACTGGCGCAATCCGCTTCCTGGATGCCGCCGGCCACGTGTTGCTGCAGGAAGCCCCGCAGGGGCGCAAGATTGAACCGGCTACGGTGGGCGGCGACTCCGTGACTTCGGCGGAGCAGGCATTTGACCTTGCGGCGGACGAGGGCATCTATGGCCTCGGACAGCACCAGGAAGGCGCCTGGAATTACGAAGCACCCGGCAGCTTTAAGGTGCGGCTGGCGCAGTCGAATACGAACGTCGGCGTTCCGGTGATGACCTCCAGCAAGGGCTACGTTCTGCTGTGGGATAACCCTGCCGTGACCACCATCTCTTCCGATGCTGCGGCCAACGGGCCTCGAGTTCTTCAGTGGTCTTCCGAGTACGGCAAGGCGATCGACTACTACTTCTGCTACGGCGACGGGAGCATCGGGTCGGCGATGGCGGCTTACCGGCACCTGACCGGCCCGGCTCCGATGATGCCGCGGTGGGAATTTGGCTTCTGGCAGTCCAAGGAGCGGTACGCTTCGCAGGAGGAGCTGGTGGGAGTTGCCACCAAGCTCCGCGACCTGAAGGTTCCGGTGGACGGGATCATCCAGGACTGGCAGTACTGGCCTCCGGGGAACAATACCTGGGGATCGCACCTGTTCGATCCGCAGCGCTATCCGGATCCCGCAGGCATGTTCCGCGAGCTGCACGATATGCACTACCACACGCTGATTTCGGTGTGGGCGAAGTTCGATGTGGGAAGCAAGAACAGCAAGGAGCTCAACGACGCGGGCGGCATGTTCCCGGAGATCACCAAGTATGCGTTTCCTCCGGGTCAGGGCCAGTGGTATGACCCGTTCGCCACTGCGGGGCGGCAGCTTTACTGGAAACAGATCCGAGACGAGCTGTTCGACAAGGGAGTGGATGGCTGGTGGCTGGATGCACCGGAGCCGGAGATTGCAGGTATGGCGTTCCGAACGTATCCGACCCCGCTCGGGCCTGGATACAAGGTCTACAACGCGTATCCGCTGATGCACTCCACCGGCATTTACCAGGGGCAGCGGGCCACGACGGACAAGAAGCGCGTTGTGATTCTTACGCGCTCGGCGTACGCAGGCCAGCAGCGCAACAGCGCGATTACGTGGTCCGGGGACATCCAGGCGACGTGGCAGGTGCTGCGCAATCAGATTCCTGCGGGGTTGAATTTTTCGCTCTCCGGGATTCCGTACTGGAACACCGACACAGGCGGCTTCTTCGGCAACCGCGCGGCAGGCAATGGCGATCCGTCGAACCCGCAGTACGAGGAACTTTTCTCGCGGTGGTTTCAGTTCAGCTCGTTCTGCCCAATGTTTCGCGTGCATGGTTCCTACGGGCTGAAGCCGGGCAAGGAGTTCTGGCGGTTCGACGCGGGGACGCAGGATGTGCTGCGAACCTATCTGAATCTTCGCTACCGGCTGCTGCCGTACACGTATTCGGTGGCGTGGCAGGTGACGTCGAACGGCAGCACGTTCATGCAGCCGCTGGTGATGGATTTCCCGAAGGATCCGAAGGCGCTGGACATCGGCAACCAGTATCTGTTCGGGCCGTCGATTCTGGTGACGCCTGTGACCACCGCGGGCGCAACCGAGCAGGCCGTCTACCTGCCGGCGGCGGGCGCACCCTGGTACAACTTCTGGACCGGCGAGAGCGCGGCGGCTGGGACCACGGTCCAGGCGGCGGCGCCGGTGAAGACGCTGCCGCTGTTCGTGCGGCCCGGGTCCATCGTTCCGATGGGACCGTTTCTGCAGTACTCGAATGAGAAGCCGGCGGATCCGATTGAGCTGCGCATCTATCGGGGAGCGGACGGTCACTTCACGCTGTATGAGGACGAGGGCGACACGTACGACTACGAAAAGGGTCAGTATGCTGCGATTCCGATCACGTGGCGGGAGTCCACGCATACGCTCGAGATCGGGGCTCGGACGGGCAGCTTCCCGGGGATGCTGATGGAACACACCTTCAACGTCGTCGTGGTCTCAAGCGGCCATGGTGCAGGGGTCGAGTTGACCGACCGGTACGATGCGGTCGTCCACTACAACGGCAAGGCGACCCGGACGGTGCTGCGGTGAGGCAGGTGGGGCACCCCTGGGGTGTCTTCAGGCGATTCGTTGATGGGATTCGGTTTAGCGGATGGGAGTCCCTTTCTAGTACATAGCCGGTGTTGCAATCATTCCGGTTAGGTTCGGGGAGTCACTTTCGGGTTAATAGAGGAAGGCCCGGCGCATGCCGGGCCTTCTCTTTCCTTCCTTAATTTAAGGATATCAGGTGGGACATAACTCGTGTCACATCGAAATTCTGGGTAGAAGTGGCTCTGGGAAAAGAGGTTGTTGGGTTTTCCACGGCGGCGGGGACTTGACAGCTTTAAGCTTGCGGACAGCCGGGGCGCTTTGCTGAGGCGAGCGGCCATAATTGGGGACTCCCAATGGAAGTTGGTTCGCCCCTCTTTAATTCGCTCCGAAGATCACTTTAAGTCAGCTAAAGCGCTGGTGTGTCCGCCAGAACTCGGGCCAGCCTTTGCGAGGGGGGCCGCAGACGAAGATGTCAGGGCTGTCATCGCTCTCTTCGTTGTGGATGCCGAGCGAGTTGCCGTTGTGCCCCGCCAGCCGGCACGACGTGAATTCGGCATCCAGCCACTTTTGCGGCCACCCGAGGACGATCACCGTAGTGGGCTGTTGCTCCGGATAGGTCCGCAGATAAAACGAATTGGTCAGGCTGATGGGAGGCGGCAGATGGTACGGGGCGCCAAGATTCTCAATCGCTCCCGCTTCGCCATAATTGCCGACAAAGATACCTATATTCGACGACTGGTCCGCTGGAAGCGAATCGCGAATGCCGGCAACGGTTTTGACGAGTTCGTCCCAGCCGAACTCTTCGCGCAGGTCGGAGCTCTTGCTCAGGGCAAAATCGCGCAGCGGACCCCTGGAGGCAAGAGGCACCCAGCCGGCAAAGAAGTATCCACCGCAGAAAACCAGGCCGGCAAAGAAGGCAGCTTCTACTCCGTACCGCACATAGGAGGAACGCTCCGTAAGCCAGCGTGCGGCAACCACCGCCCCCATCGCAATCAAAGCTGGATACGCCTCCGCGACGTAGTAGAAGCGTCCCTTGTTGATCCAGAAGAGCACCACCGGGAGAACGTACATCCAGGCGAGCATGCGATAACGGCTGGAACGGAAAAAGGCGATGAGGCCGGCGATCCAGAGCGGCACGGCGAACGGGTTTACATCCAGAAGGAATTGATCCGTCCAGTACCCATCGGCGCGGCCCTGGCCCACGTCACGCGCATGGATGTATTGGAGCATGTGGTAGGAGACAAAGTCGTGACGAATGAGCCAGACGATATTGGGCAGGAAGAGGAAGAGCGCGATCGCGACACCGCACCAGAACCACATGCCGCGCAGGTAACGGCGCGCGTCGGTGAGAATGAGTCCGGCAAGCAGACCGGCGATGAAGAAGACGATCGAGTACTTGGTGAGCAGGCCGAGGCCAATGGCGCTGCCGATGGCGAGCCACCAGCGCGGGTTCTCGGACTTGAGCAGGCGGATGGTGAACCAGCAGGTGAGCGTCCACCATAGGTAAGCGAAGGATACGTACTGAAAGACCGTGGCTACGATGATGGTGACCCCTGACAGTCCGATCGCAAGCGCGGCGGTAACCTGGGCAAGCCGATTCCCACCGAGATCACGCGCCATGAGGCCACTGACCACGATCACGATTGCATGGGCGAGGACCGGGAAGAGGCGCAGGCCGACGAGCGAAAGGCCGAAGAGGCTGAAGCCGATGCGGTCGAGGAACGGCGCGAGAGGCGGATAGGCAACGAAACCCCAGTCGAGATGACGTGCATCGGAGAGGAATTGCAGTTCGTCCCGATCGAAGCCGTAGCGGCCGTTGGTGAGGATGTGGATCAGCGCGAACGAGGCGGCGATAGCGATGAGGAGCGCCGTGGAGCGGCGCGTACTAGAGGCGAGCGAGCGAGCGGCGGGCGAGATCGAGCGCTGAGTGTCAAAAGGGATCATTGTGATTTACGCGTCAGGAGAAGCTTACGTTGGCGCGCGGATATCAGTTCCCGGACAAAAGTAATGGTGATAGAAGCGGTCACAGCTGTGTGGGGCCACGTGGCTGAAAGGTGAGAGCCGGCCAAAGCAAGGCGTAACCTCTCGTGGTCCTTCGACTGCGCGGCTCGCTTTAGCGAGCCGCGTCGCTCAGGATGACGAGATTGGGTTGTGCTTATAGCTTCTGGAGCTTCTCCGAATGGGTAGCTCCAGTGGCGGTGTGCATGGCGCGCCGCTCTTGGGATGGAAACTCAGACTCGAGGTCGATCACCAGAGGTAGGTGTCGACGATGTCGGCGGGGGTGGGGATCTGGTTTTTGACGTTGGTGTGGAGGACGAGCTGAATGTTCTTCTCCTGCCAGTTTCGGGGGAGGGTTCTGGCTAGGTCGGAGATGGCGCGTGGGTTGGCGAGGAAGGCGGCGGCGGCGGAGGTTCCTCCGGGGCCGATTCCGGCGATGGCGATGAATCCGTGGCCGTGGTTGGAGTCGCGGAGACGAGACAGGATTGCGTAGTCTTCGGTGTCGGCCTGATTGCGAAGCCAGCGGCGGTGCGGGTTGGAGTGGTCCACGATGGCATCGCGGCCATCGAAGCCGAAGCGGAGATTCTGAGTCATGCTCATGGTCCAGAAATTGTTGTGGGCACCGATGAGAATGGCGGGGCTTTGGCGCAGGGCGCCGTAGGCGACGTCGCTGCCATAGCGAAGATCGAACGGCTTCTTCTGACTGGTGAGAACGGAAGTGACGGAGACGGCGGCCGTGACATCGCCGTTGGTGTGGTAGACGTCGTTGGCGGGATGGAGATTCTCGGCGGCGATCTGGGTTCCGGGCGCCATGGGGACGAAGGTGTCAAAACCGACGCGGCGGTCGGAATTCTCCGGATGCTGCCGGAAGTAGTCATCGACATAATCCCAGGACAGCTCGTAGACGGTGTTGTTGCCGATGTGGATGAGGACGGGCTGGGGATCGCGCAGGATGGGATCCCAGAAGGCGGTGAAGGCGCGGGCTTCCGCCGAGGGGAAGCAGGCGATGGCTGCGGCGGTAGCGATGGAGAGGGCTACCGTGAGAGGAATCCACCATTTCGGGCTCTGGAACCGGGTGGCCCAGAATTTCAGACCGCGCGGCATCACCGGCTGCGGCTGCATGATGGAATCCAACTGCGCCTGCATGTGGAGAAGCTCCTGCAGGTGCCCTGCCTGCACGGAGTCCACGGTTTCGACGCCGCGCTCGAACACGGCGCGGAAAGAGCCACTAGGGATACTGATGACCACTGGGATTTCCGGATTGGCCTGGTAATAGACGGCGAGGCGTTTGCGGAGCTCGGCCGCCCGCAGGCGGACGGTGGGGTCATCATTGGTGTCGTAGTGGGGGCTGCGGTCGAAGACGGTGACGCCGATGGAGCGTTCCTTGAGGGTTTCGGAACGGCCGGCCAAGGTTTCCGAGACGATGAACTGGAGCAGCTTCTGGAGCTGCCTGGTGGAGCGCAGGGGCGGGCTCTGAAGAATGGCAGAGAGGGCCTCTCGCACCTCGTCAGCAGACGGATGGTTTGGCGGCTGCTCCTCGGGGTGGAGGGGGCTGCGGGATGATTCGGCGGTAGCCGCCTCAGTATTTGCGCTCACAGCCGTACTCATCCCCTCCGTGAGCGTACTGTACTCCCTGCATAAGCCGCTGACTACAAGAAACTTGCTGGATCCGGAGGGAATACTACCCGATGGAACGTTGCGAGGAGTGGTTAAGGAGGCGTTTGCTCGCGTTTGCAACCCAGACTGCTCCTACCGATGCGCTGTGTGCAAAAGCATGCAGTGGCTTCCATGTTCCAGAGTGGAGGGTCTCGCATCGGCCAAACGGCGGCAGATCCAGGTGGTGAGTGAAGTTCAACGGCAGCACCCGACTCCAGGAGGTCGACCCACAGTGAACCATACTGACGCAACCATGAAACGGCGGATACTGCCTTTTCTCCAAGCAGCAAACCATCTCCATCCATTTAACTGGGTGGGCAGGTTGAGCCTGAGCAAGGCCGGAAATGGCCGTGCGCTGGGCTACAGCATTCTGGCGGTCGTGCTTGCATTTGCATCGGTCCACCCGATGTTTGCCCAGACCTCCGGCTCCATTACCGGTCACCTGACGGACCCGACGGGCGCGGTTCTGCCGCAGACCGATCTCACCCTGACCAATGTGGCAACGCATACGACCCGCGTGACTACGTCAACGGATGCCGGCGATTACACCTTCACTGAAGTTCCGCCGGGCTCCTACACGCTGCAGGTGAAGCACACCGGATTCAAGGCTGCGCAGAGCGATCCGTTTGAGGTGCAGGTTCAGCAGAGCGTCAAGTTGAACTTTACGCTCGAGGTCGGCCAGGTGACCGAGTCAATCGACGTGGCCGCGACGGGAACCCTCTTGCAGTCGGACAATCCCACCCTGGGCACGGTTATCGAGAACAAAGAGATCAACGAGCTGCCGATCAACGGCAGAAACTATCTCGGACTCGTAGCTCTGGCTTCCAACGTAAATACGCTCTCCTCGAACTCCGGACAGGCGGGCTCTCGCCAAGGCGGCGAGCGCGCCAACGCGTCGATCTCGATCGGCGGGCAGCGGATCATGTTCGACTACTACACGCTGGACGGCGTGAACAATACCGACCCCGACTTCAATACCTACGTGGTTCTTCCTTCCATGGAAGGCCTGCAGGAGTTCAAGGTCCAGACGGGCGTCTACTCGGCTGAGTTCGGCCATGAGTCGTCGCAAATCAACGTCGTAACCAAGAGCGGTACCAACAGCTTCCACGGCAGCGCTTTCGAGTTCATTCGCAACAACTATGTGGACGCGCAGCCCTACTGGTTCCCGACGCGTCATCCTGTCGGCACCAAACAGATCATCAATCCTTTCAAATATAACGATTTCGGCTTCGAACTGGACGGACCTATCTGGGTGCCAAAGGTCTATAACGGCCGGGATAAGTTCTTTTTCATGGTTGACGAGGAGTGGTTTCGCAGCCGGACGAGCAACCAGAATGCCACCGCAACCGTCCCCACGGCGGCGATGGCCGGCGGCAACTTCCAAGGTTATACCTACCAGTACGAGAACGCCGCTGGAGCCGTCATCACCGTACCGGTTACGATCTACGACCCGCTGACGCACGCTCCATTCCCGGGCAACATCATTCCCACCAACAGAATTGCTCCGCAGTCCACAGCCCTGCTGAAGTACCTGGGTACGGCAGCGACTGCGCCGACCTACAATTGCACCAAAGCGAACAGCAACTGCAGTGCCGTTCCCAACTACAAATACAGCACCACAAACCCAGTGAACCGGCAGAGCTTGACCGTGCGCGGCGACTACGCCATGTCGCAGCGGTCGCAGCTCTCCTTCCGCTACAGCGCGGGCAACGAAAACACCCTGAGCACCGGGCTGCTTGGAGCCGGCACCAAACTGATCACGAATTACTACCAGTATCTGGGGTCGAATACCTTCACCTTCTCGCCTCGCGTTGTTAACGAAGCGCGATTCGGCTACAGCCACTTTTACAACTCCTTAGGCCTGCTGGCAGCGTTTAGCAACGACGTCGTGACCTCGCTCGGAATTCCCGGCCTCACCGGTGGCGACCCGTCGACCTGGGGCGTCCCGGGGATGGGCTTTGGCAATGCGTCGTCGGGCACGATAGGCCTGGGAACGGGCAGCACGGCCAATATCTGGAGCGGAATAGGCGATCAAAATGACAGTCCTTACCTGATCACCGACCCAACCTGGCAGATGGTGGATAACGTTACCTGGGTTAAAGGCAGGCACGCTCTCCGGCTGGGTTTCGAATACAATCGGCAGACCTTCAACCAGCTCGGCAACCAGTTTTCCCGTGGGCAGTTCGGTGTTCGACCCTCGGCAACATCCCAGCCGATCAGTGGCGGATTGACGGGAGGTGATGCCCTGGCTGACCTCGAGCTGGGGAGCCTCGATCAGTCGATCGTCGCCGTGGCGGTCGCGCATGCCAACTATGTGCGCAACGTCGAAGCTGCTTACATCGACGATACGTATAAGGTGAGCCCCAAGTTAACCCTCTCGGTGGGTCTGCGGTACGAGCTGACTCCTCCGTGGAACGACACCTACGGCAACAATTTCAACACTGTGTTCCCTGTGATCCCGAAGTATGGCGACTACAGCGCAACCTATGCGAACACCTCAAACCCCGCCTCAACAGCCACTGTGTATAACGCCGACGGGTCGGTGAAGACCCCCGGAATCGTCAACCCGAATTACCCCTACTATGTGCGGCAGGGGAAATGCGATCCCGCAAACGTTTATCAAGGGCTCGCAATTCGCTGGACGAACACCAAGGCGGTGTGCGCCAACGGCTCGATACCGGACGGTGCCTTGATGAAAACCATCTACACCAATCTTGCGCCTCGATTCGGTATCTCGTACGCACCAACGGCCACCACGGTGGTGCGCGCGGGCTACGGCATCTTCTACACGCAGGACATCGGCAACGCCTACTTCGATATGGCGCGTAACATTGCGGGCCGCGTTACCGTCAACAACGTGAACCCGATTGGAAGCAATTCGTCCGTGACCTGGGCCAACGCAACCCCTGGCGCAACTGGGGCCAGCACCGTGACCCTGGGCCCCGGCACAGTTGCATTCTCGAATGCGGTTACCCACCACACCAGCTATACGGAGCAGTTCCTTCTGAATCTCCAGCAGCAGATGGGCAAGAACTGGTCCTTCGAGGCTGGATACCAAGGCGCTGTCCACCGCCACCTGTATGGCTTCTTCAACGCCAACACGCCGGCTCCGTTCGGCATATTGGGGCTGGGAGCCGGCTACTCGGCGGCCGGCGTCAGGACATCGACCATATCGCGGGAACCGTTCCAGAATGTACAGGGCGGCGCACAGATGGTGCACGACGAGGGCACTGGAAACTACAACGCCGCATCGGTCAAGGCGAACCGCCGCTTCAGCAAGGGCTTCGACGTGATCGCTTCTTACACTTACTCGAAGGCACTGGATGATACCAGCGGCATTCGTAACCAGGGCAACGACCTGCTGAATCCGCAGAATGGCCTTTGCGTTCCCTGCGAATATGGTCCGTCCGCATTCGACGTCCGCAACCGGTATGTCGTCGGGGGACTCTACGAGCTGCCTATCGGACGCGACAAGCTGGTGCCGCTCAACAACAAGCTCGTGAATATGTTGGTCGGCGGCTGGCAGGTTGGTGGCATCCTCACCCACCAGACTGGGCAGATTACGACTCCGCAATACGGCGGGGACAATACTGGCCTCGGCAATCTGTTCGGCAACTTCGACCGGCCCGATGTGACGGGAATCAGTCCTTATCTGCCATGCAACACGCTGACAGTGGATACCTGCGCCAACAAGGCCGCATACTCGCAGCCGGGTGTCATCCTGAACATCAACGGGACTCCGAAGAACATCGGAGGCCTATTCGGCAACGCAACCCGCGGCAGCGTCCACGGCCCAGGCTTTACCAACCTGGATGCCTCGCTGCACAAGTCGTTCGTGATGCCCTACAGCGAGAAGCACCACTTGGATCTCCGGTTTGAAGCGTTCAACGCTCTGAACCACCCCAACTGGGGCACACCCAACCTGAACTTCACCTCGGCCCAGTTTGGTCAGGTAGGTGCAGGCGGTATGCGTCAGCTGCAGTTAGCGGGCAAGTACCAGTTCTAATCTCCAAGCGGCGCCCGGGCATTGTTCCATTCCCGGGCGCCGCATCTGGGTTCACCAGCAGCTGCGGTGAATCCGTTCGTCCACAGGATTGACTCCGCCCGAATAGGGATCGGAAATCACTCCATACTGCGCCAATCAACAATTCTCCAGCCGGATGCGCTTCCACGCATCCGGTCTTTTTTTGGCCGTGGTGGGGTGATGGCTGTCGAACCGATGCCAAGGGGGTTGCTACCAGCACTGAGGCAGCCATAAGGCGACACCGGCAGCATGCGAGCGAGGTCGCAGGCGCGAGACTGTGCGGTGTGCGAGCATGAATGTGAGACCGTTGCCGAGAGCGTCTTCTTGCGCGACGCACATTTCATCGGAGGGCAATCGACACAGATGGACCTGGGATTGAAAGATAAGCTGATCGTGGTTACGGGCGGGGGCGCCGGGATTGGCCAAGGGATTTCAAGAGCCTGCCTTGCGGAGGGCGCCCGCGTGGTGGTGCTGAGCCGGCGATCTGAGAATGTGGAAGACTTCCTCGCAGAGATGAAGAGCAACGGGGCGAAGTGCGCCCTGGTAGAGGCACACCTGGAAGAGACGGACCGCTGCAGAACAGCGATCGAGGAAATCGAGAAGAGCCACGGTGACATCTTCGGGCTGGTGAACAACGCCGGCGTGAACGATGGCGTAGGGTTGGCCTCGGGCAGTATCGAGAAGTTCCTGCAAAGCCTGCGGAACAATCTGGTGCATTACTACGCTCTGGCGCACTACGCTCTTCCCTCTCTGAAGAGGACGAAAGGTGCAATCGTGAACATCAGCTCGAAGGTGGCGCTGACCGGGCAAGGCAACACATCAGGGTACGCGGCGAGCAAGGGAGGCCAGTTAGCCCTCACGCGGGAATGGGCCGCGGAGCTGCTGAACGACGGGATTCGGGTAAATGCGGTTCTGCCGGCTGAGGTGATGACTCCGTTATACGAGCGCTGGCTGAAGACACTGGGCGATCCCGACGCCAAGCTGCGGGAGATTACCGGCAAGATCCCGCTGGGACACCGGATGACGACCCAGGGAGAGATTGCAGCAGCAGTGGTATTCCTGCTGTCGCCACTGCAATCCGGGCACACTACGGGTCAGCACATCATCGTGGACGGAGGATACGTGCACCTGGACCGCGCCCTCACTTAGGGAGACGCGTCCAGGGGTTCGGTTCCGGTCCTGACACGGGATTTAGAAGCGCACGAAGAATCCGAAGTTGGGTTCGGAGGTCTGGGTGTGACGGATGATCGTGAGGTAATTCTGTAGAAAATCAGGCGCCAGGTAGACGAGCTGCCTGAAACCGACGCGTACGCCAAAGTGGCTGCCGGGAAAGTTATCTTCTACGCCAAGGGTGTAGTAGTAGGCTGCCCGGAACTGCTGAGGAAGCCCTTGTCCACCGTAGGTGGTTGGCGTAAAGCGGATGGTGCCTGCCCCTGCGCCGACGAAGGGCTGGAGACCCAAGGGGCGGTAGCGTGGGTGGGCCACGTAGCCGAAGGTGAGCTCACGAGCGCCTGCCTGAGCGCCGCCGACAAGGATGTCTTGCGTTGGCGGCGGGGTGAAGGTGTAGTTCTGGGTGTACCGCGCGTTGCCGAAGTTGAACTCAAATCCGACGTAGGGCCGGGCGGTGTAACGCACGGTGACCAGTTCGCCCACGGTGCTGCTCGGCTTGATGGCCAAGATCGACTTGGTGGAAGTGGCGTCGCGCTGCTCGAGCCCCGAGACGGTGCTGGTGATTTCACCTGCGCCGGAGATGGCGAAGTCGATCCGGTCGAGTTGCTTATGCCCCGTGGAAGCTGGTGCTGCCTGCGCTGCAGCGCGGAACGGCATGGAGGGAGCCACAAAACATAAGAGCGCGAGCACGGATCTGCAGGCAAATACGGTCGGGTGAAACTTGGACATGCTGTACGAACTCCTAACAGGTTGGCAGGTTTGCACCTTCTGCCAGTCTACCCTGCAACCTGATGGAATGCGCGTGCGCGAGTGGACTGTTAGTATGTTGGACGGCTGAATTACTTTAGCGTTGAACTTAGCGAACACCGCGCGGAGCGCGCCAGAATGCACACTTCCTCTACAGGTCCGGCGAAGAGCTCGGAAGCGAATGGTGTCCCCGTCTTTCCGTTGGGGCAGATGGCACTGTTCACGATGGTTACGGTGTTGTTTTTTCTGTGGGGGATGTCGAATAACCTGACAGACATTCTCATTCAACAATTCAAGAAGTCGTTTGAGCTCTCCGCCTTTTCGGCTCAGCTGGTTTCGACGGCAAATTTCACCGGATATTTCTGCATGGCAATCCCGGCGGCGCTTGTGATGCGACGGTGGGGCTACAAGGCCGGCATGATCATCGGGCTATGCCTGTTCGGCACGGGCATGGTGCTGTTCTGGCCCGCGGCAGTGAGCGGGCAATATGCCCCATTTCTGATTGCGCTGTTTGCCGTGGGCTGCGGGGCTTCGGTGCTGGAGACGGCGGCGAATCCGTTCATGGCGCAGTTCGGACCGCCTCCGACGAGCGAACGCCGGCTCAACTTTGCTCAGGCCTTCAATCCGCCGGGAACGATTCTGGGAGTGTGGATCGGCCGGCAGTTCATCTTTTCCGGGGTGGAACTGACACCTGCGCAGGTGGATGCGATGAAGGCCAACGGCACGTATTCGAATTACCTGCACAGCGAGATTATGCGGGTGGTGCCGACCTACATCGCTCTGGGGTCGGTTGTGCTGCTGTTTGCGTTCGCACTTTCGCGGATGCGCTTCCCCCGGATCCAGAGCGAACATGAGGGTAAGAGCGGTGGACACGGAAGCTTTCGAGAGCTTCGTCAGTACCCTCAGCTCTGGTATGCGGCGGCGGCGAATGTGCTGAATGTGGGCGCTCAGATCTGCATCTGGAGCAACATCATCTTCTACATGAAGCAGTACACGGTGGTGACGGAAAAGACGGCGGCGAATTACATCATCTATTCGTTGATCGCGATGCTGATAGGCCGCTTCGTTTCGACTTCGCTGATGAAGTTTATTGAGCCCAGCAAGTTGCTTGGCATCTATGGCGCGGCCAACGTCCTGCTGATTCTGTTCGCTGTGTTGCGACCCGGGTGGGGAGGCGTGTACGCGATTGTGACCGCCAGTTTCTTCCTTTCGATCATGTTCCCAACCATCTTTGCGCTGGGGCTGAAGGGTCTTGGAGACAATACGAAGCTGGGCGGCTCCATGCTTGTGATGGCGATTGTGGGAGGAGCCTTGTTCCCGCTTGCCTTGGGGTGGATCGCACGGAATACCGGCAGCATGGCGTTGGCATACCTTGTGCCGGCCTTCTGCTTTGCCGGGGTTTCGATATACGGTTTCCTGGCCGACCGGATCCTGACGAAGGCAGAGGGCGCGGAACGGCGAGCCGGCCTGGTCGCGAACTAGAACGCACGCCGGGTGGCGCGTCAGAAATGGCGCAGGGATTCTCCGGACTTTGCAGCAGGAGGCGGAATGTCGTCGAAGCGGGGACGATCCGCTGCCGGTTCTACGTTCTTTTCGAGCGAACGGCTGACGAGATCTCGTGAGCCCAGGCCGATTGCGAGCGAGAGGGTGAGCACGATTCCGCCGAAGAGTATGCCGAAGGCGAGGGCGACGATGGACCCGCCGATCTCGAGGTGATCGAGCACCATGGCCGCGGTCAGCACCAGGACGAGCCACTTCACTCCGAGTGAAAGGAATCGGGCGTACTGCATCTGCAAGTTGACAGCGCCGATCAGCACTGAGCGTGAGAGAAAGCGCGCGAGAACGGTGCCGATCAGGAGGATGAAGACTGCTCCGATGGAGTGGGTGAGGTACGGGATTAGGATGGCTGTAATCTCCATGCCGCCCGGATAAGAGGCGTCGAAGGCGGAGATCCCGATGACAACTCCCAGGACGACGCAGGCCCAGAACGCAACGCGGGAGATCAGCAGGGTTGGAGAGTGTGCCGGCGCGATATCGGCAACGGTGGCGCTTTGGGTTCTTCCGAAGCGCTCGTCAAAGCGCGCTGCGATGAGAATGCGCCGGATGGCCACGGCCAGCAGCGCTCCGAGAGCGGTGAGGACGACGATCCCAATCAGAAGTGCGAGCAGCCCGGGAAGGAAGCTGACAAGCTTGACCATCACGCGATGCATGGACTCTGCGAGTGCGGATCCGACTTGTTGACCCATATTGAACTCCTAACGATCAGTACCTACGGGTTAAAGCGATCCGGCCAGCGCCATCGCGAGACCAGATAGGGTTTATCGGCTTCGAATACAGCAGCCATTGCTTCGATGTGAGACTCGGCCGCCGCCAGACCATCCTGCCCGGTGCCGGCGGCGAGGCGAAGGTGGGACGCAACCCACGCGAGGTACAGCGGTGTGAGCGCACCCATCAGATGACCACGGTTGATGGTGCGGAGGCGGTAGGCGAGGATGAAGTCGTACACGATTCTTGCCCAAAGGGCATCGGGCATGCGAAAGCTTGCCGGAGGCATCAGGGAGAGCTTCTTGAGTCCAAGCAGCGAGTTGGGAGGCAAGACCAGCGACCAGATTTCGTGGAGGTTCGAGTAGGCGAGCCGGAAGGACTCGAGCATGGGCTGAATGTCCGGGAGTTCCGGCGCGTCTTCCCCACCGAGTGCTGTGGCCTCGGCTTGAGTTCCTGGCAGCTTTGCAGATGAGGCGAGCCGGGCACGCTGCCAGAAGGCGGCCTTGGATTCCACGTCTGCGAACAGCGAACCGGCGACCTGGGCGAGGATTGTGTTGAGATCCATGGAGTCCGGCGGAGGAAGGGCGCGGCTCCCAAACTCCACCTGCACGATCGACATGCCTGCCACGGCCGCATCCGATACGGGCCAGAGCAGGCCCGCGTTCTGGCCCGCTGCAGTGAACTTCTGTGCTGCAGAGGCGAGGCGCTCCGCCATTTTCCGCGAGAGGCCCAGATCGATCGCCATCGGGTATCGTGTCCTGGTTCCGAAGATGGCGCGGGTCGCCGGATACAGGATGGCGGAGTTCACGAGGCCGTCCCGCGGTCCCAGAGAGTAGCGGGGGACGGCGAGATCCGCCGAACCCGAGAGCACGGCCGCACCGAGAGACGAGAGAGCCCCGGGGGCAATGGATTGCGCCTCCGGACCCAGCAGAAGGCAGCACTGCGCGCCGTGTTCCTGCAGCAGCTTGTACGAGTTCAGGAAGTCCGCCGCGGTCAGCAGCCATCCTCCGGGCGTGGGCGCGGCTGGCGTGTACGTGAAGGCATGGAACTGGGGGGACTCCGAGACGACCGGAGGCAGCGGATCCGGCGAGGCGACCTGGAGAGGAATTCCCTCGA
>Ga0207695_10000545_pt1 | contig 78409 bp, 60 predicted proteins | sample KBSC54metaG_FD_184354 | JGI IMG/M metagenome (GOLD analysis project Ga0207695, IMG submission 184354) | Corn rhizosphere microbial communities from Kellogg Biological Station, Michigan, USA - KBS C5-4 metaG (SPAdes) (version 2) | ecosystem: Host-associated > Plants > Roots > Rhizosphere > Soil...
CGTCCGATCGATAGAACATGGCCGCGAGTTTAACGACTCCCTGATTAAATTAGCCCTCGCCAATGGGACCTATTGGTGCCCTACTCTCCTCAACATGGAGCGCCACCCCAGACCATACCTGGATAGTGTGCACAAGTATCTGAACCGGGCATATAAAGCAAATCTGAAAATTGTCATGGGCACCGACATCGGCAGTGCGTCCTGGACCATCAACGAGACCAAAGAACTGGAATACTATGTCAAAAAAGCAGGTCTGACCCCGATGGATGCCATCAAAACAGCCACCCTCAATACCGCCAGCCTGCTTCATGTCGAAAACGCTCTGGGTCAGATCAAAAAAGGTTTTACGGCCGATATTATTGCTGTGCCCGGGAATCCGCTGGAGGATATTACCCTCCTTCAACACATTGACTTTGTAATGAAAGAAGGCAAGGTGATAAAACGCCCCTGATGATCGCTTCCGACAGGGGTCCGGTACACATCGTTTATGACGGATACCGGTCTATATCCTGCAAGACATCTTTTAAGATCTTATCGAGGGAATTCTTAGCTGCAACAGCCCACCAGAAGATGGAGACAAGATATATGATCAGGCACCATCCAATCACTGCTGCCTTTGTTTTATCCCACAGCAACGGATTGTTGGTCTCTTCCTTCAACTTCTCCTTTTCAATGGTCGCATGACCCGGCGTAATTGCACGGGTAGTACGTTGAGATGGAGTTATACTGGCACACCACCCATGAATAGATAAAACAAGAACACAAAGAAGAAGGGGCAATTTCATGATACAGGTCTTAAGGATTTGGAATAGCAACAAGCAAATAAAAATCTATAAAATAAGCTCCATTTGCAAGGCAGAATTGTTAAAGTTTTGCATAAATAAAACATCCGTTAAATATCTCAGAATCATCTTTTTAAAACGATTGTTATTTTATTGCCCTTGCCGGTGGATGTATCGATGGCAAGCACGCCATTGAGCCTGCCCAGGATCTCAATAACAATTTTATATCCCCAGCCATGTCCCGAATCCTCCGGGTTATAAGTTTTATCGACAATACGCTTTACCAGCTCATCATCCATACTCTGGCTCGCATCGGTTATGATGATATGGGTAGCCAGGGCATCCTGTGACGCCTCGATTTTTATTTCGCCTCCTTCGGTATATTTGTTGGCATTGTCTACCAGGTTTCTTATCACCAGGCTTAACAGACCGGCATCCGTATCAAGAGTAAGCGCTTCCGGGACCAGGTTGACAAAGGTATTTTCCTGCATCAGGGCGCTCACTTCATACAAAGCGACGATATCGTCAATCAGCTCTTTCAGCACGGTGCTTTGCCGGTGGACAACAAAGCCCTTTTTCTGCATATTTATAAACACAAAAAAGGCTTGCGTAAAAGCGTATACATCGTTGGTCGCATCCCGGAATTGAAGCAAAAGACCGGACAATTCTTTATTAACCTGCGTTTTGTAACCGTCATACATACGGCTGGACAGCACTTGCAGAAACCGGAGCGGTGAACGCAGATCATGCAGGATGACAGATACCATCAGCTCTTTCACCCGGTTGCTTTCAGACAGTTCAGCCGTTCTCTCTCCTACTTTTTGTTCCAGTAATTCGGCCTTTTTTACCTGCAGATTATACCGCACCCGGAAGAAAAGCCAGCATACACCAATGCCCAGGCCTGCTAAAAGGCACCTGAACCAGAGGGTCTCATACCAATAAGGCAGTATGGTCAAATGAACGGTGCGATAGGTGTAATGCGCATAACGGTCCTGTTTTCTTACGGCAAGCGTATACCCGCCTTTGCCCAGTCTTGTCAATATCAGCCGGCCGTTTTCGGCCAGGGGATACCATTGTTCGCTGATCTCTTTAATAGAATATTCGAGCTGAAGGTTGTTTTTACTGCCAAAAAAGGGCGAGGAAATGTCAAAAGCTAACCGGCTGGAATCCCGGCTTTCCACCAATTCGTCCTGTAACGATATTTTTTTATCGTCGGCCATCACCCGTTCGATGAATATGGGCTTATCGGGCAGTCCTATATGCAGGCTATCGGGGTTAAATCCTACGAGGCCGTCCAGGGAAGGGAAAAAGAAATGGCCGTCTCCGGTGATAATCCCGCAGGGAGTACAACGGCCATTAAACTCATTGGTGCTGAAGCCCCAGGTTTTATCAATATAGTAGTAATATACCTGGCCGGGACTTCCGGCGGCGTAATTGTCGAGCTCTTGTTTGGTAACCCTGAATAACCCCCTGTTGGTCGTAATCCAGAAAAAACCTTTCCTGTCTTCCAGGATGCAATGCACTATGGAGAGGCTTTTTTGCGCATCTATGGGCATCCGCACAAAACGGCCGTCATAATACTTATAATACCCCTGCCCATACGTACCCATCCAGATACTGCTGTCGCCTGCAATAAAGACAAACGCCACCGAGGCATTAGCCGGCGAAGGCAGGCTGCGCAGCAAATGAAGCGACAGGTTGTAAGCAAACAGCCCTTTTGAGGTCCCGATCCAGATGATATCCTTACCGGTTTCGCAAATGGTTTGGATCTCCGCCCCCTGCAGCAAGGGGGAATTGTTGAATAAGACTGTATCTTCCCTACCATTACCCGGCTCCAGACACAACTGGTGGAGGGTGCTGTACAACACTTCCTTATTAGCCCGCTCAATAATGCCAGTGAGCGCTCCCTCAATACGCCTTACGCTGACCACGCTGTGAAAGCCGGTATCGGCCCTTTTTAAGAAGCCTCCCTCGGAATACCAGATGAAACCGTTTGACGCCTTCAGCCATGCCTGCTTATCGGGATTGCTCGTCGCCGCAAACGGCCGGTGGCCCTTGCCTGTCAGGCTCAGAAAGCCCGTGCTGGTCAGTATGCCGCCCGCGAGCTCAACCTGTGCAAACTGGCTATTGGCCATAAACCGCGCGCTATCAAAAAAAAGCCGTTCAAACTGGTGCATTTTCAATACATATAAGCCGCTGGTTATTGTGCCTATGAATAAAACCTGCACTTTTTCATCATATACCATGCATTTGATATCCTTAATGGGGGCTCCTGCTGCCAGTATCACATCCTCCAGCACGTTGCCCACCATTCTTATAAGCCTGATGGTGTCATGACACACCATCAGCGTATGGCTGCCATCCCTCCTTATTTTTAATGAAGCCTGCACAGGGTCCGGGTCTACGGCCGCGGCTTCCATGAGCAACCGCTGCAGCCCGGTGCGGGCGGTAATATTTTTTTGCAGCATGCCTTCTTTATAGGCATACAGGCGATACAGGCTATCTATAAAAATGAACATATCGCCCACGGCAAATTGCAGCTTAAGGCTATGGCCTGCTATGTCTGGCAGGCTGCTGATGCTGCCGGTATTTTCATTGAGAAAATAACATTCATCACCATCTTTAAAATAAGCCTGTTTTTCATTGATAGTCACAAGACCTTTTGAATAGCCCAGCTTATTCAGCAGGGACATGTACCTGCCGGCGCTGTTTTCAGACGCCTGTGTTTTCCGGATGTTATTGCAATAAAACAGGTGGTTGTTGGATGTGGTAAACTGGTACGGAATGTCTGAAAGCATGTTGTCAGTCTCAATCTGGCAGCGGTCGTTGACCGCCAGGATAAGGCGGTTGTTGTTCACAGGCTTGATAAGTATCCTACCGGATGCAGCTACCTGCGGAAGAGAGTATTCATTCCCCTGTAAAGCGGGGCAGTTGTCCTGGTTGTATTCCCTGAAATTTCTGCCGTCGAACCGGATAATGCCCATTTTGGAGGCCATCCATAAAAAGCCATTCCGGTCGAAAGCCATACCATTGATGCTGTTCTGTGGCAGGGCATTGTCGCTGTTATAGTTAACAATACCATACCGGCCTGCACCGGTTTGTGCATTGGCCTGCATACATGCCAACAAGGGGAAAAAAGCAAGCAATAAAAGCCTTAACAGATGTATCAGCATAGGCAAAGACGCGTGACCTCCTGTCCAGTCCTTGCAATATTAGCTTTATTTGCAGAACATCAGGCGGCACTCTGCTTCGTACTACTCCAAAACTCCAACTATTACTAGGCGCGGCTACCCGTTCTTTCGCATTTTGGCAGGGCGCAAATTTCAGCGCCATTGGTTACCAATTGGTTGGATGGTCGACAATCTTGACGATCGATGTTTCTATCTAATGAACGTTGAGGTGTATCAATAAAAGAGAGAGTACTTCCAAGATTTAACTCTGCTTTCGGGACTTGGGAAGACCGACAGTTTTAAGCATATCATTCGCCTTATCTAACTTATCTTTAAAAAGTACCTTACCCTTGTACTTTTCAAGAGAGTTGTCGATACGTACAATAGGCAATTTGCTTTTATTTAGGTTTTTTACCTTCATTGTTACAAATTTAAGTATTTTTCCGTTGAACAAGAAATGCCTCATATTCCACCCCTTTTTCAAAACTTTCCCATTCTCCCACCCTTTGGCCATAGAGGTCAAAATCTTCCTCTATTTCAGTCAGATATTTAGTTAATCCCATCCTGTACAAACGGGTCCTGGATTTTGTGCTGCCCGTCGCATAAATCCAGGCATTCGGGTATTTGTCCGTAAATGCATACACTGTCGCAACCACAGTAGCCAATACTTTGTCACTGTCGTTGTTATTTGATACAATAGAATCATTTATCTCTCCGGTTATTAAATCTTTATCGCCAAAAGCTAAATTGAAAAGGTCCTTTAAATTGGTTTCTCCAAACTGCACCAGCTTATGGATCTTACCTTTCGGCCCTTCACTCACAAATTCAAAAATCATCAATGATTTTTCGGCCTTTATCTCGTATCGTTCAAGCTTCATTGTAATTTATTCCAGACGTGAATATGACATTACCGATTGTGCTACGGACAGCAAATAAAATTACTAAATATTTTATACACAAAAACTAACAAAATTAGCAATCAATTAAAATGTCTCATCCTATATAAAATCATCCAGAAAATGGTTCGAATAACAATGCGGAAGCATATAGGGTTTGTTGTATGAGTTGAGTCTATGTAAATATTTACCTTGATGGAAGGAAGGCACTTAATCGGTAAATTTATAGTCATTAAACCTTCCTACTTATGCAACTTTATCCTATCCCGGCATTATACTGCCCATTCCCGGGAGCCATCCACCCGCTGTACGAAGCGATGGAAGAGCACACTTATCAATGGATACTGGAATTTCAGCTGACGCCTAATTATGAAGTTTTCTCCCGGTACAGGGCTTATCGCTATCCGCTGTTCGTTGCGCGAAGCTTTCCAAAAGGCGATTATGCAGAGGTCTGCAACTGGTGTGACTTTCATACGTTGCTGTTTATTGTGGATGATATATTCGGTGAGGCCGATATCATCAAGCGCAAGGAGTCTTATGGGGCCTTCGAGATCGAGTTTATGGAGATACTGGAACATAACAAACGATGCCGCGTCAGAAGGGATGGGCCGTTGCTGGCTGCGCTAAGCGACTTCTGGCGGCGCATGTCGGTCTGTACGAGTAAGAACTGGCAAGCTAAATTTATCAGCGGTATCAAACTTATGTTCCGCAGCCTGGCCTGGCAGTTCAGACATATGATCAGCGGGATACGACCTGACCTCGATGAATACATGCACATGCGGCAGTACCTGGGGGCGACGCATCTTTCGACGGACTGTCTTGAAGTGACGGGAAAGATATTTCTCGGGGAAAATATATATGCGCATCCTTTTGTAAAGAAACTGACGAGCATCAGCCGCAATATCCTCTGTGTGGCCAATGATCTTTTCTCCCTGAGCAAGGACCTGTCAAGGGTGGACAGGGCCGGTGAATACAATATGGTCACTGTATTGAGATATAAGTACAGGATCAGCATCGAGGAGGCGATCAATAAAACGGCTGCTATTCACGATGGCCTTGTAAATGAGTTCATTGACCTGGCACAGCGGATCTTTATTTTTGACGATCCCACGAATCATATGTTGCGAAAGTATATCGAGGCGCTGGGATACCAGATGAGGGGAAATATAGACTGGAGCACCCGCGAGACGACCCGTTATCCACATATTAGTATGAATTGACAATTTGTAGTATTTGTTCTACAAATTTTTAGGGTAACCCTTGCTAAATTTAATTACTAATAGGATAAGGTTTAATGGTTATGGTAAAGATTAGCGCAATCCCTGCATTGTAGTGCAGGGATTTTTGTTTGGCCCATTGGGCAACGGAGCTGTGCTCCGGGGAAAGAAAATTTGTTTGTTTAAACGTTTAAGCAGATCTTTCCGGCATGGAAAGGCCGGTTTCCATCAAAGATATTGCTCGCCATCTTGGGGTCTCGACGGCCCTGGTATCTTATGTCCTCAACAATAAAGCGGGCCGGGTAAGCGCAGAAATGGCGGAGAAGGTCCGGCAGGCCGCCACGGAGCTGAATTATCGTCCCAACCTGATCGCCAGGAGTCTTCAAAGCGGGAAAACCAATACGTTGGGGCTGATAGTGGCTGACATATCCAATCCTTTCTTTTCACATATCGCCCGTATCATCGAGGATGAAGCAAAGAAGTCGGGTTATACGGTAATTTTTGGCAGCAACGATGAAAGTATAGAGAAATCGCAGTCCCTGCTGGATGCGCTGCTCAACCGCCAGGTGGATGCCCTTATCATTGCTCCGGCGGAATTTACGGAAGAGCAGCTAAGGGCGTTACAGAAAAAGAATATCCCCTTTGTTCTTATCGACCGCTATTTTAAAGATATCCAGGCCAATTGTGTCCGTATAGATAATTACCGGGCTGCTTACACGGCTGTGGATCACCTGATAAAAACGGGCGGCAAGCGTATCGCTATGCTGGCGTATGATACGGGTATGCAGCATATTGCGGAACGTATCGGGGGTTATAAGGATGCCCTGAAAGACAATGGTATCATCTTCCAGGAGCCCTGGCTGGTGCGGGCGTCCTATCAACATCTGGAAGAGGAGGCGGCTGCGGGTATGCAGCAACTGCTGGCGCCCCGGCCTGCTGTGGACGGTTTTTTCTTTGCCACCAACTCGCTGGCCATCCAGGGTATCCGGCAGATCATGCGGTTAAAAATAAAAGTACCCGATGAACTTTCAGTTATCAGCTTTGATGAGGCGGATGCCTTTGACTTTTTTTATGCTCCCATCACTTTTGTCAGACAATCCATGGAAGATATCGGGAGGCAGGCCGTACAACTGGCCCTGGAGAGTATCGCGAAGCGGCATGCGGCGCCGAGAGAAGTAGTGGTGGAGGCGAGCCTGATCGTCCGGGAAAGCACAAAAAATAAACTTTATGATACTGACCTGTCGTAAAATTCTTAGGATGACCCTGGCTGTGGTACTATCAGGAAATGTTTTTTGGTGTTTCAGCCAGGTGGATGTGAGGCATCGTTATAATGGCGTATATAAGGGGCCTTATATACAGCAGGTGGCATTTCCCATCGGCGGTATCGGGACGGGGATGTTCTGCCTGGAAGGCACGGGCGCCATCTCTCATATGTCTGTGCGCAATACCCCTGATATGTTCAATGAGCCGGCCATGTTTGCCGCCATTTCCATCAAGCAGCTGCCGGGAAGCGCGAGGGTGCTGGAGGGGCCGGTGCCTGCCTGGAAAAAATTCGGCCAGCGGGAAGCGGGATTTGGAGCGCCGGGCATGACCTGGGGACTTCCGCGTTTTAAAGAAGTGGAGTTCCTTGCACGATTCCCATTCGGCGAGATCAGGCTACAGGATAAGGAGCTGCCGCTGGAGGTTCATATTACGGGATGGAGTCCTTTTATTCCCACGGATGCCGATAATTCGAGCCTTCCGGTGGGCGCCCTCGAATATACGTTTCGTAATACGGGTAAAAGTCCGATGGACTATGTGTTCTCGTACAACTCCCGGAATTTTATGGCCCTGTCCGATGAGGGTGGGAAAGGGGGCGCTAACCGGATACAGGCCATCCGGCAGGGTTTTGTCCTATCGCAGGACGGTACGCCGGAAGCTCCTGAGCGAAAGGGAGATTTTGCCATCTTTACCCTGGAACCGAATGTAACGGTGGATCATTGCTGGTTTCGCGGCGGCTGGTGGGACCCTTTTACCATGGCCTGGAATAATATTGAAAAGGGCATTGTGCATAAAACGGAACCGGTGGAAAAGAATGCGCCCGGGGCTTCTCTTTTTGTGCCTTTTAGCCTGAAGCCGGGTGAAGAAAAAAAGATCGTCCTTTTAATGGCCTGGTATGTACCGGATACGCATCTGCGCATTGGAGACGAGCCTACCGATAAAAAAGACAGTACTGTGAGAGATGCTTCGGTGGATCTGCCTTCCCGGTATCATAAGCCGTGGTATAGCAGTAAATTCAAGGGTATCGGTGAAGTAGCCGATTACTGGCAGGATCATTATAAAGAACTGCGTAAGAACTCGGCATTATTCAGGGATGCTTTCTATAAGAGCAGCCTGCCGCCGGAGGTGACGGAAGCGATAGCCGCCAATCTGACCATCCTTAAATCCCCCACGGTGATGCGGCAGTATGATGGCCGGTTCTGGGCCTGGGAAGGCAGCGGCGATGTGACCGGCAGCTGTCATGGCTCCTGTACACATGTATGGAACTATGCGCAGGCGGTGTCGCATCTTTTCCCTTCACTGGAAAGAAGTCTTCGCAATACGGAATTCGGGGAAAGCCAGAATGCAGACGGGCATCAAACCTTCCGGACCTCGCTTCCTATCCGGCCTGTAGCACATAACTTCCACGCTGCTTCCGACGGTCAGCTGGGAGGGATCATGAAGGTTTACCGGGAGTGGAGGATCAGCGGCGACGACGCCTGGCTGCGGGATATCTATCCCCGTGTAAAGGCAAGCATGGATTATTGTATCAGGACCTGGGACCCCCGTCATGATGGAGCGGTGGAGGAGCCTCATCACAATACGTATGATATCGAATTTTGGGGACCGGATGGCATGATCACCGGTTTTTATCTGGGCGCATTGGAAGCCTTCAGCGCCATGGGCAGCTATCTGGGGAATGATGTATCCCTTTATAAGGAGCTGTATGCAAAGGGGCGGAAGTACATGGAAAAGGACCTGTTCAACGGTGAATATTTTGTCCAGAAGATCCAATGGACGGGTCTTCGCGCGCCTGATCCTGTCGAGGCGGCAAAAAAATCCTTTGGCGGCGGCTATTCCGCGGAGGCGGTGAACCTGCTGCAGCAGGAGGGGCCCAAGTATCAATATGGCAATGGTTGTCTTTCTGATGGAGTGCTGGGATCCTGGATCGCGAGGGTCTGCGGGCTGCCGGAACCGGTGGATGCGGCCAGGATAAAAAGTCATCTGCTTGCGGTATACAAATACAACCTGAAAAAGGATCTGTCGGATCACAGCAATCCGCAAAGACCGGGGTATGCCATCGGGAATGAAGGAGGGTTGCTGCTGTGCAGCTGGCCCAAGGGCGGTAAACTGTCCCTGCCCTTCGTATACAGCGACGAGGTATGGACGGGCATAGAATACCAGGTCGCTTCCCACCTTATCTTCCAGGGACGGGTAACCGAAGGGCTGGATATCGTCCGCACCTGCCGGAACCGTTATGATGGAAGTGTGCGTAATCCTTTTGATGAATATGAGTGCGGTCACTGGTATGCGAGGGCCATGTCGAGCTATGCGTTGATAGAAGCGCTTACAGGTGTGCGCTATGATGCGGTGGAAAAGACGCTTTATGTGGACCCGAAAGCGGGCGACTTTACTTCTTTTTTATCCACGGCCACGGGTTTTGGCAATGTGACTTTTCGCGCAGGTAAAGTGTCCGTGAAAGTGGTGTATGGGGCTATCCCCGTGGAGAAAATAGTGATCGGGGCAAGGAAGAGTTGAGAAGACGGCAAATGGTCGAAGAAAAATACTTAAATCAGCCAATATGAGAAGAACACTTTTTTTATGCTGCCTGTTTTTGTCGGGCAGGCTTTTTGCGCAGCAGCCGTCCAAATTCAATGGTATCGAGTCCAATATGGGCAATATTTTCAGGTTGTCGGAGGCAAAGACGAGATCTATAAGCCCTGAGAATTTCAATGGTGCGAAAGGGGGCGGAGGGAAGGCGACGACCGGCATGGGACAAGGTCCTTCAAGAGACCTGGGGCAAGGATGGAAGGTAAGCCCCTGTGTGACGATAAAGGCGCATACTACGTTTACCGTTGCAGAGATAGACGGATCGGGCTCCGTCCAGCATATCTGGATGACGCCTACGGGTAACTGGCGTTATTCCATTCTCCGGTTTTATTGGGATGATGAGGCCACGCCTTCCGTGGAAGCGCCTGTTGGGGATTTCTTTTGTATGGGATGGGGGCGTTATGCGCCTGTGCAGTCCCTGCCTGTGTGTGTCAACCCCGGCAGCGCTTTTAACTGCTACTGGCCTATGCCTTTCCGGAAGAAATGCAGGATCACGATGGAGAATATAGATGATAAGGATATGGTGCTGTACTACCAGGTAGATTATATTTTAACGGATGTGCCCGGTGATGCCGCTTATTTCCATGCGCAGTACCGGCGGGTGAACCCTCTGCCTTATAAAGGGGTATATACCCTGGTGGACAGTATCCAGGGGAAAGGACAGTATGTCGGCACCTACCTGGCCTGGGGTGTGCATAACAATGGCTGGTGGGGTGAAGGGGAGATCAAGTTCTATATGGATGGGGATACGGAATGGCCTACCATCTGCGGAACGGGTACGGAGGATTATTTCTGCGGCTCTTATGATTTCGATACGCGTAAGAAAAATGAGCACGGGATAGAAGTGACGGACTATACGGAATTCTCCAGTCCTTATTCGGGGCTGGCGCAGGTGGTACGGGGGGATGGGCATTACAGTATGGCGCAGCGGTTTGGACTGTATCGCTGGCATATCACGGACCCTATCCGATTTGAAAAGAGTCTGCGGGTAACGATACAGGCGTTGGGTTGGAGGGATGGAGGGCGTTATCTGCCTTTACAGGATGACATTGCGTCGACGGTGTTCTGGTATCAGGCGGAGCCGCATGGCGCTTTTCCCAAGCTGCCGGCTAAGGACCTGTTGGAGGTGAATTAAAAAAGAAAATATGAATAAACGATTGTTTGGTTCGACATTGATCGCAGCTTTGTTGGCTGCGGGTTGTAATAATGATCAGGTTATGAAAGAGAGCGTGCCTGAAAAGTATGAGAAGGGTACTTTTGGCTATGATATGGCTTTCCTGAAAGAGCATGACAGCCTGATCGTGCTGCAAGCGGATGGAGGAAAGGCGAAGGTGGTGGTATCGCCCAAGTACCAGGCAAAGGTCTTTACTTCAACGGCCGACGGTGATAAGGGGCAGAGCTTTGGATGGATACATTACAAGGCTTTCACGGGTCCGACGGATGCCCATATGAATGCCTATGGCGGCGAGAACCGGATATGGCTGGGACCTGAAGGAGGAAAGTATTCTCTTTTTTTTCCAAAAGGCGCGGCCATGGAGTTTGCCAACTGGAAGACGCCGGCTGCCTACGATACGGAAGCCTGGAAGGTGACGAAACGGGATAGTACTTCCGTCAGTCTGCAGAAAGATATGCAGCTGGAGAACTATGCGGGTACTCCCTTATCCCTGTCCGTTGTGCGGGATGTAGTGATCATGAGCAGGGGGGAGATCGATGGGATGCTGCAGTCGCAGGATACGGGTTTGAAGGTGGTGGGTTACCGGACGGACAATGTCCTTACCAATACGGGTAAGGAGGCGTGGACGGAGAAAACGGGTATGCCTTGTATCTGGATGCTGGATATGTTCAATCCTTCGCCGTCGACGGTGATTATCATTCCCCATAAGCGGGGCGCGGCCGGCAGAGGTACGGCGGCCAAGGCAGGGGGAAAGGTAGCTACCACGGATTATTTTGGGGAGATCCCTGCGGACCGGATCAGGATCGACACGGGCACTGTGTTCTTCAAGGCGGATGGAAAGAGCAGGGGTAAGCTGGGTATCCATCCCGGCTATGCGATGCCGAGGGCGGGCAGCTACGATGCGCAGAACAAGGTGCTGACGCTGACGATATTTGACGTGGACTCTGCAGGAAAATACCTGAACCAGGAATGGAAAACGACGAAGCCTCCCTTTAGCGGGGATGCGGTCAATGCCTATAATGACGGTCCATTGGCGGATGGAAGCCAGATGGGGCCTTTCTATGAGCTGGAGAGCGTTTCACCGGCGGCGTTTTTGACACCGGGACAGTCGCTGAGCCACCGGCATATGGTCTTTCATTTTACGGGGGATGAGACGGCGCTGGACAGGGTTAGCCGTCAATGGTTGGGGGTATCTTTAAACAGGATCAAAACAGTTTTTTAGTAAATTGGGGGAATGAGAAAACACATTTGGCTGCTATTGGCGCTGGCCACCTTTGTGCCCGGCAGGGCCCAAACTTTTCGGGTGACCATTGCCCCTCCTCTCGACTCGCCGGTCCTCGATGGACGGCTGCTGTTACTACTGTCCAATAACAATAAGCAGGAATCCCGTCACCAGATCAACGATGCTGCCGGCACGCAGCTGGTGTTTGGCATCGATGTGGATGACTGGATGCGGGGGCATTCCATGCTGGTGGATATGCATGCGTTCGGCTATCCCATCGAGCGGTTGAGGGATGTGCCTGCGGGTGATTATTATGTACAGGTGCTGTTGCACAAGTATGAGACCTTCCATCTGAAGAATGGACATACGGTAAAGCTGCCGATGGACAGGGGGGAAGGTCAGCATTGGAACCTGGCGCCCGGCAATATTTACTCGAAGCCTGTCAGGATGCATTTCGATCCTGCTGTGAGCGGGGAGATAGCCCTTACCATCGACCAGGTGATCCCTGCTATCCCGGAGCCGCAGGATACCCGTTATATCAAACATATCAAGATACAGAGCAAGCTGCTGACCGAATTCTGGGGCCGGCCGATGTTTATCGGTGCGCATGTGCTGTTACCGGAGGGATTCGACACGCATCCGAATGTAAAATATCCTCTGGCCATCTTTCATGGGCATTTCCCTGCCGACTTTGACGGGTTTCGCATGACGCCGCCGGATGAGAACCTGAAGCCGGATTCCAGCGCCAGATTTCACATCACGGGCTATAATAAGATCGTTCAACAGGAAGCCTATAGTTTTTACCAGCAGTGGACGGGGCCGGGATTTCCCCGGGTGCTGGCTGTCGAGATAACGCATGCCAATCCTTATTATGATGACTCCTATGCGGTGAATTCGGAGAACCTGGGGCCTTATGGGGATGCCATCACGTATGAGCTGATACCGGAGATCGAGCGTCGTTTCCGGGGCATTGGCGCGGGCTGGGCCCGTTTTACCTATGGCGGGTCGACAGGCGGCTGGGAGGCACTGGCGGTGCAGGTGCTTTACCCGGATGAGTACAATGGCTGTTATGCCGCCTGCCCTGACCCTATCGACTTCCGGCATTATACGACCATCGACCTCTACCATGATAAAAATGCCTATTATGTAGAGAGCGACTATAAGAAGACGCCGCGGCCGGGTTTCCGGGACTACCTGGGACATATAAGCGCCACGGTAAAGGATATGAACCAGCGGGAGCTGGCGTTGGGCACCCGCAGCCGCAGCGGGGATCAATTCGATATATGGGAAGCTGTTTTTTCGCCCAGTGACCAGGATGGATATCCCAAAAGAATATTCGACAAGTATACGGGCGCGGTCGACTCTGCCGTTGCGGCCTATTGGAAAGAACATTTCGACCTGACCCATATCATCCAGCGGGACTGGCCGAAGATCGGGGATAAGCTGAAGGGGAAGATCCATATCTATGTGGGGGATATGGACAGCTATTATTTAAACAATGCGGTGTATACGGCGGAGGAGGTGCTGAAAAAGCTGCAAGCGCCTGTCTGCGGCTGTGAGGTGGATTATGGCGACAGGGCGGAGCATTGCTGGAATGGAGACCATGCGCATCCCAATTATATCAGCCGTCTGCGTTATCATCAAATGTATATCAGGAAGTGGGCGGAAGAGATAAATTCCCGCGCTCCCAAGGGGGCGGACCTGAGGTCCTGGCGGTATTAGGGTTATTTAAATGTGACTATATCGATGGGGAGGTGATACTATATAACAGCACCCTTTCGTTTTGGTGCGATAATTTATTTTTTCACTCAACATCTGATTCATGAAACATTACTGTCAACTGTGGTCATTTTCCGCTCTTTTTTTGCTGGTAAGCTTTACAGCCTGTAAAAAGGATAGTTCGTCCGGTACTTCGACCAATTCATCTACTGCCACTGTAAGCGGTGCTGCTTTTCAATCGACTGTTGCCGCGGGTGTGGATTTTACCTCTCAAAACAACCTTACGGTTGAGTTCTTCCAGATAAAAGGGCACGACAGCACCAACATTACGATCAGTTTCCCCGATACTTTGCAGGCGAACAAGGCTTATACGATCGGGGGGACCAATACCCTGGTGTCGCTGCAATATGAAACACCCCAGGACTGGTATTCTACATGGGATGGTCAGGCTTCGGGCTCTTTAACGCTGACGTCGTTCAACAAGAATGGGCATAATGTCCAGGGTATTTACAATGCCATTGCGTGGAAGGCCGGCGGCGACAGTGTCATTATAAAAGACGGGAAATTCAATACCAATTACCTGGTACGATAGATCTTATTTTGAGAGAGGAAAGGCCGTCCGGACAGGGCGGCTTTTCTATTTTATAAAACCGAAGTCTACCACCCGGCGAAGGTATTGTTTGTCCCTGATGACCCAGGTGAACTCGCTGCCTCCACCATTGATATTGAGCATATAGATGTAGAAAGTATGGGTACGCTTGTCGGGGGAGAGGAAGACCCCATTGCGGCTGCGCGTGGAGCCCGATTGATCAAAGCTGAACTGGGGATCGAAGAGATCGTTATAGGCGGCTGGGGGGATGGCTACGGTGTCCTTCCCCACGACTACGGTGATGGACTCGATGGTCGTCTGCGGCGCAACGCCATAAGTACCGCCATAGTAGGGATGGTTATCGATGCGTAGCAGGTGTTTTTCCTGGTACATCATCTTATGTTTGGAGGGAAAGAACACGCCTGTACGGATGATGACCTGGATGTTGCCGTCGTCGAATGACATAAAATTGCTGCCCACTTCCTTGACGGGCAAGGCAGTCAGCTGGGCTTTGCCGATGCTTTCATCCACGGCTGCCAGGGCAAAGCCGGCTACGTCGTTGCGGATGTCTGTCTCACGGATCTTCGAAAAATTATCTTTTTTACTGCGATAGTCGGGAAAGTCCAGGTCCTGGGCCTTTGTCTCAAGAGAGGCAAAGGGCGCCAGGGCGAGCAGGAGGTAGAAAGGTAATTTGCGCATGCTGCTAGAATTTGTAGGTATATTCGATCCGGCCCATCAGCTGTTTTTGTTTATTGTAGCAGGCTTCCTTTGTTTTTAGTCCATTTGCATCGTACTGGTAATACCATTTCTGATAGTCGGAGCTGCCTGCGGGGACGACCAGCATGCTGGTCATTTTATCGCCTTCGTATTCGAAGAGATAGTCCGGCAGGAGCCGGCGGGCTTTCAGGTTATACCGGACGATGTCGGTGAGATGGCCTGCGGGGTCGTAAAAATAGTATACGGTGGGCAGGTCGCTATGGTTGCGTGTGGCATGTTCTTCGGCGATATTACCTTTTTCGTCCTGTACGAACCGGACAAAGGTGGTGTCATTACTTCCCTTTATCTTCAGCATGGCGGTGGGCTTGCTTTTGTCGTCGTATTGCCAGAGGTGCTGTTCCCCGTCTACTAGGTGATTATCCGTCTCGGTGGATGTATTGACGATAGAGGTGATCCGCCCCCGGGCGTCGTAATGATAGTCCGAAACGCTGCGGTAGGTGTCGCTGGTATCTACGATCCGGGTAGGCCAGCCGCCGGGTGAGTAGTAGGCGAAGATCCAGGATTCGGGTGTGCCTTCTGTGCTGGTATGGGTAATGATGCGGGAAAGATCGCTTATGTCCTGCTGGCCCTGGAACCCTTCGGAGGGCTGTCCGGAGGCTTCGAAGCTGCTGAGGGTAACGCCTTTTACCTTATTGTTCTTGTAGAGCTGCCACTGGCTTGCTGTTTGCGCCGTGACGATCAAATCTTTATAGTAGTATTGGGCGCTACAAAGACTGGTAAGCATAACGAGTAACAGCGAGCCGGCAAATGACCGAAATAAAGGTACCATGTTAGATCAAGTAACGAAAAAATCCCTGTTTTAATACATGGGAAGCATCTAAGTTCCTTATTTTTATTCAAAATACTCCTCGGTGTCGCATTTAAAGGAAAGAAAAGAAAAAATATGTCTTAATTGTAATGCCGACCTGCATGGTCGGTATTGTCATGTATGCGGGCAGGAGAACCTGGAGCCAAAAGAAACGGTGTGGCATCTCATACAGCACTTTTTTAACGACATTACTCATTTTGACGGCAAATTCTTTGCTACTGTCAAGTATTTACTGCGGAAGCCGGGTTTTTTATCGGCTGAATATATGGCGGGACGCCGGGCTTCTTACCTGAATCCTATTCGGGCGTATGTGTTCACCTCTGCCATCTTTTTTATCGTGCTTTTTTCCCTGAAAGGGGCCCGGGAGATCGTCAGCCAGCGGGTGGATAAGGAAGGGCTGGCGGAGCTGGAGCTGCGAAAGATGAAGCTGGAGGTCAAGCTGGTGAAGGCTGACCCGGACGATAAGGGGGATATAGAGCAGGGCATCAGGAGGGCGGATGTAAAGATCGCGGCTATCAGGCATGTATACGGGGACAGCACGGACCGGAAGCTGGATAATGATGAGATGGATGAGGCTATCCTGCAAACCAGGAGCGACAGTCTACTGCTGCCTAACCTTTCTCCCGCGGCGCGGGAGCGGATCAGCAAGAAAGTAAAGGCGGCGAAAGACGATGAGGATTTAGGACCCAGCTTTTTCGGGATAAACCAGGGACGTTATAAAACCGTGCAGGCGTATGACTCAGCCGAGGCGAAGCTGCCCAATGACATACGGGATGGCTGGCTGACGCGAATGATCACGCGGAAGGTAATCCACCTCCAGATGGAATACCATGAGGACAAGCGGGCTTTCAATGAGCATCTGAAGGAGAATATCATGCATTCCTTTCCCAAGATCCTTTTCGTCACCCTGCCCCTCTTTGCGATGATCCTGAATATCCTTTATTTCCGGCACAAGCAGTACTACTATGTGGATCACGGCATCTTTACCATCCATGTCTATTGTGCAACCTTTATATTGCTCCTGTTGTATATATTATTGCAGAAAATTGCGGATGCAGTGGGTGTGAGGTGGATACAGGTCATCTGTTATATTTTGGTGTTCGCTGTCTGGGTCTATATCCTTATCTATCTGTACAAGGCCATGCGGGGATTTTATAAGCAGGGGCGGGTGAAGACCTTTATCAAATACTTTATCACCTGTTTTATAGCCTTTATCGTCAATATTTTTCTATTCTTATTGTTCATACTGATCTCCGTGGTGTCTTTGTAGTTTAAAAAATTCTTTTATGAGCGAGCAAAAAGGTTCTTTTCAGCGGTTGGTGACTATTATGGATGAATTGAGGGAAAAGTGTCCCTGGGACAGGAAGCAGACGGCGGAGAGCCTGCGTCCCCTGACCATCGAGGAGACCTATGAACTGGCGGATGCCATTACCTCGGGGGACTGGAAGGGGATCAGGGAGGAGCTGGGCGACCTGCTGCTGCATATCGTCTTTTATGCCCGGATCGGGAAGGAGCAGGGAGAGTTCACCCTGGAAGAGGTTATCGAAGGCATTTGCGATAAGCTGATCGCCCGTCATCCGCATATATATGGGGATGTGTCCGGGGAGCGAGGTTTGGTCGCTGTAAAGGACGAAGAAGATGTTAAAAAGAATTGGGAGAAGCTGAAATTAAAAGAGGGTAAGAAGTCGGTGCTTGGCGGGGTCCCCGTGTCCCTGCCGGCCACGGTGAAAGCGATCCGTCTGCAGGAGAAGGCGGCCCAGGTAGGTTTTGAATGGGATGAGACCGCCCAGGTATGGGATAAGGTGAAGGAGGAGATGGAAGAGCTGCAGGAGGCGGTGGCTTCAAAAGACAAGGCCCTGATCCAGGAGGAATATGGGGATCTGGTGTTCTCACTGATCAATTATGCACGGTTTTTGCAGATAGATGCGGAGAATTCCCTCGAGCTGACCAACCGGAAATTCATATCCAGATTTACACGTATGGAGCAGGAAGCGCTGGCGCAAGGTAAACACCTGGCTGACATGACGCTGGAAGAGATGGATGGGATCTGGAATTCTATTAAAAAGCAAAATACCACGGATTGAAGTCCTTTTTTATCGATATCTACCGCAAGAACAGGTGGCTGTTGCTGGAGGCTGTAGGGTTGTTCTTATGCGGATATTTCCTCAACCTGTATTTCCAAAGCGACGCATCGGTAAGCCATCTCCGTAACTCGATACAATCCTCCCTGCAGGAGCGGGAGCAGGATTTCGAGCGGCTGACCATGGACACGGCGCTTATAGGACGGCTTGCTGACCGGCAATATACGGAGCAGGAGCTGAATAATCTTGTAGACAAGAAGTACGGCGTATTCCTCTATGCCACAGATTCCGCCGGCGCCGCGACGACTTTGCGATTCTGGAATGATCAACGCTCCCTTCCCACCAACCAGGTGCTGAACATGGCGGATGGGTATGCTTTCACCCAACTTGACAAGAGCCGGTTTATCGTGATCAGAAAGACAGTGAAGACGGAGGGCAAGGTAATGGTGGCGATGGCGCTCATTCCTGTCCGCTGGGAGTATTTTATCGCTACGGGCAACCTGCAGCCGGAGTTTGCCGAGAACAGCGCGGCGGAAATACGGGTAGCCATATCTACCACTCCCACGGAATTTCCTGTACACACGTCGCTGGGAAAGGGGGCTGTATTGTTCTACCTGGCCAAGAAGCCGGGCTATCATGCCCCTGCCCATAATTGGAGCATACCGCTGGTGATCCTGCTGGGGGTATTGCTGATGCTGGTGCTGATACATAATGTGGCCCACACCATCCGGGAAAGATGGGGCGCCGTCCTGGGTATCGGTTTTCTTATTTCGGTGATCCTGCTGCTGCGCATCCTGCTCTATATTTATCCGGGTATCCTGAACCTGCGGCAATTCGAGCTTTTCGATCCCACCATTTACGGCTCATCCATTATTCTCAGCTCTTTGGGTGACCTGGTCATCAATGCTTTTTTATTTTGCTGGATCATCCTCTTTATCAAGCGGGAGATCAGTGAATATACGATCCCGCAGTCGGTGCGCCGCTGGAGGAACTGGATATGGACGCTGTTCGGTCTTGCGCTGCTGGTCATCACCACTTTTGGTTTTGCCAATATCGTCCAGTCCCTGGTGGCGGATGCCAAGATCTCCTTTAACGTAACGAACTTCTTCAGCCTGCTGAACAATTACAGTTTTGTAGGTTTTGTGGCCCTGGCAGCCCTGGCGCTGGGCTATTTCTTTTTGTCACAGGTGCTTTTCCAACTGGTGGGCTACCTGATACGGGCCCTTTCCATCGTGCTATATATCATCATTGCCTTTATGGGTCTGTTGTGGCTGACCATCATCCACAACAAGGCGACGATGGAACTGGACATCCTGGTGCTGGTGTGGCTGCTGGCCTATACCTGGCTGATGCAGCGACGGATATTTTCGGATCTGCGTTTCCGGCTCAATGTATCAGAGGTGCTTTTCTGGCTGTTTGTTTTTTCCACGTCCATCTCTGCGGTGATCCTTTTCGAGAACCGGAAGATAGAGGAAGTTACGCGGCGGCGCAATGCCGAACTGCTGGCTGCCCAGGCCGACCCTACCAGCGAAAAGATGCTGAGCATCGACTTCAGGTATATCGACAATGATTATCTGTCCTACATCTTCCCCCGATTCCGGGACCCGATCATAAACCTGGAGATAAAGGACAGTATGGTCAACCGGAACTTTGGGTACCAGAGCCGATTTGACACGCACATCTTTACTTACGACGAGCTGGAAAAGCCTTTGTTCAATGAGCGGTCCGTGTCCTATGACACGTTGAACACCATTTTTACCAGCCCACAGAGTAAGAGCACAAATATCCCGGACCTGAAATATTATGAGAAGTCATTCGACAAGTATACTTATATCTACCGGAAGGTAGTGCATAAGATGGACACGACTTCCAAAACAGCGGGCTACCTGTTCATCCTTTCGGAGCCGAAGAGCTATAAAGGCAATAGCGCCCTGGTGCCGGAGCTGTTTCGTACAAAGAGCGAAGAGCTGCCGGAGTTCTATGCCATCTATAACAGGCGGGAGTTGGTGAGCGATAACAGCGACTATCCTTTTTCGACTCGTCTGACAGATGAGCAGATACCCAAGACGGACTATGCGCATGTCAGAAAGGGGGCTTATGACGAGCTGTGGCACCGTGTTTCGGAGGACAATTACGTGGTGGTGGTAAAGCGGGATAATTCGGCGCTGGAGGACATCACATTATTCGCTTATTTGTTTAGCGCCTTTCTTTTCCTGGTGGCCCTGTTCAGGGGCGCGGCCCTGCTCATCTGGAGCCGTCTGCACTGGAGCCAGCTAAAGGGGTACTGGCAGCTGAATATCCGGAGCCAGATCCATACGACCATCATCTTTATCAGCCTTTTTTCCTTTATCGTTATCGGTGTGGCCACCATTATCTTCTTTAACAACCGGTATAACCGGAACAACCAGGACAAGCTGAGCCGCAGCATGCAGGTGATGGTGAATGAGGTGCAGGTTAAGCTGTCGGGGCAGATCATGTATGGGAATGAATGGACCTTTTATTATCCGGGAGCACGGGGAGAGCTGCAGAAGATGATAGAGGAAGTAGCGCAGGTACACAGCTCGGACATCAATGTCTATGACCTGGACGGGAACCTGCAGATATCTTCCAACCTTTTTGTGTACAACAAGGGTATCCTCAGCAAGAAGATGCATCCGCAGGCTTATTATAACCTCCACCAGCTAAACTCTATCCAGTATACGAACAAGGAGCAGATAGGCGGAGTGCCTTATTTAAGCATTTACCGGCCTTTAAGGGATGCCAGCGGGAATGCCTATGCTTATCTGAACATCCCTTCTTTTTCCACCCAGGATGAGCTGAAGGAGGAGATCTCCAACTTCCTGGTGACCATCATCAACCTGAATGCGTTTATCTTTTTGATCGCGGGTACGATCGCGCTCTTCCTGACCAACCGGATCACGGCCAGCTTCCTGCTGATATCCAAAAAAATGCAGGAGGTAAACCTGGGCAAGACGAATGAGGTGATCGAGTGGCGGCGGAATGACGAGATCGGGGGGCTGGTGAAGGAATATAACAAGATGGTGAAGAAGCTGGAAGAGAGTGCTGCGGCGCTGGCGAAAAGCGAGCGTGAGGGAGCCTGGAGAGAGATGGCGCGGCAGGTGGCCCATGAGATCAAGAACCCGCTGACGCCCATGAAGCTGAGCATTCAGTATTTACAGAAGGCGATCGACAACAATTCTCCCAATGTAAAGGAAATGGCTTCGGGTGTGGCCAGGACACTGGTGGAGCAGATAGATCACCTGTCCAAGATCGCCTCGGACTTTTCGCAGTTTGCGAACATAGGCAATCCGAAGAAAGAGGTCTTCGATCTGCATGAGATGCTGTATTCCCTTACCTCTCTGTATGAGACGACGGAGAACCTGCTGTTCAAGTGGGTGCCGGTGCATCAGAAGATACTGGTATATGCGGATAAGACGCAGCTGAACCGGCTGTTCACCAACCTGCTGCAGAATGCGCTGGAGGCCTGTACGGGTAAATCCAAGCGGGTGATCAGTGTCAGTGAGGAGATACGGGATGAATCGATCGTGGTGAAGGTGACGGATAATGGGGAGGGTATTCCGCTGGATATGCAATCGAAAATATTCACGCCTAATTTTACGACGAAGTCGTCCGGGACAGGCCTGGGGCTGGCGATGAGCAAGACCATCGTCGAGCAGGTAAAGGGGAAGCTATGGTTCGATACGGTAGAGGGCGACGGAACGACGTTTTTTGTAGAGTTACCTATTTTAAGAGCGACGTAGGTGCGGGGCTCGGACAGGCAAGTTATTCGGCCCGGGGTTAGATGCCCCGGGCTTTTTTTCTTTTGTCGATATAGTCCCGGAATTGCTGCAGGGTATAGCTGCTGAGATTTCTATCCGGGGTGAGGAAGGCCTTTTGTGCGGCCAGTACGCCGTAGCGGATGTCTTCGTATCCATCTGTGGAGTGGGCGTCGGGGTCTATAGAGATGAGCACTCCTTTTTCCAGGGCATAGTCAATCCAGCGCCAGTCCATGTCGAGGCGGCGGGGATGGGCATTGAGCTCTATGGCCACCTGGTTGGCGGCGCAGGCGTCGATGATGGTCTTGTGGTTGACGGGATAGCCTGGCCGGCTTAGCAGGAGTCTGCCTGTCATGTGTCCAAGGATGGTGGTGTAGGGGTTTTCTATAGCGCGGAGGAGGCGCATCATGGCCTTCTCTTCGGTCATTTTGAGATTGGCGTGAACGGAAGTAATGACGAGGTCGAAGGTAGAGAGGATATTATCCGTATAATCGAGATTCCCATCGTTCAGGATATCGCACTCGATGCTTTTAAAGATAAAGAAGGGCGCGAGCTTTTTATTGAGCTCATCGATCTCCAGGTGCTGCTGTTTGATCCTTTCTTCGGTGAGGCCATTGGCATAGAAGGCGCTTTTGCTGTGATCGCTGATAACGAGGTATTCGAAGCCTTTGGCTATGCAGGCGCGGGCCATTTCTTCCAGGGAATTGCTGCCGTCGCTCCAGGTACTATGGCTGTGGATGATGGCTTTGATGTCTTCCGGCTGAATGGGAGCAGGGAGGGTCTTGTGTCTGGCGTGTGTGATGGTGGTCTCCAGTTCCCGGGCGGGTGCGGGGATGTATGGGAGATTGGCGTCTGTGAATATCTCTTCTTCGGATCTGTATTTTATTGTCTCCTGCTCCAGGTACGTCTTGCCTGTCACGGCCTGCCAGGTGGTGCGGAACTCATCGCTGCAGCTGTAGTGGAAGAGGGTGTTGTAGAAATGGCCGGGCCGGGGGATGTAGATATTGATAAGGATGCCTTCGGGGCTACGAAAGAAATGGGTGGCGACTTTTTGTGCGGAGGGCGCCTGTTCGTGTTTGTATCCCTGTGCGAGGAAGTATGTTGTGACAGCATCTCCGGAGGCGGTGGTGACCCATTCCAGCCTGTCTATAACGGGCAGCTGACGACGGAATTCGCCTGTAAAGGAGAATTGTTCATCCGGGAATGATTCTTTCAGGGCTTTGTCCACTATGTGTGCAAAGGCTTCCACGTCTGCGTAGAGATGGCTGCCCTGGGCGCGGAGATAAAATTCGATGGTCTCACGGACATTGGTCTGTGTTTTTTCGCCGAAGCCTTTATAGAGCAGGAGCCTGTTCTCCTGGCAGGCATATAGTAATTCTCCGATGGACTCGATGCTCATTTCTTTCCATATAGTAGCGATCTTTTTTGGTCCGAGTCCTTTTATCTGCAGCATTTCGATGACGCCGGCGGGTGTTTTTTCAATAAACTCCCGCAAAAGGGGGAGTTCGCCTGTCTGAAGGATCTGGGTAATTTTTTTCCCGATGGCGTCCCCGATGCCCTTGATCGAGACGAATTTTTCGGGGTCCATGTCCGCCAGCTGACCGGGAAGCTTTTCGATGGTGAAGGCGGCTGAGGAGTAGGAACGGGTCTTAAATGAGTTCTCTCCGTGTATGTCCATGAGCTTGGAGAGGAGGGAGAACTGGTCGGCTATATAGTAGTTGTCGAGCATGAGACAGGTATGTTCATTATATGTTTATTAAAGGTAGGAATTTGTGGGATATGAAGGTCCGTGTGATGATGAGGTGGGCTGGAATGGAGGCTGGGCGCGGGTTGTAGCGTATCGTATAAAAGAAAAAGTCCCGAAGTATTTCGGGACTTTGATATTTTCTGCCTAACTAAGAAATAAGAACTATTTCTTCTTAGCAGCTTTCTTAGCGGCTTTCTTTTTAGGAGCAGCTTTCTTTTTGGGAGCGGCTTTTTTCTTAGCGGCTTTCTTTGCAGTTGCCATTGTTTTTTGAATTTAATTGGTTAGTAAATCAATTTACAATAGTAAAAATAGAAATATCTTTTAAACAACCAAAAAATATTTTTGATTTGTTCAAAAATTTTTTCTAAGCTCCTACTTCAACTGCATTGATACTAACGAAGGTCTTATCACCTTTTCCTTTCTTAAATTCAACGAGGCCGTCGGTGAGTGCGAACAAAGTAAAATCTTTTCCGACGCCGATATTCTTACCGGGATGGTATTGTGTACCGCGTTGGCGAACGATGATGTTGCCGGCAACTGCGGGCTGACCACCGTAGATCTTAACGCCTAAGCGTTTGCTTTGTGAGTCGCGACCGTTCTTTACGCTGCCTTCACCTTTTTTATGTGCCATGATCTGAGGATTTGAAAGTTCTGTTAATTAGATTATGCGATTTCGCTGATCTTGATCTTTGTGTAGTGCGTACGATGACCGTGCTTCTTGCGAAATCCTTTTCTTCTTTTCATTTTGAAGGCGATGACCTTGTCACCTTGTACGTGACCTACGATCTCAGCCTTGATAGTGGCTTTTACATCCTTGCCTACGGAGAGGGCGCCGTCTGCGTCTACGAGGAGGACTTCTCCGAATTCCACTTTGTCACCTGCATTGCCTGCAACGCGGGGAACGTACAATGTTTGGTCTTTTTGGACCTTGAATTGCTGGCCGGCGATTTTTACAACTGCGAACATAATAAAAATATTAGGGCTGCAAAGGTATGGTAAATCCACGGAAAAATGAAGGGTTGGTGTTGGAAAAAAGGCAGAAAAGGCAAAATTAAGGGTTTTGAGGTGAACGGGGGCGGCAGGGGGCTGGGGAGGTTTAGATAAGTGATTGATATTTAATAAGAAAGGTGGGCAGGTGGCTTTTTATTGTCTATTTGTCATTTTGATGTAGGTTTGCCGGCATGAACATGAAGATCAAATCATTTCTTGCCAGACCATTTGCATCATATATATATAAGAACATCCAGAAGGGGATGACGACGGCGGTAAATGATCAGGAGGCGATATTAAAGGATTTGTTGCGGGTGGGCAGTAAGACGGTTTTTGGGGAGGAGCACCGGTTGGGAGAGGTAAAGACCTATGAAGAGTTCAAGCAGGCGGTGCCTATCAAGGATTATGAGCAGTTTGCGGGATATATAGGACAGATCAAGGAGGGGCGTCACAATGTCCTTTGGCAGGGGAAACCCATCTACCTGGCCAAGACTTCGGGGACTACCAGCGGGATCAAGTATATCCCTATTTCCAAGGATTCTATCTCCAATCACATTAATACGGCCCGGAATGCCTTGTTGTGCTATATGGCATCGACGGGTAACACGGCCTTTTCGGACGGTAAAATGATCTTTCTTTCGGGGTCTCCGGAGCTGGAGCGGATTGCGGGCATTCCTACGGGCCGGCTCAGCGGGATCGTCAACCACCATGTTCCCCGCTATCTCCGGACCAACCAGCTGCCCAGCTACGAGACCAATTGTATCGAGGATTGGGAAACCAAGCTGGATAAGATCGTGGAAGAAACGATCCAGCAGGATATGACCCTGATCAGCGGTATCCCGCCATGGGTACAGATGTATTTCGACCGGCTCATCGAGAAGACGGGTAAACCTGTAAAGGATATCTTCCCCAACTTCTCGGTATTGGTACATGGAGGCGTAAACTTCGAGCCTTATAAGGCAAAGCTTTTCGACAGCATCGGCAAAAAGATCGATACCATCGAGACCTTTCCGGCTTCGGAAGGATTTTTTGCTTTCCAGGATCAGCATGATGTCGAGGGCCTGCTGCTGAATACGAATAGCGGCATTTTGTTTGAGTTCGTTCCTGTCAGCGAGTTCGGAAAGGCGGATCCTGTCCGGTTAGGGCTGAAGGATGTGAAGGTAGGAGAGAACTATGCCCTCGTGGTGAGTACCAATGCGGGGCTTTGGGGTTATAGTATTGGGGACACCGTTAGGTTCATATCCACGGAGCCGTACAGGCTGGTGGTAACGGGCAGGACCAAACATTTTATCTCCGCGTTTGGAGAGCATGTCATCGGGGAGGAGGTGGAATACAGCCTTATGAAGGCTGCTGAAGAAGAGGGGCTGCAGATCACGGAATTCACGGTGGCGCCTATGATCCAGCAGGGGACCGGCAAGTCCTATCACGAATGGTTTGTGGAATTCGAGCGTAAACCATCGGACCTCAGCCGGTTTGCCGTAAAAGTAGACGATAACTTACGCAATAAAAATATCTATTACAACGATCTGATCACGGGAAATATCCTGCAACCCCTTCAGATCCGCGCCGTCAAGAAAAACGGGTTCATCGACTATATGAAGTCGGTGGGTAAGCTGGGCGGTCAAAATAAAGTGCCCCGGCTGAGCAACGACCGGAAACTGGCAGGGGAACTGGAAAAATACATCGAGTAAAAATGTCAAACGGCGTAACAAAAAAGAGAGTTGCTATATTCGGGTCTACCGGCTCCATCGGGCGGCAGGCGCTGGAAGTGATAGATGCGAATCCCGGTCTTTTTAGTGTAGAAGTGCTGACAGGTCAGAGCAATGAAGACCTGCTTATCCGGCAGGCTTTGCATTTCAAGCCGGAAGTGGTCGTCATCGGGGATGAAAAGAAATATCCGAAGGTAAAAGAAGCGCTGGCGGCCCATCCTGTAAAAGTGTTTGGAGGCGAGAAGGCCATTGAAGAGGTGGCTGCTATGGATATTTATGATATCATGCTGGCGGCGATAGTCGGTTTTGCCGGCTTACGCCCCACGCTCCAGGCTATCGACAATGGCAAGGCGGTGGCGCTGGCCAATAAGGAGACACTGGTAGTGGCGGGCGATATCGTCATGCAAAAGGCCCTGGAGAAGCGGGCGCCCATTATTCCAGTGGATTCCGAACATTCGGCTATTTTTCAGTGTTTGGTAGGGGAGACGAGAAGCCGGATCGAGAAGATCGTGCTGACGGCCAGCGGAGGGCCTTTTTTAGGTAAAAAACCTAACTTCCTCGTAAATGTAAAAAGGGATCATGCCTTGCAACATCCCAACTGGAGTATGGGGGCCAAGATCACCATCGACTCCGCCACGCTGATGAACAAGGGGTTGGAGATGATAGAAGCCAAGTGGCTTTTTAACCTGCAACCCGACCAGGTACAGGTGGTCATCCATCCGCAAAGTATCATTCACAGCATGGTCCAATTCGAAGATGGATCTATAAAGGCTCAGATGGGGCTGCCGGATATGAAACTGCCCATCCAGTATGCCCTGTCGTTCCCGAGACGTATAGCGAATGCTTTTCCGCGTTATGATTTCCGCAAGCCGGGGACCTTATCATTTGAGGAGCCGGATGTGAAGACTTTTCGCAACCTGACGCTGGCGACGGAGGCTTTGTTCAAAGGAGGGAATCTTCCCTGTGTCCTGAATGCGGCCAATGAAATTGCGGTATTTGCGTTCCTGCGTAATCGCATTGGGTTCCTGGACATGACGGACCTGGTCGAGCGTACCATGCAACATGTGCCTTTTATCGAGCATCCTACGCTGGAAGAATATTATGAAAGCGATGGGGAGGCCCGTAATTTTGCGGCATCATTGATCAAGCTGTAAAATGGTGGTGGGGTTGTTGAAAAGAAAGCGGACCACAGGTCCGCTGGCCGAAGGCCCATCATAAGCGGTGCACCGGGGATGGGTTAATTTTAAGAGGAAACCAGACCCGGTGCTCAAAATGAGGTTATTTGCACTGTTTTTTATGTGTGGAGGCTTAAGAAGGGAAATTTAGCAGATATTTGGCAAATCGCGTTATCTATAAATATGATACTATTAGCAATTGACTGGTCGGCAGTTGGAATAAAAATACTGCAATTCATCTTATCGTTCTCCATATTGGTCGTGCTGCATGAGCTGGGGCATTTCCTCCCGGCCCGCTGGTTCAAGTGCCGCGTGGAGAAGTTCTATCTTTTTTTTAATCCCTGGTTCTCTCTTTTTTCGAAGAAGATCGGTGAGACGGTGTACGGCCTGGGCTGGATCCCTTTCGGCGGCTATGTAAAGATCTCCGGCATGATCGACGAGAGCATGGATAAAGAGCAGATGCAAAAGCCACCCGAGCCTTATGAGTTTCGCAGCAAACCGGCCTGGCAGCGGCTGATCATCATGCTGGGAGGCGTAACCGTGAACGTACTGCTGGCCCTCTTTATCTTTATCATGATCATGTGGGTGTGGGGCGACCGCTATATTCCTATCAGCAACCTGAAATACGGTGTGTCTGTAGACAGCCTGGCTACGAAGATCGGTATGCAGGAGGGCGACAAGATCCTTGCCGTTGCGGGTAAACCACTGGAAAGGGTCGGCACTACGGGATCGGAGATCATCATGAGCGAGGCGAAGAGCATTACCATTGAACGGAACGGTCAGCGGATGGAGCTACGTATTCCTCCGGGTTTTATCAACCAGCTGAACAAGAACAGGCTGGGGGGATTTACCTATATACGTTATCCCATGGTCGTGGATTCCATCATGCCGGAAGAAAAATTTGACGGCGCTCCTTTACAGAAGGGGGACACGCTGCTGACATTCGAAGGGAAGCCTGCCTATTTTAATGGGGACCTGCTGAAGGCGATGCGTACCAAGGTTGGTGAGAAAGACCGTCCTGCCCATGTAGCCGTCACAGTCCTTCGCAACGGTAAGGACACGATACATACCAATCTGACGCTCATTAAAGCTTCCAACTACGGGGTGCTGTACAAGGATGCGGAAGAAGTGCTGGGGTACAAGCAGATCAATTTTACCTTAGGGGAGGCTATTCCTGCAGGGACGCGGAAAAGTGTATTGACGTTAACTAATTATATACGTAATCTCAAATTGCTCTTTACTTCAAAAGAAGTGAAGCCCGAGGATTCGCTGGGGAGTGTGATCAGTATTACCAATGTATTTCCTCCCGTATGGGACTGGCAGAGTTTCTGGACATTGACGGCTATCTTTAGTATCCTGCTGGCTTTTATGAATGTGTTGCCGATACCTGCACTGGATGGGGGGCATGCGTTGTTTACGTTGGTGGAGATGATAACGGGGCGTAAGCCGAGTGATAAGTTTATCGAGTATGCGCAGATGGTGGGGATGATATTGCTGTTTGCATTGATGGCGTATGCGCTGGGGCTGGATATATTCAGGATGTTCAGGAAGTAGAGGGGCCTGACGGCCGGGGGTAGTTCTTAATGATAGGAAACTTTTCGTATATTTGTAGTTCGTAATTGCGATGACATGCTGAAGCATGCATCGCAATGCGCTAATAATTGGCCTTCGGCCAGCCGGCCTGTGGCCGTCTTTATGGGGCTGCCTGGTTTTGACAGCATAGATCTTTGAAGGTGTAAGCATGCAGTGCTTTGGGTAATCGGCACTTTAATCTCGAAGACTCAAACTTCAAATGGCAATACTCAGTATGCCATGGCTGCCTAATCAGTGATTAGATAGTCATTCGGGCCGCATGACAGGTTAGCCTGTTCCCAAGTTGTGCCGCCGACTCAAAACAAAACAGGATGCTGCAGTGGAAGGCTGTGACCACTGCTTAAGACCATCCAGCTAAGGAAGCGATCGGTGTGTCCGGTTCCTGTTGTTTCCCGACAAATAATGCCGGAATAAGCATGTAGAAAGCTTTTGGGGATGATGTTTGGACAGGGGTTCGACTCCCCTCAGCTCCACTTAAGGGGATTTTCTCACGAGAATCCCCTTTTTTATTGACTATAAGCAGGCGCTTTTCTTTCATTATTAATGTGTTGTGGGCGAGCTCCGGGATGAGGTATGGGGTTCGAAAGATATGGTCCTGGTAATAGAGGGAGTTATCAAACACCGTGCGGATCAATTCCTGTTTCTGGCTGCTTGTGCCTGAGAGATTGCGTACAATGGCTTATGTTTTTATTATTTCATAGTAATTTGACAATAAATAGATTGGCTTAGTCTTCTGAAATCAGGTCGACGAAGACTATAATCTCTCTCTTGAACGTTATCATGCTATGCTACATATTTCGCCATTACTGGCTGCAAACCCTGGATTTATCGTCTTTGTTATCATCGTCCTAGTGATGGTGGTGGCGATTCCTGTTTTTGCTATTTCCTACGCCAGGAAAAAGAAAGAACCAGTTAGCCAAAGTTCATTTGACCCCAATAAGATAATCCCTATGAGCCCGGAAGTCCAGGGTATGTATGTTCTGGCAAAGCGAATGGTGTTTAATGGCGAATTAGACAGGGCTATTATAGTATGTGAAAGGATGTATGCCCTGGAGCCAGACTCATTACTTGTCAACATGCTGCTGGGCAACCTGATATTTGAGAAGCACCCGGAACTGTCGTTTCAATGCCTGAAAAGAATGGAGCGATACCTCCAAGAAGAAGGCGTCCGGGTTGATGACCCGGGGGTAAAAGATTGGGCGATGTATTTTTATATGTTGGGATTTCATTATAACAGGCATTATGCGACAGACAAAGCCATTACACTTCAAAATGCCGCGATGAACAGCCGCGACTTTGTGAAACGACATAAGGCATTTAGAGAGAGATTCCCTTATCGCACCTTAAACAATGATCTCAATCTGACAGAAGATCAATTGTTTGATGGGGTGTTTGCATCCGAAGGAGGGGCGTTCTCCCTGAAGGAAAACCCTATACAAATACTGAAGGAAAAGGTACAAGTGCTAAAAGGGCATTTCGACGATTTATATGATTATCTCAAAAAATCGCATGAACGGCTTCCGAAAATTCATTTTGACTTCATAGATACCATGCAATTAAACGCCTATGCGACCAAATCGGGCGACCAGCATTTAATTGGCCTCAACCTGGGTACTTATCTGATTCTCGAGGATATGTTTGATAAGATGATGGCTTCGAGTAATGTCCTTCCTGACATCGGAAATATTACCCAGGAAACGGCTGAAAAGAAACTATTAAATGTCATAGAAACGGGCGGCGCCCTTTCCTTCGCATTGCCCAAATGGATACATCCCCGGTGCGTAAGTGGCGATCCCATTAGAAGGCAGCTGGCGGACTTTTATAAGATCGCGGCCTTTGATTTTATTGTGCTGCATGAATTTGCCCATCTTGCCGGTGGGCATGTTGGCTACCTGCAGTCTTTGCACAAGCCTGTTTATGCGGAACTGCAGCTCAGCGGTCGTTCGGCAGAAAAAATTGATTTCTCCCTTTACCAGGCCATGGAAAAGGAAGCCGATATGGTGGCTACCATAAGATCTTTTTTAATGGCGGCGCAATTTTTAGAGCTATACAAATCGAAGCCTCAGGCTTTGCCGGTGTACAAGGATTGGGAAAGCTTTATCTACCATTGGACATTTGCCATCTATAGCTCCTTTCGATTATTTGGATTTAAACAATACAAGGCATCGGAAGCAAAAGCATCCACACACCCACCCCCGTCTGTACGGATGGCATTGATTTCCATGTCAGTTGTTGGACTATTCACCGGAAAAACCTTTACGAAAATAGACAATAATATGTCTGTTATTATGTTTGAAGCCGCTATGGCGGCGGAAGAGGCGTTGCAAAGCATTTCCTTTTTTCCCAATACCACGGGCATTTACCAGAATAACTGGGAGAGCGAAGAAATAAAAAAATACATATTCGATATTACGGACAAAGCCTACGAACTCATGCCGGTATTTAAACCATTTTCGTTCTTCTGATCTCTTGCAGTTACTAGGTTATTCATCGTTTAAAAAACCTTTCAGAAGCGCATAAAGGCTGCCATAATAGTGATTTCCTGCACACCCATAGAAATTCCTATTAGTGCCTTGATGGTGTTGCTGTAAGAAGGCTGCTGTAAACTCTGTAATATTCAGACGTGATTGTTTTTCCAACATATCAGGTGTCATATGATAAATCAACCAGCGAACCTGATTGTCCGGCAAAAACCGGATGACCGCTATTTTTTTTGATTGGGCATAGCTCAGCGTTGCTTTCTGCAAGGCGGCCGTCGTTATAAAGATAGCTTTAACATTGTCACCACTGATTTGCTGCACCTTCGCATGAAATTCTTCGATGTCATTCACGGGTATGGTTCCCGAATAATCCTTGCATTCCACCACCGTTAATAGACTATAGCTCGTGGCACCCGGTAGGGAAGTCTCGATAGAAATGTCGGTGATGATGTTGTTCTCCCTGTCTCTGGAATAGTACGCTTTTTTCTGGAAAATCTGGCTTAATTTCCTTGGGATAAATAGATTTTCCTCGGCAAGCTCCGCTTGCAGGTAGTCGAAAACCTGTTTTTCAAAAGCATTTCCTTTGTGTACTGTACTCATGCAATCGGGGATACGTTATAATTTGTCAAAAATACTAATAAACGTGTATGCAGGACCTCGACATGCTCAAAAAATGGCTGCTAACCGCCTCTTTCAGCGCCGCCGTACGAAATCAGGGCAACGGCATCACGCAGCCTATCCGGTAGGCCAGCAGTTTATGGATCAGGTCAAAATAGAATTCAGTGGTATTACCGTTGTGTTTACGGTTGAATATCTCAGGTATCTTTCTTCCGATCCCCGTAAGCTCAACGGTGAGGTGACTTACATAGTTGGAAGGATCGAAAAGGAAATGCAGGGGACGCCGGCGACGACACCCGAGCATTACTACGAGCAGGTGCCTTACTTCTATAATGACACCTCCCAACGGGCAATCAAAAATCTCATCAATACACCAATCATGCTGATCCCGGAACCGGACATTCGGTGGGGGCTCAGTCAAAGAGGTTATGACTATTCCTACATCAATGTCTTTGATCAGGCGGCGATGATCAACGAACTTCAGAATCTGGGAAACAAGAAAGCCATTTTTGTGACGACGACCGACAAAGGATACCGGCAGCCCGCCCATAGCCGTCATTCATGCTCAATTCAATACATAAAAAGATAATCGTCGGTTCGGGTGAAATAGACGTTAAGCGGAGCGAGAGAGCCATCCAACTCAGTTTCACAAACCAACCTCCTGCCATCCAGATTGTTCAGAATGTCCAGCAATATCCAATCCGATTTTAATATGTAGCCTGTTGTTTCTCGAAAACGCACACTATCCTCTTTGGTGGTTATGCCGGCACTGAGAGTTCGCTTAATAATGAATTCTTTGCTTGGTAGGGTCAGGGCGCCGTTTTCATTAAGATGGCCATTCTGGATCGTGTCAATCACTTCAGCAAAGGGCATGGCTTCCGGACGATCGTTAAGGTATATATAATCATTGGTATTTTCATGATAGCGTTGCAAAGGCACGGATAGCCGAACTGGTTTGCTTTGGAATTGCGGTTGGGTGGCCATATAGATGAATCGATCCAATCCGAGCAGATTTCGGTTGATAAGACGGACATCTTTTCGTACTCCCAATTGGTGTTGTGCGTATAGCATGGGATAAAAATCGTTATCGCCCAATGAAAGCAGGATCGCATCGGGCGGGCATTTCTCCAGTACTATCCGCGCAAAGGCGACAATACTGTCAGGATAGAGATGATACGGTAATCGGAATGTTGCAGCAAATTCATCTGCATAGGTAAGATAGGTATGAAACTCGACCATTACCTCGTTGGCATACTTGATAGGGATTTTGCCGACGATCGTCTCAAAATTCGGATTTTGCTGGTTGAGCTGGGCGTAAGTGAGAATGGCCTTTTTCTCGATCTGATGGTACTTTTCGCGTTGCGCAGGGGTCATACAATTCCTGGTCATGGGGAGATTGAAAAGTTCGCTTTGTAGTCCATCGCCGGTTTGATTGGTCAGCAGACACTCGCCATAGGCGCTATATGCCCTGGCAAGGCTGTTTAGGGAAGAATCGGAGAGGCGCTTTTTCGTGGAAAGGGCGGTTATGACGTCTTTGTACCAACCGTTATATCCGTAATACTCCTGCAAATTGTAATTGAATAGTTCAAAACCGTCAACATGAAGCCTATAATCTACCCACAGGGTGTCCTTCTTCAGAGGCAATGGAAGGCGTAGGTAGCCGCCGGAATCGATGTCATAGAAAAGATAGTTGCCTGCCGGTACCAGATTACCTGCCTGCCATTTCCTGGTGTCAATCCGCCACTTTCCGGCCTTTTTTTCGAAGCTAAAAACAAGGCCTTCAACTCCTGTTTCATAGGTATTGTAGAACTTGTCGGCAATCTCTTCAATGGGTGGACCAGATTTTTGTATGGTCTTGTTAACTTCCTTTGTCTTTACCTGCCTGCCATCGGACGGCATCGACGAAGGTTGTTGGGCTGTGATAGTACTTTCCGCCACTAATACGAAAAAGGGAATTAGGAGAATCTTCATAACAGGTTATAAAACGAAATATACAATTTTTGTGATATTAGGATGGGATAAATTTAGTGGCTTGAGCGATCTGTAACCCGTACGAAATTTGCGCCGTTGATTGAAGGGCCTGTTTTAACACCAATTTGGCTCTCCAACATTTGCATGGCCTGTGCGTCAATATTATCTTTTGCACTAATTATTTGTGATTTATTTTTTTAAAATGACTTTAGCCCGCAAATATTCCATCTCGACCTTGGCTTTTTATATTTTGGCTCTTCCTTTCATCCCTTTTTTTAAGCGGTATTCGCGTAGCGGCCCCTGTACACCGGGTCTAGATGTATTTTTCCCGCTCTTAGTTTTATTATCAGCCCTCTTTGGCTTTGTTATTTCTTTCGCCGCCAGATTGCGGGGTAAAAAGGCATATACAGGCCCAGCCTTGATTAACGGCGCGGTTCTGTTGATTCTGATAATTCTAACGTATCTAAACTGTATTTGATTTTAGCCGGCAACCTTAGCCTCGTCTTCAACTCCAAAAGCACGATGTGGCACCAATTTGGTGACCCCAATGCTTGCAAATTCTCGTATTTCAATCTGTTAAGCGGTATAAGAATTGGCAGAGCGTGCTGAAAGGTTCGATCCCCGCCCCCTCAGCTCCACAAATATTTGAGCCGATGATCTTCAGCGGCTTTTTTGTTTAAACGCAATCGTCGGCCGATCAGACTATTTTTAAGTCCCATCAGGTTATTTTTGTGAGACCCAATCTTTGAACTTTGACTTACATCAATTCGTTCACACATATGGAAAACAGTAAATATCCTCCCAATATAACCGGACCACAGGATGGGCAAAATGTTTCGGTAGTCGGAGACACCTATCGCATTCTTATCACCGGCGGAGAAACCGGGGGAGCATTTGCTGCCATCGACATGCTCATACCCCCCGGCGGGGGGCCAGGACCACACGCACATCCCGATTTCCATGAATCATTTTATGTGATCGATGGCGAGATCGAAGTGAAATCCGAAGTAGGTGCGTATACGGCCGGGAAAGGATCATATATCCATATTCCCAAGGGAGGTATAGTGCATTGCTTCAAAAATAAAACGGATCAGACGGCACACTTGCTTTGCATCGTGGTTCCTTCCGGCCTGGAGCAGTTTTTTATGGAGATAGGAAGACCGGTCCCCATCGGTACTTTTCTTGCTCCTCCGCCTATGGATGAAGAAGCCATGAAAAAAATACTACCGATTGTCGAAAAATATGGGCAGAGGCTTTTTCCCCCGGACTATCTGGGATAATAAACCGCTAACAATTAATTCATAAAACCCACATCGATGGCACTTTCCCAGGAAGTATTGCAAAATATCGCTTTCGCCAACCTGATGGGGCTTGACAAAGCCGACCGGGTGCCGGTCGCCCAGACAAGGGAAGCGGTGCGTCGTATCCCTCCGATCCCCAACCCAACACCAGTGGGTGATGTCGTGAATACAACGGTACCGGATGGAGACATCCCGGTCAGAATATACATCCCGGAAGGTAAGGGGCCATTTCCCGTGGTGTCCTATTTCCATGGAGGCGGGTTCGTACTCCTGGGCATCGACGCAGTAGACGAGATCTGCCGTGGCGTCTGCGTCATGGCGGACTGCGTGGTGATGTCTGTGGGTTATCGGCTGGCGCCTGAATATCACTACCCGGTTGGCCCGGAGGACTGTGTTTCCGCTACCCGGTGGATGATCGGGCATGCCGGCGATTATAACGGGATAGGGAAGCGCATGGCGGTAGCGGGTGACAGCGCTGGTGGATACATGGCTTTGACCGTGGCACAAAAGCTGAGCTCGGAAGGCCTTTTACTGAAGGCTCAGGTTGCCGCCTACCCCGTCACGGATCACTATACCGGCCACCATGCGTCCTGGGAGGAGAACAAGGAAGGGTATGGGTTGACTGCCGCGGTCATGAAGTGGTTTTGGGATAATTTCCTGGAGGTCGCGCCCCTCGCCGATGCGGCATCTCCGTTAAGGTCGAAGGATTTTGCGGGGCTACCCCCTGCCATGATCATCACCTGTCAATACGACCCGCTCAGGGACGAGGGAAAGGCTTATGCCGATAGATTGCGTGCGGCCGGTGTGGAAACGGAATACGTCAACTATGAGAACGTCCATGGGTTTTTGGGAATAGGGGAGATGGGACAACAGGCGTTACGGGCAACAAGTGACTTTTTAAAGAAAAAATTATGAATATCATTTTATCCCGGGCCGAAAGGGTACGTCGACTATCCGCGATTGCAACCGCAGACTGCCGGGTAGGTTTGGGCCAAACTTAAAAATGAGCTACCTTTTCCGCATGGCAATAGTATTCGAATTCGAGGCTGGAAAAGGGTTCCACTTTATATCTGCATTTGCAAAACGATTTGAGGCAAAATCAACGGATGGCCGGGTATTCCTTCCCGAGGTATTGGGAAACGGCTATATACAGGAGGTCTATCTGGATAACGGCATGTCTTTGTGTCTGCATCATTACACACTGAATGAAGAACTGATCTTGAGGCGCCATGGAACCGGAGCAACGGAAGTGTTAACGATGAAATTCGATGGCAGGAAGACGCCCAGGGACGGACCCGGTCAGTCTATATTTGCCGGTCGCCGCGGTTGCGAAGTGGAATTTGGGACCAGTAATTTTTTTTCGGAGTTGACAATCCCACCAAACGAGAAGATAAATTTTCTCGTTGTCGTCATTACCCGCCGGTCTTTGCTCGATCTATTGCAGCTTAAAGAGGAAGCATCTGCGATAGGAAACACCATCGGGGAAAACCCCTCCTTTTTTCTCTACGAGGTGATGACACGGGAAATGGAACAAGTGTTGAAACGGATCAGCCTTATCGATGAGACCACGCAGCTGCCGGCTTTGCTTTATCAGATCAGGACACAAGAGCTGATCTATCTTTTGTTTGCCGCAATATCTTCACGGCGGATGGGCGTTTCTGTGTCTATCGACGAAGAGGATGTAAAGAAACTATATCAGGTGCGGGCGATCATCCTCGCTGATCTGAGTGTCCCACCGCATTTACCCGGACTAGCCAGGAAAATCGGGATGAGCCTGACCAAAATGAAACAGCTCTTCAGGCAGGCCTTCGGGGATAGTGTTTATAACTATTTCCAGACGGAAAGAATGAACGAGGCGGCGCGACTTTTAAAGAATTTCTCCGTTTCGGAGGTAGGTTACCGGGTAGGTTTTTCGAACCTGAGTCATTTCACGCGGGTATTTGAAAAACATCATCAAATTAAGCCAAAACGGTATAAGGATGCATTGGGCGTATGGGAAAACGACGCAAAACAGCCTTCCTCCGCAGACAAAATTTTGACTTGAATAGGTTCCAATTCAGAGATATCAACCCGGGAATATTGAATTGAACTTGTTTTAATATTTTAATCGCTGAATAAGTGACAAAAGTGAGGTGAGGTGTTCGATTGGACTCCCCTCTTATTGTAGTAGTAAATACTTGAGTTGCTGGTAATCATTAATTATCAGGTTCAAATCATTACTGTAACTTTTTGAATACTCTTCTCGTGAACGTGAGATACAGGCTGTCCGGCCTATGGTTCGAATACAATATCATAATTTTAATCAGCTTTCATTGATAATCCGGCGGATGGGGTCACATCTTGAAGAATTCCTTTATCTGTCCGAGAAAGATTTCTTTTTTGCGGCGCGATACTTCTATTTCTTTTCCGTTGGTCAATATAACGCTCCCGCCTTCGCCGCGTATATATTCCTTTACGTGGGCAAGATTGACCAGGTAAGATTTGTGGATACGGCAGAAAAAATTTTCTTTCAGCAGCGATTCATAATCGATCATAGATTTGGAAACAATGACACGCTGACCGTCTAACAGCTGGAATGTGGTATAGTTGCTGCTAGCTTCGCAATAGATAATATCGTGCAGTGGAATAACCTGAAAACCCTTGAGGCTGGGAATGCAAAGTTTCATTTCAGCGGGCTTGTTCATTTTCTGCAGATTATAGAGAAAAGCATTTATGTTGTCGGAAATGTTGGTATACGTATGGATCCGGGTGGCGGCTCTTTGCACGGCATAGCTAAGCAGTATTTCATTTACCGGTTTGAGCAGATAATCGACTGCACTATACCTGAATGCCTGGAGCGAATATTGGTTATGCGCCGTTACAAAAATGATCTCGAAACGGATATCTTTCAGGTCATTCAGCAAATCAAACCCGCTCCTCGCCGGCATAGCAATATCGAGGAAAACCAATTGAGGCCTCAGCATCAGGATGTCTTCTGTGGCACGGCGCACATCCTGGCATTCGCTGATGATCTCCAGCTCAGGACAATTGACTTCTATCAGTTTTTTTAAGGAGCTTAACCCCCTGGCTTCATCGTCTACTAGAATGGTTTTGATCATGTTATTTTATGGATTGATTAATAGGTCTTTCTGCTGAGGAATGAGCGACCAGGTATTATAAACAAATGCTCCGCGAATGGTAGTGCCGATGATCTCGCGGCCTCCGTCCGGGTATAGCAGGTGAAATCGTTTTCATTCAAAGATTGAGCGCTGAGCGGGCTTCCGGACAGAAGCGATATAAGCATTGCAAGAAGCAGGGAACTGCGCATAGGATGGTGCAGGGGTTGCCTTTAAAAAAATCGATACCTCCGGTGACACTTGCCGTTATGGTTAATCGTAAATCTAAGATAATTCTTATTTGTCGCAAATCAGGAGGCAAATGAGCCATACTGCATTTTCTCCGCCCACGGATGTAAAAACGGGCTCCGTTTACTCAGCATTCGCCGCCGCTTACTCGTTCAACGAAACCGATGCCTCATTGGCTATCAATTATCCACAACCGACCACTACTTTTAAATGAAAAATTAAGCCTATGAAATTTTATCCGTCCTTCCTGCAGGTCCTCATCTATGGCAACTTAGTATTAGGGCTGCAATGCGCCGTTTCCTGTAAAAAAAGCAGCAGCAGCCCGCCTGTTTATTCGAAAGTAAATTTAACCGGTTCTACTTTTTTATCCGAAGCAAGGTACAATTGTGTGGCTACGGCTGTTGATAACAAAGTGATTTTTGCCGGCGGGCAATTCATCACTTCCACCGGTACTTCCTCAACAGTCGATATTTTTGATGTGCAGGCCAACAATGTGATCACCGGTCACTTAAGCGTTGGAAGAAATTACCTCGCTGCCGCTTCGGCGGGCCATAAAGCGCTGTTTGCCGGCGGACTGATTGCCAGCAGCAACTTTACCGATAGGGTGGATATTTACGATGCGCCTTCCAATACCTGGACGACCGCCCGCCTGTGTATGCGAAGAGCTTTTCTTGCCGGTGCGGGCGTGGGCAATAAAGTGCTGTTTGCCGGAGGCTCTAACACTATCAGCTATTCAGATACGGTAGATATCTATGACGCAACTGCCGGTAAATGGTCTACGTCGCGTTTGTCTGTGGCAAGGTATGGGTTGGCGGCTGCGGCAGCGGGCAATAAAATAGTTTTTGCCGGCGGTTATAACGGCGTGGCTTCCGATGCGATAGACATTTACGATGTATCTACCAATCAATGGAGCACTGCTCATTTAAGCCAGGCCAGGTTTTTTCTCGCCGCAGCATCGGCGGGCAATAAAATATTGTTTGCCGGTGGCTATTATAATAATACCAGTATTTCCGACGTAGTGGATATTTACGATGTGTCCACCAACCAGTGGAGCACGGATCATCTGAGTATGCCAAGGGCCGTTTTTGGTGGGGCCGGAATCGATAACAAAGTGCTGTTTGCCGGGGGATACAACGGTACAACATTACTTAATAAAATAGATGTTTATGATGTGTATACCAATAAATGGGACAGCACTCAACTGAGCCAACCCCTGGAATATCTTTCCGGTGCAGGGGCGGCCCATAAAATATTATTTGGCGGCGGTGTTAATAATTACAACATTTCATGGACGGTGGATGAATTTATGCTGGGTAACTAGTGTCAGTAGAGTTACTTACTTGATAATGAAGATATTGTCATTGGTATAATATCAAAAAGAGTCACAATTTTATCAAGTTCAGCCATCAACCGGTTCGAACTGCCGATACTTAAGTCCACTTAAGGGGATTTTCTCACGAGAGTCCCCTTTTTTATTCATATGGATGGGTTAATTTCTTTTTGAATGGATGGATTTTTGGCAAATTCCCTCTCAGCCAGGGTGGCTGTTACAACAAGCTCGACGATAAGGTTGAGCAGTAAAATGGTTCGGTTCCCGCCTTCAAGCAAAGGTGAGGAAGTCGCCAGACCGGGACAATAGAGACATTAATAATGTGAAGTGGCGAATAATCGAACCAATTTAGCGGACGATAAGGATGGTACCCTTTAGCATGAATGGCTTATTATAATAATCGGTTCCGGCAATCAGATACACGAAGGTCCCCGAAAGCTGATGTCCTCCCATGGTGCCGTCCCAGGACATTTTGGGATTGTTACTGGTGAAGACCTGGGTACCCCACCGGTCGAAAACGCTTATCTGTATTTTTCTGGTTATTCCCTGGATGATAATATTCCATCGGTCGTTGTTTCCATCGCCGTTGGGAGTGAACGCATTTGGAACGAAGATGCGTACCGAGTCGAAGACTTTGATGTTTACGGGGGCCAGAGAGCTGGTGCAATCGCCCCGGATAAACCCAACATATAGGATCTCATCCTGCGGGATATTGGGCGTGTGCAGGATACCCGATGCCGAAGAATCCAGGATCACCGCGCCGAAGGACGGCCCGTTGAGCAGGAGATATTCGCCGGTTTTTGGATTGGCAACCGAGAGCGTGGTAGAAGTATTTCTCGGTATAAAAGCGTCGGCGACCTGCGGCATCTGCGGCGAGAGCCCGACATCCGTGATCCGGAGCGTTTTGCTTGTGACGATACAGGAGTACTGGTCGGAAACTACAGCCACATAATCACCTGCCTTGAGATTATCGAGATAGCCGGCAGTAGTGGCGAGTGGAGTCGTTGTATTAGCTGCGCTATACCAGTTCCAGGTGTAACTGCGGCTCGCATCCGCCATCGTTAGCTTTTTGATGGCGCCCACACCAGCATTACAGGTGTCGTTGTACTGGTGCAACGCGGTGTAGTCGAAGGCGGGTTTGGGGACCTGTGGGACGGTGAAGGCCGGCAACAGTGCCTGGCAGCCAAGGGCGTTGCTCATCGTGAGTTGATAGACACCACCGGCGACATTGGTGAGGTTCGGAGCTGTGCCGGCGATATTACCGTTTGTGGTGTTCGTCCAATTGTAAGAAGAGGCGTTCGTGGCAATGATGCCGTTGATGGACCCATTGGGACTTTCGCACGTCGCGGAAGTGATGATCATTGCGCTGGCATCGAAGGTGATCGTGCCATTGTCCGTAATGGTATACAATGAAGAGAAAAGGGAGTCACAAGTTCCGCCGTCCTTAAATACAAAGCGGTAGTTGCCCGCACCGGCGTGGGTAAGGTCGAGGGTGGTAGAGACGGTGACCCCATTATCCTTTCGCCATGCGTAGTACACCGGCGGAATAGCGTTTTGATAAGTGATGCCCGTCACCGATCCATTGGCGCTACCACAGGTGGTGCCAGTCACATTGACCATTGTCGTAATAAGTGTGGGCGCTGTCTGACTGGTTACCATATAGGGGCCGTATTGCGCGAAACAGGTGGCATCCTGTTTTAGTGCGAGTTGTAACGTGTAGGCCCCGGGGGCGAGACGCTGTAAGGGATTGGCGGCGGTGAAATCGGGGCATACTGTAACCCCTGCGCTTGTCCAGCTATAGTTCGTAGCAGCATCGAAAGTGCCAGAAAAGGTAAGAGAGCCGGTAATCTGACCGCAGCTGGGTTGGGTCACCGTGATAGAAGCAGGGTCGAGAGCCGGCAGGTTGACATTCTTTATGGTGTAAGGGGTGCTGTTCGCATTGCAAGCCTCGCCGCCGATGGAGGTAACGAAGGTGTAGGTGCCGGGGCCGACCCCCGTGAGGTCGGTGCTGTTGGCGACGATGTTGCCGGCTGCGTCCTGCCAATACCATTCTGTTCCGCTGGAAACCTGGATGTTTTTGACAGAGCCGTTATTGCGGCCGCAGGTGGCATTTGTGACGACGATGTTGTCGGTATTGATAGTGGCGGTGGAGAAGGGTGAGGTGGCGCCATAGGTATCAGTGGCCGTGGCGACGATGGCGCCCGTGGCGGGGAGTGAATAGCTCCAATTTCCGCTGTTGTCCGCAGTGGTAGTGCCGATATAGGTCTTGCCTTCGCAGCCGGGGCATTCGTCGTCATAGAACAGCTCGATAGTGGAATTGGGCAGGGCGGTGCCTCCAACGGTGCCGGCAGTGAGCAGCGTGATATTGACGAAGGGGGCAGGATGGGTGTAATGAGCCGCGTCGAATATAATACCAATAGCGGTGTTGCAGAAAAAGCTGTTTCGGGAGATCGTAATGGGGCCGCAGTAGGCTTCGACAACACCTTCGACATTATTGGCAATATAGTTCGCCTGGCCAGCGCCGGCGCCGCCAATGAGACCCTGGCTGCAAGTGTTCAGTGAAATATTGTCTCCATTAAGGTTAGTGATGCCGCTAATGAGGTTGGTGACATTGTCGAGACCTACGCCAATGTGATTGCCCTGGATGACAAAAGGATTGAAGATGGCTGTGAGCTCGTAACCGCCGACGCTGACATTATTCGTGATGTTGACTGAGATGGCGGGACCGGTCCAGTAGCCATCGATGAGGAAGGGTTTGTTATTGGGGGAAAGCGTTTTGTTGCCGGTGACATCGGTGCCCTCTTTGTTCCCCTGGATATTGAGATAGCCATAGTCGAGTTTGTCGATGGTCGAATATTCCAAAGGCAGGTCTGTTTGATTCATCAAGTTGCCTTCACCCGGATTGAGACCGCCAATCTGCAGATTGGTGACATCCAGGGTCCAGATGTTGATGCCATTGAGCTCGGCGGCACTAGCGCTGGTCCCGCTCTCGTCCGTTCCCATGATGTTACTCTGAATGGTTATATTTTTGGTGGTGAAAGGCTCTGCCGTGGAGTTGGAGATGACGAGGGCCGTTTGGAAGCCCTGGAAAATGTTTCCTTTACCGGGAACGCCGATCTTGACGTCGTTGCACTGCAGGATATTGATGCCCCAGTAATTAGAGATGCTTTGGAGAAACAGGCCATAGATCTGGATGTTATCGACCCCGTGGATATCGAAATAGTAAAAATGATCGGTGGTACTTACGTCGGTAATGATAATTCCTGCATTGCTGATGCCAAAGGCTGTTCCCGGTTGGCTGGTCCCATCGATGGTGGTATTGGAGGGCGGGTTGGGCAGCGTGGAGGCGAGGGTGATGGTCCGGCCTGCCCGGGATTGGTCTGCTATATTGAAGACGATAAGATTGGGACCGGCACCATTGGCTGCGGCCTGGTTAATAGCATCGCGAAGAGAGCCAGGGCCACTGTCGGCGTTCGTGGTCACGGTGAACGTGGTGGCCAGCGCAAACAGGGAGCAGATTAAAAGAAGCAGGGTCAGGGCGAACTTCATGGAGTGGACAAGATAGCAAAAAAGGGGTGACTCTCCGAATGTCGATGATAACTGTCACCCGAAAACGACCAGGATTTCCTTTGATGAAATCACTATTTGAAAAAAACTTAATGCTTTAAACGCTGAATCAGTGCTAAGAGTGACGTTGAGGTGTTCGATTGAGGCTCGACCTCGCTTAGTCCTTACGGGCGAACGCGGATGATCGTCTTTCCCTTGGTTCGCCCAGCCGGGTTGAAGGCGGCGACGGCATCGTCGAGGGTAGCCACGTTGCCGATGTTTGTTCGCAGCCGGCCGTTTCGGACCCGTTGGACGACTTCGCTCAATTGAGCGCGATCGGATACGACGACGAAGTCGATAGTCAGGCCGTCAGTGGGCCGCGCCTCGGTCGGGCCGGCGATTGTCACCAGTATTCCTCCGGCGCGAATCACTTTCGCAGATCTCTTCGCTATGTCGCCGCCGAGGACATCGAAAACCAGATCGATCCCGCTGACATCTTCCAGGGCGTCGTTATCGAGGTCGACGAACTCCTGCGCGCCGAAGTCGAGCGCCGTCTGACGACTGACAGCGCGCCCGGTGCCGATGACATACGCGCCTGCCTCACGTGCGAGTTGGATCGCCATCGAACCGACTATGCCGGCCGCACCGTGAACGAGAACGCTCTGCCCCGCACGAAGGCGGCCGTGCTCGAACAGCCCCTGCCACGCGGTCAAGCCTGGCATTGCGAGGGCCGCGCCCACCGTGAAGTCAACATCGCCCGGCAGCGGGGCCAGATTGCGCGCCTCGACGGCTACATACTCCGCCAACGTGCCGTCGCGGTACCAGTCCGTGAGACCGAACACCCGCTGTCCCACCGAAAGCCCGGTGGTTCCATAGCCAAGAGCGGTGACCACACCGGCCAGCTCATGGCCGGGGATCGATGGCGTTCTGTCACGTCCGACGCGATCGACCCAGGTCGAGGGCCACGACAGCTCATCCCCTGTTATTGCCGAGGCATGAACCTGAACGACGACATCATCTATCGCTGCCTGCGGCTCGGGCCGCTCCACCAGCTTCATCCCGGCTGTACCCGCAGCCTGGTCCGTTACAACGATCGCTTTCATAGCACACCTCCTTTTTTATTCATTAAATGTTAGGATAAAATTATGGTTTAATAGGATTGCCTTAGGGGACCAATTTTAAAATATACACGGGGCCAGTTTCCAGGCGAATGGTCATACTGAAAAATGGCATTTTTACCGTATTTTTAGATAAATCTGCCAAACATGAGAAAATTAACTCCCTTTTACAAATGGGTCTGCCTGTACGCATGTACTATATTCACCACTGCACTGTATGCGCAAACCAAAACCTACGACAGCGCGACCATCGCCTCCCTGAAAAAAGAAGTAGTTTCCATCGTCTCCACAAAGGAAAAACCTGTACAGGAAATGATCGACATGATCTTCAGCTTCGGCGAGCTGGGCTTCCAGGAAGTGGAGACCTCCCGATATCTGACAGAGGTTTTGAGTAAAAACGGTTTTACCATTGAAAAAGGGATCTCCCAGATCCCCACTGCCTGGTTTGCCACCTGGGGCAGCGGTAGTCCGGTCATCGCACTGGGCAGTGATATCGACTGCATTCCTAAAGCCTCACAAAAACCAGGTGTTGCCTTTAAGGACCCAATCGTTGAAGGAGCGCCGGGCCATGGAGAAGGGCATAATTCAGGCCAGTCGGTAATCATATTTGCCGCCCTTGCCGTAAAAGAGCTGATGCAGAAATATCATATGCCCGGCACCATCATCATCTGGCCCGGCGTAGCAGAAGAATTGCTGGGCAGCAAGGCCTGGTATATAAGGGACGGCTATTTTAAAAATATAGACGCATGCATATTTACTCATGTCAGCAGCGATTTCGCTGCCAATTATGGCGACAATGGGTTCAATGGTCTTGTATCCGTCAAATTTTCTTTTGAAGGCGATGCGGCCCATGCGGCAGGGGCTCCATGGAGAGGTAAGAGCGCTCTCGATGCAGTTGAACTGATGGATGTCGGTTGGAACTTTAAACGGGAGCATCTTAAACCGACCCAACGTAGTCATTATGTCATTACCGATGGCGGTGACCAGCCGAATGTAGTACCCTCGAAAGCGAGTGTCTGGTATTACTTCCGGGAAAGAAATTATGAGGACATCAAAAGCATGTATGATGCGGGTATCCGCATGGCGCAGGGGGCGGCGCTGATGACGGATACAAAAATGTCTTATCAGTTGCTGGGCACGGCCTGGCCGGGGCATTTCAATAAAGCGCTGGCGGAAGCATTTTATGCAAATATAAAAACGGTGGGCATGCCCCAATGGTCGGCGGAGGACAATCAACTGGCCGTCGGCGTGCAGAAGCTGCTGGATGCCCCGAAAAAAGACTTTTACGGCAGGGACATCAACGGCCTCAGGACAACGATAGATAGTATCCGCGGTTCGGTACCCTTTTCCTGGGGGGGCGGTTCCGATGATATCGCCGATATTTCCTGGAATGTTCCTACCGTCGTGTTATATTACCCCGCTAATATCCCCGGTACAAAAGGACATCATTGGGGAGATGCCATTGCGATGGCGACACCTATTGCACACAAAGGTTCGCTTGCAGGCGCAAAGGCCACTGCGCTGACATTGGTTGACCTGTTTACCAAACCGCAGGTGTTAGCCGATGCCAAAAATTATTTTAAGAATGTGCAGACCAAAGACGTGCATTATATTCCTTTCCTGTCTGCCGGCGATCAGGCCCCAACTTATCTTAATAAGGAAACAATGGATAAATACCGGCAGCAGATGCAAAAGTTCTATTACAATCCTGCAAAATATAAAACTTACCTGGAACAGCTGGGTATTACATATCCCACGTTGGAGAAGAAATAAGGCTTAGTATTTAAACCGCTTATTTTCAGCAGTTTTTTTAGTTAATTACCGGGACAGCCAGCAGCTTTCGTGGTCTGACTATTAATACCGCTGCACAACCCTGTACAGAAAACGTTCCGGCTCGCCTATCACACCACTTGCGGCTCTTCTTTTTTTCAACATATCTGATTTATAATAGGCATATGCTTTGGCAGTATCCAATATAGCCGTTACGAGCACTACCTTCTTATCATCATCGGCATCATGACCAAAAGCCCTAACGGTTATACCATTATCTATCCTTTCCTGCTTGCCCTCTTCAAATGCTTTTTGCCAGGCACCCCAGTCTTTGACAGTGAACGTGGTTCTGGACCGGAGGTCTGAACTAACAGTAGCGGTGTCCTGGAAGGTGATCGTAACAAAGGCAAACAAAGGCGTGCCTGTTACGCCGCCCTTTTGCATGGCCTTTTTCAGGCCGGGGTCTTTGGCAAATGTTTTTGCTTTGGCCATATCATCTACCTTCACAGCTACTAATATCATATTGGAATCCTGCAAACCGCGGCCAATCACATAACTATGAATGCCATTAACCAACCGGAAAGAATCATGCTCATCGTAAGAGGTTTTCCATTTTGCATAATCGAGCACCTTGTGTTTTGCTATCATCATACTTTGCGGTGCTGTAATAATGGTATTTATTTTCGGTGCAACCGCGCTTTTGGTGCTGTCAAAAGTGGTAGAGTCGGTACCGGTCTTATTTTCATTTCCGCCTCCCGCGCAGGAGATCAAAAAGAATGGCATGACATAGAAAAGCAAGCCGATAAATCTTGACTGTTTCATTGATTTTGCTTTTAATGATAATAAATAAAAGAGCAGGGAAAGAAGCGTATTACAGCAGGTAGGCACAATAAATGTAGCTTATATTAAACTGTCCGGCGAATTTTTGTTTACTTCGTGGAGATACTAATGATTTTAGCGTTTAGTCCGTAACAGGCGGAATTGAGGCCAGGGGTAAGGTCAAAGCCAAATGAGAAGTCAAAAGAAAGCTCTCATTACAACCCAGTAAGCTGCAACCGAGGCTATAAGGATGGATGCCGGATACACTGCCCATTTCCTGTACCATCTCCTTTTTCCAAAGGGAATAATAACCAGCATGAAAACGCCTGCAATGACGATGACCTGACCGATCTCCACACCGGCATTAAAAGACAGGATGGACGTGTAAAATTTATTCCTGGGCAGACCAATTTCGTTCAGTGCGCTGGCAAAGCCCATACCATGGATCAGCCCAAACAGGAAGACGATGGCTATTCGCCACGGTTTCAGCTCGCTCAACAACATGTTTTCAATCGCCACAAATACAATGGACAAGGCGATGACCGGTTCGACTACAGCGCCAGGGGCAACAAGTACGCCTTTCATGCTTAAGGCCAGTGTAACAGAATGGGCCACGGTAAATGCAGTCGCCTGCCAAAGGATGGTGTTGATCCGGGTACTGAGCAGACAAAGGCTTATTACAAACAGGATATGGTCAATCCCATAAGGGATGATATGTTGAATGCCCAGCTGGAGATAAAACCCAACAACATGTGAAACAGGCGCCTTTTCCAAAGCATAATTGACGGTATGCCCCAGCACAGCCATTGGGAAAAGCAGAAGGGGTATCAATAAGGTCTTGTATGTATTGCCTGGTTTCATGTGATCTTATTTGGATGTAAGGGAGGTCTTTGCTTCACTGTCATGTTCGATACTGGCATAGATCAACCCGGCACGGCGAAGCAATACAGGGTTCTTGCTGTGCGTCTTCAAGGCAGCCCTGAGATATGGCAGCGCTTCCGAAGGTTGCTTTTTGCAATAATAGATCCAGGCCACTGTCTCATTGACGTCAATATTATCCGGCCGACGATTATATTCCATCAGGGCATGTTGGAGGGCCTTGTCATAATTATTGACCTTCAGATATGCATAGGCTAATTCCCTGTCGGCATAATGGCCAATATTATCATTACTGAGGCCGCTCTGTTCGTCCCTGCTAAGCTCGCTGATAACCACGGAAGTGAGCGAATCAGCGGCTGATTTTTTACCGGCCAGCGCATAGGCATCCGCACATTCCTCTTTAATGGAATAATCGTTGATCATCGAATCGGCTTTTCTATAGTAATCAATTGCCTTTGTGTAATCTTTGCTGGCAACGGCCACCCTCGCCAGGCCGGCCCATGCAAAAGCGTATCCCGGTCTTTCATCCAATGCGATCGTGTAATGCATTTCCGCGCTTTTGAGGTCTCCCGTATTCTCGTATAATCGCCCTAACTGGACCCTGGACCACTCGGTTGTCTCGTCACCCTGACCTCCTGCATCCACGGCCATTTTCATCGCTTCGATCGCTCCCTGATAGTCACCATGGATCTCCCGCAGATAAGAAATACGTGAATAGGATCGTATGTCCGGCCTGATGGATACCATCCTATCGGCATTTGCCACGGCCGAATCATACTGACCCATTTCTACATTTCCATCTACCAACAATCCATAAATGAAGGCATTGAAGGGATTGATCCGGTGCGCTTTTTCGGCCAGTGCCAGCCCGTCCGCAAAATGATGCTGAGATAAGTAAATAAGGGACTTGAATGTCAATGCTTCACCGTTCAAAGAATCCTGCTTCAACACCTTATTCACGCACTTCAAAGCAGCCTTATCATAATACATATAATTGCCGGTGATCCGCGCCTCCTGGATAAAAAGCGTGGTAAGGGCAAGGATGGATCTTGCATCGGTTGGATCCTTTCTTATTTTGCTCCGCAGCGCTGTAGCATAATCCCGCCGAACGGTCCATTCATCTGTTTTCGGAAATGCGGCGCTTCTTTCCAGCAAATCGTCTAATTTATTTTCCCGTGTGGTGTATCCAATAGCAAAGACAGCTATCACTATGGCAATAGCCGCCAGGCTTATTGCATACCAATAATTTTTTTTCATGGCATTGATTTGCAGAAGCAAGCCCGCGGGTGGAAGGGCGGGCCTGCTTCAGATGATAAATTATTCTTTAACGACGCGAATGCTCTGTCTGGCACTTCCGTTTCGAACAGCATTTATAAAATAGATGCCCTTCGCCATGTTGGCTGCATTCCATGGAATCGAATAAGTACCCGGCTGCAAATTGCCGTCGGCCAATACTTTTATTAATCTCCCGTTTGCATCATATATTTCTATCCTTACCTGGGAAGAAGTTTCGATATGATACCGGATCGTATTGTTGTCGATAAAAGGATTGGGGGTTGCGCTCAGGAAAATATCCGGCGCTGCCAGGTCCAGCGCACCGGGGATAGGGGTTGATCTATAGATATCAGTCTCATCCAGGGAGTTGGCCACCTTATTGTTCTGATTGCTTTCCGCAGGAACGCCGCAGCAACTGTTGGACCCCGACCAGGGTGTCTGTACATAGGGGAACGACGTTTTAAAGGTGGTATCATTGGTATTCACCCCGGTATTATACGTCAGTACGTTCACCAGGTCGCTGGTGACAGGATTGGCGCCTCCCTTATAATCATCATACCATAGTCCTATAGCGGCAAGCACCACACCGCTGACCGCCTGCAGCTCGATGCGGGTAACATCGTCCTCTAACCTCCTTCCGTTGGGAAAACCATCCATGTTGGGAATAAATTGAAGAGAAAGGCTCTTATTATACATGGTGTCGGTCAATCCTAAAACAGCAGCCTGCACCAATCCCAGCGCGCTGAATTTCGGATCATTTCTCGGAGTGGGAGGGACCGCCATATTCAGACGCAGCATATCTCCTCCGTTCGGCAGGAAGTTATTGATAAATGGTTTTCCTGCGGCCAACGGATTGCCATTTTTGCCAGTGGCGAGCTGATAAGGCCGCAAATTAGGCACACCTGTATGGAAGATGGGCCATAGGTCCACCGAACGGGGAGATTTGGGCGCCGGCAGCAACAATTTCCCGAAGACAGCATCATCCAGCGCGGTGCCGGCCAGGGATGCACTTCCTTTCAGACCAAACAACCCGTTCTGGTTATTCCCGAACCCAAAAACGCCCAGGGAGTTCCGTTGGATCCGCAAAGCCTTCAACGCCGGAACGGCGCCTCCGAAATAAGTATCATCCATATACAACGCCAGTTCCGGATTGTAGAAATAGTTTCCGAAGGTTTTAATGTTGGGCAGGTCTTCATACGGCGTCAGGAAATTCCAGAGGTCTTTTTTGCCAATGGGTATCACCGCTTCATTCGTTAAAGGCATCCCCAATCTTGAGACCTGGACCCATGGTCCAAAGGAAGATTCAAGTTTTCCGTCACGATCGTCCCAGTCGTGGTCGTCATCCCTGTCATTCCTTTCGCGATCGTGATCATCTTCGACCCTTGGCTTGTTCAGCGTCCTGATCTTTCTCCGGCTGGCAGAAGCCCATACACCGATGACAAAATCAGGATCCAGGATATTTTTTGCCTGAGATATGGATTTGTGATCCTTTTGCAGTTCGGAAATATCTATTTGCAAGGCGATGACAGACACGTTCTTACATTTCAGGGCATCCATAGGTTTTGTCCCCGTCGTACGCGGCGCATCTCCCAGATCGAAGATCCCTCCGAGATCGACGAAAAAGGGGTCGTCTGCCGTGCCGCAAAAAACCTTCTCGCCCGTGCTGGCAGTAGTAATAGCATTATTGATCAATGTATTGTAATCACTTACATTGAGCCCCACCGGCGAGTTGATGGAACGGGGGCCGATGTTGGGCGGAGGCACGATCCCATTGCGGACAATGGTTTCAAAACCTCTTCCCCATCCCAGGCTTTTCTCCAGCGTATAGGTAGTTTTCAGATTTTGCTTCCCCAGACGGATATTGAAGAAGGTGGTAGGATCCTGGTTGGTCTTATGGAACGTGAACCGGTAAATAACATCATCCCCCGGCGTGGCGACATCGTTGTCAATATGGATCTCGTAACGAATGTCTTCGCCGAATTGATAATAATTGGGTCCGTTAAAGGGCAACTGGGCAGGAATGTAATTGGCGAGTATCGTTATTTTGCCGGGATGATCCGGACTGCGGAATGCATACAGGTCCGTATTGTCGGCCAGCGGATCATTGGCGATCATTGGCGCCTCGCGATGACTGGAGGACATCAACACGCCGGCAATGACGACCAGACAAACAGCGGCCATAAGGAACAGGACCCCTCTTCCAGTTGAAAATCTCTGATTCATAAACAGATTTTTACTTTAAAAAATAAATGACAGAAACTCTAGCGGGGTATGAATTAGGAAGGGCGTTTAGGTAGGACGGGAAAAAGCCGAACTATGCATAGGACGACTTAAATACGGTAAATAAGAAAGGAGAGATTTAACGCGGGTATTATTATTTCTATTTTTCGATCTACATCTGTCCTGCCAGATTGTACGTAAGTTGGATATGCCCTTCAGCTGCACATGTTCAATATTAGTGACCTTATGCCTGCTTTTTCATGCAGGGCGGCCTGTTACTGTTGTGGCACAAACCATCTTTACGCTAAAAGGAAATATAACCGATGCTGTGAGCAGGCAACCGCTGGAAGGGGTCAGCGTGATCTTATTGCCCGGACGGATCACGGGAATGACCGACCAGGCCGGTGATTTTAACTTCCGACATATTCAGTCAATCCCTGAAAAGATCGTGATCTCTTCGATTGGCTACGAGACAAGGATACTATCTCTTGCGGATCTTAAAAGCCTGGATTTCCATATTACCCTTGCCGCTCAAAGTATAGCATTAAATACTGTAACGGTCTCTACAAAGGCGGGGGAGCAATACAGACCCATCAGCAAAACAGATATTGCCCTTCGTGGCGTCAATAATTCCCAGGAGGTCTTACGGATCATCCCGGGTATCGTGATCGCCCAGCATCAGGGCGGAGGCAAGGCAGAGCAGATATTTCTCCGGGGGTTCGATGCAGATCACGGCACGGATTTCAGGGAAGATGTGGATGGGTTACCTATCAATATGCCTTCACATGCCCATGGACAAGGTTTTGCCGACAGCCATTTCATCATACCGGAAACAATTGAAAGCGTGAATTTTAAAAAAGGACCTTATACGGCTGCCAAAGGGGATTTTTGCACGACAGGTTTTGTTGATTTCAGCACTAAGCAATCGCTGCCAGGCAATAGTATTAAGATAGAAGGGGGCATGTTCAATACCTATCGGTTCCTGGGTCTCTTCAACCTTTTGGGGCAAAAAGCAAGGGCCCGACAGCAATCCTGGTATGTGGCCCAGGAATACCGGTATTCGGATGGGTATTTTGATAACCCCCAACACTTCAAACGCTGCAACCTGTTTACCAAATACAGTGGAAAAATTTCAGAACATAATTACCTCACCGTTTCCGCCACTACCTTCTATAGTATATGGAATGCTTCGGGACAGATACCTGATCGCGCGGTATTGAAGCATATCATCGGATACTATGGGGCCATCGATCCCTTTGAGGGGGGCGAAACTTACCGTACCAATATCAACGCCCAACTCATCACTTCCAATAACAGGGGAGACCTCTTCAGGAACCAGGTGTTCTATTCCAATTACCATTTTGATCTGCATACCAATTTCACATTTTTCTTATTGGATACGGTCAACGGGGATGAGATCCGGCAAAGGGAGACAAGGGATCTTTTTGGATATAATGGAAGCTATGAGCACCACAGCTATATCGGCAGCATCAAAGCCACTATTGAAGGCGGAGTGAATATACGGACGGACCTTACCCATCATTCAGCATTGTCCCATACCCTGGATCGATTCCTTACGCTGCAGCGGATAAAACTTGGAGATATCAGTCTGACGGAAATTGCTTCCTATGCCAGTGCAACATTCGAATTGAATGATCGCCTCCGTATCAATGCCGGTCTTCGGTTTGACCAGTTCTACCACCAATATGATAACAAGCTCTCTGGTGATGTTATGTTTCCAGGGACCGGCATCTATAAGGCTAATACACATACTGTCAGCCCCAAACTGAATTTTTATTATCATCTGAATGAAACGACCCAATTTTACCTGACTACCGGCCGGGGATTTCATTCGAATGATACAAGGGCAGTAGTGGTGGAAAAGGGTGCTGCTATCCTGCCTGCCGCCTATGGCGCCGACCTGGGAACGATCTTTAAACCGTTGAAGAACCTCCTGGTCAACGCATCGCTGTGGTATATCTCATTGCAACAGGAATTCGTGTATAATGGGGATGGAGGGGATGTTTCCTTTAAGGGTAACACCCGCCGCATGGGAGTCGATCTTTCCGGAAGGTACCAGCCAGCAAGGTCGATATATCTTGATGTTGACCTTAATTATGCACATGGGCGCACCTCCGGTAATCCGAAAGGTGCTAACTATATTCCTCTGGCGCCAGTATGGACATGCACCGGAGGCGTGACCTACACTGGTAAGCGCGGTTTTAATGGAAGCCTGCGTTACCGGTACATCAGCAATCGACCGGCTAACGAGGATTATAGCCTTACAGCAGCAGGGTATTTTATTGTCGACGCCGTCATTAATTATACCAGGCCGAAATACGGGATTGGTCTGGTGATCAATAATATGTTGGATACAAGATGGAAAGAGACACAATTTGATACTACTACCCGCTTGAGAGGGGAAGCACATCCTGTTGATGAAATGTGTTTTACAGCCGGGACTCCCTTTGCTGCGAAATTAAGTGTTGCGGTTTATTTTTAAAACTACTATTTTCACGAATGGCTCATATTGAAAGGAAGCACTTCGAGGTGCTGGATGGTCTTCGAGGAATAGCAGCGTTAGCAGTAGTTATTTTCCATTTCATGGAGCTGATTGCACCAGACTCTAGCTGCAATTTTATCGGCCACGGTTTCCTTGCCGTCGATTTTTTCTTTTGTCTATCGGGGTTTGTGATCGCTTATGCGTATGATGACCGTATTGGTAGTCTGGGGTTGGCCGAGTTTTTCAGATCGAGGCTTATCAGGCTTCATCCCCTGGTGGTATTCGGCTCTGTCCTTGGGATATTGGGTTTTTTTATTCAGTCCTTAGTTGGGCCACCGCAACCGATGGATGGGCTTAGGATCACGGAAATTTTTTTATGTTCGATCTTACTGGTTCCTTTTCCGGTGATGGCCAGCCGGTTTTATAATAATTTTAGCTTTAATGCTCCTGCATGGTCGCTCTTCTGGGAATATGTGGCGAATCTTTTTTATGCGCTTTTTCTTCACCGGATCAGGCGTCGTTATCTGATGATGTTGGTACTGCTCGCTGCCGCCGGTGTCTTTTGGGTCATTTATAAGGAAGGTTCGCTATTAGGCGGATGGAGTGGTGGGACTTTTTGGGACGGGTTGGCCCGCGTGTCTTATTCTTTTTTAGGGGGCATATTCATCTACCGTTCGCGTTGGATTACTGAGAACAGGTTGGGTTTTTTGCCGCTGGCTACGTTGCTGGTGTTGGCGTTCATGGTTCCTTTTTCTGTATGGAATCTGCTGTGGGAATCGCTGATCGTCCTGGTCTATTTCCCATTCCTTATTGGGCTGGGGGCGGGGACGGAGCCAGCACCCCGGATGCAAAAGCTTTGTGTGTTTTCTGGGAAGATATCCTACCCGCTTTATATGACGCATTACTGGTTGATTTGGATATTTGGAGATTATTTGAACAGTCATCGGCCAGCCGGAGCGCGGCTTTTCCTGATTGTATTGGGGGTACTTACGTTTCAGATCATCCTGGCGTATGTTGTGATGGTTGTGTTTGATATTCCGGTCCGGCGGGCGCTTTCGAGGCGAACGCGGGTAGTGAATGGTTGATGAAGATTGGTATTATTCCGTTCGCAGGCTACGTACAGGGTTCATAAGTGCCGCTTTCAACAACTGGAGAGGTGCTTTGTGTGTTCTAATTTTTTGATTATCAGCATTAATGATTTTCGGATAATTTATTACTTTTACAGAAATGCTTTCCGAATGGCATCCGAGAAAAACTTCAAAATATCATTAGAGGAGAACTCCAGGAGGGGAGCACAGATTCTTGCACAACGCTCTGGAATATCCTTTGCAAAAGCTTTGGCACAAGTCCAACTGTTAAAAGCGAATTCGAAAGTAAAACAATCATCAAAGAAGAGCAGGTCGGCTTCTTAAAATTTCATGCATAGAGTCCGTGCCAAATAGTGGTGGTCGAATTCTAATATTTTGTGTATCTATTATAAAAGGAGAAGCTTTTTCCACTTCAAATCGATCTTCCTTGGTGTACAGCCTTCCTTGACCGTCTCCCTCGTAGATATCCAGGATCTGTTCATAGTGGTGCTCCAGGGCTGCAAAATATCGCTTCTCCCCTTGCAGGATATACCGTTGCAACGCCCAGAGGAGGTAGTCCACGACACTCAATTCGGGGAAATCCCTGCTTCGGACAATGGTGCATTTGTAAGATATGATCCGGTCTTTACTTTCCGTTGCCAATACTCTTTCAAAAGCCTGGGCAAATCGCTGCTCAGTGTTACACCAGAAGATACGAGGCGTAATGGAAGCAGACGCTCAGCTTTCAGGAACTGCACTGAGCAGTTGTCCTAATTTGATCAGCGCTTTTTTCTACTTTATTTTCCCATAGGTTGCAGTAACTTCTGTGCTAATACTTGCACCAGGGAGGGTCACCTGCAGAAATTCAGGCTTGAGCATTGGCAAATGATACGAAACTTCTGCGTGTGCTGTCAAGCGGTAGCTTTTGCAGCAACTGATCAATATGCACGCTTCTTTCGGACAACGAAACCGGCAATGCCTTCGGCACGGTGCTGATGCTTAAGCTTTTTTTTATGTAAGCTTCTTATCGACGGCAGTTTGTCCCCAGATTTATAGATCCCGCTATCGATCATTTTTGCGATCTTATTGGCAAGAGTGATGTAAACCGGTTCCTTCATAAAAAAATGAAAATATGTTCTATAAAGAAAGACTATTTTTTTTAATGTAACGTTAAACTATCATTATACCGGCGTGCTCCTATAGACCTAACGTATAAATCCAATCGCAAGCTATTCGTATGATCGCTAAGTTGACCAAGATCCTGGCCGTCCTTTTTATTGTCCTTTTATCCCATCCATGCAAAATTTTAGCAGTCACTTATTATGTCAATGTCAATAACCCTACCCCGGGTTCTGGCGGTAGCTGGGCCACGGCATTTAACGATCTGAACCAGGCCCTTGCAGTTGTCAGCAGCACGCTCGACCAGATCTGGGTAGCAAAGGGCACGTATAAGCCTACCACTACCACCAACCGGGCCGCCACTTTCCTGATACCAGTAGGATGCTCGATCTATGGCGGCTTCAATGGCACTGAGACAGGCTATAACCAGGCCAACCCTGTGGCCAACCCGACCATCCTCAGCGGAGATATCGGTATCCCAGGAGTCCCCACCGACAATTCCTATCACGTTGTTACGTATGAGTCCTCTACATCCAGTATTATATTCGACGGTTTTACCATTACAGGCGGCTATGCAGATGCCGGATATCCCGGGAGCACGGCTCCTTCACCCAATAATACAGGGGGTGGGTTTCTGGAACTGTCACAGACCGGAGAATTTAATAGTCCTTCTATCAGTCACTGCATCTTCACCTCGAATTTCGCGGTCTATGGCGGAGGGTTCGGCGCCTATGGAGACGGAGGCACCACCTTCTTTGGTATCGTTTATTGTTCCTTTAGGAACAATTCTGCATGGTCGGGAGGTGCAGCAGCCTCGCTGGGTTACAACGCGAATTGGAGTATCAGCTCTTTCGACATGTGCACCTTTATAGATAACAGCTGTTTGAGCAGTCAGGGATCGGTGATTGCAGCCATGAACACCAATGGAGGCGCCAGCTATACTATGCTGACACAGGTATACAATTCTGTGTTTTATGACGATCCTCAACCTCAGCTCTACAATCTGACCGGCAGCGGCAGCAGCGGGTCCCTGCAGGTTTACACCAGCATTATCTGGAACTCCGTGGCTCCTTATGCAGGTCCCCTATATGCCGGTAACAATGTGCTCATCGACATGTGCGATCTCGACCTGGTTACTCCCATTAGCTCCAATCTGGACGTAGACCCGCAATTCACTAACCCTGTTGCCGGCGACTTCCATATCCCGCATTGTAGTCCTCTCATAGACCAGGGCTTTACCACCGACGGTTTTAATATCGGCAAGTTCGATCCGGACGGGAATAAACGAATACTTGGCCCCAATACGGATATTGGGCTCTACGAGTCGCAATTACCCCCGTATCCTACCGTCTCCAACGCCACCTATTGCCAGTATGCGACAGCTTCACCGCTGACTGCTACTGCCCTGCCCGGCAATACGCTTCTTTGGTACACAACCTGGACAGGCGGTACGGGCTCTACCACGGCGATCACGCCATCCACCGCCACCGCCAGCCCTTTTGCGACGTATTATTATGTGAGCCAGGAAGACGCACTGGGATGTGAAGGCGGCCGTTACCCGATATCAGTAACCGTCAAAGCTGCCGCTGCAGCGCCTACCGCGTCCTCGCCGACCTATTGTCTGAATGTTACCGCTCCACCCCTGACAGCCAGCGGGAGTAACCTGCTATGGTACACCTCGACCAGCGGCGGCACAGGCGATCCTACCGCACCTACGCCCTCTACAGCCAGCACTGGGTCGGCCACCTACTATGTTACGCAGACCCCAACCGGCGGCTGTGAGAGCGCCCGCATTCCTGTTACTGTTACCATTGCATCTTCTGCCACAGCACCCGTCGCGTCCTCACCAACCTATTGTCTGAATGTTACCGCTCCACCCCTGACGGCCAGCGGGAGTAACCTGCTATGGTATACCTCGGCCACGGGTGGGACAGGCGATCCCACGGCGCCTATTCCCTCTACAGCCAGCACGGGGTCGACCACCTACTATGTTACGCAGACACCGAGCGGGAGCTGCGAGAGCACGCCTACCGCCATTACTGTGACGATAAAACCAGGTGCAGCCGCACCTACCGGCGGACCTGCTGCCTTCTGTCAGAATGCTACGGCTTCACCTCTGACAGCCAGCGGTTCAAATTTACTCTGGTATACCTCCGCCACCGGCGGGGCAGGGGATCCCACCGCACCTATCCCTTCCACAGCTGGTACGGGATCGACCACCTATTATGTTACGCAGACGCCAACCGGCAGCTGTGAAAGCCCAAGGACAGCCATCAACGTCACTGTCAACCCAATTCCTTCGGCAGACTTCACGTGGTCTACTCCCTGTGAAGGACAGCCGACAAAAGTAAATGCCGTCTCTACTACAGCAGATCAATATGACTGGGATTTTGGAACTGTTACTTCCGTCACAGGTTCGGGCGCAGGCCCATATAAGGTTACATGGCCTGTCAGCGATAACTATACAGTAACGTTGACGACCAAGGCCGGCACCTGCCAAAGTAATGGCCAACATACTATCACGGTTAACCCTGCCCCCAAGGTAGGCATCATTCCGCCAACCCACACCCCCTGTGCAGGAACAAACATCACACTGGAGGCCTATGGCGCCTCTTCCTACCAATGGAGCCCGGCCATCGACCTATCCAATCCCTCTATCTACAATCCCATTCTGACGGTGCAGGGCAATGTGGAATACACAGTCACGGGTACAGACGGCAACGGCTGCCAGGCCACCGCAGAGATCACGCTGAATATCAGCCCCGATTGCATTTCTTATTATATCCCGAATGCATTTTCTCCCAACAGGGATGGACATAACGAAGCGTTCCGCATCAGGACGGGAGATAGTCCAAGGTCATCCAGCCTGCTGATATTTAACAGGTATGGCGGGAAAGTATTCGAAAGTTCCAATATCAATAATGGCTGGAATGGCGACATCGGCGGTACTCCGGCGCCTTCCGGAACATATGTATATGTTTTCCAGGCCACGACATCTGCGGGGACTATCATAAAAAAGCAGGGATCGATCATTCTTATCCGATGAGGAGGGGGTTACGCAATATTTGTGCCAGCGGTCCATGGGATTAAGCAGCCGCTTTGCCTGGCATGATTTTTTAACTGGCTAGTCATTATTAACAATCTAAAATATATGCCTATGTTACGCTGGACAATCATCTTTTTGATAATAGCCATTATAGCCGGCATTTTTGGATTCTTTGGCATCGCGGCCGGGGCTGCTTCTATCGCCAAAGTTTTATTTTTCATTTTTATCGTGCTGTTCCTGCTGTCCTTTATTGGAGGAAGGAGCCGCAGCAGCTCGGACCTTTGATAACTATCCAATGAAAAAATATATAAAGCCATTGCGTTTTGCAATGGCTTTATCTTTCGACGGGCGCCTTACCATCAGATATTCGCAACTGGCGGCCGACAAAGAAAGTTCCGAAAGGAATAATACATGCGATCAATACCTTCCATGTAGTCTTTTGAAATTGCCACCGCTGTTCGACACCTATACTCAGTGTCTGGAAGATGTACCATAAAAAGAACGCGCCGTGAATGGGACCCAAAGTACGAACCATGGCTGGATTGCCTGCCCAGTATTTAAGCGGTACAGCGACGAAAAGTAACAGTAAAAGCGAAAGACCTTCCAGATAGCCTAATAGCTCCAGTCTGCCGATACGGGTGTTGAATAATTGTTTCATCGTTTTTGAATTTTATAATGGTGAAGATCAATAGCTACGCAGCAAGGGTCTGCCGGCCAATGGCGAAAAAGGCCAGGGAATAGCGATCAGCAGGATCAGTAATCCGGCGGCGAACCACACTAACATTGTTCGAAATTTTGCATGGTCATCCTGTGACCGTTTAGCTTTCGCCGAGCCGATGGTAATAACGATCACTGCGATAAACATCAGTGTGATGTGTATGTAACGGAAATAGGTATGTTCGTTCATTATGTGATAAGGATCGCGGGGTACGGCATTTTTTACTACGGGACTTTGGAAGTAGAGGAACATCCCTAAAAGCAATTGTATATGAGCGATGGTCGCTGTCCAATGCCGCCAGGTATTGATGGTGGCAGTAAATCTGCGATCTTTTCTTAGCCCTCTGAAAGAGAGTGTGATTGCGCCTATGAGGCTGATCAGCACCAGCCATCTGCCAAAGCTGTGGAGGAATAAAATGAACGGGTACATAGTTTTATTTTTTTATAACATACTAATTGGTATGTTTTAGGGTAAAAAAATTTAGTTTAACTGATAGATATAGTTTTTGAATCCTTTAAGGAACGAGGTGTAAGCATCTGTCCCGAATACCTTTCCCATGTTGCGTGCACCACCGTAATTGGCTGTGATATACATGGCAATAACCCTGGGATCATGAGCGGTACTGAGCTTGTCTTCAGCTTGCGCCTTCCTGATAGCTGTCTCGATGGCGCCCTGCCATTCTTTTATGATACGGGTCAGCGCCTTTCGGAATGATGCATTAAGCGGAGCCATCTCATCGATCAGGTTGACTGCGGGGCAACCGTATTCCACCTTGATAAAAGGAGCTTTCAGCAAAAGGTTTTTCATCATATCGTAAAGATCCTTGCGGATGTCCCCGGTACGATTCAGGGATTCGCTCATATAAGGGATCAAGCCTGGGTACATTATTTCGTTGATGATTGCCAGTCCCATTTCCTCTTTGTTCTTAAAATGATAAAACAAGGCTCCCTTGGTGACGGCCGTTGTGGCGATGATCTCATCGATGCTGGTTGCCTGATAACCCTGCCGGTAGATCAGCTCAAACGCCTTTCTTAGAATCGTCATACGCGTGTCCTGCGCTTTCGACATAACATACTACTTAGTATGTTGCAAACATACGTATGGATCTTGATTTGCAGTGAGCTGGGGATAAATAATCACATTATTTGCAACAGAAAAAATATAGTATGGCGTAAAGCGTTGATAGTTAATGATTTTATATGGGGCAGGTTTTTTGCCTAATACTTATTGTATAGTCTTCTAAAATAGAAAACTTAAAAAAATTATTATTTATGAAAAAGGTAAGCATGGCTAGAAAGGCAATATTTCTAATGATATTGTCAGGTCTTTTTTTGCCGCGGATATTAAAGGCGCAGAGTGAATCCCAGGAAAGAATAATGGATGACAGTAAAAAGGCGAAAGCATCTTTTCTAAAATCAGATCCATCCATGGAAAATCTATTTAAACATTCCGCCGGATATGTAATATTTCCCAATGTGGGTAAGGGAGCAATAGGAGTAGGCGGAGCTTCAGGTAGAGGAACGGTATATGACAAAGGAATGGTGGTCGGTACAGCTCAAATGACGCAGGTAACTGTGGGTGCGCAGGTAGGAGGACAGGCATACCGCGAGGTTATCTTTTTTGAAAACAGAGATGCGCTGGATCGCTTTATGCAAAACAAATTTGAATTTAGCGGACAAGCTTCGGCGATTGCTGTAAAATCGGGAGCAGCTGCCAATGCGAATTATAGAAATGGTGTAGTTGTATTTTCACAGGAAAAGGGTGGATTAATGCTGGAGGCTTCCTTAGGCGGACAGAAATTTACTTATAAGCCGTTAAAATAGTAATTGAAAGAAATAATAAAAAGGCCCCTTTGATGATATGCCCCCAAATTGTGTCTAACAATTTGGGGGCATTTTTTATGTCCGTAAAGATATATTTAAAGAATAGTCCGGAGCAACCCTGAGAGGTCCATGTGCGTTTTCTTAATTGATCCCGCGATCCGACCGGAGCTCTAAATTCAAATGCAATGAAAAGGATAATAATCCTTTTGCTGTGCATACAAGGGGCATTGTTTATTCGTGCACAACAAAATCTGGGCATCCGCAATAGTCATTATGCCGGTGTACAAGCTGCCCTGCTGAATCCGGCAGGCATGGAAGGACAGGATTTGAAGTGGGATGTGAATGTGGTGTCGGTGGTAACGCTTTTCGACAACGACTACCTGTATATTCCCAAAGGTGCTGTCCCTGTGTTGGGTTTTCGATCGATTATCGAGGGGATCAAACATGAGAACAAGTTTGTCACCAAATTCGACCCCTCCAATCCGGATAAGCGCTACCATTTTATACTGGCGAGCGAAATGCTGGGACCGTCTTTTCAGGCGAAGATCGCAGAGGGCCAGACCGTCGGGTTTACTTTTCTTGCGCGCGCTTATGCCAACATCAACGATTTTACCGGTCATGTGGCACAAAATGCTTATGATTATATGAGGAACAAAAGTCTATGGGACAAGCCTTTCCACGACAATTCCACGCGTCTAAACGGCATGGCCTGGCTGGAATATGGGTTTTATTATGCTGCAACCATTTTTAAAGACAGCAGGAGAGAACTGGCGGTAGGCGTGGGACTGAAATATTTACAGGGTGTGGGCGCCGCCTATGTTAAGAATACCAGTCTAAACTATACGATCGGCGATACCACGCAATTAATCTTCACACATTCTAATCTTGATTACGGAAGGACAGATTACGATTCATACCGTAAAATAGGAGGCTATCACGGGCTGAACCATGGCTATGGCTTTGGAACCAGTATTGGGGTTACGTATACGCGGTTTAAAGATAAAAGCAATTACCTGTATAAATTGGGTTTTTCCCTGATCGATGTGGGCGCCATCCGCTTTGACCGGATGACCTCTGTGTTTCATCTTCATTCCGATAGCGCCAGTTTCACGAATTGGTATACGTATAACCTCACCAGCAACGAGCAGGTGGACCGCACGATAAGCGCCGCTTTCTACCAGGGCGATTCCACGAAGTCGCATGCGGGCAATTCTTTCAGGATGGGGCTGCCGGCAGCCCTCAGTTGCCAGGCTGACTGGAACTGCTATGACAACTTCTTTGTCAATGTCACGATCACCAAAGGTTTTGGTCATGGCAACCGGCAGGGTGTTATCCGGCCGGATGTGTATTCCATTACGCCGCGATATGAAAACAGGTGGCTGGAGGCAAGCATTCCCTTTTCTGTTATATATTATGGCCACTGGCGTCCACGGCTGGGTTTTGCCGTCAGGGCGGGCTATCTGTTCTTTGGAGGCGATGCCCCGGCTGGTTTGTTCAGGCTGCGTAATATGTATGGAACAGACTTTTATATCGGAGTTCATTTCTTCAGCAAGCGGTGAAGCATCATCAAACAAAAACGAGCATATATGAAATCCGCATTATTCATCTATCTGGCTGCAATAGTTTCAGTATTTCCGCCTGCCGGAAACTGGACAGCGGATGCATCCAATGCCAAAGTCCTTTTTTCGGTGAAGGGGCCTTTCCCTTTCGGAACAGTGCATGGGAGGTTTTCCGGCCTGAAGGCAACTATCCGGTTTGATGAAAAGGATTTGCCGGGGAGTGCTGTTTCCGCCAGCGTCGATGCAAAAACGGTGAGCACCGGCATAGGTCTTCGCAACAGTGATCTTCGCAAAAAAGAGGAATGGCTGGATACCGACAAGTACCCTTTGATCAGCTTTAAATCAAAGAAAATCGAAAAAGCCGCCCCTGGTTATAAAGCGGTGGGTGAGCTAACCTTGAAAGGAACTACCCGGCCGGTGGAGATCCCGTTTAGCTTTACTACATCCGGTAACACTGGTGTATTCAAAGGTAAGTTTACCATCAACCGGGAAGATTACAAAGTGGGCAAGCCAGGCGGATCAGTGGGAAGTACGATAACTATCGAGCTGGAGGTTCCGGTAAGTAAGTGATATATCGGCAATGTTTTTGCTGTATGAATAAAAAATATCTGAGTTATGAAACCGCTTACCGCATCTGACGATGAAACTGCGATCCGGACGCTTGAGGACAGGTTTGTAGCGGCCTTCAACGCGGGAGATATCGATGGGATCATGAAGAACTACATACCGGACAAAAGTCTTGTCATTTTTGACGTTGTACCGCGGGAAGAATACCGGGGCGCCGACACCTATCGCAAAGACTGGGTGGACATGTTCTCTCATTTTAATGGAACGCCGAAAATCGCTATCACTGACCTTGAGATCACGGTGGACGGTGATGTCGCATTCAGCCATAGCTTCCAGCGCGTCACGGGTACCGATAAGCAAGGTCATGCTGTTGACAGGAGGGTACGCGTTACCGACGGTTATCGTAAGATCGGGGGCAACTGGCTGATCGTACTTGAACATGTCTCGGTACCGATGAAGCGTGAGGGATAGTGTGGAAATAATGGATTCGCATGTGATGGTAGTGGGGAATGCGAACTTTTTGTATCTTGATACCCTATCTAAATCAATTGCATGAGCATTCCTTCCCGGCTGAATCGAACACTTGGCCTGCGCCTGGCGATATTTGTAGTAATAGGAAATATAATCGGATCCGGAGTATATAAAAAAGTCGTCCCGATGGCGGCGGAGCTGCATTCTTCGGGGTGGGTGCTGATATGTTGGATATTGGGTGGTGTCATTTCCCTGTTCGGGGCTCTCAGCAATGCAGAAATCGCCAGTATGCTGGCCGATACGGGAGGGGAGTATGCGTATTACAAAAAGATATATGGCCGCTTCTTTTCCTATCTATATGGATGGTCGAATTTTACCGCTATCAAGACTGCTGCTATTGCGGGTATTGCCTATGTATTCGCCCAGTCATTAAATAGCATGGTCCATCTGCCGCCTGTACTTTCTTCTTGGTCGGATGTTAGTTTCCTCGGTGTTTTTTATCCTTTCGAAGCTTTTCAAGTTAAGCTTACGGCCATCCTATTGATCATCGTACTTACCTGGATAAATACAACGGGCGTTAAAACTGGAGCGGGGTTAAGCACGGGTTTAATGCTATTGGTCTTAGCGGGTATTTTAGTGATCGTCATATTTGGATCAGGCAGTCCGCAGGCTACCCTGAGCGCGCCTTTTCAGCTTAAGGTTACCGATGGCCCTCCGGTGACTATGAGTGCCATATTTACCGCTATGCTGGCTGCTTTCTGGGCTTATGAGGGTTGGAATTCGGTGGGTTTTCTGGGAGGTGAGATAAAAGATCCGCACCGCAATGTTCCTTTAAGTATTACCATCGGACTACTGGTCGTAATAACTGTTTATATCCTGGTCAATATAACTTACCTGGCATTGCTGCCCTTGTCCCAACTGGTGCAAATGCATACCGCAGGTAACTCCATTGCGGCGGTGGAAGCGGTGAAGGTTTTTTGGGGGCAGAGAGGTCTCCTTTTTATTTCATCTCTTATCCTGGTAACGACACTGGGATGCACCCATACGACGATATTGAGCAATGCCCGTACTTATTATGCCATGGCGCGGGAAGGCGTCTTTTTTTCGAAAGTAAATAAAGTGAATGCTGCACAAGTGCCTTCCAATGCTTTATGGTACCAGGGAATATGGGCATGTCTGCTTGTTTTGTCCGGCACCTTCGATCAACTGACGGATATGCTCATTTTTGCAGCTTTTATCTACTATGGCGCTACCACGCTGGGAGTTTTTATTCTGCGAAGGAAAATGCCGGATACTCCCCGTCCTTATAAGGTATGGGGATACCCGGTTGTGCCGGCCTTGTTTATCTTATTTTGCCTGGTGCTTATCTGCAATACCATTATTACGCGACCAAGGGAAGCTGCGATAGGTTTGACGTTAATATTGCTGGGTATACCGTTTTATTGGTGGTTCAATAAGAAGAGATAAATTATTGTTTGAGGAATTTAAAAGACTGGGTTTTTCCCTCTGACCTGACTTTTAAGAGGTATACACCCGGCGCGAGATCGCTAACATCAATCGATGTTCCTACTGCTGTTTTTGTTTTCTGACCGACGTTGTTGTATATCTCCAGATGGGCAGCATTGTTCAGGCCTTTAACATAGAGCTTATCATGAACGGGATTGGGATATAAGGAAGTTCCGTTCTCTGTTGGGTGTCCGTTGGTGGTCATTGTCTGAACGGTACTATTTGACAGTGAGGAAGAGGCGTTCCCGAACAATTCGATCTCCGCTAGCTGCAGGATCGTTCCGCTGTTGTTTGACAGGTTTAACCGATAGTATGTATATGCCGAAGTATTATTAAAGGTGAAGATCCTTTTTTGAAAACGATTGGGGAAATCTTCGTTTGAACGGGTGTCGATGGTAGTCCAATTGCTGCCATTTGCAGACCCTTGCAGTGTCCAGCTTAAGGGATCGCGTTCGGGGGCGTCGTTGGCCGAGGTTATCGTGTAGCTTTTTACTACGTAGCTGGACGGCGCCTGGTACTGTATCCAGCCGGAAGCGTTAAATGTCAGGTATTTGGTATTGATATTATTGTCGATCAGGTTTGTATATTCTTCACCTACCGGAGAGCCTGTCTGGTATTGAGCGCTTATCGTTCCGCCCAGGTCGGTGATATCTATACCTGCGGGAGCCGGATCTGGGGGAAGCCCATTTGCTTCACGCATCAATTGGAAAAGATGATCGGGCCGTATGACGATATGATTTGAATCGAGCGAATTCATTACATTTTTGAAGTTGGTCGGCTTCACATCCGTCCATGGCTGTGCCTGGATGATGATAAACCGGGGGCTTGCTCCATTCCATCCCGCGGAAGCGGAGGCTATGGCATCTTTCATTGCCTGCTCCCCTGTGCAGTAGTTGCAGGAAAGCGGCATGCCCGGCAAGCTTTGTTTGTAGATCGTGAGGGGACCGCCGGTATTCTGTGCCGTCAGCCCCAGCAAGGAGGGGGCATTGGTGGCAAAGCTTTCTCCCACATTCTGGTTGATGCCTCCGGTAATGGTATTCCAGATGGTGGTAACCCGGAATCCGGCTTTTTTATTATACTCTTCGGTCTTGGCAACAAACTGGTTCAGGACGTTCTGATTGGGAAAGTTATTGGGATATGCGTAACCATATCCGGAGGGGCCTGAGATCAGGTTGTCGTTTGTGGTGGAAGACTGATGATAGAAGTTTAAGGCGCCGGGCATGGCATCGACCATGGCAGGAGACATTGTCCATCCCATGGGGACTGAGCCGCGATCGGGGTTGTTCCACAGCTTACGCATCAGGTGCTCTACGTATTGTAAATTATCGCCATCGCTTAGTATGAAGGCGACGTAAATTTTGTTTTGTAATGCCGGCTTCGGGGGCATGGGCTTTATATTAATAGTCCTGGGCATGCCGCTATGCAGTGTAAGATTCGAGCAATAGTCACTGGCAACGGTGGCAATACCATAGCTGGATGCCCTGGTTATCCCTGACCCTTCTTCGGGCCACCAGCCTGTGAAGACGGAGCCTGCCGGCATGGAAGATAAAAAGCTGTTGAGCAGATCGCTTTCACCTGACACGTTGGGATCCAGCCATATTACGGCGGCGCCTAATGCTGCGGCGTATTCACGTAAGCCGGCCCGGTGCGCATCGGGGCTTAACCCGACTAACATGCGGTGATCTATGTTCGGCCAGTAGGTGTTAAACAGCGTCTGGTATACCTGTAATTTGCTGGTGAATTGTCCGCGCAGGTCCTGTAAAATGGGGAAATTATAAGGAGCAGCGGTTAATTTTGATAGCAGGGAAGGGGAGGCGATGAGCGCTCTCCTGTCTTTTGCCAGCATGGTTGCCAGGTTGACCGTATGCGGCTGAGCGGGATCGTAGACGATCAGACCGGCTATTTCGTTTTTGTATTTTGTGACCAGCTCCCACCTGTCTGTATGCTCTGTCCAGGTGAGACCTAAAGACTGCATCCAGGTGTAGGGACCTTCCGCAAAGGCGTCACCTTCGTAAGAGAATATCCGGGGTTGGGTCCTGTTGACGATGCCTTTCAGGGAGGAGAATAAATACATTTCGGCGGTGTTATCCTGGTGCGCGGCAACATAGTCCACTTTTGTATAGGCCCTTCCTCTCCAGTATACACGCAGCTCGATGGCATGATGATCCGCGGGCATGGTGAATGGTAATGTAAAACTTGTATAGTCCCCTGCTATGGGGAATTGTTGACGGGTAACGGCCTGATAGGCGAGGGTTGCACCGGTGGCAGCATCGCGAACATCGATGTCCAGGACGGAATCGTTATTGGCGGTGTTGTTGTCGGTCTTCATCCTAAACTCAGCAACGTATTGTCCCGCGGTGAGTGTGGTGTCATATGGGCCAAACACCATATGGTCATTTGCAGCGTCGATGCCTACCTGACAGAGCCAGCCATCCGTTTCGGGGCGGCCGGTGTGGTGACTGATGGTTGGACCTTCGGCTTCCCATCGCCAGGATTTTTCAACGAGGGTATATAGATCCTGATTGCTGGCCGGCGTGGGAAAGGAAGGCAGCAATTGGCCAGGAGGCCAGCTGATCTGAGCTGTAGAGGAAAGGGTAAGCAATTGAAAGACTAATGCTGCAAGGGTAATAGGAAAGGTAAATTTGTGGTTCATAGCCGTTAGGTTTAATTCTTTTTGGGGTAGAGGGAGGGGAGTAAAAGATGGTTTAAATTATAGAATAATTGTGAAAGTATTTTATGTAATTTTTTGCATAACCAGTATGCAAAAAATTACATACTAAAGGCGTCCGGCAGACCACTCAATGGCCTGCCGTATCAATTTCCGATAATTTGGGTTGGAATAACCAGAAGGGCCGTGACCTAACTGTATGTAAATGACATTGGAATTTCCATAATGATTGATCCAGGCGAGATAATGCATACTTTTTGGATGCGTGGTGCTGAGAAGAGGTTTGACCTGCCGTAATATTTCAACGCCGCCGTATACTTCATCCACTATTTCAAAATCATCGATGCCGCGAGTTACGGGATGGTTTTTGTCTTCTATTCTCACAGGGATATTTACATCGTGCTCATAGCTGGTACGCAGCGTATCTCCATTCACCACTACATCATTCGTGTGGTATTGGCCGCCGACGATCTTTATGAATTCGGGCCACTTTTGGTATGACACCAGCGAATGATGAAGGAAGATCATGGATGCGCCTTTTTTCAGCAAACCGATATAGGCATCCTGTTGCGCGGGAGAGATGGTGTCGGGCATGTCGTAAAATACGAGTACATCGTATTTGTTTACTTCCGGTGAAGCGATGAGCATGTTGGCTTTTGGCTGCGTGAGGGTATCGTATGTAATGGAAGGGATAGAGTCAAAAACGTTGTAAAAAGACTTGTGCTCAAAACCATGTCCCCCGCTGGCGATGAGTACTTTGATCTTTTTTGGTTTCCACTTTCCAGCCAGTCTTTCAGCTTCTTCGCCGGTGATGGGCATGACGGTGCCGTGGCGGGGATGGAAATCCATGGAGATATCCTGGTCGACTACTTTGAAGTGTTGAAGGTCCTGACTAAAGGTGAACTGGTATTTCCCGGAAGTGTACATATCATACATGAGAATATAGCCGCTGCCGTCGTTCAGGGGAAAGACGGATGAACCTTCGACGGGTTTGCTGGTTTGTTGTAAGTAAGTATCCTGCTGTATGTAGCCTGAGAGCAATTTGTCCGATATGGCTTGTTTTATTCCGTTGCCATTACCTTCCGTCTTGAAGAACAAGTGGTATTTTCCATCTTTTTCAATAATGTCAGCATCGATACAGGATTTATTTCCTGGGCTTACAAATAGTTGTTTGGGAGATGCCTCGAGTGCGGTAAAGTTTTTATTGGCATAGGCATAATAGATCTTGTCCGGTCCATCGCTGTATTTCATAGCCCAATAGATCATGTATTTCTTTTTCTTTTTGTCATAGATCGTTTGGGGAGCCCAGACCCTTTCGAGCTTATCCTGACCGGGATAGGATTGCTGAATATTGACAACGGCATGTGACCAGTGGATCAGATCTGTGGACTTCATCAGGACCATGGCCCTGTTGGAATTCCAGCCATTTGCCGCGACCATGTCCGTTGCAACCATATAAAAGGTGTTGCCGTCGGCGCCCCTCAATATGTGAGGGTCCCTGATGCCGCCGGTAGAGCTGATGGTATCGGAGGCGATGACGGGTTTATCCTCATTTAAAGCTATATAGTGATATCCGTCTTTACTCAATGCGAAATGGATGGCTTCTTTCTCCTTTTCATTCCCGGTGAAATAGGCGAATAGATAGGCTTGATAAGGTGAGTTTTGCGCTTTGACCACGAATGTTGTGACCTGGAGAATTAGAAAAATATATGTTCTTCTGTTCATGAGGTAAATATAGTATATAAAAGTATTGAAGAAATACAGGTAATGGTATAAGTCTCTGCAGGCAGGGTAGGAGGACATTGGGCGGTGAAAATAGATGCTTATATTCGTAAGTATGGAAGAAGCTTTTTTTATTCCGGTAGTTTATCGGGGAACGCCTCATCAGTTTGAGGCTACTTTACGGCATTGGGGCTACTCACATGCCTTTCATGTGAAGGTAGGAGAGACGATGGTGATCTTCGAGCGGGATGAGGAAGGCAATTACAGGGCGGTAATACCCCCGGAAGAGAAAGGTAAGGCGCCTGAGAGGGAACTGTTGCAGGTGATAGGTGAAGCGATAGAAAGTATAGTGAAATAAGTTGCTTTTTTGGATAAAAATTTACATCTTGTACTTAAAACATGACCCGTAGACTCCTATCCATTCCTATGTTGCTTGCGCTGTCTATATGCGCATATGCCAAGGCTCCCATCGACTCGACTGAAATTTATCAAAAGATTTACGATCACTTTAAAGATTCCGTCAACAGGACACTGAATTACAGTTCGGGAAAAATTAAACCCGAGGATGGGCACATCATGCTGAATGTCCCGGATGAGTTCAAGTATCTTAACAAAGAGCAAAGCAAATTTGTCCTTACCAAGCTATGGGGTAACCCCGCGTCAGCATCGGAAGAAGTGATCGGTATGATCTTTCCAAAGGGTTCGGATCCTTTCTCCGACAGCACTTATGCTTTTGTGGTCACCTATAGCGAGATAGGTTATGTAAAAGATGAGGATGCGGGTAAGATCAATTATGACGAGATGTTGAAAAATATACAGGAGGAAGAAAAGGCTGAAAATGAAAAAAGGACAAAGGCCGGCTATCCGGCGGTGCATCTGATCGGCTGGGCACAAAAGCCTTACTATGACAATCAGAAAAAGATCCTTCACTGGGCCAAGGAGTTAAAATTTGGCGAGGGAGATGGTGACAATACACTGAACTATGAAATAAGGATCTTAGGCCGGAAAGGCATGGTTTCTTTGAATGCGGTAGGAAAAATGTATGACCTGCCCCTTGTCAATAAGGATATATCAAAGGTGTTGAGCGTTGCGAGCTTTACGGAAGGAAATTCCTATTTTGATTTTGACCCTAAGGTCGATAAGGTTGCGGCCTGGACCATTGGAGCGCTGGTGGCGGGAAAACTGCTGGCCAAGGCCGGACTTTTTGCGGTCATCGTGAAGTTCTTAGCGCCTTTGTGGAAGTTTATCGTGCTGGCGTTTGTCGGGTTGGGAGCATGGTTTAAGAGGAAATTAGGCTTGAAGAAGGATGCGCCGCCTGTACAGGAATACGATGCTCCGCAGGCTGAGGAAGGGAATCATGCTCCTGAAGCGGTACAGCCGGAGGGCCAGGTTCAGCCGGAAGGGAAACACACGGATGGAGGGATAAGCGCAGTCGAATAATTTTTATTAGATTTAAATATTTTGTATATTTCGTTGTTATTTAGTTTAATATAAATTAAAAAAACGAATTATGACACGATTGCTTGCTATGTTTGCAACTGTTTGCTTTATTGCCTCCAGCTGTAATCACGCTCCCAGCTCAACTACTGCCCAGGACACTTCGAAAGCAGCCGGCGCCGGCAACATGAGCGCTGCCGGCAATATGCTGGAGAAGAACAAATCTACTGCAATGGCTTCTATTCAAGCCTTCATCAATCATGATGCAAGTGCCGTACTGAAAGACATCGCACCCGACTTTGTGGATTATGGGGATGGCAGCATGCCTCCTATAAAAGGAGCAGATTCCTGCAAGATGATGATACAATCCTTTATAACGGCTTTTCCGGATGTAAAGGGAGAGAACCTGATGACTATTGCGGAAGGCGATCAGGTGGCGGTATTCGGCGACTGGTCGGGGACGTTCAAGGCAAAGCTGATGAATATGGAGCCTACAGGCAAATCCTTTAAGATGAAGGATGTCGATCTTTTTACTTTTAATTCAAATGGACAAATCACGTCCCACCGGAGCATACAGTCAAACGCGTCAATGATGATGCAGGTCGAGGCGGGTAAGAAAAAATAAATACAGTCCCAGGTTATGGAGTTCGGGAAGGGAATGGCCGGGTAGGAGTATAGTGTGGCATACAATCTGCTTGTGCAAGGTGAAATCTGTTGCGCATGCTGTTCAATTCGTTGGGTTTTGCCATCTTTTTACCTATTGTATTTATTATTTATTGGTCGCTGGCAAATAAGAAGTTAGCGTATCAGAATATCTTTTTACTGGCTGCCAGCTGTTTTTTTTATGCATGCTGGGACTGGCGATTTTTATTGCTTCTTTTGTTCTCCATCCTGTTGGATTATTTCAGTGGAATAAAAATTGCTGAAACCGAAGCCAAAGGTAAAAGGCTGTTCTGGCTAGTGCTTTCCATATCCATCAACCTGGGGTTTTTGATGGTGTTTAAATATTACAATTTTTTTGCAGATTCTTTTGCCCATGCTGTCGGTCATCTCGGCTGGCAGGTGAGCCCATGGACATTGAAGATAGTGCTGCCGGTGGGGATCTCTTTCTACACTTTTCATGGACTATCCTATATCATCGATGTCTATAAGAGGCGGATACAGGCTGAAAGGAATTTTATCGACTATGCGCTTTTTGTCAGTTTTTTCCCTTTGCTGGTGGCGGGGCCTATTGAAAGGGCCACTCATCTTCTGCCACAGATAAAAGAGCCAAGGGCATTCGAATACAAGAAAGCGATCGATGGATTACGACAGATGCTATGGGGCTTGTTTAAGAAGATCGTTATTGCGGACAGCTGTGCGGGGTATGTAAATTTTATCTTTCATGATCCGGGGAGCTATTCCGGCAGCGCCCATCTACTGGCAGCCTTATTTTTTGCCATCCAGATATATTGTGACTTTTCGGGGTATTCCGACATTGCATTGGGCGCTGCCAGGCTGTTGGGGTTCGATCTTTTACGCAATTTTGCTTTCCCTTATTTTTCAAGGGATATCGCCGAATTCTGGAGACGCTGGCATATATCCCTATCCTCGTGGTTCAGGGATTATGTATATATACCCCTGGGAGGAAGTAAGAAAGGTCCGGCAAAAAATATAAGGAATGTTTTTATCATATTCCTGATCAGCGGATTGTGGCATGGCGCCAACTGGACCTTTGTCTTTTGGGGGTTACTGAATGCATTGTATATATTACCATCGATGGTTCTCAGGACAAACAGGAACCACCTGGATATTGTGGCGCAGGGCAGACTCCTGCCTTCCGTCAGGGAATTCTTTTCCATGGCGATCACATTTTGTCTGACGGTCTTTGCCTGGATATTTTTCAGGTCCGACAATTTGGAGGCGGCCTTCCTTTTTATCAAAAAGATATTTTCCCGGTCCCTTTTTTCGATGCCTACGACGGAGCATCTGCGTGTGTCCTTCATTCTGCCCCTGGCGGTATTTTTTATTATCGAATGGATGGGGCGTGAAGAGCAATACGCAATTGCGAAGCTGGAGATAAAATGGCCTAAACCGGTACGGTATGCTGTCTATTATGCGATGTTCTTTTACGTTATGTATTATGGTTCGGGGATACCGCAACAGTTTATTTATTTTCAATTCTGACCGATGAAGCGATTTGTAAAGAGGTTTCTTCTGTTTGCGCTGCCTTTGGTCCTTATCCTGCTTGTATTCGAGTTTTTTTTGAGAAGAATGGACACAAGCTATAAGGTTAAACGGGAGCAGATAAATTCGGCCGGCAGGGAGGCCGAAGTCCTGATCGTGGGTAACTCGCATGCAGCAAGACTCGATCCCAGGGAATTTTCTTTCGATGCGTTCAACCTGGCACAGGTGAACCAATCCCTCTATTTCGACAGAAGGATAACATTGAAGTATATCGACCAATTCAGGAAATTAAAGTACGTGCTGATAGGTGTCGATTTTCATTCCTTATACTTTTCGGACGAGGGCATCCGGAATATCTGGTCATACTACGGATATGGGGTGGACTATAAAAATTCATTGTCCTTGCCGGATAAGATATCCTATCTGGCAGGATATAAGGTGAAATTTCTGACGGAATTCGCGAAACGGTACCTGACGGGGAAATATAAAGTGATCCGTGGGCTGGAGGTAGAGGAGGCTGCGGACCTTAGCCAGCCTATTGTCAAGGGATTTGTACCTTATACGGATACTTCCGAGCTGAGTGAGCAATATACGCATGAACGGGCGGCCTATTTTAACAATATAGTCCGGAAGTCAACCGAACGGAAAGAGATACTCGCAGACCTGGAAGGGTTTATCACCGATCTGAAAGCAAGGAATATCACTCCCATCTTTATCACTACGCCTTGTTATGGTCCTTACAGGGAATTACTGGATAAAAAAGTACAGCAACAGAACAGGGCCGACATTCTTTCTTTGTCCAGGAAATACAGGGTACCCTACCTCGATTATTTTACAATGAAGTTAAGCCCGGATTGTTATCTCAATTGCGACCATCTGAATGGGAAGGGATCGTTGATCGTTTCGGACAGTTTGAACAAGGATTTGGAGCGGCTGAAAAAAGGACAGACCGTGTCTGAGGAAGATGCCAACTATGTGGATACGGGGGGTTAGACCGGGTCGATCATGCCGACCGGGCGGCTTTTTGTGTGATAGCCAGCTGCGAGGTGTAGTATTTTTTCAGGAAGTGATAGACCACCAGCTCATATTTTCTTTGATTACCGATGAACAGCCGGTTCATAAACATATGGATATAGCTGGGCAGCAACCTGCTCAGTCTTTCCATCCGGATGGGACCGGCCAATTTTGCATAAATGGTTTCGATGACGGGAAGGTTCATGGCTGACCTTATGCTAAAAACCGCCACTCCATCTTCTATCCCGTTCTCTGCATCTTTTTCCGGGTTCATGTGTGTGAAAATGGCCTGCTGATAGCTGCGGTATTTTTCATCCAGCTGTTTTTGCAATGCCGGCGCAGCTCCGAACTCCGAAAAGAAAGCCCGTTGCATCGATGTCAGCAAGGCTATCTTATCCTGGAGCGTGTAGCTAAAATCGTTTAAAAAGGCATCTATGCCCCGTAAAGCAAATAGCAACCTGTACTTTTCTCCTTCTCCTTCCTCCAGCAGGCTGATGAATCGCAGGATGGCCAGGCTGTCGTGAAAGAAGAGGGCTTCTGCCTCCTGCACCAGATCGGGACCATACCGTTCGATCTCCCTGCAATAGGTATCCAATACGATCTTGTGGATGGCGCCATTCTCCAAAAAGGGTTCCAATAGTGCGGTGAACCTGTGTTGAACATATGACTGTTTATCGATATCGGTATTATAGAACCGAATGCGCAGATGGGGCCCTTCGTCCCTGTACCGGATAAAAAAGAATTTTTCGAACCATTCTTTTTTCAGGGCGTCCTCTATGAATTCGAGGATGGTTGTCGATAAAAAGGTCTCCGCTGTCTTTGGTCCACAGTAGACCTTAAAATAAATCCATTCGCTGTTGGGTGAGAACTTTCTTTTGACCGGCTGCTCTTTCAAGGCCCCTGGGATAGTGTTGATGCCGGCTGTTGCTGTGCGGTATAAGGGGATGATCATTTCATTGGTATAAGGTAAGTCATGGATATCGGTGACGACACAGTTGTCTTCCGTAAAAAGGAATTCTTCCAGCGTGAGCTGTTTGCTACGTTTTAAATAGTGCAGAAAGAGATGGATGCCTTTCGGATGTCTGAGATCGATCAGCAATTTGCTGTCCCCTTCGTGATAGATGACCTGTTCCGGGATTTGCGTGCGACGGCAAAAGTCTTTAAAGTATCCTATGTAAGCAGATGGATCTTTTGGGAGGTCCTTTATATCATCGGGGTCTACTTTCCATCGGGCCTTTTTTAGGATGAGGTTTTTGTAGGTCACGCGGGGCAGGTGTTTTAACGAGGACAGCGCTCCCCAGTCCCAGGCGTTGGGGCTTGCCAGGCCCTGTGTTTGCAGATCGCACAGAAATTTGTAAACGGGCAGGCTGCCCTGGCTGTAATTGTGTGCGGTGGTCAGCCGGGGTATCACGCGTTTGTTATATCTTCTGCTCCGGAGGATCACCTCACCCTGCCGGATACTGACCATGAGATCGTCGATCGACAGCTGGTCATCCGTGGAGGCGCCGGATCTGCCTACATAAGGTATCTCATATTTTCTGAGTATGGGTCTTAACAGGACATTGCCTATGCGGGCTTGCGGCAAATGGGCGATCTCGGCGAAGATGACATCGGGTCTCTCTTTTTCTTCCTGCTGTAATATTTGCCTGGTAAGTGCCAGCAGCGCTTCATCCCCGTGGGTGAATCTTCCCAGGAGGTTGCCTGCAGAAGGCCCCGACAGGACTGTGACATCCAGCCAAAAATGGGAAGGGTCCAGCCTGCCTTCTTTTTTCAGCAGGCTGCCCATGAGGAACAAGCTGGTGGGAAAGAGGAACTTTTCCGTTGCCGGTCTAAACTGCTCCAGCTCCTGGGGTGTGATCACGATATGTGGCCGCCCGTGTTGCAGGTAGTCGTGGTATTTTAAGAGGGCAAAATCCGTGAGATAGGTGGTATTCGCTTTTTCCGGCGTGGCGGGACTTTCGGTCTGAAGATCGGAGACAAGATCTTCCTCACCCACGGATAGATCGGAAACACCGGAATATCCTATCCCCAGCTCCGAATCCAATGCTATGGCAAGCGGCACTTCCATTTCTTCAAATTTTTCATGGAATTTTTCTTTAAAATATTGCAGGTCTTTATTTGTGTTTGGCCGTGACAGCAGGAAAAGGTCTGACACCTGTTGTACGATGGCTTCTACCAACCCGTCGTTGATGGTATGGTCCGACAGCGATAAATAGAGGTCGGTCTGAATGGTATTCTTTGGAGCTTTACTAATGATGTCCAGGCTGTTCAGTGCCTGCCCGATCTCCTGGAGAGCGCCAACGCCTTCCCGGGGAAGGTGCAGGAGCTGCCGGATATTTTTTAACGATGACAATATGCTGTCTACTTGTTGTAGTTCTTCCAGCCGGGAGATGAGCTGATCGAGGGGATCGTCGCCTGTAACGCAGGGTTCTATGCCGGGTATGAGCAGCTGGGAGGCGCAGGCTGCCATGATCAGATCCCTGGCTTCTTCCTCATCTTCTCCTCCTGGTCCGGCTAACAGTCCGATGAGCTCTTCAAGGGTAGCCCCTTCCTTTGCACGGTGCAGGATCTTTTTCAGGTAGTCAGTCTTTACAATGGAGCAAAGCTCGTAGTGGCGGATGTTGTTCCGGATGGAATACTCTATGTAACGGAAGCTGGAAGGCAGCTCGTAAAGGGAGTTGTTTACAAAAAAGCGCAGCTGCCGGCAGATGTCCGGCTGGCCGGCCAATGTCTGAATGATCCCGGTGAGATAATTCATGTCCAGCCTCGAGCGGCGGATGTGGCACCGGCTATCCTGCAACGAAATTTTTGTTTCACCGGGGGTAAGATCGATGAGGGCGCTGCCTGCAAATGTGCCGTAAGGTGTCGGGCGCATGCAGCTTCTTATCCAATATTTCGCAAATGAGCGATCGATCTTTTCTCTATCCTTTTCGCCGGCTTTGTCCCTTTTTTGATATTCGATCCAGAATTCAGCGGAGGCCAGGTACAGTCCTTCCTCCATCAGGGGGGACAGCCCGCCGGAAAAGGCGTAAGCCTTCTGCAGGCTTTGGACAGGGGTGCGTAGCAATATGAAGGGGA
>Ga0207695_10000546_pt1 | contig 78237 bp, 71 predicted proteins | sample KBSC54metaG_FD_184354 | JGI IMG/M metagenome (GOLD analysis project Ga0207695, IMG submission 184354) | Corn rhizosphere microbial communities from Kellogg Biological Station, Michigan, USA - KBS C5-4 metaG (SPAdes) (version 2) | ecosystem: Host-associated > Plants > Roots > Rhizosphere > Soil...
GAAACTGGTCAATTACAGCTAAGCACACAGGGTTGTGCCCTGAGCACGCGGATGAAATTTTACTATTCTTAGCTGTATTTGTAACGTATTCTTTTTTAATGTCTCTAAATTATTTTCGGATGAAACAAATACTTATTGCAACTGACTTCTCCCCCGCAGCCCAGCAGGCAGTCGACTATGGCCTCCGGCTGGCGGACGCCCTCGGCGCGGCGGCAACGGTAGTCGCCACCTACGAAGAGATCCCCGTACCCGTAGCGGATACCTGGTCCATGACCTTCATCGATACCTCCGCCGCAAGAGACGCCATCGAACAGGGACTCGGACGTGTGCAGGATCGCTATCAGCACGAAAAGGCGTCTTCCATCCGGACACTCGCCGTACATGGACCGGCAGTAAGGTCTATCCTGGATACCGCGGCTGAGTTGAATGCAGACCTCATAGTCGCCGGCATGAAAGGAAAAGGCAAACCGGCCCGAAAACTGCTCGGAAGTACAGTTACCACACTGGCGAAGAGAACGACCATTCCCCTTCTCGTGGTTCCGGAGAACGCGAAGTACACGCCACCGGCTACCATCCTCTTCGGCAGCGACATCCGCCCGGATACCAATATCCACGTACTGGACCCACTGAGACAGCTGGTGGCCGCATTCAGGTCAAGACTGTATGTCCTCCGCGTCATCCAAAAAGGAGCGGACGAATTCATAGAGGTCGTCCACAACCAGGCTCCATTACGGGACCTCGATCCCACCTGGGACGTAAAATATGAATACAAATTAGGCGACGACGTCGTAGAGGTTCTCAGCGAATTCACCCGAACGCAGGGCGTTGAGATGATCGTCATGGTCCCACGCCCGCATACCCTTCCCGAACGCTGGTTCATGGGTAGCCATACCCGCGAGATGCTTTTTGAGACGAGCCTGCCGGTACTTTTGTTGCCGGAAATTACACATTCATGAACCTGTCCTTATCACTCATTAAAAACATATAGATATGGAAACAGAACACTATTGCCAAAGCTGTGGAATGCCGATCGACAGGCCCGAAATGCGCGGCACGGAAAAGAACGGCTCCAAAAGTGGCCAGTATTGCGTCTATTGCTACGCCGACGGCCAGCTCCTCAACCCGGAAATGACACTCGGCGAAATGACAGACCTCGTCCGGACCAAGCTGCAGGAGATGCACATGCCACAATCCCTGATCGACGGAGCCGTCACGACGCTCCCGCGGCTCAAACGCTGGGCCTCAAAGCCGGCGCTATAATAACCATCCGTCCTACCTTAATACGCCTTTTTCCATCACACTTAAATCATTCTATATGTTATCTACAATGAAAGCGCTCGTTTATGACGGACCGGGCAAAATTGACCTGAAGGAAGTTCCGGTCCCTCATATCACCAGGCCGACTGACGCGCTGATCAGGGTCACCAGGACAACCATCTGCGGAACCGACCTCGGTATCATCAAAGGAAAAGTACCCGACGTAAAGCCCGGCACTACACTCGGTCACGAAGGCGTGGGAATCGTCGAAGAAGTGGGAGCTTCGGTACGAAATTTCAAAAAGGGCGACCACGTATTGATCTCCTGCATCACCTCGGACGGCACTTGCGAATACTGCAAAAAGGGCGTCTATGCCCACTGCGAAGATGGCGGATGGATACTCGGACACCTGATCAACGGCACCCAGGCCGAATATGTATGCATCCCGCACGCCGACAACAGCCTTCACCACATCCCCGCTAACGTCGACGAAGAAGCGCTCGTTATGCTCAGCGATATCCTTCCCACGGGCTACGAGATCGGCGTGCTGAACGGACAGGTCAAACCGGGTGATACAATAGCGATCGTCGGCTCCGGCCCCATTGGCATGGCAGCCCTCCTGACCGCTCAGTTTTATTCTCCTGCCCGTATCTACATGATCGACCTCGACGACAACCGGCTCGCAACGGCCAAAAAATTCGGCGCCACAGATACGATCAATTCGCAAAAAGAAGATCCCATTAAAAAGATAATGGCAGAGACAAAGGACGGAGTGGACGTCGCTATCGAAGCCGTCGGTGTGCCGGCCACCTTCCACGTCTGCCAGAATATCGTACGCCCTACCGGACATATTGCCGTCGTCGGCGTGCACGGCCATAGTGTCGACCTCCAGCTCGAACGGCTGTGGATCCAAAACATCACCCTCACCACAGGGCTCGTCAGCACCTTTACCACGCCAATGCTGCTCAAGAACGTCATCAGCGGAAAGTTGCAGCCACAACTACTGATCACACACCACTTCAGACTGGATGACATCCTCGAGGCCTATAAGGTGTTCGGGAATGCACAGGAACAAAAAGCGATTAAAGTCATTATTACGCCAGAGCCGGTCGAGGCCCTGCTGACCGGCAGCACGGAAAAGAGAAAGAAACAACCTGCATAGCGATCCGCCGCATTACCCCTGGCCCACCTGCACATCAACGGGTGGGTCTTTCGTTTAAGCCACATATTTTTCGGTAATAGTGAACATATCTTCTGCCTGAAAAGGTTTTTGAAAATATGCGTCAGCTCCCGCCTCCCGGGCGATCTTCTCCAGATCCCCATGAACGCTGAAATAGATCACCGGTATCTTACAATAGACAGGATGCGCCTTCAGCATTTTTATAGCATCATACCCGGTCACACCGGGCATAAAATGATCCATAAAGATCAGACTCGGCTGAAAACTGTCGATCGCGTCGGTCAGCGTCTTTAACGGATTACACCCAAGCAGCGGCATCACATTATAGCCCCTCCTTCTGAAAAGAATATTGCAGATCAGCAAATGATCCGGATCGTCATCCACAAGCAGAATATTTTTTTGGCTTTGCATTATTTTGTGCTATTGAAGAGGCTATTTTTTGAGGTTCTACAAATTTATGGGGTCAGACTCATCCGTCATTTATTTTCATCGGCGTTTCTTTCCATCTCGCTCAGGTGCCTTGCTATGGCCTCGCCGATCGTCCGGCTGATATTGCTCTCCTTGCCGCTGTCGGTATGCACCCACCTGCCATTCCTCTTCTCCAGCCTCATCTCGGGAAGCAGAGGCGACTCGTTAGAATGGACACGGCGAATATCGCGAACCTGACAGCAATCGTAACTGATCATCTCTATCCCTGCGCTCAGATCGACCTGCAATGTGCCCGGCAGTATCTCGTATACAAATAATATCGTAAAAACCAATTGAGCCATACTTGTACTATACAAACTTGCATGCCAAATGAGCATTTTCCACAATTCCCCGCTGATATATACTCGCTGAAATTAACGTATATTGTTCATTTACTGCTATATACGGAAAAATAATCCTGCCCGCCCGGACAATTGGGTACAGGGGAATCGATCCCTCAGGCGAGGAATTCATCGGCAGTCCTGAGCAGGCTTTCGATCTCAACCGGTTTTGTTAAATGTCCGTCCGCCTGCGTTCGCTTCGCAAGCTCGGCAATATCCTCCCGGCCGGAAAAATAGATGATAGGAATGGTGTAAAATTTGTCGTGGGACTTAAGCATTCGGGTGAGGTCCGCTCCGCAGATCCCCCGCATATCATGATCCATGAATACCAGGTCGGGCTGGAATGTCTCCATCGCGTCCGTCAGCTCATCCATTCTATCACAGCCTGCCATAGTAAGAACATCGAATCCCCTTCTCCGTAGTATTAAATTACAGATAAGCAGATGATCATGATCATCATCAATTAACAAGATTTTTTTTGGCCGCTGCAGGATAGGCATGGATCGGGGAATTTTTATGTCAGGCGCCCTATGATCCTATGCAATAATCCTTCCAACCATTGTAGAATTTATTCCCCTGCCCAAAGGGCTGCTGCCCCCTCCCTTCCAAATCGTCAACTCTTCGGGAAATTCAGGCATTTGCCAGCTCATATCAATTTCCGAACTTTAACCTATCATTCAAATCAAACAATGGAAAAATTAGCATTGCTAGTGCGGCTGGAAGCCAAACCAGGTAAGGAGAAAGAGGTCGAACAATTTATCAAAGGCGCTCTACCACTCGCCCAGGAAGAACCAGGCACCATCCGCTGGTACGCCCTCCGGCTTGGTCCCTCGACCTTTGGCATCTTCGATACATTCGAAGCCGAGGCCGGTCGCGAAGCTCATCTGAGTGGTCCGATCGCACAGGCCCTGATGGCAAAAGCCGGCGAGCTGCTCGCAGTCCCCCCGCAGATCGAACAGGTTACCCTGCTTGCGCTCAAATGATCCAAAACTTTCATATCGAGCCAGTAGAAGATTACGCCGGCGCCATCCAATTCCTGGAAGACAAACTCTATGAACACAACTCAAAAACACTCAATAGGGATGACGGCCGCCTCTTCTCAAGCATCGTTAAGTCTGCCAATAACACCATCATCGCAGGCATCGCAGGCTGGACCTGGGCAGACATCTGCGAAATAACCCAGCTTTGGGTCGACGGCGCCGTCAGGAACAAAGGCATCGGCAAAATGCTCCTGCAAGCAGCCGAAACAGTAGCCCTCGACCGCGGCTGCGGCACGATCCTGGTCAGAACCTACAGTTTCCAGGCTCCCGATTTCTATATGAAACACGGATTCCTGATCCGGCAAAAGATCGACGATTTCCCCCCTGGCCATCAATATTATATCCTGACATCAACGGTCACCTGATACTCTCTCCCTGAGACGAATGCCCTTTCAAAAGTAGTCGCTTCAAACATTACCCGGCTTACAAGTCTTAATGCCCAGTACCGAATACAGCGGACATACACCCGCCACGCTCGTGACAATAAAGACGCCCGCTACCAGCAGCAGCACCAGTCCCCAGGTACCGCCGATCACGTGAGCCAGATACAGGATAACGAAAGCAGCCCCCGCCAGTGTCCTGATCACCCGGTCGGCTATGCCCATATTCTTTTTCATAAAACATATTTTTTACCCGTGATTGAATCACCCCTCCTTCACGCAGATCTCCGGCGCAACGACGATCTTCGACTTTATCGAATTCGAGATCAGACAGGCAGCTTCCGACTTCTGCAGCACCTTCAACGCCTTCTCCCGCTGCGACCCGTCCGCTATTTCCAGCCTCGGGGACAGCCGGATCTCGCTGATCAGGTACCTGCCCTCTACTCTTTCAAGCTTTCCCAATGCCTTGCTCTCAAAGCGGATAAACTCCAGCCCCGAATTCTCGGCGACCGCCAAAAAAGTGGTCATCAGACAGCTGTCGACCGCTGCTACCAGCAGATGCTCGGGAGACCAGATGCCCGCAATTCCTTTGGAAAATTCCGGCGGCGTAGCCACCTCGATAGATTCATGCAGAACAGGAGAGCTCACCAGACCCTTCCGGCCTTCCTCCCATTGGAGAGATACTTCGTAAAATGACGTGTTGTCCATCCGTTATTATTTATAACAAAGATGGCGACTCCGCCCGGTCCAAACCGTGACATTAGTCACTTCTGCCGCTGAGCGTGCTCAACCTATTCGAACCCCTTAAGATCCAGACTAAGTATTTCCACAAAGCTCCTATCCATGCGGATATTCCCTTTATCAGCCAGCTTCTTGAGAAGCCTCGAGACGACTTCCCTGGATGAGTTCAGGTCGGCGGCAATTTCGGTGACGCTGACAGGCAGCCGCCTCGTCTTCAGCGTCTCCTGCTGCTTCTGCAGGTAGAACAGCAGCCTTTCATCCATATGCCGGAAAGCGATATGATCCACGGTGATCAGCAGCTCCTCAAACCGGGACCGGTAGGATTCCAGCACAAAATGGTACCACGTCTTGTATTGTGTCATCCACTTATCCATTTGCTCCAGCGGGACAGCGATCACTTCGACATCCGTCATCGCGCGGGCCATGATCTCGCTGGTCTCCTGCCTGGTGGCGCAGATCATCGACAGGGCGCAGGCCTGCCCCGGCTGAAGATAATACATAAAGAATTCGTCCCCCTCCACGTCCTCCCGGTAGACTTTGACCAACCCCCGGGTCACAAGCATGGTTGACCGGATATTCTGGCCCGTCCGCATCAGCAGCTGACCGGCGGCGAACTCCCGCAGGACAGCATGCCCGGCCATTTCGCTGACAAGCTCCTGTTCTAAAGACGGAAACAGTTCACTCAATTGCTTTTCGTCGACCATAGCTGAAAGATTGCGCGGGTAAATATAACAACTATTATCGCTGTCAGGAAAAGAACAGGCGTGACAAATAAAGCAACACCCGTAATTGCCTGTTGCCGCAGACGCTCCTAGTTGAATTTATACGCGCTGACCACAAAGATCAGCAGGAACATCCCCAGCTGCAGCAGATAGAACAACAACAGCCGCCTCTTAGCCGCCGCCATAACCAAATGATCCACCGATCCCGCATCCCCATACAGCAGCCGCCGCAGCTTCTTCCCCGCCGGCCGCTCAACCACGATCATATTCACAATCAACCCAGCCAGTATCCCCATCTTGACCTTGAACCAGACCTGGTGCATGAACGCCCCATGCACCGCCGTCATCATCAATATCCCACCCAGCACAATAACAATCCCACCGGCAACCCCCGCCAGCCGCAGAGGCGCCGTCGCCCGCACGATCGTCAACGCCCGATCCCGGTCTCCAGGCAGACATTTCCACAATTGCTGATTTGTCAAAAAGCCGGCGAATAGCGTACCGACCATCATCACAATGCCCGATATATGCAGCACCAGGCCCAGCGGTAAAAGAGAAAAACTCGTCATATTTTTCATTTTAGAACAACTGTCCAGAATCGAACAATTGTTTACTTTTACAAAGAAAAGCATACCCGTCCTGCCCCGCAAGACACAAAAAACCCCAACAGTCCCATACCGGACAGATCGCACAAAAAGTTCTGAAAATGAAAAACAGCATACCCCTCCACGAAGATCGCCGGACACAGAAAACAAAGAAATTCCTCGCCGAAGCCCTGAAACAGCTGATCCTCGAAAAAGGATATGACGCCATCACCGTCCAGGACATCATCGACAGAGCCGATGTAGGCCGCAGCACCTTCTACGCCCACTACGAAGGAAAAGACCAGCTCCTGGTCGGGAACATCAACTTTCAGCAGGAGCTCGCCAACCCGCAAACCGGCATTGAAGAGCATCCCATGGGCGTCAACCTTTCCTACCTCTTTCATCATACCCGGGAGAACCTGCCCCTCGTCAAAGCCCTCTTCGGCACGCGGGGGATGGATATCATCACCAGTCACTTCACCGAACTCTGCGCCGCAAAGATCATCGAATACAACAAGTCCAGATTCCCCCGATCCAAAACAGCCCAACGGCTATTTCGCTATAAAGCCGAAGCCGCCGCCGGTGGCATCGTGCGCATGCTCTTCAAATGGCTCGAAGACGGCGCCACCATCCCCGCCGAAGAGATGGTAGCCTACGCCATCGCCATCCAGACGGCCGTCGTCGCATCGGAACCCGCCCTGAGTTAATATCCGGCCACAATAAGATAATTATTAGTCTCACCCCCATCCCAAAACACAGTACCTTCTCCCCCAAATGAAAAGAATAGTCTCCATCGGCCTGGCCATGATCCTCCTTCATACAGGCTTCTCCCAACCCGGCCCCAAAAAATTCACCCTGGTCATCACCAACGCGAACATTGTAGACATCGCAAAAGGAAAGATCATCAAAAACCAGCTGCTGGCCATTTCCGGAGATACCATCGAGGCCGTGGACGATACAAGAACGGTAGCCAGATACAAGGCAGAAAAATACTTCGACGCCAAAGGCAAATACGTCATGCCCGGCCTCTGGGACATGCACGTCCACTTCAGGGGCGGCGACTCCACCATCGATGCCAACAAGGCCCTCCTGAAACTATTCCTGGCCTACGGCGTCACAACCGTTCGCGAATGCGGCGGAGACATCACGCCATCCGTCATGGCCTGGCGCACACAGACCACCAAAGGCGAACTCGACGGCCCGAGGATATTTACATCCGGCCCCAAGCTGGACGGCCCCAACGCGGTATGGGCCGGGTCCATCCCGGTAGTGACACCCGCAGACGTCTCTACAGCCCTCGACTCCCTCCAAAAGATACACACGGACTTCGTCAAGATCTATGACAGCAAGATATCCGGAGACGCCTACCTGGAGATCATCCGGCAGGCAAAAAAAAGAGGCATGAAGGTCACCGGCCACATGCCCTTCACAGTAGAGCTGAAGGAAGCCGCCAGCCTGGGCATGGATGGCTCCGAACACCTGTACTATGTCTTTAAAGCCTGCTCCTCCAAAGAGGACAGCATCACCAGCGAGATCCGCAGGAGCGAACATACCGACCATCCCATCGGCCTCTTCGGCGCACTGCCCGCCCTATTCAACACCTACGACAGCACAAAGGCCGAACATCTCTTCAAATACCTCGCAGAAAAACATTTCTCCATCACCCCCACGCTCTTCATCTCAAAGACTCTTTCCGGCATAAAAGGCAACGACCACTCCAACGACAGCCTGCTCGCCTACATCGACCCAAAGATCCAGGCGACATACCGCGGAAGGGTCAACAGCGCCAGAAGACAGTCCGACGCCGCCACCCGCTTTACTCAAAATTACCAGGCCCTCTGCGCCTCCCTCGTCCCAAAAATGTATGCGGCAGGGGTCAATATCCTCGCGGGCTCCGACTGCGGTGCATTCAATTCCTATATTTATCCCGGATCGTCCATACACGAGGAGATCAAGCTCCTGGCAGCCTCCGGCCTCACCCCGGCCCAGGCCCTGACAACTGCTACCGCCAATGGTCCTAAATTCTTCGGCGTCCAAAGTCATTTCGGTGGTCTGCAGAAAGGCAAGTGCTCCGATATGGTCATACTGGATAACAACCCGCTCGAAGACATCGGTGCCATCGACGCGATCAATGCAGTATTGTCTCACGGCAAAATGTATTCGAAAAGCGACCTCAACGCGTTGCTAGCCTCGATCCGGCATTGAACCGTCTGCGCCGGATAACCCATTCAACCAATAGCAAATTGGGTACAATACCCGCTGATCGACACCGGATCGCCCACCCCATCGATCGCACCCGCTGTTTTGGCGTACCTTGCATCCATGTTACATCGCTTTCCACCCCCCCCCGACAAGGCGGACCACACCTTTATCACAGGAACAACGGAAACCTTCGCCAAGCTCAAGACAGAATCAGCACCCGGCCAACGAACCGTGCTGATGACCGAACACACCCTGATATTCGTCCTCAAAGGCACAAAGCTCCTCCACCTCCCGGACGGTACGATAAAAGCCACTCCCGGCGAGATCATCCTCCTTCGCAAAGGCATCTATGTAATGGCCGAGTACACGCAGGACGGTCTGGACTTCGAAGCCGTCATGCTCTTCCTTCCCGGAAAGCTCCTCCGTTCCATGGCCCTCCAACATCCCCAAAAAACCGCCAACCACGAAGACCACTGTCTCGTCTTCCCCTCAACCACACTGATCGACAGCTTCAAAGAAAGCGTCCGCAGCTACTTTAATTCCCCCATCCCCCACCTCGAATCCCTGCTTCCGCTCAAACAACAGGAGATCCTCTACCTGCTGCAATCCGGCAACCAGGGCGATCGCGTCCGGTCCTTTATCCACTCCGCCGTCAGCGCCGAACCAACCGATATTGACTTCATCGTAAACAGCTATCTCCTCCAGCCGGTGACCGTCGAAGAGCTGGCTGGCCTGGCCAACTGCAGCCTGGCAAAGTTCAAACGCGATTTCCGGCAACGCTACCAATGCTCTCCCCGCGTTTACATCAACAGGCAGCGCCTCTCTCACGCCCGCATGCTCCTCCAGAACACGACACTACAGATCGCCGAGATAGCACTGGAATGCGGCTATGAGAACACCTCCTACTTCATCAGCCTCTTCAAAAAAGAATACGGCCACACCCCCGCGGCCACAAGAGCCAACCCGATCACCGCGTGAGCCAGATCTGCTATCGAATGAACCATACCGGCTACCACCGGACCCACCCGCCGTCCTAACTTTGTTCAAAAAAAATGAAGATCCTACTCATCGGCGGCAACGGCACCATCGGCAAACGCCTCACCACCTCCTTCTCCTCCCGCGGTCACGAAGTGATCGTAGCAGGCAGAACCAGCGGAACGGTCCAGGTAGACATCAACTCACCCGAATCAATAACCGCCCTATACGACAAAGTAAACAACATCGACGCCTGCGTCTGCACAGCCGGCACCGGCTACTACGGTCCCTTTGACACCATGACATCAGAAATGATGTGGCCCGGCCTGCAGGGCAAGCTGCTGGGACAGGTAAACCTCGTTCTTATCGGTAAGCATTACGTCAACCCCGGCGGGTCGTTCACGCTCACCTCCGGCATCGCCGCCGAGCATCCCGCCCGCAACGGCACCAGCGTCGCGATGATCAATGGAGCCGTCAACAGTTTCGTGCTCGGCGCCGCCCAGGAAATGAAACAGGAAAGACGGATCAACGCCGTAAGCCCCGGCCTGGTAGAAGACAGCAAAGACCGCTACGGCGCCTTCTTCCCCGGCTACAACCTCGTCCCCATGGATAAGCTCGTCAACGCCTATATCCTCAGCGTCGAAGGCGCAGTCAACGGAAAGATACTCAAGGTCTACTCCTGAAAACCGGCCTCGGCCCGCAGGCGCACACCCGCCCGCGGGCCCCATCCATGGCACAACCATTGCATCAACCTACCTTATGCCAGACAAAAATCAACCAATACAACCCGCCGAGGTCCCCACACCCGGCCAAACGCCAGAGATACGTCCCGACTCCCTGCCGGAAGCCCCCACTTATCCCGAACCGGAACCTCCTACCTATCCGGAACCCGACCCGGGAACGCTTCCTCCCAAACACCCCGACTATCCCCGGCCGGAAAAAGAGCCGTCAACACCTCCTTCCCCCTCGCCGCGGAGCAATACTTCCCCGCGGAACGGTACTAACCCCTCCTCGAGAATCTACCGGTTACCCGTACGCTAGTTCACCCTCCCCGTCTGGCTGACAAACGTACTCTCGAATATCTTATCCGCATTCCCCGCCTCAAACCCTTCCCTCCGCTGCTCACGGCCGATCCGCTCCGCAGGCCATCCGGCAAACTCCGGCAGCACCCGCCGCTCAGCAAACTCCACATAAGATCCCGGGATCATCTTCTTCACCCCACCGGCAAAGCCCGCTTCCACCAATCCGGCCACCGTCGAGCTCTGCAGCAGCATCCCATCCGGGCTCGTCTTGATCTTTCCACCCGAATCATTCAGCCGGAAACCGTGCCGCTCCAAAAATTCATTGAACAAGGCGACGGTATTATATCCCGCCCGCAGATTGTGCACGCTGATCGTAAAATGGTTCAGATAATATCGGTTGTAGATCACCCAGGCCGCATACTCGCTCTCCGCCTGCAACGCCTCGTAGTCTGCCAGCGAAGGCAGCTCCCAGGTGCTGCTGTGCAGGAAATGATCGATCGCCGCCGCGTCCCCGAGATCAACCGCATCCACGGGATCACTGGTAAGCCCACCTGTATACCGCCGGATCAGCTCCTGCGTCCCGGATGAAAGATCACCCACCCGCAGCTCGCTCAAAAATATCCTCGGATAGCGCGGCTCCGGCGGAGCATACCAATAAGCATCCAGCTTCTTGGCAGGAAAATGATACGCGTCCCGACGAACCCAGCCCAGATGCAAAAAAACCTTCTCGAGCGAGGCGATCCCCAGATGAGGCACGGCAAGAGACCGAAAGGCAATATGGTCATTCTCGATCTCGTCCTCGCCGGAGATCACCCCCTCAGAGATCATCGCCCGGACAATCCCTCCGACTTCGGGCACCCGTGAACGATACCTATGCATCAATCCGTCCAATACTTCTTCCAATAAATTCTTCATATTCTTCAATTTGCTTTTGATTCAGAATGAGCATACAACCGGCCGCTGGAAGTCCCCAGCAGCGCCCCCAACGGGATATCTTCCTGTTTCAGGAAACCACGGCTGATCAATCCACCTTTAGCCACCAGCTCTACCACAGCCGCTACCGAGGCCGCCGTCGTCCAGCTGATCGCCCGCCAGCGCTGCCCCCCGATGGTCATCGGATAATAAGCCTGGTAGAACTCCTCCCGTTCCAGCCGCTCGCCCTTCCAGCCTTCCACCACCGCATAAACATACACCACATCCTCCGCGACCGGCGGCTTGGCCTCCGTCAATATCTGCTCGACCAACTCCCGTTTGTCTTTCAGCAACAGCTCATATAGCAGGAAGCGCATCAGCCTGGCATGCCCCGGATAACGGATCGTCTTATAGTTCAGCGTATCCACCTTCCCCTCCAGCGTCTCACACAACGTCCCGAGACCGCCGCTCGTCGTAAACGCTTCGAACTCCTGTCCTTCGATATTGATCACTTCGATCCCGTCCAGCGACGGCACCATTTTCCGGACCCCGTTGTGGATCATCTCCGCGTCGTTCACATACTCATTGATCACCCCCGCCGGGCTCCAGGTAAAGCTATACCCCATCTGCCCGTTCGGATGACAGGGCAGGGCGCCTACGCGCAGCTCCACATCCCGCAGCCGCGTAAACCGCCGGCACAGATCGGCGCCGACGATGCCGATGAACCCGGGCGCCAGACCACACTGTGGAGCCATCACGCCCTTCGCAGTAGCAGCCATCTCCCGGATAGCCGAAGTCGTCGGCACATCCTCGGTCAGATCAAAATAGTGGATCCCCGCGCGGTACGCAGCCTCCGCCACGGGCAGGTTCGCATGATAAGGCAGGCAGGAGACCACTGCATCCTGCTCAGCAAGTATCGAATCCAAAAAACCTTTATCCTGCACATTACCCTTCACCACTGGAAATGAAAAACCACCGGCCGCCGCATGAGCGTCCACGCCGGTAACGGAAAATTGCCGGCCGAGCAGGGTAGCTACTAAGGAGCCCACCTTACCCAGGCCAATCACCGCAACTTTTTGCATGACTGGAATTTTAATTAAATAAATTATACGAGAAAAAGCCCGCACACGGGCATCAGCAGCTGGCCCCGACTAGGGCACATTGGCGCAGGCACTTCGCAGAAAGGCGAGGTATGCGCAGAAGATATTGATAGCGGTATTCAAGACCCAAATATAGAGAAAAAACCAACCAGCTCCTTCGTCAGGACGATCACCCCGATCCCGACCATGAACCACCCAAAAATCACCTTCAACCGGGCTCCCTCCACCCGCGACGCAACGGTAATCCCCAAAAATATGCCCGCAACAGCCACCACCGTCACCCATCCCAAAAAATGCCAGTCGACCGGCATATGCCTCAGATCCATCCCAAAACCCAGCAACGAATTGACGGCAATAATGAGCAAAGAGGTCCCGATCGCTTCCTTCACCGGGAATTTCAACAGCAGCACCAGCGATGGGATCAGGATAAACCCACCCCCGGCGCCCAGCAGACCCGTTACTCCCCCTACCACGATCCCGCTCCCGATCAGATGAAGGAGGTTCCGGTCCTCACAATCCGGCGAAGGCTCCTCCCGCTGGCGGATCATAGCCGAGGCAGAGAGGAACAGCAGCACGGCGAACAAGAGCATGCTCGCCAGCGGCCATGTCACCGGGACATTCCGGATAAAAAATAATCGATTAGGGATCAGCGGTAGCAGCCACGACCGGATGAGCAGCACGATCCCGGCCGAAACAAGACAAAAAAGCCCCGCCACCCGCACATTCGTATTGGACTGCCGGTAATTGGATACAGCCCCCAACAGACTCGTCAGCCCCACAATAAAAAGGGAATAGGACGTCGCCAGTACGACCGGAACATGGAAAAGATACACCATCACCGGCACCGTCAGGATGCCACCTCCCGCCCCGATGCTCCCCAGGGAAACACCGATCAGCAGGCAGGCGATATAGCCGAAGACCGGCATCTATGCTTCGACCCCCGCCTTCTCAGGGGAAAGTACCGATCTCAGAAAATTCACCGTGTATTCGATCTCTTCGGCAGTATTGTATTTGCTGAAGGAAAAACGCACCGTCGTACAGCCATCCCTGTTAGCCAGCGCCCTTATCACATGCGAACCGCCCGCCTCTCCGCTGGTACAGGCGCTGCCGCCCGAGACACAGATGCCGGCCTGGTCCATCTCCGTCAGCAGGGATTCCGACCTCGACGACCGGGGAAAACAGACGCTCAGCACGGTATAAAGTCCTTCCGCGGGCCCGTTGAACCTAACCCCCGGCACATGCCTGACCAATAAGTCCCGCATCAGGCCACGAAGACCGGAGATGTACCGGCTGTCGGCGGCATACCCCTCCATAGCCAGCTCCAGCGCCTTTGCAAACCCAATGATCCCATATACATTCTCCGTGCCCGCACGCATATTCCTTTCCTGGCTTCCTCCATGGATAAAAGGCGCTATCTCGAGCGAGGGATTCACATAAAGTATCCCCACACCCTTCGGGCCATGGAACTTATGACCGGACGCAGAGATAAAGTGGACAAAACTCTCAGAAAGATTGATCGGATAGTGAGCGACCGCCTGGACACAGTCGGAATGAAAGATGGCGCCATACATCCTGCACAGCTGGCCCACACGCTGAATGTCCAGCAGCGACCCGATCTCGTTGTTGGCATACATCAGGGAGACCAGGGGCTTCAGACCGCTCTCCTGTTGCTGCTTTAATTTCTGCTCCAGGTCCGCATAGTCGATAACCCCATCCTCGTCCAGCGCAACCATTTCCAGTGGCAGCGAATACTGCCGGCTATAGTGTTCGGCCGTATGAAGAACGGCGTGATGTTCAATAGGCGAGGTGATAATGCTCGTACATCCCAGATCTCTTACCGCCGAAAGGATCGCCGTGTTATTGCTTTCCGTACCGCAGCTGGTAAAGAATATGCTCATCGGCTTCACCCCAAGCGCGCGCGCCACCGTTTTTCTGGCCATCTCGATCGCTACCCGCGTCGACCGGCCAATGGAATAGATGGAGGAAGGATTACCAAACGATTCCGTCAGATAAGGCATCATAGCCTGCAGCGCCTCAGGCGAAAGGGCGGTAGTGGCCGCATTGTCCAGGTAGATGGGATGTTTCATAGCACCAAAACTACCCTTACCCTTCCATTCGATCCAGACATCGCCTTTTTTCCGGAAATTTTCCGGCTTTTCGACGATAAACAGCGATAATTTTCGGCGGACCATTGACAAACCTACCCCTTATCCCCATTTTTTCCGGGCCCCTCCACCCTTCGGCGCCCCCCGTCGTCCCGCCGGCCCCTCCCAAATCATTTCAATTCCCATACCTTTGTCACCATGCATGGACTCGACCCGACAGATCTCCAGATACTACGCCTGCTTCAGCAGGATGCTTCCCTTACCAATAAAGAAATAGCCTTCAAGCTGCACAAGTCCGTGGCTACAATCCATGAGCGTATCAGGCGCCTGAAGGAACAGGGCTTCATCAAAAAGGTGGTAGCCATCCTGGACGGCAGAAAACTCGAAAGGGGACTCATCGCGTTCAGTCACGTCCTGCTGACCGATCACACAAAAGAAACCCTCGACCAGTTCGAAAAGACGGTCACCTGCTTTCCGGAAGTGATGGAATGTTTCCAGATGACAGGCACCGTCGACTTCATCCTCCGGATCGCCACCATCGACATGGAGGCTTACCGGGACTTCTATCGGAACAAGCTGGCCACCCTGCCCAATATCTCCACGGTCCAAAGCTTCTTCGTCCTCTCAGACGTCAAAAGCGAAACCGCCTTCCCTATCTAGCGCACAAACCTACTTCCCTACCCTTGCCTGCAAATGCTGAGGATACCTCGCGCCCTGTATCTCGACTGCATACGCCGCAGCATCGATCTCCCGGAGATCATCGGCCGAGAGCCTGACATTCGCAGCCCCCAGGTTCTCCTCCAATCGCGCCAGCTTGGTCGTCCCGGGTATCGGCGCCATCCACGGCTTCTGCGCCAGCAACCAGGCCAGCGCCAGCTGCGCCGACGTAACACCCAAACGACCTGCCAGCTTACCCAAAACATCCACGATCGCCTGATTGGCCTTCCGGTTCTCCACGGAAAACCTCGGTACACTGTTCCTGAAATCATTTCCGGCAAACTGCGTATGATCGTCGATCTTCCCTGTCAAAAACCCCTTGCCTAGCGGGCTAAAAGGTACAAAGCCGATCCCTAATTCCTCCAGTACCGGCAGCACTTCCTTCTCAGGCTCCCTCCACCACAACGAATACTCGCTCTGCAGCGCCGCCAACGGCTGCACCGCATGCGCCCGACGGATGCTCTGAACACCAGCCTCGGACATACCAAAATGCTTCACCTTACCCTCCTTGATCAGATCCTTCACCGTTCCAGCCACATCTTCAATAGGCACATTCGGATCGACTCGGTGCTGATAGAACAGGTCGATCCTGTCGGTCCTCAGCCGTTTCAGCGCCGCCTCAGCCACCTCCCTTATCCGCGCCGGACTGCTGTCCATCCCCTTGCTGGGCACGCCGTCGATAAACCCGAATTTGGTCGCCAGCACTACCTCGTCCCGGAAAGGCTCCACAGCCTCACCCAGCAGGTCTTCATTCACGAACGGCCCATAGGCTTCCGCCGTGTCAAAAAAGGTAACTCCCCTTTCATAAGCAGCGCGTATCAGCTGAATACCGGTCTGCTTGTCCGTTGCCGGCCCATAAGCAAAGCTAAGGCCCATGCAACCATACCCAAGAGCCGAGACTTCCAGCCCGCTCTTTCCTAATATTCTTTTTTCCATATTACAAAGTTTGTCATTTTACGATCCTCCATGATTATATAGAATACTGATTCCCCTACCAGTTTTACTGATCCCCATGTACCAACCATCAGACGCCGTCAAAATGAGTAATTTTGGTATCAAACCGTCTACGATGGAAAACAGCATCACACACGATACCGTCGCAAAATATTCCTCCTTCAACAACAACCCGACCCTCCACCCACTGGTCAATATGCTGGATCTTTCCCTGGCCCATCCCCGCAAGCATATCAAACAATACATTGGACTTTATATGATATTCCTCAAAGAGGTCAAATGCGGGGACATGCGCTACGGCTCCAGCTACTACGACTACGAAGAGGGTACACTGGTCTTCTTTGCACCGGGCCAGGTCATCGGATTCGACGATGAAGAGCTCTACCAGCCAAAAGGACAGGTCCTGGTCTTCCACCCTGACTTCATAAAGGGTACCTCGCTCGGCCGGCGGATGAATGAATTCAATTTCTTCTCCTACCAGGTCAACGAAGCGCTGCACCTTTCCGACAACGAACGCAAGACCGTCGTAGACTGCTTCGAAAAGATACATGCCGAGCTGCAGCACGCCATCGACAAGCACACCAAAAAGCTGATCGTCTCCAACATCGAGCTGCTACTCAACTACGCCCAGCGCTATTACGACCGTCAGTTCATCACCCGCGAGATCGCCAACAAAAGCATCCTCGCCCGCTTCGAAACGCTGCTGAATGACTACTACAGCACCGAAAACCCGCAAGTCAACGGCCTTCCCTCTGTCGCCTGGTGCGCCGCCCAGCTGCACATATCCCCCAACTACCTCGGAGACGTGATCAGAAAAGAGACAGGCCGATCGGCCCACGAATACATCCAGGAGAAGATCATCGACACCGCCAAGGAAAAGATATTCGATCCCCGTAAATCCGTCAGCGAGATCGCCTACGAGCTCGGCTTCAAATATCCCCAACACTTCACCCGGATGTTCAAGCAACGCGTAGGCCAGACCCCGCAATCCTACCGGGCGCAAAGCGCGAATTAGCCCCAACAAAGCGCCAACTAAAACCCCTTCACCACATCCGCGCCCGCCTGTGCCACCGCACGGTCATTCTCCACCGTGCTCCCCGACGCCCCGATAGCACCAATGATCTCCCCCTTCCCGTTCCGCAGCGGTATCCCGCCGGGAAAACTAACCAGTCCTCCATTCGACTGCTCGATCTGCCAGCCCGGACCACCCGGCTGCGACAGCTTGCCAAGTTCCCCGCTCTCCATATTGAAATACCGTGCCGTCCTCGCCTTGCGCTGAGCCAGATCGATGGCCCCAAGCCAGGCGCCATCCATCCGGACAAACGCCACGAGGTTGACACCCTCATCCACAACGGCAATGTTCATCAACACCTGCAGCTGCTTAGCCTTTTCCCGGCCCGCAGCAATAGCCGACTCCGCCTGTTCCAATGTGATATTCATAACTATAGCTTTTGAATTATTTCCCTAGCTGTCCTACATAATAACCCAGCCTCGTTTCCGCATCTCCTTCCTTGTGAAGGCCCCGCTCCAGCAGCAGCTTGATCCGCCGCTGCGTCTCCGGCCTCCCGATCGACGCATAGCACACGATCATCTCCGCCCCGATCTCATGATCCGTCGGAAGGCTCGCTACATCTACAAAACGCTTCGTCTCGCTGAGCGCCTGCTTGTCAAACCCCGCGATCCGATACGCAAGCCCGTCCACGAATGCATCCAGCTCCGCATCCGGCAAAGCCCGGTTGACATAGCCATAGCGTTCACATAGATCACCCGGGAGATCGTCCGCCCCCATGAACACTTCCATCGCACGCCCGCGACCGATGAGCCGCGGCAGCCTCGCCATGGGGCCGCCGCCGGGGACTATCCCCGCCCCCACCTCAAAATGCCCCATGACCGTCTTCTCCCTGCTGCAAAAACGCATGTCGCAGGCCAGCGCCAGCTCGCTCCCCACACCCGTCGCCCGCCCCCTGATCTTGGCGATCGACACCACAGACGCCCTGCTCAGCCGCACCAGCATATCCGGCAAAGGCAGCAGACCCGTCGGCCCCGGCGGCAGACTATTTGTCTCCTCCGCAGGCGAAAGAAAATCATAGTGCGTCATAAAAAATCCCTCGATCGCGCTGTCAAAGACCACCACCTTCAGCTGCTTGTCCGATTCGATGGCCGTAACAACCTCGTTTAGCTGCGGGATCGTCTTCGGACCGAAAATATTCACCGGCGGATTATTCAGCGTCACCCGCCAAAGCGCCGGCGTCTCCTTCTTTAAAATAACCAGTCTGTCACTCATAGCTCTTCATTTATTTATTGTCTAAAAATTCCAATATCTGCTTACCGATCTCATCGCTCGCTTCATCCAGCGCAAAATGCCCGGCATCCAGTAACACTACCTTACACCCCGGCACATCCCTCTTATACGCCATCGCGCCCGCGACAGTGAACGATGGATCGTACCTCCCCCAAACCACCAGCAACCGCGGCTGATGCTCCCTCAGCCAATCCTGCCATCGCGGATACGATGCGACGTTGGTCTGGTAATCGTAGAACAGGTCCAGCTGGATATCCGCTTCCCCCGGCCGGCTCAAAAAAGCATATTCGTCATTCCAGGTGTCCGGGTTGATCCGCTCAGGGTGGGGTGAACTACCGATATGTCGCTGCTTCGTAGCCTCCAACGAGGTAAAATTGACCCGCACCTCCTCCTCATGCGCAGCCCTGTCCTGCCAGAAGGCCTTCCGCACATCCCACAACGGCGACAACCCCTCCACATGCGAGACCGCATTCTGAATGATCATTCCCTTCACCCGCGACGCATCACCAAGGGCCAGCCGAAAACCAACAGGGCCTCCATAATCTTGCATATATAATATATACTCACCAATATCGAGTGTCGACACAAAGCCTCGCATGATCTCCGTAATGCAACAACAGCAGCGTAGGCGCATCCTTCGGCCCGGCCTCCCGGTAAAAGATATTCAATCCCCCCACCTTCACTGTCTGATAAGTAACCATAGGCTTAATGAAAACTGCGGAAGGAGCTCCGCATTTCCTCCGTAAATGCAGCGGGCTGTTCCCAGGCCGCGAAATGCCCACCCTTGGGAAGTTTGTTGTAATGGATCAGCTTCGGAAAAGCCTTCTCCGCCCAGGTCTGCGGCACCTGGTAGATCTCATCCGGGAAGGCGCTCACCGCCACCGGGATCGTGATCCCCTTGATGTCAAAGAACGCGAGCTTATTCTCCCAGTAAAGACGCGCCGAAGAGACCGCCGTTCCCGTCAGCCAGTAGAGCGTGATATTGTCGAGGATATCGTCTTTTGTGAGACCTTCTTCGGCGCCATCCAATACCCGCGTGATCAGCTCGGTGCTCCGGATATCGTGGTCCATCATCCAGGCGGCCAGACCCACCGGCGAGTCCTGAAGGCCGTACAAGGTCTGCGGTCGGTTCGCCATCTCCAGCGCATAGCCCAGTCCGTGCTTCCAGAAATTGTCCAGCTGCTCCCAGGCATGCTGCTCGTCAGGCGTCGACAATCCTGCCGGTGCGGGACCACCGGTCGCCAGCGCCTTCGAGACCTCCGGCGGCAGCGTAGCCGCCATATTGGTATGGATAGCGAGCAGCCCGGGCGGCGCGATCAGCGCCATCTGTTCCGTCACCGCATCGCCCCAGTCCCCGCCCTGCGCTACATATCGCGTATACCCTATGCGCTTCATCAGCTCGATCCAGGCCTTTGCGATCCGCACCGGATCCCAACCCAGCTCAGTCGGCTTTCCTGAGAAGCCATGTCCCGGCAGCGAAGGGATCACCACATCGAACGCGTCTTCCGCCTTGCCACCATAGGCAGTAGGATCCGTCAGCGGCCCTATGATCTTCATCTGCTCGATGATCGACCCCGGCCAGCCATGAGTAATGATAATAGGCAACGCCCCCTTGTGCTTCGACCGCACATGAATAAAATGAATATCAACGCCGTCGATATTGGTCATATACTGTGGCAACGCATTCAACCGGGCCTCTACCTTACGCCAGTTATAGCTCGTCGCCCAATAGTGCGCCAACGCCTTCATCGTCCCGAGCCGCAGCCCCTGTGAAAGATCGGTGACCGTCTCCTGGTCAGGCCAGTTGGTCGCCATCACCCGCCGGCGCAGATCGGCGAGCTTTTCATCAGGAACATGTATCGTAAACGGACGCAGCGATTCGCCACCGGAGACAGCACTGCTCTGAGCAAAGCCAGGCGCACTTTGCAATGCGATAGCTCCCGCTACCACCGTGCTTGCAAGGACATTTTTCGTTTTTTTCATTGTGTTCATTTTTGACACAATCGATAGGTAATTTTCATGCCATTCTTCAACACCGTTAGGATCAACGAGTTTGCTTCTCCCTGCTTACCACGAACCCCGAAACCTCGCGCCAACGATCGCGAATTCGCGAAAAATCGAAAAGATATTTTTTCTTTAGGCGGCTTGGGATTCTTTCCCGTTTTAAGTAAATTCGTTAAATAAAGACAACACTCTTCGCTTATCTCTACACTCTCGCGAGGTCTTCGAACTGAGCAGAAAAGCCAACCTCAATTACCCCTGGATTACTGACCGACTGAACATTTCTGACAACACCGTAAATGAGCCAACACCTTTCGTCAGGCACTAGACAACGCCCGGGGATAACTTACTTATTACTATAACCGCAAAACCAGCATACCAGGACCTTTAAATTTTACGACCATGCACGACCATGAACACCCTTCTGGAATTGTCGGCAACAGTCCCGAAATACTGGAGACCCTACGGCTGATCTCGATCGTAGCGCCCACCTACAGCACGGTATTGATACTGGGGGAGACCGGTACAGGAAAGGAGCTGGTCGCCCGCGCGATCCACGACGGGTCGACGCGCAGGGACAAACAGCTGATCAAGATCAACTGCGCGGCGCTCCCCGCCAATCTCGTCGAATCAGAACTGTTCGGCCACGAACGCGGCAGCTTCACCGGCGCAATGGACCGCCGCATCGGCAAGTTCGAGCTGGCGCACCAGGGCACGCTGTTTCTCGACGAGATAGGCGAGCTCCCCCTCGAGCTGCAGGGCAAGCTCCTAAGAGCGCTGCAGGAAAAAGAGATCGAACGCATCGGCGGCCGCAGCACCATAAAAGTCGACGTCCGCGTCATCACTGCCACCAACCGAGACCTCGAAAAAGAGGTGGCCGAAGGGAGGTTCCGCGCGGATCTCTACTACCGGCTGAATATCTTCCCGATCAACCTTCCGGCCCTCCGTGACAGACCAGACGACATCCCGATCCTCGCACGACACTTCGTCCGGATGATCGCAAAAAAAACAGCCAAAAAAATTGCCTTCATCAGCAAACATGTACTCGATCAGATCGTCAATTACGACTGGCCCGGCAATATCCGCGAACTGGAACACGCCATCGAACGCAGTATCATCCTATCCGACGGCGACACGCTCCAGCAGATACATATCCCGACAAAGCGCGTCATCACCACCAGCGGGCGCCCGGAAAACCAGTTCGTGATAAAGACTATCGAAGAGAATGAGCGGGACCATATTCTCAACATGCTCCGCTACTGCACCGGCAGGGTCTCTGGCTACAAAGGTGCCGCGCAGATCCTGGGCATACCGCCAAGTACCCTCGCTTCCAAACTTAAAAAGCTGGGTATACAAAAACACACGGGTTCATCCTGCCCTATTTCATCCGTTCAAAAACATCCATCACCGTCTGCGCAGCCAGCACCGAACTGGCCGGATTCTGACCCGTGATCAATTTTCCATCCCTCACCACAAAAGGCAGCCAGTTCTCCCCTTTCAGGTAATTCGCACCGCGACCACGAAGCATATCCTCCAGTAGAAAGGGAACGATCCAGGTCAGCTCCGCCTCCGACTCCTCCCCATTCGTGAACGCGGTCACCCGCCTGCCACGAATCAACCAGTCTCCATCCACCCCCTTTACATTTTTCAACGCCACCGGAGAATGACACATCAGCGTCATAATCTTACCCGCCCGGTTAAAGGATTCCAGTATGCGGATAGATTCCTTGTCGTCGGGGAGATCCCACATCGGCCCATGACCACCCGGGTAAAAGACAGTGTCAAAATCTTTTTGATCTACGCTACTCAGCGGCACCGTATTAGCCAGGCGTTTGATGGTCTCCGGGTCCTTGTAATAACGGACCGTCGCCGGAGTCTGGTTCTCGGGCTCATTACTCTTGGGATCTATCGGCGCCTGCCCACCCTTCGGCGAGGCGATCGTGATCTCCTTGCCAGCATCCTTGAAGAAAAAATACGGCGCCGCAAATTCCTCGATCCAAATGCCGGTCTTTCTGCCTGAGCTGCCCATCGTGTCGTGGCTGGTCACCACGAATAAGATCTTTTTGAATTCCATTGTTTTTTTCTTTACCACAAACCAATCACATGCCATCTCGCAACGCATTTTCCTTCAATCAATTGACTCCAATTATGCCAAAAAACATTTTCGCCCCATCGAAAAAACACGAAATTTTTCACGAACCACAGCATACCACAGCTACCACGATATTTCGCCGCCATATCCCGCGCCCGGCTTCGCAACTCACTCATCATCAACAGCACCGCACAATGGCACCTGTTTTGAACTTTATCCGGCCTCAACCGCCATCTATCATGTCACACGTTAACTGTCCATTCACCGGGATCGTCGGTAGCAGCCCACAATTGCAGGATATCCTACATCTGATCGAAAGAGTCGCGCCAACCAATTGCACCGTACTTTTGACAGGAGAAACAGGCACCGGAAAAGAGCTCGTAGCACACGCCATCCACAACAGCTCACCGCGCCGGGCAAAGACAATGATCAAGGTCAATTGTGCAGCCCTGCCGCCAAACCTCATCGAGTCCGAGCTGTTCGGCCACGAACGCGGCAGCTTTACAGGAGCGACCGAAAAGAGAATAGGAAAATTTGAGCAGGCCCACCAGAGCACCCTCTTCCTCGACGAAATAGGCGAGATGCCCCCGGAGCTCCAGGTCAAGCTCCTCCGCGCACTGCAGGAAAAAGAGATCGAACGCATCGGCGGCCATAGCTCGATAAAAGTCGACACCCGCATCATCGCTGCCACCAACCGCGACCTCGAAAAAGAGGTTGACGAAGGAAGGTTCAGAGCGGACCTCTACTACCGGCTCAATATTTTCCCGATCAGCCTGCCGTCCCTCAGAGACAGACGCGACGATATCCCGCTGCTAACAACCCACTTCATCGAAAAGCTTTCAAAAAGAACAGGGAAAACGATCACCTCGATAAGCAGCTATGCCCTTCAGCAGATCACCAGCTACGACTGGCCCGGCAACATCCGCGAGCTCGAACATACCATCGAACGAAGCATTCTCCTGTCCGACGGCCAGACCCTCAACCACATCTATCTCCCCGCCCGCCGCCTACCCATCCCCGCCAGACAAGCCGACGAGTTCGTGCCAAAAACGATCTCCGAAAACGAGCGGGACCATATCCTCAATATGCTCAGGTATTGCAACGGCAAGGTATCCGGCAGTAAAGGCGCCGCACAGTTCCTGGGGATACCGCCCAGCACCCTCAGCTCAAAGCTCAAGAAAATGGGCATCCAAAAAGCGCAATACTAATTCCAGCGCATATCCGGCCCGGCCCTGCCAGATATGGCCGCAAACGACGAAGCCCCGCCAGGGCGGGGCCGTCCAATTTCATTATGTCTCAATTAAATCAACAGAACTGAAGCTCTTCGATCAGCACCTTGTCGATCTGCGCAACCATATCCTCGCGCTCGAACTGACCAACCGGTCGCTGCACAACCCGGACACAATCCGGATATTCGACGGCCTCAGCGCCGCCCTGATGACCCGGCGCCTCAATTAGAACTATCTTAATGTTTGAAAAACAAGGCTTTGACAATATCCGGTCCACAGCCGCCCGGGAAGATATCCCGTCGTCAGTGTTGCCGAGGATGACCATCGCCGGATATTCCGACCAGCTGCAGTCCTCCAGGACACTCAACAGCTCTTTCTTGCTCTCAACAGGTTCGATCGCTGCATAGACAATATGTCTTTCAAGCTCCTGAACCAAGGCGTTACGATCAATTTCGCTTTCTTCTGCGATAAGGATGTAAGGTAATTTCGATTTCAATTTGGTTAGGCTTTGAGGTTAATAACGCTTTTTTCTCGATAAATGTATTAATTTATTATTATTTTTTTGTTACGCACTTATCCACTCCTGTTAATCCAAAGACTAACAAGTTGATTTTTAACCAATTAATTCTTGCGCCGTCCACCGATCGGCGGTCAAATGTTGTTAAAAAAATACATTCCGGCTAACTCCTGTTCCACCCCCGTCCCCCGATCAGCGAAACCAGGAACAAAACGATAAAAATGAAAAACAGGATCTTCGCAATTGACGCAGCTCCCGCTGCAATGCCGAAAAATCCAAACGCGCCTGCGACCAGCGCGATGATCAGAAATATCACTGTCCAACGTAACATAGCTTTAAGTTTTAATGATCAATGATCATATCAATCAAAAAAACATGCCAGCCCCCTTTTACTGCCGCACGATCCGGTATAGATCCCCATCATCAGTGATAGCATAGAGTATATTATTCGCATAAGCCACATCCCGGAACCGCTGCTTCTTATCAGCAAGAAGCCGCTCCTCACCCACCACCCTGTTATTCCGGATGATCAGCCGGTCCACATGCTGGCCACTAAGACAGGCCACAAACAAATTATCCTTCCATTCCGGAATCGCAGTCCCGTTATAGAAGCAGATACCGCTCGGCGAGACCACCGGGTCCCAGTAGTAGACCGGCTGCTCCATACCCCCCTTCTGCTGAATGCCATCCCCAACCTTGTCGTTCGAATATTCCAGCCCATAGGTGATCACCGGCCAGCCGTAGTTCCTGCCGGGACGAATAAGATTGATCTCATCCCCGCCATGCGGCCCGAACTCGGACTCCCATAGTTCACCAGTGGCCGGATCGATATCCAATCCCTCCGGATTGCGATGCCCCAGTGAAACGATCTCCGCCTTACCATCCGGCGTTAGCTTTACGATCTTTCCAAGATAAGAGCTCATCGACTGCGCCTGCACCCGCACCTCCGGTGCAAACTTCTCCCCGATGCTCACATAGAGGTCCCCCTTCTTATTAAAGACCAGTCTCGACCCAAACTGTAAATTGCCCTTCGTCGCCGGCGTCGCCCGGAAGATCACGCTGACATTATCCACCTTCCCTGCCGCCTCATTCAGCTTCCCCTTCGCAACCGCCGTCACCGTTCCCCCGTCAACCTTCTCGGAGTAGCTCCAATACATAAGTTTATTGCTAACAAAACCAGGATCAAAAACGACATCCAGCAATCCACCCTGCCCCGCATAAACCACCTCCGGCAAACCATCGATCTTCTTCAACAACGCCCCATCCTTGTCATGGATCTCCATAGTGCCTGACTTGAGGGTCACCATCAGCCGGCCATCGGGCATAACCACGATGGCGAAAGGATTACCCAGCTTGCTGGAAATTTTTTCCACCTTATAGGGCGTAGTCGTCTTCGCTCCGGCAACCCTGGTCTGCCCCGCAAACGCTGGCTTATATCCGGCAAATCCGGGCTTGGTCTCGACAGGCGGCAGACTGTCCTTGCGGGCGCCGCTTTGATAATTTGCCCGAACCGCAGCGGAACAGCCCAACAGCAGCAGCCCGGCCAACAAAAATGAACGCATATCTTTCATAAAATAGATTTTTTAAATTTACACTCTCCTTATGGCAATACCATCAGTTATTTTCGAAGGGGAAACACCCCGCAACTACGAGGACTATCTCGGCCCATACCTGTTCGAGCCCTATGCCGCCGACCTCGTTAGCAGGATCGACTTCACCGACGCAAGCCGGGTCCTCGAGCTGGCGTGCGGCTCAGGACGTCTTACCGCGCATATCGCCCAACAGCTACCCCCAAACGCCGCCTTTACCGCCACTGACCTCAGCGAAGACATGATCAGCGTCGCCAAAACAAAAGTCCCAACCGACCGGATCACCTGGGCCCTGGCCGATATGATGGACCTGCCCTTCGAAGACCAGTCCTTCGACCTGGTGATTTGCCAATTCGCGCTCATGCTGGTTCCCGATCAACCCAAAGCCCTCTCCGGAATATACCGCATCTTAAAACCTGGCGGGCAGCTACTGTTCAGCACCTGGACAGACCTCGAATACAACAAATTATGGGCCATCGGCAACGAGGTGATCAAAGCAATCATCGGCAAAAGCCCGATGAGCCGCAACCCTGGCCCCTTCGCCCTCGGGGACGCAAACGCCGTCCTGGACAGCCTTACAACCGCAGGCTTCGCCAATCCAACCTACAACACAGTCACCAATACCGGCGAGTTCAGCTCCGCACAACAAGCCGCCCACGGCTTCATCTATGGATTACCGATCGGCCTGTTCATCCAAAAAGAACAACCGGCCGCCATGCCCACAATCCTCACAAGACTCGAAGAGCGCTTAAGAACCACACTCGGCGATCATCCCCTAAAGGTCCCGCAGAAAGCCCTCGTCTTCCACGCCACCCGATAATTTATTAGGAAGAAATGGGCCTGGCCATCATCAACGAGATCATGTATCCCGGACTGATCCCCTATATGAGCGAAGCCTTGGATCGAACCGGGGACATCCGCACATACCTCTATGAGATGATGAAGAACCTGCTGCTCAAAACCCCCTTCATCAAAGTGGAATACGGCTGCCCCGCGGTCAACCTGATCGAGGAGACGGCGCCGCTAAATGTACCATTCCGCAAAGCGCTGACCCGCATCATCAAAAAATGGCAGGCGGCCATCGAAGTCGCGATCAAAAAGGCGCAGGCCGAAGGAAAGCTCGGCACGCAGCACGATCCGAAAGGCTCGTCCTGGCCAACCTCACCGGCTCGATCGGCATCGCTTTCACCAGCCTGAGACGCCAACGCCAATTCACCACCCGCCACAATGCCTGGCGGCACTGGACCACCTGGTCAACGAGCACACCTATTTTCGCTACATACATATCACGCTGATGTTTATCGCAGTGATCATCATCACCAATGGAAAGTCCTGGTCGCATGCATCATTCCTTTCGGAACCTTTTACATCGGCCGTCAGCTGCGAAAGCCGGAGGAGCATTAGGCGATCTCGCTGTTGTACGCATCCCCGGTCAAGGGCGTCATGCCCAGGGCACATCCCTCCGAAACATATTTCTTTAAGAATTCTTTCTTGGAGTCCTTATACCAGGAGATCATTTTGAGCTGGCGCAACGAATAGATATAAACCCAGGCCAGGTCCAGTTGTCCGGGAAGGAAACCGCAGCGGGCGCTGCCGGGAAAGAGATGGTGATTATTATGCCACTCACCTGCCAGCAATCCGGGTCTGGACTGATTGATGGAAAGATTGCTCCGGTCAAAATCGATCCCCTCCCGGTGCTTTTCCTTTCCACCGCCATGGCCGGCGTAGTTAAAGGCGCGGATGAACGTAAACCAGAGCATGGCGGCCGAGAACAGCGCACAGACCAGCGCCGGCCCGCCAAGCAAAAAGAAGATCGCGATCCAAAAACTCCAGTTCAATATCCATATCCCGATCGTATACGCAGGACTGGCGATAGAACCCCATTTTTGATACTGCTGATACGAATTCAGCCCAACCCCCGTATGGTCCATAAAGCGGACGGCTTTCTTATACGCCTCTTCGCTCAGATCCGGAGATATCCGCTGATGATTGTATTCCGCCAGCATGCAATACCAGAACCCTGCCTTCGCATTATACGGATCACCCGGCTCATCCGATTTGCAATGGTGAACATGGTGAGAAACGACATAGATCTCTTCAGGAACCGTCTTTATAACGAGATTCTGCGTGATGAAACGCCATATCGGATGACTAAAAGCATACGACTTGTGCGTACAATACCGGTGAAACCAGATGGTGCCGTGCGTACCCATGATCATCATGCTGTACACAACGATAGCACCAACCAGCCACCAGGAGAAATACTTAAAAAGGAACAGTACGAAGAAAGGAAGCATGCTTGCCAGCATCAGGAGGCTGACAGACGATATCCAGTTCTTCCGGGTCTTAAAAATGTTAATCCGGGAAAATGCCTCCGACCAGAGCTGTTTTTTGGTGGGAACAACAAGCGCATTATCCTTGTCTTTCCATCCGTAAGAGGGCATGTAGAGAAGGTCGTCAATGAAATTGCCTTTAACCATATGGCTTTTGAATATTGGATAAATGATTGGACAAAGTCTCTTAAGCTCTTAGCTACGCCTTCTTTGTAACACCGACAGCATTCAGCCCCCTTGGGCCTCGTTCGACCGTATAGGTCACAATATCACCTTCCTTCACCGGATAGGTGGTTTGGTTGATGTGAAAGAATATCTTCTCTCCATCCTTCTCAATGATGAAACCAAACCCCTTCGATCCATTGAAATAATCGATCTTACCCTCCCTTCCCGGGTCTTCCGACTCTTTATGTTTGGGTACTCCTATCTCGATGTCTTCAGCGTTAAAAACCTTTTTCTTATCAGGGTCCGGCGGAGTGGACGTGATGTTTCCGTCCTCGTCAATATATGCCAACATTTCGTCTAAGGATTTCCCCTTAGTCTGGCTAGCCTTGCGCTCTTCCATTTTTTCACGCTTCTCCTGCTTCTCTTTCTGACGCTGCTTCTCCTTTTCCCGCTTATTGGACATCCCGTTAGATCTCGCCATATGTTATTGTTTAATCCGCAAACTTGTCACATCCACAATCGCCGGGGGTATAACGTTACCACCGGTCCTTTTTGTATCCACCGCCGCCACCGCCTTTGTATCCGCCGCCACCGCCGCCGCCACGGAAAGGCTTGTCTTCCTTAGGCCTTGCTTCGGTCACTTTAATGTTACGGCCTTCAACGGTCGCATTGTTGAGCTCTTCGATAGCCTTCTTGGCTGCCGTATCATCGCTCATCTCAACAAACCCGAATCCCCTGGACTGGCCGGTCGCCTTGTCCATAATGATCCTGGCGGAAGTTACCTCGCCATAGGGCGTAAAAAACTCTCTAAGATCCTCATCCTGAACGTTAAAACTCAAATTGGAAACATAAATATTCATAATACATCGGTTTGACCCCGTGAAGGTAGCCCCTAAAATTTAATTATGGACAAGATATTCGGGAAAGGTTCAGTTAATGTTCGGATTTTCTGCCATAATTACCCCTTCCGGACGTTATTTTCCGGCCAAACCGCCTTTCCATACCCTGACCTTGCAGTAAGGTACTGTTTTTTCCACAAAAACGAACCTCCACCGCAACCCCATTAAGTATCCCCCCTATTTTTTGTGATTGGCAGTTCTATTTCTATCCACCAACGAAAGATACTGCCGCAGTATCAACCTTTGCTTCGGAGCGCCAATTTTCAACGTAGTATCGATCTGCCTGCGAAAAGCGGCGATGAAAAGGCTGTCATTACCCATATCGGCAAAACAGGATATCTTATCATCCGTCAGGTCTTCCGCCCCATTAGCATACGCAGGAATATTGAGGGTATACTTATGTTCCTTCTGGTTATAGGTATAAATAACACCGCCCTCCCCCTTAATATAGGGGATCGAATCCGACGCGCACAAGGGACAATCGGATTTCTCCATCATACCCGGGAAAAAACTGTAGTTATAGCTGACCGATACCTCATCACTGTAATCGCTAAATTCAAAAGAAGAGGTTACAGCCTGGTTCAAAGAAGGGCTCCATCCATAGAGATGGGCGTCATTGATGATATCCAGACATTTGTAAACATGATCATCGACCAATTTATAGAAGCTATATCCACCAATATAGACGCCCGACCCATGGTCATAGACCCGGTCCAGATAAAATGTCTTGTTCTTTGAATAGTTATTGGCTACAACAAGAGTAGGCGAACTGTAAAACGTGCTGACTTCCTCTTTATAAATAAGATACCAGTTACCCCCCTTCTGCTCAAACACGCACAGGTAGGGCTCGGTAACATCCCAGCCCTGAAGGCACACCAATTCGTTGTTCTGATCGCCGTCCAGATCCACGAAAATAGCGTTGAATACGGGCCCATAATCCGGGTCAACATGCTCAGCATGGGGATTGTCGAGGGTGTCAGGCTTGATCAATTGGGCAAACGCGCTGATCAGGCTGGTATCCGGCTTCCCATAATTAAACCCGATCGCGTTCCTGATCCAGCGATCGGGTATCTTCTTCCAACCGGGATCCACCCTCGCTTTACTTTCAATATGATTCTTACAGGACGCAGCCAGCAGGGCCAGCGTCAACAGGGCAAGACTAATAAAGCGGGACATGATCAGGGGGTATTTCTACCCTAAATATACCTCTCCTTTCAACTCCGGACAATACCTAAATATCAATTCCCTCTCCTCATCCCTTAATTCCCGCAACAATACAGGACTATCCTCCACCCTCAACCCCTTCTGATTGATCCGGTTGATCAGGCTCCAGTCCTTGATCGGCCGGGCAGGCGTGGCATCCCCCGGCTCATGCACCGGCCAATCATACCGCGTAAAGTCGATCACCCGGGGAACGGTCTTCCTGTGCCAGTCACTCAACAAAGCCAGCCGGAACGCCTTGTTCATAAACCATCTTATCTCGAGATTATTATAAGAATCTCCCAGTCCACACCCCCTCTCCACAAATCGATAATTCACTCCCTCATTAGACGAAAAATGCCGCCGCCAGATCTCACCAAACTCCCCAAACGTCACAAAGCGCGTATCCGGCCAGCGTTTCAGCGTATCACCCACCCATAGCCGAAGAGCGCTGCAAATGAACTCCTTCCCGAACTCATACACCAGCTGCGCCTCCCAGATATTCGTCACCCACCCGAATTGATTCAATTCATACCCCTTGTCAAAATGAATGGAAGTGGTATGCATCACCTCCCTGTTGCCAAGGTCCAGTCCCCAACCTACATACGTCTCGATCGGACCCACTCCCCGGCGACTATTGTACCCCGTGATCTCATGACCATTCGACCCGCTCTGCCGCGCACAGATAAAATCCACGGTCCAGCCATCCAGGTTCACACAATCAACAAGATCCGCGGACCCCTGCCCCGGCTTTAAAAAATGCTCCGTCGACGGATAAAAAGGATACGATGGCGAGCCATCCGCCCCACCCCCGTCGATATTGTGCTGACTCCAGATCACCGCCTGCGCCACATGAATACCCTCCTTTTCAGCCAGATAACGTAGACTATCAGCCGGCAGGAATCCGCCGATGACCGACTGCGGCCGATACCCCCCGCCCGTAAAATGAGAAATGGTCTGGATCGCCTCGGTCATCTCCCTGTTGATCCGCTCCCGCGGCAGATACATCGCCGGGAAATAACCGGGAAAATACGTTACCTCATCTCTATACCTGGCCTGGCAGGAAGCCGCATACTCGCGGATCTCCACATAATTCTTACGTTTATCTTCCAGCGCATTCATCGTAAAACCCCAGGTCAGTCTCCCGCCCGGATTGTTCAGCGCAAACGCCTCCCGCATCGCCTTCACCCCCTCCAGCGTATGCCAGTTGGCCTCATCCCGCGGATGCAGCTTCACATCCCTCGAGACCTCCCAGGGCGTCACCCGGATCATGATACAGAACGTAATAAACCGTCCCCCCATCAATTCCAATGGCGCCGGCCCCGCCACACCCGCCAAAGGCCGCGCCATATCCCCCAACAACCCCGGCCCACCCAACAATCCAGCCCCCGACAACTTTAAAAACGATCGTCTTTCCATGGCTACTTAAATAGTCCCTTATAATGTTTCAAAATAATCGCCCTGTCCCCCACTGGCAGTTCACCCAAAGAAACAGGCTTGTCCTGTGGTCGAAGACCCTTCTGATTGATCTCACCCAACAAACTCCAGTTCCTCGTACTCCCCGACACCGGCTCACGCGCAGGCACATCATACCTCGTAAAGTCGATCACCCGCACACTATCACCCCTACTCAACAACGCCAGCCGGAAATCCTTATTCATAAACCACCGGATCGTCGCATCCTTATCCGACCCGCCAATCCCCGAACCCACCTCTTCAAAACGATAATCGAACTCATTCGCCGAATAATGCTTCCTCCAGATCATCCCGAACTCCCCCTGCGTAATACACCGCACCCCAGGCCAGCGCTTGCGTACAGCCTCCAGCCACAACGTGATATCCCCATAGTCATAAGGCAACGAAAGCTCCCAGCAGTTGGTCACCCACGCAAAACCATTCAGCTCAAACCCTCTGTCGAAATGGATCGCCGTCGTATGCATCATCTCCTCCAACCCAACCTTCACGCCATATTTTCCCAGCGTCTCTATCGGCCCAACCCCCATCCGGCTGTTAAAGCCATGCGCAAAACCCGCCCGCCGCCCGGCCAGAAAATCCACCGTCCATCCGTCCAGATTCACGCAGTCGACAAGATCCGCGGAACCCTGCGCCGGCTTACAGAAATGCTCCAGAGAGGGATAGTACGGATAACAGACACTTCCATCCCCATCCTGGTTATCGATAGAATACTGGCTCCAGATATTCCCCTGACAGACATGTATACCCTCCACCTTCGCAAGGTATTCCTGATTAGAAGCAGACAGAAACCCAGCCAGTATGCTCAGCGGCCGATAGCCATGACCAACCATCTCCGTCACCGCCGCCAACCCCTCGTGGAGGTCCTTATTCACCTGCTCCGTTGAATTATACGCATTCGCAAAATAAGCACCGGGAATAAAAGTCACCTCATCCCCATACTGATAGTGATACCCCGCCACCAGCCGCCGTATGCCAACATAGTCCGAAGACGTATCATGCAATGCCAGCCAGCTAAGGGCCCAGGTCATCTTCGCACCCGGGAATCCCTTAGCGACCGCGGCCCGAAGATCCTTCACCCGCTGAGGCGTATGCAGACTACGTTCGTCTTCCCCCACATTCCTGTCCCGCGACACTTCTATCTGATTGACACGGATCACCGTGTTAAAGGTCAAAAACCGATTCCCCATCAACCCGACACCATCCGCACGCTGCGCCGGCGGGGTCTGCGCCGCAACAAACCCCAACGGCGCCACCAACAATAACAAACAAAATATTCTCATACTACCAATTAGGATTTTGTTTCAGATTCGGATTCAACGCCACCTGCTTGGTCGGTATCGGCAACAGGTAGTTCTTATTCGGATTAAAAGATCGCTGACTCGCCGGCTGCAACACCTTGTATCCATTCTCCAGCTGACCTGCAGACAAGTTATAAAAAATGCTGTTATAGCTGCTGCCATCCAGCGTGATAACTTTATCCGCCCACTGCGTCCCCGTGACTTTAACGCTCAGGATAGACTTCGGCAACACCGTTTCCGCCGTCTTCCACCTGCGCAGATCGTCCCACCGGAAGCCTTCAAAGGCCAGCTCGACCGCCCTTTCCCTTCTGATCTCAGTCTCCATATCCAGCCCGTTGCCGGAAACTAAAGCATTCGTCAGATGCGGCATATGAACCCGGTCGCGCACAACATTGACCGAAATATCCAGGTCCGCATCGGAAATAGCCCCATTCCTCTCAAAAACAGCCTCCGCATAGATCAACAACACCTCAGCATACCGGATTACATTCCAGTCGAACGCACCGCCCCCGTCACCAGGCGTCGGTTGCTCGGACACAAACTTATAAAGCATATACCCCGAATTCGAGCTTCTGTTGTTATCCATCCCCGGCCACTGTGGTCGGTAGCTATCATATTGCGGCCTGATCACCTTCGTCGCCGGGATCAGCAGGGATTGCGCCATCCGCGGGTCCCGGTTGTAAAACTCCGAGCGACAGGAGTCATAGCCTTTAAAGAGCGGCGACTTATCGATCGGCAGACCATCATTGCACAAATACATATCTGCCGCCGCCTTCGTCGGATTCAGATTGCCCCAGGATACCCCATATGCCCACCCGTTGACATTGATATTGGTCCGGTATTTCTTTGAGATGATGGTCTCCGGATCGTTCATACTCGTATTATCGATGAACATATACCGGTAGCTCGCATCACCCTTGCCCTGATACAACGTATAGGACTTGCTGTCAATGACACTCTTCGCCTCCAGCACGGCCTGGTCCAGCAGAACATTCGCATCCCCCGACGCATGGAACTTCCTCCACGTACCCTCGAACAGGCAAACCCGGGCCTTAAAAGCCTGAGCAGCCTCCTTACAGATACGCCCCGTCTCCGCAGCGCTCTTCACCGGCAGATCGGCAATTGCATTGTCCAGATCGCTCAGGATGGAATCCATCACCACATCCCGCGAAGCCCTGGCAGTAAAGACCGCCGAGTCGGTCGGCAACAAAACTTTGTTGATGATGGGCACGCCCCCATACAACTTCAGCAAATTGAAATAGTCAAACGCACGGAAAAAATAGCCCTCTCCCAAAAATGCCTGAACACCCGTACCCAACGCCGGGCTCATTCCCTCAGCGATCAGCTTATTCGCATTCCGGATCGAGCTGTAGGCGCTATCCCAATTGTCATCCTGCTCTGCCGGAACATAGGTCCCCGAGCTGACAGGATCAATAGAGCTCTGGCCAAAAGCGATCTCCGACATATTGTCGTTGTTATTCGTGCCATAATAACGCGGGTCAGGCAATGTCTGGTTATAGAACCAGTTGGCCGCCAGCCGAAAATCATTTGCCGTCTGCCAGTAGGCAGGATCGGTGATCTCGGATTGGGGCGTCAGGTCGAGATCCTTCTTACAACCCGTAACACAAACAAATACTATGATTATTAAAGTGGATAGTTTGATCAATTTCATCGCAATCTGTTTTAGAAGTTAACATTCACACCAAACGAGAACGCACGATACATAGGGTAGTTCTGCTCATAATAAGCGGGATTATTGGCATCCTCCGTTACGGTCGGGACATAGGTCTCTTCCGGATCATACATATGATCCCATGTTCCCTTTGCAAACTCGAATAGGTCCTGTCCGCTCACGTAGACTCTCAGGCCATGGATCTTGAAGTCCCTGATCTGCAGATTAGTGAACGTATACCCTACGCTGATATTCTTCATTCGCAGGTATCTGGTATTTTCCAGCCACTTCGAGGAGAAGGCATAGTTATTACCCTTGACGGTTCCATTATTCGAAAGACGCGGATACATGGCATTAGGATTGGCCGAAGAGAAGGTCTTGCCATAGAAATAATCCAGCGGCTGGAACCAGGACTGTCCTAAAGGAACGCCAAAGTTCCCGTTGCCCCTCCAGACATATTTGTTGCCCGTTCCCTGCAGAATAAAGGAGAAGTCAAATCCTTTATAGCTAAGCCCTCCGGTCATACTGTAGGTCAGCTTCGGTATCTGCGATCCGAGGAAAACGGCATCGCCGTTATGCCCCTTGGTCTTATCTCCATAGGTAGTGATCTGGCCGTCGCCATCGATATCCTGGTACATCATATCGCCGATGCCTAAGCCACCATATCCATTGGGCTGTGTAGCTGGCACGATACCCTTGCCGGCATACCTGGAAGCATAGGCGTCCAGCTCAGCCTGGTTCCGGATGACGGAGCCCTTGTATCCAAAATAGGAGTTCAGCGGATATCCCTGACGAGCCTGTGTCAAACCGAGATTATAATTATCCTGGCCCTGAAGATCGGTTATGGTATTGGTATTGTAATTCAGGATAACACCCAGGTTATATCGCACCTGCCCGATCTTGTCGTTCCACTGCCCATTGAACTCCCACCCTTTATCCAGCAGGGCTCCGGCGTTTGCCGTTGGAGCAGCAGCGCCCAGGGTCGAAGGATAGGTGATGCTGACCAGCATGTTGTTATTGTTCTTCCGGTAGATATCGAAAGATAGGTTCAGCTTTGAATGGACCAGCGCAAGATCGAAGCCCAGATTCTTTGTTTCGATGGTTTCCCAGGTGCGGTCAGGCGAAGCGATCCCTTTCAGCGAAGCCAGCTTGGACACCGTCGACCCGTCGATGGGATATTGCCCGCCGATATTGATCAGCTGGATATAGTCGAACAGTCCCAGAGAAGGGAGGTCCTGGTTGCCGGTCTTGCCCCATGACGCCCGTATCTTGAAGAGACTGACGACGTCGTTGCTGACCATGTTCCGGAAGAAGTCTTCACTGGATATCTTCCACGCCGCGGAGACGCTGGGGTAGATCTCGCTCCAGCGTTTTTCCGGGGAGAATTTGGAGCTCCCGTCCTTGCGTAGCGTGCCTTCCAAATAGTACTTGCCGTCATAGGAATAGGCAGCGCGACCGAAAAAGGACTCCAGCGCCCACGGGTTATTGTCCCAGTAATCTCCGGCTCGAAGATTGGCAGGATCGGACAACGGCAACGTAAAAACGGTATTGCTGGAAAAGTCTGATCCCTGCATATATTCCGATTGCCGTGTGAATTTCTCGCTGGAAGCGCCAGCCATCAGCTTGATATCGTGCTTATCAAACGTCTTGCCGTAGTTGACATAGGTGGTGAAGTTCTTGTAGACAGAATTGAAATTGGAATAGCTGGCCCTGTTCGGGTTGTTGCGGATCAGCGAGTTGGGCGTATTATCCCAGTTATGCTCGATGTTGGTAGGATAAGTGGCGTTGTCATCATGCCGTTGAATATTGATACCTACCTGACCCGTCCATACCAAACCTTTGATAGGCTCAAAGTCCAGCTTCACGTTGTTGCTCCACCGGCTGTCGGTGATCGTTTCATCACCGCCCATGGTCAGCTCCTGGAAAGGGTTCTCGTATCCCTGGTAGCCGTAGTAGTTGCCGGCAGGATTTCTCACAGGCAGATACGAGAACATCTTCAGGCCGTTGTCGATCGCATCGTTGAGCTCGGAAGGCTGCCTGGTGTTCAGATAATCATAGGCCGTATTGAGGTCCAGCTTAAGGTTCTTCAGCAGGTTCGTCTGGAGATCGATGCGCAGGTTGTCGCGCACAGAGCTGTTCGTACCCGCAGAAATATTGCCATTGTCCCTGGTATCGCCAAATGATATAACGTAAGAGGAATTTTCGCTGCCCCCTGAAATGCTCAGATTGTGCGTAGGCCGGAAGGATGTTTTGAAAAGGCTGCCATACCAGTCTCTCGATTGGTAGAACATGGGAAAGGACGTCACGCCCCAGTTCTCGCCCGGACCGACACCCGGATCATTTCGCGCGATCTTTGCCAGCGTAGAATCCGAAAAAGTCTGCGGATCGCCGTCATTCTTGTTGGCTTCGTTGAACATCTTCACAAAATGATCGGTCGAGACCATTCTCCTCATCATACCCGGCTTCTTTACCGCCCCGTTGAAACTATACGCGATATTGGGCTTGCTTGATCTTCTGCCCCTTTTGGTGGTCACCAGCAGAACGCCATCCGCCGCCCGCGCTCCATAGATAGCCGCCGTGGCGTCCTTCAGAATGGTAATGTCCTGGATATCCTGCGGATTGATCAGGCTGAGATCACTCGGGATACCATCTATCAGAACGAGCGGCACATTCCCGTTGATGGAAGAAGCTCCTCTTATCGAAAGCTGATAGCTTTGTCCACCTGGCTGCCCGCTATTACGCGTTACAGACGCGCCGGGGATCAATCCCTGCAAGGCGTCGAGGGCTCCGGTCACAGGACGCGACTCCAGCTTGTCTCCCCCTATCCTCGCAACGGACCCCGTAAGATCGGTCTGTTTCAGCTTTGTGCCATAACCCACGACGACCACTTCATTGAGACCATTCGGCGCACCTTTCAGAACGATATGCATGGGCTCCCCGCTGGCGCGGATCTGCTCGGGCTGATACCCGATGCTGCTGAACTCCAGCACGGCATTATCTGGCACGTCCAGCTCGAACTGTCCCTGCGCATTCGTCGCCACACCCCGTCGCTGCCCACGCACCGTGACAGTGACACCCTGCAGCGGTTTCCCGGTACTGTCCGCGACATCCCCCCTCACATGGATCGTCTGCATCATCTCGCTCGCCGAGGTCACCGCGATCACCTTGTCATTGATTATTTTATAGATCAGCCCATTATTCCGGACGATCCTGTTCAGCACTTCGGAAAGCAAAATATCCTTCTCGTGGAGATCGACCCGGATATTCTCCGGTATGGTGCTGGAATTATAAAGGAACCTGTAGTGCGAGCTCTTCTCGATGACCTCAAATGCCTTTTTGATTCGGACATTCGAGAGATCGAGGCTAAGCTTAACATCCTTTTGGGAATAAGCATTGGCTGATACCTGAAGGCAACCGGCCAATAATAGCGCTACAGTTAGTTTCATAATAAGAAGCCTTTTTTGGAGCAATACACGGCTACCGCAAAATGGAAATAATTTATTTTCCATATATTTACGTCAAGTTTAATTGTTAAAGAGAGCCCTTCCTTGTTGAAGCGGGTAAAGGCTCGACAATTGGATTACACGGCGGGGAATGTGGCTCATTTCCCGCTTTTTCATTATGATAGTTGATTTCGGTTATTGCGCTATGTCATTGGCAGTGTTTTGTAGTTAATATTGGTTACTCGATATAAATGACGTTTGCTACTCTCCTATAGGAGAATGCTGCGATCGCCTGCAGCTCTTTCAGCGCATCCTCCACGTCTTCCTCTTCAAATCTCCCGGTGAACTTATAGGTCCTGGCTTTTTCGCTTTGGAAGACGACCTCCACGCTATACCTCCGCTGCATCTGCAGCGCCAGATCGTAAAAATTCTCGTCCGTAAAGATCAGCTTGTTCACCATCCACGCCGTATCCGGCGCCATCTGCATCTGGGGATTGATTATGATCGGCCTGATGGTCGGCTCGACGACAGCCTTTACCGGACCCGCCTTAACGACCACGCTCCTGCTCTCGTTCTCAACGACGAACCGCTGATTGGGAACCAGTGTTATCTTTCTTGAATTTCTCCCTTTCGTGATCACCTCGATCGAGCCACTGATCAGCGAGGCCTGGGCATGCTTGTCCTCGGGATATGCCGAGATATTGAACACCGTCCCCAGGTCCGTTACGTCGAAGTTCTTCGTATGCACGAGGAACCGGTGCAGCGAATCATGCTTCACGCTGAACATCGCCTCCCCGACCAGCTCAACCTCCCGCCTGCCGCTGTTGAAGGCCGCCGTCGAATAGGTCAGCGTAGACAACGAATTGAGCCAGACCTCGGTGCCATCCGGAAGCACGACACTGGTCCTCGACCCCGCAGGTGTATATATCCTGCTTGCCGTCTTTGGATCATCAGCTTTACTATTGTGGGGCTTAACAGAAAAGAAATTCCAGCCGACGACGATCGCCACCAGCGCACACAGGGCCAATACCGCCCTCTTCACAAAAACCCGCCGCGGACGCTGTTCCGGAGCCGGCTGACCGGTCTGATACAGTCCGCCCTGCCCATCAATATGAAAATCAGAAACAATCTCAGGATCCAGCGAATTATAAAGATTACGAAGTTCATTGCGGATAGACTCTTCGTTGGCATTTGCCTTCAACAGCTGCATCAGCTCCTCGAACTCATCCTCAGAACAGTTCCCCGAAGACCACTTCTCCAGCAATTCGTAAATACGCGACATGCCCCTAAGACGTTTGCCGGGAAAAAATGTACTACTGCTAAAAAAAATAATTAGTCCGCGTTACGCTGAAGGTAGGTGACGATATTCTCGATCGCCTTCGCCAGCTGATTCCTGACGGTATTGGGAGATATCTGCAGCAGAGAAGCTATTTCTTTACGCGGCCTGTCCTCCGCCCGGCTCAGCAAATAGACGGCCCGGCGCTGGGGAGGCAGCTGTTCGATGGCTTGCTGTATAATAGCATGGTATTCCTTGAATTCCACTTCATTACCCGCATGCTGCTCGCTGGTTAGACGCATCCGGTGCCAGAGCGCCTGCTTCTTCTTCTGGTCGGCGGCAGCAGCCCGCAACGCATCAAATACCTTGTTTTCGGTGAGTTTGTATAAGAAGGAAGAAATATTCTTGATCTCCGACAGCTGATCGCGTATCAGCCATAATTTCAGAAACACGTCCTGGATGATATCCTTTGCCGCCGTGTCGGATTTTAGCAGCTTATAAGCAAACAGATAAAGAGAATGCTCATATTCTCTGAACAGCTCGTTGAACAGCTGTTCCAGCATGTCCTTCGAACTTTCGGAAGAAAAATCTTGGCAATCGTCTTGCAACATCAGCTTGTTCTTTGGCATCGCAAAATAATAACATTTTGCCGATTTACCATAATCACTATACATTTACCACATGACCGCCTTGAATAAATTTCACAGCCACACTGTCCTTTGCATACTCATCCTCACCATCAATTGTACTCGTTCATATTCCCAGAAAGCAGCCCTGCCTACACGATGGACACAGACAGCTCTCGCCGCCGATATTCCCTTCCCCGAATACCCTCGTCCACAATTGCAGCGCGCCGATTGGCTCTGCTTGAACGGTAAATGGGACTACCAGGGCGGACCAGCCACCACCAACGCGCTCGCTCCCGAAAAGCCCATTGCTTTCACCGGCAAGACCGAACAGATACTCGTCCCCTACTGCCCCGAATCAGTCCTATCCGGAATCCAGCGCAAACAGGAGATCAATATGTGGTATCGCAGAAAATTCACCATCCCTGCATCCTGGAAGAACAGGCAGATCATTATCCACTTCGACGCCGCGGCACACAACACCACACTATTCGTCAATGGCCATAAAGCCGGTACACACGCCGGCAACTACGACGCCTTCAGCTTTGACATCACCCAATATCTCGTAGCCGGCGACAACACCCTGGTCGCTGCCGTCCAGGACCTCAACGACGGCCGCGTCCCTTCAGGGAAAAGCGGTCCCCGCGGTGACTATACATTCTGTTCCGGCATCTGGCAGACGGTTTGGCTGGAACCTGTCAACAAGAACTACATCGCCAACATTCGCCTGCTACCCGATCTTGAGAACAGTCGTTTAAAAGTCGAAGTAATCTCCGGAACATCCGGCAAGCTCATGGCAACCGCCTATGACGGCAACGACCAGGTGGCGCAAACCCGGGCCACAACCAATACCGTCTTCTATCTGCCAATAAAGTCGCCCCGGCGCTGGTCGCCGGATGCTCCCTTCCTATACGACCTCACGATCCGCCTCGAAGACGGAGATGAGGTCAGGTCCTATTTTGGAATGCGCGACATCCGCCTCGGCAAGCTCAACGGCGTCACAAGACCGCTGATCAATGGTCAGTTCATCATGCAGCTGGGCCTGCTCGACCAGGGCTACTGGCCGGACGGCATCCTGACGGCGCCGACAGAAGAGGCGCTAAAATTCGACATCCAGTTCACAAAGAACGCCGGCTTCAACCTGATCAGAAAACACATGAAGACCGAGCCACAGCGTTTCTACTACTGGGCCGACAAGCTGGGATTATTCGTCTGGCAGGATATGCCGGCGATATGGTACCAGGACGAAGACACCGCTAACACCCGCTCAGAATTTCGCAAAGAACTAAAGTCCATCATCGACGAACACTACAACTCCCCCTCCATCATCACCTGGGTTCCCTTCAATGAGAACTGGGGCGCATTCGACGTGCGCGAGATAACCAGCTGGCTCAAACAATACGATCCGTCCAGACTCGTCAACGGTAATTCTGGCTTTAACAACAATCCCCCGTACCAAAAGGCCTACGGCGACCCCGGCAACGGCGACTATGTCGACACACATATCTACGTCGGTCCCTACGGCGCCTCCCAACCGGATGACCACCGCGCCGCCTCCCTCGGCGAATTCGGCGGCGTAGGCCTCTTCGTCCGCGACCACATGTGGCCCGTCCACAACAACGCCTATGACTACGAGCCGACAAAAAACCGCCTGACCGACCGATACGTCTTCCTCCTCGACGAAGTCGAACAGCTGATGAAGTACAAAGGCCTCAGCGTCGCCATCTATACACAAACCACCGACGTCGAGCACGAGGTCAACGGCATCCTCACCTACGACCGCGCCGTCGAAAAAATGGAGCTCGACCGGGTCAGGGCCGTCAACGAGGCCGTGATACATTCTTATCACTGACACGATACATTTTTATCCTTTGATTGTACTATTTTGCAAATTTTAGCAACTCCAAAAAGACACCAACTCCGCTCCAAAAGGCTGTTAATGAAAGGTTAACAAGGCCCCCAACCCCACCACCCCCACCCAAAGCTAAAATCCCAAAAGGGTCCATTGCAATCGGTTGAATTCGTAATTTTTTATATTTGACGAAGTATTTTAAACCGATTTCAATTCCAACTAATCACTAATTGTTTGTCTATGAGAAATTTCCATCCTGCCTTCATTCGAAGAGCAAAGGGCGTCCTTTTCCTCCTGACATTACTCTTTCTTTCATCGGGCTTACTAGCCCAGACAACTGTCCGGGGCAAAATTTCAGACGCCAACGGCGCCCCACTGAACGGGGCATCAGTGACCATTAAAGGTTCTTCACGCGGCGCCTCCACCAACGCATCAGGCGAATTCTCCATCGCCGCAAATCCCGGCGACATTCTCGAAGTCTCCATGGTCGGCTATCAGACAAGATCCTTAAAACTCTCTGCCGACCAGAGAGAGATTACCCTCCAGCTACAGCAAAAGCTGAGCACCGTCGAAGAGGTGATCGTCATAGGTTACGGTACGCAAAAACGTGCTAACGTGACCGGCGCCATCTCCAGCGTCAACAGCAAGACCGTCCGGGAGCTGCCCGTCCCTAACATCTCGCAGGCCCTGCAGGGACGAGTCCCCGGCCTCCAGGTGACCAACAACGGTAGCCCCGGCACCGACCCCATCGTCCGGGTCCGCGGCGTCAGCTCCATTTCCTATGCCTCCAATCCCCTGTACGTAATAGACGGACTCCCGACCGGTGACCTGTCGACCATCGACACCCGCGATATCGAGAACGTCGACGTACTCAAAGACGCCTCCGCAGCCGCTATCTACGGCTCCCGGGCCACCAACGGCGTCATCATGATCACGACAAAAAAAGGCACGAGGGGCAGCAAAATGCGCGTCAGCATCGACTCCTACGTAGGCTTTCAGAACGTGACCAAAAGACTCAGCCTCCTCAATACCACGCAGTTCCAGCAGTACGCCATCGCCTATAGAGGCAGCAACGTCGACAGACTGCTCCCCCCCTGGGTCAACACGCCCATATACAAGGGCGCGACCCAGACCTACGGCCAGACGAACACCAACTGGCAGGACGCGTATTTCAAGACGGGCGTAGTGACCCAGCACAACATCGGCCTCAGCGGCGGCAACGACGTATCCCGGTTCTACGCGTCCTTCGGCTACTTCGACCAGACCGGCACAGCCCCGACCGTAGCCTACAAGCGCTTTAATTTCCGCATCAACTCCGAACACAACATCTCCAAGTTGTTCAGTTTCGGCGAGAACCTCTACATCGCCAACGGCGACCAGGACTACGACAACAACGAGGCCGGCTCAAGGTCGAACCTCATCAACGTGATCCGCATCATGCCCCACATGCCGGTATACGATCCTACCACCTCCGACGGCTATAGAGGCGTGAACTCGGTGCTCGACGGTGGCGACCCGACCAACCCCATCGAAGACGCAAAGGTCAAGAACCCGGGTAATAGGAATACGCTCAAATTATTGGGCACGGCCTACGCCGAGGTAGCCTTCACCCACTGGCTGAGGTTCCGCTCCACCATAGGCATCGACTACGCCAACGGCCTCGACTGCCGCTTCTCCCCCATCTTCAATGACAGCGGCACCGTCGCCGGCAGCAGCCAGATCGTGGCCGGGATCACCAACAACCGCACCATCAATACGGTCCAGGTGTATACCCAACAGCTGACATTCGACAAGACCTTCGGCGACCACCACATCAACGCCGTCGGCGTCTATGAATACCTCCAGCAAAAGACGCGCAACGAGAACGCCAGCGGGAACCAGGCCTCCAACAACCTCAAAACGCTGAATAACGCGTCCAACGTCTCCGTGCAAACGCTGAAGAACGAGGGCGACCTCATCTCCTACGTCGGTCGCCTCAGCTATGACTATAAAGGTAAATACCTCCTCAGCGGCGCCGTCCGCCGGGACGGCCTCTCCATCTGGGCGCCCAACAAGAGATGGTCGACCTTCCCTTCCGCCAGCGTCGGCTGGCGCATCGACCAGGAGAAGTTCATGCAATCCCAGGCGACCGTCTCCGAACTGAAGTTCAGGGCCGGCTACGGCCTCACCGGGCTCAACGGCTTCCTGATCACTGGAGTCGCTCCCTACTCGTATACTCCCTGGCAGCAGGTCGTCAACGCAAGCAGCGCCTATTACCCCTTCGGGAACGTATTCACCAGCGGCCCCGCCTCATCGATCCAGGCGCTCGCCAACCCAAAGCTCGAATGGGAGACCACCAAGCAGCTGAACTTCGGCGTCGACCTCGGCCTGCTCGGCAACTCGATCACCTTGTCGGCGGAATACTACCGGCGCAAGACGGACAACCTGATCCTCCAACTTCCCCTGGCCCCCTCGCTCGGCTTCCTGACCAGCAACGTGCCGGTCAACGTCGGGTCCATGACCAACAACGGCTTCGAGCTGCAGGTAGGGTATAACAAAAGGACCGGCGACTTCAAATGGAACGCCAGCGCCAATATCTCCTTTGTCACCAACAAGGTCACCCGGCTGGCTGCCTCCGTCCCCAACATCGAAGCCGGCGACGACGCAGACCTCAGTGAAGGCTACAAGGTCACCAACACCGCAGTCGGCCACCCCATCCAGTCCTTCTTCGGATGGCAGACCGAAGGCATCTTCCAGAACGACGCCGACGTCCAAAAACACGCCAAACAACCCGGCGCAGGCCCCGGCGACATCAAGTTCAGGGACATCAACGGCGACGACACGATCACCAACGACGACCGCGTCTTCCTCGGGTCCTTTATACCGAAATTCACCTACGCCTTTAATTTAGGCGCCAACTACAAGGGCTTCGACGCCTCGGTCTTCTTCCAGGGCGTACAGGGCAACAAGATCTTCAACGCTACCCGCACGATCTCAGAAGGCATGGTCCGATTCTTCAACTCCAGCACAAGAGTGCTTGACGCCTGGACCCCCAACCATACCAATACCGACGTGCCCCGCGCCATATCCTCCGACCCCAACCATAACGCACGCCCTTCCAACCGCTTCCTCGAGGACGGCTCCTACCTCCGCCTGAAGAACGTCATGCTGGGCTATACCGTTCCGGATAAATGGCTCCAGACAACAGCAAAAGGCGTGATCAGGGGCATCCGGATCTACGTCTCGGCGCAGAACGTCCTGACCTTTACCAAATACACCGGTTTCGACCCCGAAGTAGGCAACAGGACCATCAATACCTCCTCGCTGACCAACGGTATCGATGCCGCCGTCTATCCCCAACCAAAAGCCTACCAGGTAGGCATCCAGGCGAATTTTTAAAAACTTTAAATCAACAAGTATGAGGCGAAATATCAATATAGCGATAGCGATAATTGTCCTTGGCACGGCCATCGCGATTGCCTGCAACAAACGACTGAACACGTTCGACCAGAACAACCCGACCACCGACAGCTATTTCAAGACGGCCGCAGAGCTCCGCAACGGCGTGAACGCCGCCTATTCCAGCATGCGCGCCGGCAACCTGGCCGGCCGGGAGTGGTTCTTTACCCACGACATGCGCGGCGGCGAGACCAGCTCGGGCGGCGCACAGCTCGAAGCGCCAAGAAATGAGCTCCTCACCCAGCCTGCCCCCGCCCCGTCCAATTCCGTTATGTCCAGCGTCTGGTCCGGCACCTACCAGATGATCGCCAGGGCCAACCTCGTGATCTCGAAAGGACCCGGCGTCAACGATGACCCCGCTGCACGCGACGTCATCGTCGGTGAAGCCAAATTCCTCAGAGCCTGGGCCTATTTCGAACTCGTGACGATGTGGGGCGACGTACCGCTCTACACCACGCCCGACACGACGACCGACGGCTACAAGGCCAAATCGCCTGCGGCCGACGTCTACACCCAGATCATCGCCGACCTCACCGACGCCGCCGCTAAGCTGCCCACCGGCCACTCCAAGGACGGCCGCACCACCAGCGACGCCGCCAATTTCCTGCTGGGTAAGGTACAAATGCAGAAAGGCGACTACGCCGCGGCAAAGACAGCCCTGCTCAACCTCTACGGCAAATACACGCTGGTCGACAACTTCCTCGACAACTACGACGGCGACGTCAAATTGGGAGACAAGGTCTTTACGGCCGGACACGAATTCAACCCCGAATCCATCTTCGAGATCGTCTTCGTCGACAAAGGCGACAACAACTTCAACTGGGGCTACACCGGCGAAGGTGCCACGGCCGAAGGCAGCACCATGCGCAGCCAGGAGTACGGCATCGTCTGGGGTAACGTCGTACCCTCCGACGCCATCCTCAACGAGTTCGAGCCCGGCGACCCACGGTATAAATTCACCTTCTATGAATCCGGCGACAGTATCATGACCGCCCGCAGCACCCAGGTTGGCAAGGTGCTGACCGAAAAAGGAATGAACGTCGCCCAGAGCACCCACAACGGGGTCAAACAAAAGCGCATCTTCCGCAAATACTCCATCCTCGACTGGACAGACGACGGCTTCCACCCCGATGGCATCAACCAGCGCATCATGCGCTACGACGAAGTCCTCCTCATGCTCGCCGAATGCGAAGCCGAGGTCGGCACCCCTGCCAAAGCAGCCAGCTATATCAACGAAGTACGCGCCCGCAAAAGCGTGAACATGGCCCCCGTAGCGCCGGCCAACCACGACGACGCCATGAAAGCCGTCATGCACGAAAGAGCCGTCGAACTGGCCGGAGAAGAGGTCGCCAACATCGACATCCTGAGATGGAGGAAGAAAGGCTACTACCCCTCGCTCAGACCCGATCCTAAACCAGGACAGATCGCTTTCTTCCCCGTCCCGGCCGGCGAGACTTCCGCGAACCCCCTGATCAAATAGATTCATTCCATAACGAAAAAAAAGAGGCTCCACCAAGCCTCTTTTTTTCTATCTTGTCCCCACCACTATGCAATTCCCAGCTTGTCCATATCTTCGCCTGTGTATGGCCCTCCTCCTTCTCGCAGCCTGCAACAGCCGGCAGCAGAAGACCCTCTTCACAAAGCTGCAGCCTGACGAATCCGGCATCCATTTCCGCAACGACCTCAACGACGTCGACTCCTCCACCTCCTTTATCAACGAATTCGGCTATATGGGCGGCGGCGTCGGCATCGGCGACTTCAACAACGACGGACTAAAGGACATCTTCTTCACCGCCAACCAGAAGAGCTGCCGCCTGTATATCAACAAAGGCGACAACAAATTCGAGGACATCTCCGAAAAAGCCGGCATCACGACCAGCGTCTGGGCCACCGGCGTCAGCATCGTCGACATCAACAACGACGGCTACGACGACATCTACGTCTGCGTCCTGGGAAAAGACCTCCTCCACCCCGCCAAAAATCTCCTGCTCATCAACCAGCACAACCTGACCTTTAAAGAAGAGGCGGAAGACTACGGACTCGCATTCTCCGGCTACTCTACCCAGGCCGTCTTCCTCGACTATGACAAGGACGGCGACCTCGACATGTACCTCACCACTTACCTCCTGGGGACACACACGAACGCCATCTATCCCCGCAACCGCAGCGGAAGCTCTTCCGCCAACGATAGACTCTATCGCAACGACGGCTACTCGAAGACCAAAGGCCACCCCGTATTCACCGACGTCACCCTTCAGGCCGGGATCAAAGAGGACGGCTATGGCCTGGGCGTGACGGTAAGCGACTTCAACAACGACGGATGGCCCGATATTTATGTGGCCAACGACTTCCTCTCCAATGACGACCTCTGGCTCAACTGCAGGAATGGCACCTTCACCAACTGCATCAGCAGGTCCTTAAGACACCAATCCTACTCCAGCATGGGCGCAGACGCCGCCGATATCGACAACGATGGCTGGCCGGACATCATGACCCTCGACATGCTGCCAGAATACAACCGGCGGAGAAAGGAATCCTTCTTCTTCATGAACTACGACCGATACCAGGCCGAACGCGACATGGGCTATGAACCGGAATTCATGCGCAATATGCTGCAGCTCAACAACGGCTGCATAAGGTCCGGAGACACCAGCATCCCCTGTTTCAGCGAGATTGGACAGCTGGCAGGCATCGAGGCAACGGACTGGAGTTGGAGCGTCCTGCTCGCCGACTTCAACAACGACGGATACAAGGACATCCACGTTACCAACGGCATCGGTAGGGATTTCATCAATGCCGATTTCCTGGAATTCAGCAGCAAAATATTCGGCAGCAACAAGAGCAGACCCGAACAGGAAGCCCTCATCCGAAAAAGACTCGCAGAGCTCGACCACGTCAACCTCTCCAACTACCTTTACCTCAACAAGGGAAATTATTCCTTCGTCAACGCCTCTGCAGAGACGGGCATCGACGAGCCCTCCATGTCCAACGGCGCCGCCTACGTGGACCTCGACAACGACGGCGACCTCGACCTCGTCGTCAACAACATCGACAAGGAAGCCTTCGTCTTCATCAACAACACCGTGCAAAAAGGGGTACCACCCCAATCCCATTTCCTGAGCCTCCGCCTGAAAGGCGACAGCGCTAACCCGAATGCCTTCGGCGCCAAAGTCCGCCTATACGCGGGCGGACTCACGCAAATGCAGGAGCAAAACCCCGTTCGGGGCTATTTCTCTTCCGTCGACCAGCAGTTGCTCTTCGGCCTGGGCAAAAGCCAAAAGATCGACTCCCTTATTATCACATGGCCCGACAACAAAACCCAAACCATCCTCAACCCAACCGCCGACACAACCCTGGCCCTCTCGATAAAAAACGCCACCAACTCCCGGCCGCTACCCGGAACCGACACCCCTCGTCTTTTCACCGCCACAACTGGCCTCTCCTACAAACACCACGAAAACCCGATCAACGACTTCGCACTTCAGCGCCTGCTCCCCCATAAATACTCCCAGCTCGGCCCCTTCATCACCACCGGCGATATCAACAACGACGGACTCACTGACTTCTTCATCGGCGGCGCTTTTAATTTCTCCGGCCAACTCTTCACCCAACACCCTGCAGGGCAGTTCCAACCCAAAAACCTGATCGACAGCATCAAGATGGAAGAGGACATGGCCTGTATGCTATTCGATGCCGACGGCGATGGCGATTCCGACCTGCTGGTCACCGGCGGCGGCTATCAATACGAGGACGGTTCCCCCTATTACAAACCCCGTCTGTATATCAACGACGGCAAAGGCGGCTTTACGCTCAGCAAAGACGCCATACCAGACTCGGTAAGAACCATCGCAGGCTGCGTGGCCATAGCCGATATCGACGGCGACGGCGCCCCTGACCTCTTTATCGGAGGCCGGGTGTCAAAACAATACCCCCTGTCCCCCCGCAGCTACATCCTAAAGAACAACAAAGGAAAGTTCACAGACGTCACAAGCCAGGTCTGCCCCGCCCTCACAAAAGCCGGCATGATAACCGCTGCCGTCTGGATGGATTTCAATAACGACAAACAACCCGACCTCGTGCTGGCCGGCGAATGGATGCCCATACGGTTTTTTCAGAACAACCACGGCAAGCTCCTCGAAGTCACCGACGCCACAAGCCCACCTAACATGCACGGCATGTGGAGAAGCCTGATCGCCACGGACCTCGACGGTGACGGCGACCTCGACCTGGTCGCCGGAAACCTGGGCAACAACTGCGACTACCACACCAGCGCAACTACGCCAATGGAGCTGTTCGCCGCAGACATCGACGGCAACGGCATCATCGACCCCGTCATGTTCTACTACATAATGGATCCCGATGGCATCAGACGATCCTATCCGGCCTATAGCCGAAGCCAGCTGGCCTCCCAGGTCCCCGCGATAAAGAAACGCTTCCTACTCTACGAAGACTACGCAAAAGCAGGATTCGCAGACATCTTTCCAAAAAGATCAAAAACCGACGTCACCAGCTTCTACTGCGACGAGACTGCCAGCTGCTGGCTCGAAAACACCGGCAATGGAAAATTCATCAAGCACCTCCTCCCGGTCCAGGCCCAATTCGCTCCCGTCAACGCCATCATCTGCGACGACCTCGACAACGACGGACACAAAGACCTCCTCCTCGCAGGCAACGACTACCAGACCGACGTCATCACCGGCAGATACGACGCGTCCTACGGCTGCTTCCTGAAAGGCGGTACCAACAACCAATTCATCGCCGTGCCTCCCACCGCCAGCGGCTTCCTGCTGAACGGAGATATAAAGGATATGGCCCTGATCCGTCTGCCCAAAGGCGAAAAGCTCATCCTGGCCGCGGTCAACGACGACAGCCTGCGGGTCTTCAGGGTCAACAAACAAAACCTCCACTAACATGCGCTACTTCCTTCTATCATATTTCCTCCTCATCTTCGCCGCCTGCTCCGATAAACCCCGGGTCAACCAGGACATGATCGATCTCCTGAAAACCTCGGCAAAGCTCGACCACAACCACAACAACCCTTTCTCCCCCGAGGCCATGATAGAGTACTGCGACTCCATAATAAAAAACACCTCCGACCCTTATACCCTGACCCCGGCCCTCATAAGAAAAGCCAATGCCTTCCAGCAGCTCGGCCAGGAACAAAAGGCAATAGACATCTATGAAAAACTGCTCAGTCACCTCCCCCCCGGCGAACAGGAACAAAGACAGAAGATCACAAAAGACCTCGCGCTGGCCTGGCTGCGCCTGGGCGACCGCACCAACTGCATCAACAACCACGCCGCCGAATCCTGCATCTTCCCGATCGCCGGCAGTGGCATTCACAAAGACAGGACAGGCGCAGAAAAAGCCATCGGACTATACGAAGCCATCTTAAAACAAAATCCTTCAGATCTCGAATCCCGGTGGCTGCTCAACGTCGCATATATGAGCACCGCCGGTTACCCCTCCGAAGTCCCGCCCCAATACCTTCTAAAGGTCAGGGACGACGACTCCGCCCACGAAATATCACCCTTCGTCAACGTAGCCATGAACATCGGCGTGAATTATAAATGCATTGCCGGGGGAACCATCGTCGACGACTTCAACAACGACGGCTACTCCGATATCGTCATGAGCAGCTGGTCCCTGACGGAACCGATGCGCTACTATCGCAACAACAGGGACGGCAGCTTCACCGACGTCTCCGACTCCTCCGGCCTCGGCTACCTCACCGGCGGTCTCCACATCATGCAGACGGACTACAACAACGACGGATACAAAGATATCTTCGTTCTGAGGGGAGGCTGGAAAGGAAAGTTCGGAAAGAACCCCAACTCACTGTTACGCAACAACGGTGACGGGACATTCACAGATGTAACAAAACAAAGCGGCCTGCTCTCCTTCCATCCCTCGCAAACCGCCACCTGGGCCGACTTCAACAACGACGGATGGCTCGACGTCTTCATCGGCAACGAGACCACCCCCGGCGAAGAGCCACACCCCTGCCAGCTATTCATCAACAATAAGAACGGGACATTCACCGAAATGGCGGCAGCCGCAGGCTGCGCAATTGTCAAATTCGTAAAAGGCGTCACATCCGCCGACTACGACAACGACGGCAGGACGGATATCTTCCTGTCCACCCTCAACGGCAACAAGATCCTGCTAAAGAATACCACGGCCAAAGGCGGTCCCGTCAAATTCGAAGACGTCAGCGAGCAGGCCGGTCTGACCCATAACATGACCCGCACTTTCCCGACCTGGTTCTGGGACTATGACAACGACGGCTGGCCCGATATCCTCGTATGCGGCTATGAGTTCACCCAATCCCTCTCATACTACGCAGCCGCCGAGTCCATACAGCAACCGGTCGGCAACGCCGGAAAAATATTCCTCTTCCACAACAAGCACGATGGTACATTCGAGGACGTCAGCGAAAAAGTCGGCCTCAACAGCATCGCCTTTGCGATGGGCTCCAACTTCGGCGACATCGACAACGATGGCTATCTCGACTTCTATCTCGGCACCGGCAATCCGCAGCTGTCGTCCGCCGTCCCCAATAAATTATTCAAAAATATAGGCGGCCAGCGCTTCCTCGACGTCACCACCGCCGCCCGCGTAGGCAATCTGCAAAAAGGCCACGCCGTCTCCTTCGCCGACCTCGACAACGACGGCAACGAAGATATTTATATCAAAATGGGCGGCGCCTACACCGGCGACGCCTTCGAGAATTCCCTCTACCTCAACACCAGCCAGAACAAGAATCACTGGGTCAACCTCTCCCTTACCGGTACCACCTCCAACAAAGCAGCCATCGGCGCCCGGATCAAACTCACCTTCACCGAAAACAACACCCCCGGCTCCACACCTCCCAACAACCCTCGTTCAGTCTTCAGAGATGTCAACACCGGCAGCTCCTTCGGCTCCAACCCCCTCTCTCAACACATCGGCATCGGCACAGCCACCACCATCTCCGAGGCCACCATCACCTGGCCCGTCACCGGCAAGACCCAAACCTTCCACAACCTCCCCATCGACACCAATATAAAAATCACCGAAGACTCCCCCACCTTCACCACCTACAGCCTCACCCGCTTCGACTTCCGCTCCGGCGTCAGAAAGCTCCTCAGCTGTTCCCCAAAATAACCTACTGCGGAAATGCAGACTTGTCCAGTCCGGGGACGATACGTAGGGCATTTTTATAGTATACCTTCTTCAATACCTCATCAGGCAGGCCAAGCCCATACATCCGCCAAAACGCATGATACTTCTTATGGTACGGGAAATATTCGTCAGCGGTCTCTAATACCCTGAAATACGTAGAGTATTCCGAAGGCACCCAGGAATCCTTTCCGAAAAGGATCCGGTCCTGGTATTTAAGGAAGAACTCCCTTGCCTGTCTGGGTTGTCTCCCCAGCTCGGCAATGATAGCAGCAATTTCCACGTTTACATTCGGACACTCATCCAACAATTTCCCCAGTGAAGCGAGATCGTTGGCCAGCCATCCGAAATGAGCAGCAATGAATATCGTATTTCGATGTGCCCTGAATAGACGATGCTGCTCGTCGATGACGGTCCTCCAGGGGACAGGGTTCGCATTCCCCCTTTTTCGATCCGGATGTGTCTTCAATTCCAGCCAGCGTTCGTTGTATTTGTCCATCGGGTCCCAAAAAGATGGTGGGTCGGCAGAATGGATCAGTACCGGAATATGAAGTGACCCGCATTTCTCCCAGATCGCATCCAGCCGCGGGTCGTCGACAGGTATCCTTTTCCCCTGTTCATCTTTGAATTCCAGACCCAGGTCTTTATATATCTTTAGTCCTTTCGCGCCATTGCGCACGTCCGCCTCCAATTCAGCCACCGCATGCTCGATCCAGCCCTTTTGCCCAAAATGAGCAAACGAAATATTGGTAAATTGAATGATACGGCCCGGGTAGCTCCCCCTGATATTGGCCTGCGCCCTCTTGAAATACGTGGTATCCTGAACGTCAAAGTAGCCATTCACATCTCTGTATCCCCGTCCGCTCAAATTATTCATGATCGCCATATTGAGCTTGTCCATCTCGCCAACCAGCTCCTTGAGATTTTGTGACGGCATATCCCATTGGTGGTTATGAATATCGATGAACGGATACTTCGAGTGAGTCACGGGATGCGCCGGAACGACCAGGGTAGACTTCGGATCATATTCCTCAAAATCCATTTTTTGCGCTTGAACCCCCGGGCCGGCAAACCAGCTGAGCAGCGCCAAAAGGAACAATTCCTTCTTTATCATTTTTATATATTTTTACCCTTCAAAACGTCCTCTTCTGGACGATAGCCATCAGTTCATCTTTGAACTTATCGCTGATCGGTATCTGCTTTTCCCCGAAATAGATTGCGCTGGCCTGTATCCTGGTCAGCTGCCTGATATTGACGATAAAAGAATTGTGTACCCTGACAAAAGGCGGCTTCAGCTGCGCCTCGATATCCTTCAGCCGCCGATAGGTCAGGACCTCAAATCGGCTGGTCGCGATCTTCACATACTCCTTCTGACTCTCAAAATATAGTATTTCAGCAAGCAGGATCCTCCGCAACGCCGTACCCGTTTTCACAAAAAAATATTCCTCCTCCGAATCCTTTATCTCCGCCGGCTGCAAATTCAGAAAATGACTCTCGATCTTCTTTGTCGAAGCAATAAAACGTTTCAGCGTTATAGGTTTCAGCAGATAATCGATCGTATTATACGAGTAGCTCTCCGCCGCATGCTCCCGGTACGCCGTTGTAAAAACGATCGCCGTGTCAGCCGGCAACAAACCCGCCAGCTCCATCCCGTTCAGCAAGGGCATCTCTATATCCAAAAAAACAAGGTCGACAGTAGTATTCTTTAAAAAGGCGACGGCCTCCAGCGCGTTCAGGCATTTTGCCAGCAGCTGCCACCCCGTAGTCTGGCCGATCAGCACTTCCAGCAGATTCACCGCGTTGGGCTCATCATCTACTATCATACACCTTAGGTTCATGACAAGGGAATTTTGAGATATGCCGTAAAATATCGACCGTCGTCCCGGGTGTCCAGCTCGAAGTCGGTTCCATAGAGCAGCGAAAGTCGCTGTCGGAGATTCTTTAGCCCCAGCCCATTGGGCCTGGCCTTACCCGGATTCTGATTCATGCTGTTCCTGGTCTCAAATATAAGGTAGCCGGCCTGGTCGGCAATCCTGATCCATACCTGGTTGCAGCCGCTTATCTTATCGATACCATGCTTGAAGATGTTTTCTACAAACGTCATCAGCAGCATAGGCGGAAGCTGGATGCCTGTTTTAAAATTCTTCAAAAACTCCAGCTCCGGCTCCGGCATGATCCTGATCTTTTCCAGGGCGATATAGTTATCCAGAAATTGTACTTCCGTCTCCAGCGGCACCGTATCATGGATATCCTGATCGATAAAATAACGCATGATATCGGAAAGCCGCTCGATCAGCAAGGCGGTACGGGGCGCCTCCATATAGGCTTCATAATACATATTATTGAGCGTATTGAAGAGAAAATGCGGCTGTACCTGGGCCTTCAGCAGCCGAAGCTCGAACTGGCTCCGCTGCAGCAATGCGGCTTCCGACTTCTGCTTCTCGGTGAAATAAGCAAAAGCCAGTCGGATGACCAGGCTCATCACAAAGACTGTCAGACCGGAGAGAAAGAAGGAAAGATGCGTGCTCGCATCCTGGATCCTGAGCGCCTTGGCAAAATACTGACTGCTGATAAAAAGGGAAATATATCCCTTTACAAACCCTGCGACCCCCACCAGCAGGATCGACCCTATTGCATAGAGCACATACCGCTGATGCCGGAAATACCGGGGATAGAGGAACTGGATATTACCATAGATGATCACCGCATAGAATACAACGCCGTTCAACGCAAATAGCGCCGAAGGCACGACCCCGTCCGACGAGATCATCGAAATAAAACTGATCAACAGAATAGCCGCCCACACCAGCCATTGCAGCTGTGTCAATGCTATCTTCCTTGTCGCAAAATATCCCATACGATGCTGCAAAATAGCTGAATTCAAAGAGGAATAGGATAATATTCAACAATTTTCCCCTTCCGCTCAATACATCCCGGATAGCCTGTTTATTTAGTCCGTCGGGACACGGGTTGAATTGCCGCTCCACACCGAAAAATGCACCCTTTATTTGCCAAAAAAGATGAAGCAATTCTCTTTCATTGGCCTCCTTCTTTTGAGCGCGTCTGCTCAAGTCTGCTCACAAACTCCACGGCGGGATTCAACCTTCCTCCACACCACCCTCAAAGAAGTGGAAATAGTAGGCAAAAGCCCAGCCTTTCGCAGCGGCCTCGACAAGAAAGTCTTTTCCGTCAGTCAAAGCCTGGTCAGCCTGGGCGGCTCAGCAGCCGACCTGCTCAACAATATCCCAACCCTGCAGATAGACGGCAACGGCAACATCAGCCTTCGCGGAGCAACAAACGTAAAGGTCCTGGTTGACGGCAAACAATCGCTGATCGGCGGTGGCTCCATCACACAGATCCTGCAGTCCATCCCCGCAGCCTCCATCGAAAAGATCGAGGTCATCACCAATCCATCAGCAAAATACGACGCTGAGGGGCAAGGAGTCATCAACATCATCTTAAAAAAGGGAGGTTATAACAGCGCGATAAGCGCATCCGCCGGCACAAGAGCGAACTACAACGCCGGAGCCGGCATCAACTACCGCGCCCGCAAGGCCGATATATACGGGAACTATGGGTTCCAGCGCAAGAACACCTACAGCAATGGCTACCAGAATATGACCTATCTGCATTCGGGAGACTCTACCTACTATTCCAATGAAACATTCCCGTCAACGACCATCACCAACCTTCACATCGTACAGGCAGGCATCGACTACCACCCATCGCCGCGAGACCTGCTCAGCATTACCGGGCTGTACAACGGAACCACAACAAATCGTCATGAATACCTGACAGTCGACAACTGGACAAAACAACAAACACCGACGCTGCTAAGTAACCGAACCAATACCACCAACGGCTGGAACAACACCTGGGGCGCCACCCTGGACTTCACCCACAAATTTCGACGACCGGCAGAACAGCTGGACCTTGACTTTTCCTGGACTACCGGCACCGGCAATAAATCCCAGGTGTATATTACAGATGGGCCAACACGGGATACGCTAAAAGATGTAAAAGGGGACAAGAGCACTAATTACAATATCCGGGCAGACTACGCCCTGCCCCTCGGCAAGGGAGGCCTGTTGCAGACAGGGGCGCGCAGCCAGCTGGCCACCAGCAACAACCATCAATGGGAGCCCTCGCTGATCAACTTCTTCAACACCAACAACCAGGTACACGCAGTTTATATCAGCTACCGGCAGCAGCTCATCCACTATACCATTCAATTTGGATTGAGAGCAGAAGCAGGCCGGCTGGCCGCCACGTTAAAAAATTACGATTCCGCAAACCACCTGGTCACCACACCCATCGACGTCAATACCAACGGACTCTACCCTTCCCTGTTCATTATCCGTCAGCTCCCCGGCGCAGTGCAGCTACAGCTCAGCTATACCCGTCGCATCAACCGGCCGGCCCCACGCGATATCAATCCCTTACCGGACGTATCCGATCCCGTCAACTATGATAAAGGAAACCCTTCAATAAGACCCGAGGATATCCACTCGATCGAGCTGACCTGCAAAAAGACCTGGCCAGGCGCCTACCTCACCTCGGCGCTCTACTATAACCAGACGAACGATCCCATCAAGCACATCCAGACCGATCCCGTCAACGACGTCACCATCACCATCTCCGAGAACCTCCGCCGGGCCATCAATACCGGCCTCGAGCTCATCGGCAGCCTCCGGGTCTCCAAACGCTGGGCGCTCACCGCCAACGTCAACCTCCACGACCGCATTAACTCCGCGGCCCCTGAATACGGCATCCACGCATCCAGCGGTCTCAGCTGGAACGCCAACATCACCAACGACCTCTCCCTCGCCAAAGGACTCAGCGCCCAGCTAAGGGCAGACTACAAGTCCACCGAACTGATCCTGCAGGACCGCTACCGCCGGGCCTACGGCTTCGACGCCGGCGCCAAATACGACTTCGCCCACAACCGCGCCACCCTCTCCCTCAGCGCCAGGGACATCTTCAACACCCGCCGCCCTGCCTTCCTCCGCGCCAGCGACGCCCTCCTCCTCGACTGGCAACGCATCACCTACAGCGCACGGGCCTCCCTCACCTTCACCTGGCGCATTGGCAACAACAATAGCACCGGGTCCAAAAATTCATTGCGTTATTTACACACATTGGATCAATAAGGCCACACTCCGAAATTGGAATAGCCTTAATTTAATTGCACCATTCAAAACTAAAGCTTCGCCATGAACGAAAGAAGAAGGTTTATCCGCTCTGCAGCATCATTGCTCGCAGGAGGCGCACTACTCTCGGACAGATCTCTTGCATCCTTTCTTACCCGCACCTCCTATCCCCCGCCAGGTCTGCAGCTCTTTACTCTGTTCAACATAATGGACGACGATGTCAGGGGCTCCCTGAAAAAAGTGGCCGACATCGGATACAAAGAGATCGAATCGGCATTTTCGAAAAAAGGAGACTACTATGGCATGAGCGCGACGGAATTCTCCGTAGTCCTCCGCGACCTTGGACTGTCCTGGAAATCGCACCACGTCCTGGGCGGCCCAATAAAGATACCGCCGGACAAGATGCCCAAGGGACCCGACGGGCAACCGATCTCCATCCCGCCGATGAAGAACCTGAGAGACAACATGCAGGAGATCGTAGACAAGGCAGCCGCCTCGGGCGTACCCTTTCTCGTATGCGCCACCACACCCATCGACTCGATGGACGAAATAAGAACATCCATCGCAACCCTGAATAAGACCGGCGAAGCCTGCAAAAAAGCAGGTATCACCTTTTGTTACCACAATCACGACGAAGAATTCAAGGCGGTAGACGGACATATCCCCTATCACCTCTTCCTTTCCGAGCTGAGTCCCGGTATAAAAATGGAGCTCGACCTCTGCTGGGCGACAAAGGCCGGCGTCGACATCGTCGGATTGTTCAAAAAACATCCCGGACGATTCCCCTTGTGGCACGTAAAAGATCTGGACAACAACAGACAGGGCCCCGCACCGGTAGGCTCTGGCGTCGTCGACTTTGCAACCATTTTTGGGCATGCGCAGACCGCAGGCCTGCAACATTTTTTCGTAGAGCACGACATGCCGCAGGACCCCTACGCAAGCATCACGGAGAGTCTTAAATACCTGACCACCACATTAAAAGTCTGATTTACCACATTAAAAATTGGATATGGCCGACAACAATACCTACGATGCCATCGTAATAGGCTCCGGCATCAGCGGCGGATGGGCCGCAAAAGAATTGACCGAAAAAGGGTTGAAAGTGATCATGCTCGAGAGGGGCAGGAACATAGAACACGTAAAAGACTATGTGAACGCCACAAAAGGCACCTGGGAGTTTGCGCACAGAGGGACCAAGACCCGGCAAATGATGAAAGACTATCCGGTCCTCAACCGGGACTACCCGCTAAATGAGACCAACCTCGACTGGTGGGTCAACGAAAAAGAATCGCCCTACACCGAAATAAAACGTTTCGACTGGTTCAGGGGCTACCACGTGGGCGGTCGCTCGCTGATGTGGGGAAGACAGAGCTGGCGGTGGGCAGACCAGGACTTTGAAGCCAATGCAAAAGAAGGGATCGCGATCGACTGGCCCGTGCGTTACAAAGAGATTGCCCCCTGGTACGACCATGTGGAGAAGTTCGCGGGGATCAGCGGCAACCGGGACGGCATTCCGCACCTGCCCGATGGACAGTTCATGCCGCCCATGGAAATGACGGTCGTTGAAAAGGACGTAGCCGCACGCATAAAAGAGATCTACAAGGGCCAACGCCACATGATCATCGGCCGTACGGCCAACATTACAGAGCCTTTACCCGGCCGCACCAACTGCCAGTACAGAGACAAATGCTGGCTGGGATGCCCGTTCGGTGCATATTTCAGCACACAGTCGTCCACGCTGCCCGCAGCTATGCGCACGGGCAATCTGACGCTCCGCCCCTGGAGCATCGTTACCAGAATTTTGTACGACAAGGACAAAAAACGGGCAACAGGCGTGGAGGTCCTGGACGCAGAATCGAACCAGACCTATGAATACAAGGGGAAAATAATTTTCCTTAACGCCTCCACCCTCAACAGCGCATGGGTGCTGATGAACTCTGCGACCGATGTATGGCCCGAGGGCCTCGGCAGTAGCAGCGGACAGCTGGGGCACAACCTGATGGACCACCACATCGGCGGCGCCACGATGGGGGTAGTCGAAGGCTACGAAGACAAATATACTTACGGCCGCCGGGCCAACGGCATTTACATTCCCAGGTACCGCAATATGTTTGGTGAGCGCCGGGACTACCTGCGGGGCTTTGGGTACCAGGGAGCAGGCATGAGAGGACGTGGCGCGCAGCCAGCCGAAATGCTGGCCATCGGCCTGGATCTGAAAGAGGCGTTGACCGAGCCCGGCCCCTGGACCATGTTTGTAGGCGGCTTTGGAGAAACGCTTCCCTATCACGACAACCGGGTAACACTTGACAAGACCAAAAAAGACAAATGGGGCCTGAATGTGCTGGCCATCGACGCAGCAATAAAAGACAATGAAAAAAAGATGCGTATAGACATGGCCAATGACGCGAAGGAGATGCTGGAAAGATCAGGATTGAAGAACGTAACAGGCATCCCTTTTGGCGAACCCGTTCTCGGACGCGGCATCCACGAAATGGGTACGGCGCGGATGGGGGCAGACGCCCAAACCTCGGTGCTGAACAAATGGAACCAGGTATGGGACGCCCCCAACGTCTTTGTGACCGATGGCTCCTTCATGGCCTCAGCCAATTGCGTAAACCCATCGCTCACATACATGGCCTTTACCGCCCGTGCCGCAGACCACGCCGTCAGCGAACTGAAGAAACAGAACCTATAAAAATTCAGACCATGAACAGAAGACAAGCTCTATCCGCCGTAGGCGCCTTGCTGGGCGGCACCATCATAGGCGCCAATTACTTTTTATCAGGCTGCAAGCCGACGGGAAAAAAGGCGGCGGCCGGTTTCACCGCCGACGACATTGCCCTATTGGACGAAGTCGGCGAGACCATTATTCCCACATCCGCGGATTCGCCAGGCGCAAAAGCCGCAATGATCGGCGAATTCATGAGAACCATAGTCAATGACTGCTACACGGACAATCAACAAAAGGCCTTCACCGAAGGCGTCACCCAGCTGCAACGATCCTGCCGGGAAAGGTTCGGGAAGGATTTCATCAGCCTCTCCCCCGACCAGAAGAAAGAACTCGCGACGACCCTGGACAAAGAAGCAAAAGCGCTCAACAGCTCCGACGAATACAAAAAGAGACGACTGGCCTACGATAGCCTCCAGGCCAACTGGGTAAGGTCCGAAGAATCCAGTAATGACTTCGGGGCGTCCCATTTGAAAGACGAATACCCTCCCCACTATTTTACGATGATCAAACAGCTGACCATCTGGGGCTACTTTACTTCCGAAGTAGGCATGACCAAAGCCCTTCGCTATATCGAAACCCCCGGCAGGTTCGACGGGGCCTACCCTTACAAAAAAGGCGACAAGGCCTGGGGGATCGGCGGATTCTTTGGCTAGCGCAAGCCCGCGGCGTCATGTCACTCGGTCGCGAACCTGTTGTCAGGGAATCAACGATCACCTTGGATGATGCTGCATAAGCCGGTCGATCAGATCCCGAACCTCGCCAAAGGGCCGGTCCTCCACCAGGTAAAACTGCCCCTTCCCGTTAGTATCCCAAACATTACTACCATCCCCCGCCACCACTATCCGCCCCGGAACGAGCCTGTAATAAGGCGCCGCCCCCACAACACCCACCAGCACCGCCGTCTCATCCCAGCTCATCCTGCCGGCACTGTCTCCCGCCGCAAGCGGAATGCTTATCCGGAATACATCTTTAACCGGGCTATTAAGTATACCCGGATTCCCCACGATCGGCAAACCGCATTTTATTTTCCTCCCGATCTCGAACCCGCTAAAAATAATCTCCGTCGGCCAATGGGCGAAAGCATAGCGGGCAGCATCAGCGTCCCTCCAAATATTGAACTCCCTGCCCGAAGGAAAACTACCGGCCATGCACACCAGCCGTTTAACCTTTCTTTCTACCAGCTCAGCCCCGCCCAGCGACGAGTACCGATCCGGACCGGACTGAAGCAAGCCACTCAGATTGGTCAAAAAACCAACCGTAATTACGACGACACTATGATCGGCGCGGTCCGCTAACAACTTCCTGTACAGCTCTACCGCATCCGGCACCTCATCATTGCGCCGGATCCCATGCGGATATTTTGCCAGAACACTATCCGTCCAATGCTGGGTATCCCGCTGATCTATAGCCTTGCCGCGGGGCACCCCGATAGCCGCCCCCGGCCTGCGGAAGTAGGTATTAAAAACATTCAGGACCGCGGCAACAGGCTCATACTTATTGCTGGCTACGGTCCCTAATATCTCCACCTTTCCACTGTCCGCAAACGCATGCAGCAGCGCAATAGCGCCCACATCGTCATAATCCGGCCCCATATCCGTATCGAAAATAACAGGCGTCTGCGCGCACACGTTGCCCCACCAAATGACGCAACCCAACAAAACAACCACCAATCTCTTATAAGTATGCATATCCCAAGATAATCCATTTACATGGTCTACCGGACACCTGCTGTCTCAAAACCGTACACACAACAACCCCACAAACGAAATAACCCATTTGAATATCAACCAACTGCACCACCGGCACCCAATTTGCCGCATACCTCCAAAAAATTCCCATGTTTTCCAATTACCTGAAAACAGCACTCCGGAATTTCCTTCGCAACAAAACATACTCTTCGATCAACACGCTTGGACTCGCCATCGGGATGACGGTATTTCTCCTGATCGCCCAATACGTCAAATTCGAGCACAGCTACGAAGATTTTGTGCCGGACAAGGGGAATATCTACCGGGTCAGCCTTACCAAACTTCGGAATAACGAAGTCATCTCTGCCAGCGCCGAGAACTATCCCGCAGTTGGTCCCGCCCTCAAACACGAGCTTCCGGAAATCACTGCCTTTGCCCGGCTCTACAACCTGGGTTATAAGAACAACGTGATGATCACCAACGAGCAGGCACAGCCGGGCCCCATCGTCCTTAAGCAACATCATTTTCTTTACGCCGACTCTTCTTTCCTGCCGATGATGGGGTATTCCATGCTCAGCGGCATCGCCCAGCAGGCCCTGACCCAGCCATTCTCCGCCGTCATCTCAGAAAAATATGCGCGACTCTGGTTTGGGTCCGCTGACCCGCTGGGAAAGACACTCCATATGCATGACGATGATTTCAATGACGAGTGGGTGAAGGTCACCGGTGTATTCAAAGACCTTCCGGTCAATACGCATCTGAAATTCGACGTCCTTTTTTCTTATTCAACCTTATTGGCGCGTCACCATGGCAACGCCAGCGAACGGTTCGACAAGAGCTGGGATCGGGCAGACATGTATACCTTTGTCCGGCTTCGGCCGGCAACCAACCCGGCAACTACGGAAGCCAAATTTCCTGCAATTGTCGACAAATACAAACCAGGCCTCCGCGCCAACAATCAACGAGAATTGCTCCAACTGCAACCCCTCTCGTCGATCCACCTGCAGTCCGACCTGGCCGAAGAGCCGGAGATAAATGGCAATGCCAGCATCGTTTTCTTCCTGAGCATAATAGGTGTCTTCGTCCTGGTGATCGCCTGGATCAATTTTATCAATCTCTCCACGGCCAGGGCAACGACCCGCGCCAGGGAAGTGGGAGTTCGCAAGGTCATCGGCGCTTCCCGGGGGCAGCTGTTCCTGCGTTTCATCATGGAAGCCGCGCTGACCAATGGGCTGGCTCTCCTCTTGGCATATGGCCTTCTTTTCCCCGTGCTCCCCTCCTTCAATGCGATCTCCGGTCTGTCCCTGAATACTTCTTACCTGACTCTTCCCTGGTTCCTGGCGCTCCTGGCCCTGCTCTGGATTGGCGGCACGCTTGCCGCCGGCTTTTATCCGGCCTGGGTGCTGTCTGCCTTTCGTCCCGCCGCCGTGCTAAAAGGCAGGCTCCGCGCTACCACCGGGGGTGGTCGTTTGCGGCAGGCCCTGGTCATTGGCCAGTTCGTGGCGTCGATAGTCCTGATCGCCGGCACCATGATCATCTACCGCCAGCTGCATTTTATGATGCACAGCGACCTCGGCATGAATATCGACCAGGTCGTTGTCATGGACAGGCCCGGTATCCAGCCAAACGACGAATCCAATACACATGCCTTCCGGTCCGGGATCGATCTGTTCCGCAGCCAGCTGATGCGAACTTCCGACATTGATGCCGTATCCAATATGACCACGGTACCGGGTATGCTTCGTGAATGGCGCGCCACAGTGAAGCTCTGGGGTGGCGGCACCAATGACTCCGTCCTGATGCGCACCGGCAACATCGATTTCGATTTCCTGAAGGTCTTCAAAATGCAATTACTGGCGGGACGCAATTTCTCTTTCGATCGTCCCCACGATCCCGATACTTCGGCTATCCTCACCGCCTCAGCCGCGCGGCTGCTGGGCTTCAAAAGACCCCAGGACGCCATCGGCAGAACAGTGGTCGTCCCGGAATGGAACAGCCAAAAAGCGGTCATCGTCGGCGTAGTAAACGACTATCACCAGGTCTCGCTCCGACGACCATTGGAGCCCACCCTCTTCAACTGCGATTTTTACGGGAGCGAATATTATGCGGTGCGCGTACACACCAACGATATGCCGGAGACGCTCAGCCATATTCACGCCGCCTGGGACAAAGCTTTCCCGGGAAACCCCTTTGAATATTTCTTCCTCGACGAATATTTCAACCGGCAGTATGCCAACGAGCGCAAATTCGGCCATCTCTTCACCACCTTCGCCGTCCTCGCCATCCTCATCAGCTGTCTCGGCCTCTTCGGTCTTTCCGCCTACATAGCCAGCCAGCGGGTCAAAGAGATCGGCGTCCGCAAAGTCCTCGGTGCATCCGTCGCCAATATCACCGTTATGCTGTCCTTCGATTTCCTCCGTCTTGTCCTGATCTCCATCCTGATCGCCACGCCCATTACCTGGCTAACCATGCACGGCTGGCTCCAATCCTATGCCTACCGCATCCCGATCCAGTGGTGGGTCTTCGCCGCAGCAGGCCTGATCGCCATTTCCATTGCCCTCCTCACCGTCAGCTTCCAGGCCATCAGGGCAGCACTGGCAAATCCCGTCGACTCGCTTCGATCAGAGTAGCTAAAGCCTCAACCTACTTTAAATGACCCGATTGAGCAACCGAATTCCCCTCAGGGCTCGCACGACTTCCAGAGCCGCTTTCCGCTGCAGGAGCGGACTGCTCCCGCTGCTATACCACGCTACATGGGAGGATAAGATGGTATTGGGCGCCCGACGCAGCGGGTGATGAAGAGGAAGGGGCTCCGTATCAAATACATCGACTGCAGCCCCCCACAGCCTGCCCTGTGTAAGGGCATATGAAAGATCCTCTGCATCTAAAAGATCACCATGGGCGGTGTTTACGACGACGGCGCCAGGCCTCATAAGGGAGATACGGTCCTGCCGGATCATCTTGTAGGTCTCAGCGTTCAACGGGCAATGGAGACTTAGAACATCGGCTATTCTGAGAAGATCATCAAAAGGTAAAGCAACTACGCCAAAGGTAGCCATCACCTCAGGGCTGACGAAGGGATCGTAAGCCATTACCGTAAAGCCGAGCGCCATGGCACGCCTGGAAACCTCTCTGGCGATGCGGCCAAAACCAGCAAGGCAGAAGATCAATTCGGAAAAAGGGCGCACCGGCCTTGGTAGTGTTGTTTGCCAGCCGTATTGCCGCACGAGGAGGTCGGTTTCGGGAATCTGCCTCAAGACGGCAAGAACAAGGGCGACAGTGTGGTCAGCGACCTCTCTGATGCAATAATCGGGTACGTCACAGACGGGTATACCATTGTCGCGGGCCGCGTATAGGTCTATATTGTCAACACCATGGCCATACCGGACTATTATTTTGCAATTTCGCATAGCCTCAATGACAGGCGCTGTAATCGGCGCCATTTGAACCAGGACGGCATCAGCAGGGGAAAGGCGGACCCGAAGCTCCTTTTCATCGCAGCACTGAAGGCGGACGAGCTCGTAGCCTTCCCTGGCAAAAATTTCGTATTCCGGCGCTTCGGTGGAAAAACTGCTATCTGTGATAATTATTTGATAGGACATGGTTTTACAAGGATAAAGATTAGTGATCAGCTGCAATAAAAGTAGTGTACAGAAGTCAGTTCGTCAATAAATGGAATCACCATGCCCGGGTAGAAAACATTCGAGCAGACCGGCATGCCCGACCACTACTTACGTCATTTCCAGGCTCTACCTTACACCCCAACCTTAAGCGAAAGCTCACACCCGGCCCCGGCCGAACTAAGTATCTTAAGATCTCCCTCCATGGCCGTAGCACGCCGGCGGATATTCTCCAGTCCGATCCCCTCTCTTTTCTCCCCCGGATCAAACCCACACCCGTTATCCCGGATCGAAAGAACGATCTGCTCCCCTATCCTTTTCACACGGATAGACACCCTCGTTGCAGCAGCATATTTAAGAATATTCGTGAACTGCTCCTGCAGAATCCGATAAAAAGCCAGCTGGATCGCCTGACTAAGAGGCCTGCCAAGATCATCTACCTCGATATCCACATTAAGGGCATGATCAATATTCATGCTTTCCACAAGCGAGTGTATCTTATCCGAGAGATTATCCGTATCGCCCATCGAGGGCGCCAGCTGATGGGAGATGCGGCGAAGTTCACCGATGCCCTCATTGATATAGCCCCGGACGTTTTCGAGCGCTTTAAATACCTCTTCCTTATCTTCATACGAAGACCGGATATAGTCCAGCGTGAGCAGCGATCCCGCCATCAATTGCTGGACATTGTCATGGAGCTCCATTCCGATCTCCATCCGTTCGCGTTCCTGGGTGTCGATGACCGCTTTGTTGAGGCGGTTCTCTTCGTGGAGCCGGTCGGTGATATCGATCACTGACCCAATGACAGCCGGCCGGTTGTTAAAGACGATCGTCGACACGATAACCTCGACAAAGATCACGGACCCATCCCGGCGGAGAGCACGAACGACATAGCGGTCGGTCGACCTTCCCGTGCTCATCCGTTGTTCATAGTTGCGGCGCACCAACGCCAGATCCTCCTCATGGACCAGCATGTAAAACGTCATCCCACCGACAAGCTCCTCCTTCGAATACCCGCTCTGTTGCTCAAAAACAGGGTTGACATAAACGAACTTCTCTTCCTGCACGATATAGACGCCGACCTGGCTTTGTTCGACGAGCGAACGGAACTTTGCTTCGCTGTCCCTGAGCTGGGATTCATTGGCGGCGATATCGTCGAGCATGCTGTTGAATGCCGTGCCCAGGTTATCGAGCTCAAAACCACCGGAAAGGGCCGCACGGACATTGCGGTCACCGCTGCGGATCTTTTTGGAGACGTTGACCAGTCTGTACAGTCCGCCCGTGAGGCGCTTGCCGATAAGGACCGCCACAAGGGTGCCCACAAAGATGGCGATCAAAATATAGAGAACTCCTTTCTCGACGATGCCTGCCAGGTTTCCATAGATATAATCCTGGTTGATCCCCACACGGGCCCAGCCGATGAGCGCCTTATCCCGGATCACCGGAGCAGCCACGTCGATGACATGGTTATCACGGATTAGAATATGCGTTTTAGGCTGATTTCCGATGCTGAGACTGATGCTGTCGGTAGCCGTCTTGCCGAGCGTGGAAGGGTCGGTGTGGGAGATGACCGTATTCTCCGGGGAGAGGATCATGGCGTATTCAAGGTGCGGGAAGTCGCGGTACGACTGGATCATTCGTTCGAGACCGTCGTAATCATTGCCTACAATATAGAGGTTGGCGTTGACCGCGAGGTCGTTGGCGAGACCAAGCGCCTGGTCCTGGCTTTGCCGGAGGAGGAAGGCGTACTGGCGGTCGAGAAGATCGGCGACAAATACAGACATCAGCACCAGGTGTACGAGAGCGATCCCCCAGATCAGCTGCGATCGGATCTTTTTCGGCCAGAGACGACGAAAGAAATTGGCGGGTTGCGACATGGCTCCGGTTTAATGGATCAACGAATCATATTTCCTTAGAAATCCTTTCAAAGAGGCGTAAGAAGTACTGTCAGCGGCAGTAAAACTCCCGATGCCAACCCGTTCAAGGGCCTGCCTCCCGGCCTCATCGGAATTTAGCTGGAAGAGCAGCGTGGTGATCCTCCCGACGAGCTGCCTGCTCACATCCTTCTTGAAAAGGATCGCACTGCTGGCCATCGACGGAGTGGTCCATTTCCCTTCGAGCCGCGACGCCAGGTCAGGCCGTTTGCGCAGAAAATTCTCGTAAGAGGTGGTCCAGACTGCACCCAGACAGCATTTGCCAAGACATACATCAAGGAGGACGGATTCATAGGAGGGTGAATACAGCTTCTTGAGACGCCCGACATCGACGCCCTTTTCATGAAGATACATCAACGGCATAACCGAACCTGCGAGAACGCGATTGGCCGTCAGCGCGATTGTCCTGTCCCTGCAGTCGGCAATTGTCTGGACCCCGGAGTCCCTGTTCGCGAAGATCACGGCGCGGTAGTCATCTGCGATTCGGCCGACGATCGTGTAGCCGTGTTGTGTTGCCATCAGCAGCTGCGGGCCGTTGATGACGGTAAAATCGAAATATCCGCGGCGAAGCTTGTCTTCGTAGTCCTCGATGGAGGTGCAGGCTACCGTTCGAACCAGGAAGCTGTCGAGATGGGCATTGAGGTATTTAACAACGAGGTCCGTCGTCTCGAAATAGGCAAGCGATGGAGCGCCGAAGAGGAAGACGCGTTTGTTACCGGCGGCATCTGTGAAGGCCGGACGGTAGTGCTCCCTGTCCGAATGGGTGCACGCCGTGATCAGAACGGCCATTGCGAGCAGTGTCTTTCTCATCTTCATTGCCTCATAATTTAGCAACTTTTATTTACATTTGAAACCGAGCAAGACAATTTAAATCCTGAGGGATGAACAGCGAGGTTCCATCCGGCCATTGAAAATAATTGTGTACGGATGAAAGACTGTCAAAATGAAGGCATGAAAATACTCATCGCAGATGATCACGAAGTCGTGCGGCAGGGGCTCGAGCGGATTTTGCAAAAAGCATATCCTGGCGCTCATATCGAATGCGTAGCCGACGGACAGGACATCGTGAACAAGGTGCTGCAGTCGGAATGGGATCTGGTGATCTCCGATCTTTCGATGCCAACGAAGACAGGCCTCGAGGCATTGGAGGATATCCGGAAACATTATCCGAAGCTGCCGGTGCTGATCCTCACAATGCATCCGGAAGAGCAGTATGCATTAAGGGCGCTGAAAGCTGGGGCGTCTGGGTATCTTAGCAAGAGCATGGATTCGGCCGAGCTGATCACAGCAACGCGACGGGTGCTGATGGGACGCAGATATATCACACCTTCTCTGGCCGAAAAGCTTTCGGAGATGGTCAACGGCCCATCGGACGATCTCCCGCACCAGCACCTTTCCAACCGCGAATTCGAGGTGATGAAACTGTTGGCAAAGGGTATATCTATTATCGAGATAGGACGAACGCTTTCGGTGACTCCTACCACCGTCAGCACCTACCGGTCCAGGATCCTGCACAAATTAAATTTGGCCAACAACTCCGAGCTGACGCGATATGCAATTGTCAATCAGCTGATTGACTAATTTCTGTCACCGATCTACGACAACTTATTGTATTTTTTACACTACACTCCGCAAAATCGTTTTTGCGTTCCTTTGCACCCCGAATTTATGGGATAACCTAACCAACTATTAAAGTGCAAGAGACAGAATCACGCTCACGTTTAAAAAAGACGATGGCCATCCAGGCCAGGCTGCTGGAGTTGCTCGACAAGGAGGTAAAGGATCCGTTGAGCGCGACCGGAACCTTCTTCGACCTCGTCGAGGAAGACCATCGGGGTACGGCATTCGGTACGGAGGTCGCGTCCCGCGCCAGACGGCAGTTTCACCAGACAATGGCAATCCTGGACACACTCCTGCAATGGGGGTCCGTCCATCAGCTGGACCGGCGACGCGATTTGCGCGAGACAGATACGCACCGCCTGCTTCGCCGCCTTTTCGCAAAATTCAAGGAACATCCCCGTGCCCAGCGATTCACCCTCATGGACCGCCACAAAAGCGGCAGCAAAATGCATCCGCTGCCGGAGGAAGAGATACGTTTTGTACTGGAGATGATCCTTCACTGGCTTTGTGAGGTCGCAGAGGATGGTGAGATCATGATCGACCAGGTGCAGGTATCCGGCAACCAGCTGCGAGTAGCCCTGTACTTGCGCTCCCGTACCCTATTCGCGCGTCTCGGCCAAAAGGTCGAACGGTTCGTCAACGGCCGCCCCTCCGCAGAAGCAAAACCCTTTCCCGCCGAAGGCTTCTACCTTGCCATGGCCAGAGATATTCTCGAAGAGTTCAACGGCGACCTCTGGGTGAAGATGGATGCGGGCCTGATCGAAGCCGGCTTCGAGCTGGACCTCGGGAATCACAAAAACTATTAATCCCAACTTCCGGGGCGGTACCCACTCGAACCTACCTTGATCCAGTACGAGTGTCCCGGAATTACCCTAATCAGCCTGCACAACAAGCGTTGGCCTTTTCCCCGTCTGACCATCCGGCAACAGATAGAGCATAAAGCTCACAACAAGCACACAGAAAAGTATCATCAATATCCCTGCGTGGTAAGCAGTCTGCCAGCCATCACGCGAGTAATAAAAGAATACTCCCCCGATGATACTGACACCAAGCGCCGAAGCCGTCTGCTGGAAGGTCGAATAGACACCCGCTGCAGCCCCCGCATATTCAGCCGGCACGCTCTTAAGCGCAATATTCAGCAAAGAGGGAAGCACAAGCCCGTTTCCAAGGCCCCAAACGCTCATCAGCAATACGACAAGCCACGTGTCCGTCCCCGGTCTCCATAAGCTCATCTGCAGGAAAAAACCCACACCCATGATCAGCGCGCCCACCTGCAGAACGCGTTTCCCAAACCGTATGATGAGTTTGGATGCAGCCACCGAAGAGACCATAAACAGAATGCCGGGAACAACAAAATATAATCCACACTGGATCGCGGAAATACCCAGGCCGTTCTGCAGATAGACCGCACTCAGCAGCAAATACGACGTATGCAGCATAAAGTGGAATAACACAGCCAGCAAACCAATATTGAAATCCCTTATCCTGAAAAGCCGGACATCGATCAAAGGATTCCGATTCTCCCGCAGCTTCTTTTTCTGGTTGTTAATGAAATATGTAAATATCCCGAATGAAAGAGCGATTAATCCGATACTCCACAAAGGCCAGCCGGCCTCACGCCCTTCTATCAGGGGAAAGATAAGACAGAACAGCGCCGCAGTCAGGATGAAAATGCCCGAATAATCGAATTTATTGTTGCCACGGGCGTTCGCTTCCGTCAGATACAGACGCGTCGCTATCAGCGTCATGGCGCCGATCGGTACGTTGATAAAAAATATCAGCCTCCATCCGTCGATCGCCGAATGCATTTCCGACAAGTAGCCTCCCAATACCTGCCCGATCACGGCAGCACCACCCAGCGTGATACCAAACAGACCAAACGCCTTCGCGCGTTCCTTCGTATCAGTGAAAAGGATCAGGATAAAAGCAATAGTCTGTGGCAACATGAACGAAGCGCTCACACCCTGAAAAAACCGGGTCGCAATTAATTGGAACGGCGTCACAGAAAGGCCACAAAGCGCAGACATAACGGTAAAAGAAAGCATTCCCCAAAAAAACACTTTCTTACGCCCAAAATGGTCCCCGGCCCTTCCACCCGTGATGAGAAAGGCGGCATATCCAAGCAGATAGCCCGCAATGACAAACTGCACCTCGCCGTTAGTGCCGTGCACCCCCTTTTTGATGGCTGGTATCGCAACGTTGATGATAAATACGTCTATCACCGATAGCAACGGAGCCGACAAGACGATGGCCAGTTCCAGCCATTTATTTTTTAACGATTTCATCTTAAATAAGTTTTTGAATGATTTGTTTTGCAGACTGGAGATCGGCGGTTGTCTTGAATACGGAGGCCGCCGTTGTACCCCCCTCGATCATCAGAAAAATTAGCTCTGTCAGTTCTTCATCGGTTACCACCTTCTTATGGCCCGACGCTACAACCAGCTCCCCGATAAGCCTTTTGGAATGTTGTTTTACTTTCTGTATTGCTTCTAATACACGCGGGTCGCTCATACCCGCCTCGTCATTGGCCTTTATAAAGGGACAGCCGCCGTGCTCCCTCGTCTGCTGGCGAGCGATATGATAGTCAAAGATGCCGAGAAGCTTCTCCTTGGGATCGGGTATCGGGTCGATATGTGCCCTCACCCTCGTAAGCCAGGCCTGGTGATTGAGCTCTATATAACCAACCAGCAGATCGGTCTTCGATTCAAAATGCTGGTACAGCGACCCCTTCGCTATACCCGCATCCTCGATGATCTGGTTGATCCCGGTTGCATTGTATCCCTGCTGATAGAATAGCTTATTGGCCGAGTCCAGTATCTTATCGACTATTAATTGTCCTCTTGGCTGTGTCATAAAAACAAGTTTTAAAATATAGACAACTCTGTCTAGAATTCAAAGCTAAGTAAAATCTAGACAACTTTGTCTAGATTTATTCAAAAAAAATTGCCCCGAAAGGCATCCTATTGTAAATCACTATTTTATCTCCACACTTACTTCGCAATAACCACCCACCTCGGGACGTTTATTGATTAACCCTTAACCCCTACCAGATGAAGCCGATTACCCTTTTTACCTCAATTCTCCTACTGACCTCATGCGGCCTCGTACTATCTTCCTGCGGCCTCAGCGAAAAAGAGCGAACCGCCCTCCTGGAGGTCCAAAAAGCAAAAGACGACTCCATCCGGATGGCGGAAATTCAACGACTAAAAGACGCCGAGCAGTTCCGCTCGACCCTGAGCGACTCCCTCGCGGCCTACACAGCTTTACTAACCCGTCAGCAAAAAGACCTGGCGCAACTCCGCACCGCCATCTATGCCGCCAATGATGAATTGTCTGAAATAAAACAGTCTCACTCCGATCAGACCCCACAAGTACAAAAACAAGAGATGAAGATCCAGTCCATGCTGGTCCAGCAGATAAGTCTGCAGTCTTCAGTAGAACATCTGCAGTCGGAGATCACCCAGATCAGATCACAGCTGGCCACGGCGAAACGATGATCTGTTCTAACGCTTTCTGGCTACCTTTTTTTCCAGAGACATACTGGTAATGCAAATACCATATCTGATATGAAAAGACAAGCTTAATTCAAGTTTATTTTCGGGCAGCTCACCTTCGAAACTTTTCGTATAATCGTCTTCCTCCGAGCGCTGAAATTCCTCCCATTTAACGCCCTTACTTTGATAATGTTCCTTTATCAACCCTTCGATCCGCTTGTATGCATTCAGCGCCGACGAGCTATCATTTCCCGCATAAAACTCCACGCTCATAAAGCCATTCGGCCACCAATGATTTTTAGGGTTATAGTCGATCAATATTGAATTCTTTATAGAATACGGGAATTCGATATTGGAAGTATAAGTAGTGAGCGATCGCGTGTTTTCGGAATGCCCCAGGTCTCTCTGCAAGGACTGCCATTCATCCATAGCCAATGCATTGGTCGCCTCATCCAGACAATGGAAGAATTTGATCTTAGCCTGACCGGATAAATTCGAAGTTGTATAGTAATTTATCAGACACGAACTGTTGCCAGGATCTTCCATCGAGGAGTCCAATGCTTCGACATTGTACAGCGCCTCTGCATCACCATTCATAATGAACTTGGGCATATAGTTAGCATTGCCAACGCTACCCCAATTTAGCTCACCTGCACAATGAATGCTGTCATGAGGAGGGACCACAAGCGAAAAATATTTGATGCTGCCTCGCTGCGGCACATGCCGCGGCACAACGTCTGGCTGGAGCCTGTTATAAAGCCGGCGTACGCCGCAAACCTCATAGGCAATATTCAGGCGAAGAGGCTGGTCGTACCTGTTATAATAACAGTCCTGAAAATTTACGTAGGGATGCGCCCTGGAAGTATCGAATTCAAAGAACGAGCTTGTGCTCACGATCATCTTGGTCAGATTCAAGGGGAAATGCATGATCTGCCGGGCTACCCTCGCACTCCACCTGATCGAGTCCTCGCCTGCTCGCGAGTCTATGTCATTTCCTGTTGCCAGCATCCTGACCTGCCCTGCGCCGTGTAATGAATATCCCAACCCATAGCGAAATGCGCTCCTGCGCTGCAGCGGATTAGCGTGTGACTGCTGTCCGGACTCCGTTTCCCCCAGATCATAAACATAATTGAATATTCCTACAAGGCTTCCAGGCACTTGGGAAGAGTCGATATCCTGCTGATTGTACCGATTCCCCATCAGGACCCCCGCCAAAACATCCGCCTGGCATTCATACAACCTACGTTGCTCACAGCTGATCGAATCTTCATAATGTGCACCGGATTTGAATAGCAGCTGATGAGCCAGCTCGTGCGCCAGAATAAACCGTAAACAGAACAGGCGCTTCGGATCATCATCCATGCGCGAGATCCTGAATAGGTGGTCGGTCGATAATTTTATTTGGCCTGGGATGGAAATATCCTTGTTCCCGTCATAAATTGAATACTTGCAATCCACGCCCGCTATCGCCATAAGACGTCGCATTTCATTAGTGACATGGCCCTGGATATCCCAGGGTCTTTCCGGGGCTTTCACATAGATTATCGCAAAAGCGAGGGTTTCATATTTCTCTTTGTCTACCCAATATCTTAGGCTTATCTCGGTACCGGAATTGGAAAAGATCCCGGACATCTCTTCACTTTGACCTCCGCCCTTCCGCCTTGTTTGCTTGATCAGCTTGCCATCTGCCAGAACATCCAAGTGAAATGTGGTATCCTGCCTGCTAAGCAGCTTCAAACCCTCAACCCCCGAATTGAATTTCCTTAAAGCCTCATTTTGATCAGAATCGCTATACAATTCGATCTCAAGCTCCTTTTGACCCCCATCCCATAGTCTCGTAACTATTTTCGCCTGGGCGTTGTATTTGAAGCCAAGATTTGCGTGGTAGGATATTTCCCGTTGGTTGTCCGTTTCCTGTCCGAATCCCATGCTGAGATCCTCAAAATAATTCGAGGCGCTGGCATTTGCTTTTTGCAGATCCAGGGCTATCAATCGTGGTATCGACCTTCCCGTCTCCGGCTCTTCATGCTCTGCATCGGCATAGATCGCCAAAGGGCACGACGAGTCCTGAACAGGCGTGGCTTGGGCTTGGATCGCTTCCGCATTGTACATGGTTTCCAATTTAGGCGAACAGAGAAAGGACGGCATAGTCTCCTTTGTCGCAAGCCCGTGCCAATTCAATGTATCCCGAATACATATACTGTCGCCGGGTCCAAGAACCATACTATAAAGCTTTGACTGCCCTTGCGCCGTAGTAAGCTTTGGGTCCTGCCTGCCCGGATCTCTGTTTTTGGCTACCAATTTGCACTGCACGGTCAGGCGGACCGCGAAAGGATTGTTGTTCTTGTAATAATTGGAAATAAACTCCAGTATGGGGTGATCTCCTTTTTTATGCCAGATCATGTATTTACCCAGTGTATCAGAGTCAATCCCTGTCATGATATTCTTCGTGATCGCTACAGGAAAATGATTGATCCGTTTTGCAGCCTTGAGGCTCCAGGAATAGACGTCTTCATCAGCTTGCCTGTCCACCACGCCATTCGCCATCTGCTTAAAAGAAACGCCTAAATTACCTTCGAGCAGTGCGTAAGCTATTCCTGTCCTGAAAGCCATCCGCCGCTCAGACCAGGATGGATGCAATGAGGTCTGACTATATTCCTCGTCACCCAAAGTATAGAGAAACTCCAGCGCTGTCGACATGAAAACCGCATCGGTGTTCTGGAAGGTTATGGAGTCCGCAAGATCATAAAGTTTCGCAATGTATACGCCCGCCAGCACATCAGCCTGACATTCGTATAGTCGACGTTTCTCGCAGGAAGCAGAGCTAAGTGCATCTGCGTATATATGGTACTGAACCTGGTGAGCCAATTCGTGAGCGATTATAAATTGCACCGGAAATGCTGGATGTATACCTTGCTGATGCTGCAGCATTTTCTCAAGGATGCGCCTGCTAAACACCATTCCATTCTCCGGATCAGACGTATTCCTGGGCGCCTCCAGGAGAGTCCACCGCGAGGTTTGCCCTGCTATCCGGGACAAAGCCGGCACATTGGCTTTCAATATCTCATCCACATTTTGAGTTTGGGCAAATGCTCCGGTCAACACAAAGCATAAGAAAATAGTCAAGACGTTTCTCATATCGCTATCGTTTGGATTCTGCACAATAAACGGCCTGAACACAACAGGCAAGGAAAACAGTAAATGCCAGTATACACTTGAGATAATGAACGGAAAGCCTGGATGAATTCGCGGCGATTTCATAAACAGGCCAGTCTTCATTAGCAGGCCCTACGCTTTCAAGTATTCGGTCAGGCGTTATGCTGTCTAAATGATTATCCCGCTTAGCCTTTTCAACAGCTTGCTGAGCCCAATACGAAAGATGATCGCCGATGACCTCCCGCTTTTTCGCATCCTCGTTATAGGCAGTTTTTCTGTTGGAAAAGTCATTGTAATTAAAGTAAAACAATATTGCACTTACCAGACAGACAAGCCCCGTCGCCCACCAGTATACACCATGTTTCTTCTTATTGAATCGCATACTGGGATACATGAATATCAAAAGAGCAGACATAACGACAAACCTCGCCCACACCTGATAGCTGATAGATCCCTCCGCCACATACAACGAGATCTTAGGCGGCACCACAATCTGCGTCAATAATGCCACAATAGATAGGCTTAAATACAGCAGAAGGTTCCATCTTTCCTTAAAGAATTTTAGTATTTTCATCACTCGTCTATTGAGCTGTAAAATCTATGACCAATTCAGACCCGTCCCCTATCCGGACCCGTTCTTTCCTGGTTTCGACAGTCGCGCCATTCTTTTCTATCCAGAAAACTTTCCTGCCCGGCGTAATTTTCTTGACGGCGTGCATGGTAGGGTTAAAGTCTTCTACCTGGTCAGCATTGAGCGACCATTCCGGCTTGACCTTGCATATGTATCCACTTAGCTCCAGATTACTATTGGCTTTGAATACACGAATATGCACAGGAACAAGGTCGATCGAATTGTCGGACGAAGCAGCGAACGCAGGGTCGTATTTAAGAGCAAGATCATCTGTGATAAACGCCGTTATGTTATCCAATGAATCCGGATCTTTCACCTGGCTGGCGAGGTCCAGCAAGTCCTTATAATTGGTAATTTCCTTTATAGCCTTGTATCCCGGCCGGCCCGGAGACAAATTCTCCTGAGGTTGATTAAGGAGTTTGTCGACCAACCCATTCAGCAGGATATTGGCTTTGCTAAGATTCGCCCTGATCCTAAGCAAATGTGTGGAGTCATTTCCCAAAGTGTCATTCCTGACCTTTATCCTCAGAGTTGTGAGACTTTGGTTCACACGTATTAGCATATCTTCAGAATAGCGGCCCCTCGACTGAGATTCTGCCTGCTGCCAACCGGGAATCAATATTGCCAATAGTATACCGGTTCTTGCGATAAATAGGAGACGAGCTGTTTTCACGATTCGTATTTATATTGCACGTTAATCCGCGGAATTGCACGACAATTCGCATTAATCCCGGGAAGATATGTTCGTTTAAATCAAAATAAAACCGTGTAAAAACCCGATTTTCGTACCTGTTTATTTTGTATATAATCCCACTTACCTAGTCGAGTAGAATAGAATATTTCAATTCTAAGCTCTCACAAAACCGTACGTGACAGTCTCCCGTCATACGGCTTTTCACTGTCGTACACTCGGAATAACACCCTGTTTCCAATGTTCTAACAGA
>Ga0207695_10000547_pt1 | contig 78059 bp, 81 predicted proteins | sample KBSC54metaG_FD_184354 | JGI IMG/M metagenome (GOLD analysis project Ga0207695, IMG submission 184354) | Corn rhizosphere microbial communities from Kellogg Biological Station, Michigan, USA - KBS C5-4 metaG (SPAdes) (version 2) | ecosystem: Host-associated > Plants > Roots > Rhizosphere > Soil...
GGCGATTTGCGAATATCTGGACGAAACGCAACCCGGCCCACATCTCTACCCGGCCAATCCATTGGCACGCGCCAAGCATCGAGCCTGGATTGAATTTGGCTCAGCGACCCTGGGCGAGGCGTGGGGGCACTTGAACGCCAAGGACCATGCCAGCGCCGAAGTAAAAGCCACGTCGTTCAAAGAACGGCTGGTCCAACTCGAAAACGTCCTAGGCCTCGGTCCGTACTTCGACGGTGAGACCTTTGGCATGGTAGACGCGGTCTTTGCCCCCATCTTTCGCTACTTCGACACCTTAGAGACGGATGGTGTCGCGTCAATTTTCGCGGACGTTCCCAAAGTCAACGCCTGGCGTAGAAATCTCCGAGGAAGAGCTAGTGTGATCGGCGCCGTTTCTGTAGATTATCAGGCCCATTTTCTAGCGCACTTGCGACGGCAAAAGGCTGTGCTGGCCGAGAAAATGTAGGACGCGTCCCCATCGCCTCACGTGCTCTATTGGAACGCGCCCCTCCGTTACAAATCCATCCCGAGACCTTATAGCCGCAGCCGGAAGCTAAAAAAGGTTCTTCTCGGGAACCACGGCTAAAAGATGCCACACGCCTCGTGTGCTCGGAAAGACGATTGTCGAATGATCGTCATCGAGCATTCGTTCGGTGGGCAAATTATTCACTGGCTGCCAGGCTGTTTGCAGATCAATTCCAGCTCTTCCATCAAGCGACTGACCTTGAAGCGGCCAATCACCGTACCTTCCTCGCGCATCATGCCCATGATGCAGCGGCTGCCAGCGGAGCTTCGACTCTCGACGAACAACTCGTGCACACGGCTGCGCAACGCCATTCGCCCGGCATCAACGCGCTGGGCACGCTCCCGGTATGCATACAGGCAGGACCGCGATACATCGAATACCGCGCAGATCAGTTCGATCGATTCGCCTGCACCGATCTGATCGATTACTTCGTACGTTCGATGCCTTCCGACATCAAGAGCGCAGTAGCCCTTTTTAAAATGGCCTTCTCACGCTCGAGGCGTTCGATTCGCGCCTCGAGTTCCTGAATACGTTGCTGATCCGGTGTGATTGCGTTGCCCTGCGGCGTGACGCCCTGACGTTCCATCTGAAGGTGGTGCACCCAACGACGCAGCACCGTCTCGCCGACGCCGACCGAGCGACTCGCCTCCATATGGCTATAGCCCTGGTCGAGCACCAGACACGCGGCTTGCTGTTTGAACTCCGGGGAAAACGCACGACGTTGCTTGGTCATCAGACACCTCTTCTTGGCGAGCATTCTCGCCTAAATCAGTGTCCGGGTTCATTAGACCACTACACTTCGCCGGCCGAAGCCGACGCCGAAGGGGAAAATGTCGTCAGACGTGCCGCGAAATGAAGTCGTCCCGACGCTCGGCGTTGCGAACGCCTGACGCCAACTCGCCCAGGGGCAGGCGTATTGAGAGTCATACATCATTCCCGAGCTCGGCACGCCTCAACACTCAACCCTTAGGTACCTTACTTGATCTTGACCACGACCTTACCCTTGGCGCGTCCTTGCGCTAGGTACTCAAGCGCTTCCTTTGCCTGTTCAAACGGAAATACCTTGTCAATCACCGGATGGATGCGTTCTGACTTGAGCAGTTTGCCAATCTCGGCAAGTTGAGCACCGTCGGGGCGTACGAAGAGAAATGAGTAGGTGACGTCCCGCGTTCTCGCGAGACGCATGATCTTGCGACTCATTAGGCCAAATACGAACCTCAGGACGAAGTTCAGCCCGCGAGCACGGGCGAACGCTGCATCCAGCGGCCCGATAAGAGAGACGATCTTGCCTCCTTGACTCAGGATTCCTATCGACTTTTCAATCGCATCACCCCTGATCGTGCCAATCACCACATCGTAGCCGCGCAGCACTTTCTCGAACTCTTGCTTCTTGTAGTCGACTACCTCGTCCGCGCCCAGGCTCGTAACCAACGGGATATTACCCGTACTGGTGTTGGTCCCTACTTTAGCACCGAAATACTTGGCCAATTGGATCGCAAACGTGCCAATACCGCCAGATCCTGCAGGAATGAACACCTTCTGACCCGCGTGAAGATTGGCACGTTCCTTCAGCGCTTGCCAGGAAGTGAGTGCGACCATTGGAACCGAGGCGGCCTGCACGAAGTCGAGATTAGCCGGTTTTGGGGCTGCTGCACTCTCCGGTACAACGGCGAATTCGGCGATAGATCCTCTTCCAAGGTCGAACAGACTTGCAAAGATTGCGTCGCCTTTCTTGAAGCGAGTTACGCGGCTGCCAACATCGATCACAATGCCAGCCAGATCGCTCCCCATAGTCGCGGGCAGTTGGAACTTCAATACGGGTTTGAAAATTCCCGTCGGAATCATGTTGTCGATCGGGTTCACCCCCGCGGCGTGAACCTCGACCAGCAGTTCGTCGGGCTTTAGTGTGGGGCGCGGAACTTCGGCGAACCCAATCTCGGGTGATTTGCCATAGCGTTTGAATGTGAGTGCTTTCATGTTGCTCTTACTCCGATGTTGCGTTGTATTGTGAAGGCGCTGAACTGAGCCGCACTCACGCCCACGGCTGGAGTACTATCCAGCCGCTTCGACGCGAATGAGAACTTCGTCGTCGGCGAGTGAGGGATCTGGCACATCCTCATAGACCAGGGTTTCAGGGCCTCCGGTCTTATGAAATCGGACTGCTTTCATTTCTTTCTCAAAATTTCGGTGATGCTTTCGGCAAAGCGCGTCGTCGACGAATTTTGGTCGGGAATCATGCGCGCTCTGCTGGGTTCGCGAGAAACTTCATACGCTGCTGGTTCACAAAGTATTCATTGCGATAGGAACTCCAATGCCGTGGGTACGAAGTTGGTGTAATGCTGGAAAATTCCACCATGGCCCGCGTCCTGATAAATGACGAGTTGTGCATGGGGGATGCGGCGGGCCATATCGTGGCTCAAAGCGGTGGGTACCATAATGTCGTTATCCCCATTGGCGATCAGGACAGGCATGGGCAGGTTGGTGAGATCCTGTGGCGCCTGCTGGCCCCAAGCCTTGATCGCCTTGAGTTGATGAAGGAAGGCGCGAGGTGTAGGCCCCTTGTCACGGCCAGTCTTACGTTCCTTCAACCGTTTCAAGAAGGCGCTTGCTGCCCGCCGGCCATTGGTTGTGGAGGTGAAGAACAGATAGGCCTTTGGATCGCGCAGCGTTAGCAGGCCTTTGAGCATCAGTGGCCAGGACACGGCACCCACACGATCGATGCCGTGACCGCCGGCGGGACCCGTGCCAGTGAGGATGAGCTTGCGCACCAGGCCGGGCGCCTTGAGCGCCACGTCCTGCGCCACGAATCCGCCGAGCGAGAAGCCAAGCAGGTCGACTCGATCAAAACCCATTGCGCGAATCACCGCGATGGTGTCGCGCGCCATCTCGTCCACGGTCACCGGCGCGATACCGCCGGATAAGCCAATTCCTCGATAGTCGATGGTGATAACGCGACGCTTGTGAGCCAAGCCGTCGACGATGCGCGGGTCGAAGTTATCCAGAACGGCTCCCCAATGGTTCAGCAAAACTAAAGGAATTCCGCCGTGCGGACCGAGTTCGCGGTAGGCGAAGGTAGTGCCGGCCGCCTTGACGAAGTTGTTCGGTGCTCGAGCAAACGACGGGGCCGATTGGGTGTCTGGGTTGATGCTCTTCATCATTGACTCCTTGGGTTCTACTTTCATATGTCGAGCATCATGCTGACGGGTAAAAAAAAGCAGTCGGACTTTAATCCGCGCCGCAAGCAAGATGCTCGAGTGCTGCTTCAAGCATCGATTCGGACAACGGCTCTTCGTCGACAGCGCGCGCCAGGATCACGGCCCCAATCATCGTTGCTGTGGTCGCCAGGGCACGCTTGTGCGCATCGGGCTCACCCCAATCGGCCGATTGGCGGGAGACGACTTCGATCATTTCTTTGATGCGGCGCGTAATTGCGCGTCGTACAGCCGGCGCCTGACGCGGCATTTCCGTTCCCAGGGCGGCGATTGGGCAACCGACCTCCGGGTTTTTCACGTGCTCCTTGGACAGATAAGCTCGTAGGAGCGCCCGCAGGGAATGCTCGGCGGGCGCTGCGGCCGTACAGCGCAAAAAGGTGGCGATGGCATCGGCGCCTGCCCGATCCGCCAACTCGACCAGCATTGCCTCTCTCGAAGCGAAATGTCCGTAAAACCCACCGTGGGTGAGGCCCGCGTGCTTCATGATGTCGCCAATGGCGACGCCGTCATACCCGCTGCGGCGGATCACGCGCGCGCCAGCGTCGACAATGCGCTCGTGCGTGGCTTCCTTTGATCGGGCGGCGGATCGTTTCATAGGACGTTCATCAGCGATGAGTTTCTAATCGCAAGCGCCTCGGCGCTCAACTGCGCGCCCGCAAACGACGCGTGCGAAACGTTCCCCAGCCGCTGCTGAATGCAGACTTCAAGAATGCCGCAAGCCCGCTCTCGTCGGGGCGCGGTTCTCTACCCCTCGCAATGCGCTTGAGCTGGCGCGTGTACCACAGCACCTCCATGATTCCGATGCGATCGACAGTCTTGAGGCCGGTACTGATTGGGTGCACCTGCTGCAGGCTGTCGCGCCCTTGAAGCAACGCGACGGGGGCATCAGGATCGATCGCAAGCAGACGCGCCAAGCCCACCACATCCAGCGCGCTGGAGTGCAGCGCCGCATTCATGCCGGCAGCCGTTCGGAAACCACCGGTCACCATCAGTGGCACTTTGACTGCTGCCCGCACCTTCTGGGAAAATTCAAGGAAGTAGGCTTCTCGGGCCGCGGTGGATTCCTTCTTCGGTTCTCGCATCGCCCCGCTCATGGCCGGCGCCTCATAGGTACCGCCAGAAATCTCGATCAGGTCGATGCCCGCGTCGGTCAACGCGCGGATTGTCTCGATCGATTCTTCTTCCGTAAATCCACCACGCTGGAAGTCGGCCGAATTGAGCTTGATGCCGACCGGGAAGTCTGGACCGACCTGCCGGCGGATTTCCGCATATACGGCCAGTACGAACCGGCGCCGCTTCTCGGGACTGCCGCCCCATTCGTCGCTGCGGCGGTTATGGTGCGGAGAAAGAAATTGGCTAATCAGATAACCATGTGCTCCATGGATCTCTACGCCACTGAACCCAGCCTTCTTGCAAATAGCCGCACTGCGCCCGAAGCGTTCGATGATTTCTTGAATCTCGGACGTGGTCGCTTCGCGCGGTGTCTCGAAGAATGCTGCCATGTCCTCGCGGAAAGGAACCGCAGAAGGCGCCAGGTTGAAGGCGTTCAAACCCTTGGTCGACTGCTTTCCGGGATGGTTAAGCTGCACCCAGATCGACGCCCCTTGCGCGGTTGCAGCCTCCGCCCACTGCCGCAGCACGGGCAAGTCCGCTTCGTCTTCGATCACGACATTCCCAGGCTCGCCCAAGGCGCGGCGGTCGATCATTACGTTGCCTGTCATGATCAGTCCGAGCCCCGAGGCAGCCCAGCGTCGGTACAACTGCACCAGGTCCGGTGTTGGGCGATTATCGTAGGTGCCCAGAGTCTCACTCATGGCGGCCTTGGCGAGCCGGTTGCGCAGAGCGCTGCCATTGGGCAGGCGCAGCGGCTGGTTAAGCAGATCGGGTTTCATGGCAACTCAGAAGACGGTGCGGTCGTAAGGCAAGACGACTTTCGGAGGCTGCAGGAACGCCGTAAGGCCCTGGAACCACAACACTTCCCGGAAGTCGCCGCTGATGGTCAGGTCTTTACTGCTCACCCCCCTGAGGAAAGCCGCTTGGGCATCCTTGGCCGACAGAATCTCGAAGCCTTTGGCGGCACTAGTAAAGGTGAGCGTGAATCGAGGAGTCGCTGCCAGTCCCGCAAACGATCGGACGGTGCCATCTTTGACAACAAAGTAGCGCCCGGCACCCGAAACCGTACGAATCTGGAATACCAGGCTCTTGGACGCGACGTAGCGTGCGGCGTTGGCGTCGCTCCTGATCTTACGTCTGAGCATCTGGGCGAATGCCCACAACAGGAACTTGAACTTAAGCATTTCGGGCCATCCTTTTGACTTGCGAAAAGTGCGTTCGGACTATGACGACCGTCGCGTCACTCGCTCAGAAACTGAATTGCGTGACCCAGGAAGCGTTGCGGGTACTGGAACTGCGCTGCGTGGCCGGCGTCCGGGTAAATGAACAACTGAGCATTTGGCAAGTTGCGAGCCATGTAAAACGAATTAACCGTCGGGACCATCACGTCGTTCACGCCATTGAGGATGAACGTCGGCTGCCGGATGTTGCGCAGATACGCAAATGGATCGTCTTCCGAGAGCCTCGGCATGTACAGCACGTTGGCCTCAATCTGCGCGATCGAGACCTCCGGCGAGGATGGCGGATCTTGGTCGGCTCGCATATGACGCCGTTCCCAGAACGCCCTTGCTGCCTGCTCAGCCTCTGCTGATCGGCCGAAGAACAGGTAGAGGAAGTCTTCGAACGCCGGGACCGGATTGACCGCTGTCGTCAACACGCGCTGCTCCATTTCGGGATTTCCCCCGCGCGGCCCGGTACCCAGCAGCATCAGCTTGCGCACGAGCTCGGGATGGCGCCAAGTCAGGTCCAGCGCCTGAAACCCTCCCAACGAAAAGCCCAGAACGTCGATTTGCTGCAAGCCGAGTGCGCGAACGAAGGCCGCTGCGTCATCGGCCATGTCCTCAATGCGCGTGCGTGGTTGCCCGCCGGAGGAAGCGACGCCGCGACCGTTGTAGAGAATGACTTCGCGGCTTTGCGCAAGACCATCCGTCATCAGTGGATCCCAGTTGTCCATGCCCCCACGGAAGTGCTGCAGGAACAGTAACGGCGGCTGCGAAGAATCTGCGTTACCCCAGCGGCGGTAGGCGAATCGAGTACCTTCGACATCCACGAAGCGCGTGGGCGTAGTGATATGGGTGTCAATCATGTTTTCACCTGTTGAGGCAGCTTCGCAGCTTCAATGCGCTAGAAATGCCAACACTTGGGGCGCAAAGTCTTCGTGGTATTGGTCGCTCCGCCGTTTGCCGCAATTGCTTTACAGACCACGGCGCCCCCTGAAACAACCAGAGGGTGCAGTGTCGGGATGCAAAAAACGGCTTCTTACAGATCAGGTACAGCCTGACGCTCGCCAAAAGCAGAAACGGCAATAGTCAGGCGTTGAGCTGATAGCGCTCGGCCGCGTGTGCTTGTCGAATGTCCGACATCAGTCCCTGGCGAGCGCCATCCAGCGCGTCCCATCGTCCGGCTACGTGCAGTGGCGGGATCGTGACCAGTTCGCGACGGTCGAACCCAATCAGTGCCGCATCAACCAGCTCTCCGACTTCCATAACTTCGGGAAGCGTGTTCACGTCGACCCCGGCACGCTCCCAGATCTCCGTGCGGGTCGCCGCCGGCAGTACCGCCTGCACGTAAACGCCCTTGGGCGACAATTCGAGGTTCAGGCCCTGCGACAGGAACAGCACGAATGCCTTGGTCGCGCCGTAGATCGACATGCCGAACTCGGGCGCGAAACCTACCACCGAGCCAATGTTGACGATCGAGCCATTACCGGACTGCACAAAGCGTGGAGCGACCGCGGCTGCAAGCCTCGTCAGCGCCGTGGTGTTGAGCGTGATCAGGCGTTCGATGCTTTCGGAGGTTTGCTGCAGGAAGCCGCCAGACTGAGCCACACCGGCATTATTTATTAGAATTCCTATCCGATCGTCATCGCGCAGACGCGCCTCGAGCGCGGACAGATCGGTGGACTGGGTCAGGTCGGCCTGCAGCACTTCTACGGCCACACCGCTTTCCTCACGCAGGCGCGTTGCCAAGGCATCCAGTCGCGCCTTGTCACGGGCGACAAGGACGAGGTCATGGCCACGCCGAGCGAAGCGCTCGGCGTAGGTGGCGCCGATGCCGCTGGAGGCGCCGGTGATGAGGACTGTCGGAAGCGTGGTCATGGGTACTTTCCTTTGCAAGGGTTCTTCTGGCGGAGACTCAGTCAAGGGCACGAGCTTTAGCCGGAGATCGTCGGATAATCGATGTAGCCCACAGCGCCGCCGCCATAGAGCGTCGCCGGGTTGAGCTGCGTCAGGGGTGCGCCGTGCTGCAGGCGTTCGACCAGGTCCGGGTTGCTGATAAACGGACGGCCGAACGCGAACAGGTCGGCCCTGCCCTCATTGAGTTGAGTGGTGGCGAATTCCAAGTCGTAGCCGTTGTTGGCTAGATAGGTCTGCTTGAAACGGCGGCGCAGCGCGTCATAGTCAAACGCGGCGATATCGCGTGGGCCGCCAGTCGCACCTTCGACTACGTGCAGATAGACGACGCCCTGGGCGCTGAGCTGTTCGGCGATGTAGTCGTACTGCGCTTGCGGATCGCTGCAGGAAATGCCGTTGGCCGGCGAAACGGGCGAGATGCGCACGCCAGTGCGTTCGGCGCCGATTTCCTTGACCACTGCGGCGACCACCTCGAGCAGCAGGCGCGCACGGTTTTCGATCGAGCCGCCGTAGTCGTCGGTGCGATGGTTGGCCCCGTCCTTGATGAACTGCTCCAGCAGATATCCGTTGGCGCCGTGAATTTCCACTCCGTCGAAACCAGCGGCAATAGCGTTGGCGGCAGCCTGTCGAAAATCGTTCACGATGCCCGGCAGCTCGGCAAGTTCCAGGGCGCGTGGTTCGGACACGTCGGCAAATCCGTTGTTGACGAAAGTCTTCGTCTCGGCGCGGATAGCGGAAGGTGCGACCGGCGCCGTACCGCCAGGTTGCAGGTCAGTGTGCGAGACGCGGCCCACATGCCAGAGCTGCACGAAGATGCGTCCACCCTTGGCATGTACGGCGTCCGTGACCTTCCGCCAGCCAGCGATCTGCTCGGGCGTGTACAGGCCGGGAGTGTCCTGATAGCCCTGGGCCTGGGCCGAAACCTGAGTGGCCTCCGTGATGATCAGGCCGGCCGACGCACGCTGGGCGTAGTAGGTCGCGGCATGCTCGCTGGGCACCAACCCGGCGCCGGCACGGTTGCGGGTCAGCGGTGCCATGACGATGCGATTGGCGAGCGTCAGGCCACCAAGGGCGTACGGCTCGAAAAGCGTTTTCTCCGACATGTTGTTCCAGCGTCTGGTGGTGGGAATGGGTTAATAATGATGACCATAATCAAAAGTGTCAAGACTTTGATGACGACCAACATCAATGTATAGTCAGGCCATCAGACAGGAACGCGCCCACGGAGAGGAAAAGTGAAAGTCACCAAGGCACAGGCCCAGGCCAACCGGGCCCACGTTGTTGAAACAGCGTCGACGCTGTTCAGGGAGCGCGGTTTTGATGGGGTCGGAGTAGCGGATCTGATGGGCGCAGCTGGGTTCACCCACGGCGGCTTCTACAAGCACTTCCGCTCAAAGACCGATCTGATGGCGGAATCGGCGGCCTGCGGCATGGCGCAGACCGTTGCGCTGTCGGCTGGGGTGGACGCATCGGAATTCGTGCGACTGTATCTCGCGCGCGAGCACCGCGACTCGCGCGCAACCGGCTGCACGATGGCCGCGCTGGGTGGGGATGCCGCGCGTCAACCCGAAGCGGTCCGGGCCACATTCGCGGACGGCATCGAAAGACTGCTGGCGGCGTTAGTCCAAGAACGTGATTCGTCAGACGGTGCAGACTCGGCGGAGGCCCGAGCCAACTGCCTCGACATCATGGCGCATGCGGTCGGCGCCATTGTGTTGTCGCGCGCGTGCCCGGATGATTCTCCACTGGCCGACGAAATCCTGACGGTATGCCGCGACAAGATTCTCGCGACACTGGGCCCGTCGGCGACAGCGCGCGAACCAGGTCGCAATCAGGGTAACGACAGCTCCGCCAAGTCAAATTGACATCGGGCGCAGACGGCCACCTGGAAGGTATTGGAGATCATGGAATACGAGAACTCCGACAATTGTTGTTCCCTGCGGGGCCGACTATCGTTCTCTTCTTTTATCCGTACGGGCGCACGAGCAGACCCGCATTTCTGCCGTTTGGATGATCTGTTGACGTGACGCCTTATAGCTTGAGGAGAGGTGAGGGATTGGACCGTGGAACGACGAGTGTCAGATGCTCGCCCGCCCGGCTCAGCGCAACGTAGAGCAGGCACCGATTCATCTCGTTGGCAACGAGGTTGTTGGCGTCACAGGGGACCAAGAACGCTCTTCGGGTTTCCAGCCCCTTCGACTTGTGGATGGTGCTAATCGCTTGAGGCGGCGACTGGTCTTTCCGTACGCCGCGTTGATGTGTCAGTCTCGTGAGAACGGTATTGATGTCCGGGTCCGTATGTATCTGGCGTGCCTCAGCGAATTCCCGCCCCAGATCGATCCGGATGTCGCGAAAATTTGCGCTCGTCTGCATCAACTGATGAATCAGCTCACCGAAAAATCGGAGCCGGGCACCAGCTCGGGATAACGCGTCAACGATATCCGCATCTAATCGAAGATGACACGTGTATGTCAGATTCGATTAGATGCGGATATCGGCGCTCGGCGCATGGCCGGCACGCCGCGCCGCTGCCGCATGGCTTGCGGCAGATGCTGCAGTGACGGTCGAGAAGGCTCGCCGTCGCGCCGTTTCCTTGAGCACACGGCGCGCGCCGTGCAAGCATATCGGCGCGAATCGAGCCTCGCCAGCACGCTGGTCACGATCCGATCGCAACGCGCGCCGCCGAACGAGGACACGTCACGCTCGGCCAGATCGACTTCCTGAGCAAGGGATTCGCGCAGCATGCTCCTTGCCCGGAAATGACGCGAACGCACGGCCGCTTCCGGTATACCGGGACACTGTGCCGTTTCCTCGACGCTCAGCTCCTCGACGCAACGCAACGCAGGACGAAGACGACCCGGAACGCGTCGGGTAACGCATCAAGCTTGCGCTCGAGCAACGCGCGCAACTCTGCCCGCATGAGCGCGCGATCGGGCGATGAGATTGGGTCTTCGACCATGACGTTCCGCTCGAAATCGCCGATGGTCGACGTGCTGACCATCGGCGCGATGTTATCGCGCCGGGCGCTCCGACGCTGACGCGTAAAACAGGTTCAGCCTGGTCGCGAGCGCGACTGCCGATCGGTTCACGCTGGTGTGGTCCGTGACCATCAATTTTGCGAAGTCCCTGACCTGCTTCGTGTGAGTCTTGCCTATCGCAAGCTTCCCTGCATCGATGCCGACCTGATTCGCCGTCACCACGATCGCGGCGATCCGGGGATCGGTTAACTGCGCATCCTGCGCGCAAGCCGCGAGCGGCAACGTCGAAAGCAGTGCCACCAGGCTCAGTTTGTACGTGAGCGCCATTTGTTTTCTCCTGTCCAGTTTGAACGGCCGTCCTCGCAAGGATCGACGATGGACGGTTCCGTGGCGATAGACGTCACGACTGATCGTCGCGTTCCGCGCCCGACACCGTAGCCGCGCGAATGAAACGAGCGGAATAAACGCACCGGCCTGTCCGTTTACTAACGTCTCAATCGTGTTCGGAGCCAAGTCATGAAACAGGTCCATACAACGCTCGGCGCTGCGATGATGGCATTCGTGCTGACCAGCGTCGTAGCATGCGGCAGTTCATCCCACGTCAGTCAGTACAAGGTCGGCGTACTGGTTTCCGACGGTGCGCTTCCCGCGGCTCACGTGGATACAAACCTGAAGAATCCGTGGGGCATTGCATTCAATCCCAAGGGCTTTGTCTGGGTCGCGGATAACGGGACGCAGCACGCGACGCTCTATGACGGCAATGGCGTGCCGCAATCGCTCGTCGTGACAATCCCCGCCGGCTCGCAAGGCGACGCCGCCCCCACGGGTATCGTATTCAACGGCACGTCAGACTTCGTGGTGACCCAGGGCGCAAAATCGGGGCCGGCGCCTTTCATATTCGCCGGAGAGGGTGGAACGATCACGGCGTGGTCGCCCGCGGTCAATCCGACATCGGCCGTCACCGTGTTCGACAGCGGCGGCAGCGCCGTCTACAAAGGGCTCGCCATGGCCAGCAACAACGGCGCGAATTTCCTGTACGCAACGGACTTCCACAACAACCGGATCGATGTTTTCGACAGAACCTTCACAAAGGTTACGACGACCGGTGCATTTCAAGATCCCGCTTTGCCGGCAGGGTTTGCGCCGTTTGGAATTCAGGCCATCGGCTCGAAACTTTACGTCTCTTATGCGAAGCAGGACGCGGCAGCACACGACGACGTCGCTGGTGCAGGGTTGGGTTTGATCGACGTGTTCAGCCCGTCGGGACAATTCGTTCAACGCTTCGCCTCGGGCGAACCGTTGAATGCGCCGTGGGGCATGGCGCTTGCGCCCGCGGATTTTGGCCGCTTCAGCAACACCGTTCTGATCGGCAACTTCGGTGACGGCATGATCCACGCGTTCGATGCGACATCAGGCATGCTGCGCGGGACCCTGCAGCAACTCGATGGCAAGGCGATCGTCGAGCCGGGGCTGTGGGGCATCGCATTCGGCAACGGCCTCAATAATCAACCCGTCAATACGCTGTTCTTTGCTGCCGGCCCCAACGACGAAGCCGACGGTGTCTATGGCCGCATCGACGTCGGCCCGTGAGCGTTCTTGTCGGGATCGCTTACGGCAATCGCTCGACGCTTGATAGCGCGTTGTTTCGATGCAAAGGAGGCCGCCATGGACGCCGCTTACAGAATCGCCATCCTCGCCAGTGTGACTGCCCTCGGCATCACATCGCATGCAAGCCGGGCGGAGCAAACCGTCAACGCGACGTTGCGTTCGAACTCGATCCAGCTCGAGACACACAACGTGAAAGCCGGTCGCGTCACGTTCGACGTCAAGAATGCTGTGGACAACAACATGGAGCACGAACTTGTCGTGCTCAGGACCGATCTCTCGGATGATGCACTTCCTGTCCGCAAACGGCAGGTGCTGGAGCACAGGTTGAGAAAGATCGGCGAAGTCGAAGACATCGCGCCGGGCACGAGCAAGCGCGCGTCATTCAAGCTCACGCCCGGCCACTACGTGCTGATCTGCAACAAGCCGGGACATTATGTTGCGGGCATGCATACGGCGCTTGTCGTGACGCCGTAAGTCACTTCGCCGGTCCGAAAGACAGCCCGGAAGCGCCGGGTGCCGATACCGTGCGATCGGAACCGGGGCTTCGCCACGCGGCGCGGCGTGTGCGTCGTCGACCTCGGCTCCTCTTCAGTTCGTCCGTCGCGCGGCGCCACCTCGGCGTCACGCGAACGGATGCCCTTGTGCCGCTGCCCCCGCCCCTTTTCAACGACGGCACGGCAAGCAGACCAATCAGCGAGAAGGTGACGATCCAGAACGTCACTCGCCGACATCTGACCGTGCGCGGATTTGCACAGACCGAACCTGCCCGCGTGTTCCAGTGCTGCCGGAATCGCCCCAAATGATCCGGTCATGATGTCGGGAAGACGGACCATTGAATTTCCATCCGTACACTTCACGATAGACCCTGGAGCGCACTCTCGGGTCGAGGCCTGCGGCTCAGTTTTCTGCTGAATTCCGCTGCAGCCAGCGCGTGCGCACCACATGATCGATCGATAACAATCCGGCGCCGCGACACAACAGCACGATCAGCATCGCCGCCCATTGAATGTGTATGGGCCACGCCTGCGGATAGACAAAGATTTCAATCACCGAGGTCATCCCGAGCAGGACCAGCGCGGCGGGCCGGACTGCCAGGCCGAGTACAAGCAGCACCGGCATGCTCAGTTCGATCGAGACAGCCATGTATGCGGCGATTTCGGGTGGCAGCACCGGCAACCGGTACTCTTCCGAAAAGAGTTGCAGTGCCGCGTCCCAGTTCGCAAGCTTGGTCATCGCCGAGTTCCAGAAGACGGTCGCCACCGCGATCCGCAGCGGAATGGCGAGCAGCCAGTAAGGAACACGCTCGAGCGTCTGCGCGACGCGCAGCAGCGCGTCGCGCGCGCTCGCCCGGGTATGGACGGTTTGTGACAGGCGAGTCATGTCCTTGATCCTCCGTCGAACGCGCAGTCGTTCGCCGACTGCGACGCTTCAGCAAAACATCCGCGTGCAAGACAGGTTGCGAGCAGTGCGTATCCGTGCGCTTCGGGAGCTTTCGCGAGTGCGACACTCACCGTCTCGCCTGCGAAGAGCGCCGTGGTGATCTGCCATTCGGCGACACTCAAGCGGAGCGTCTCCACATCTTCGGCCGTGCGCTGCACGAGCAGGTGTGCGGGCGCGTCGTCGAGCCGGATCGCGCGTAGGGCCGAATCGTCGTTCTCGAGCACTGCGCGCCAGATCGCGTCGGCGGGAGAGTTGCAGCACAGCAGCCGCGCAGCTGGATGGGGCCGCAGCCGCAACTCGCCCAGCGCGACGTCGTCGAGTCGTGCCAGGCGGGTAAGATCGAGTATCGGATCGTCCGGTGCGTGAAGCACGAGATTGACCTGCCATTCGAGGCGTGCGACGTCGCCGAGGTACGGCAGCGACGCGGTCTGCGGCATCTGCGCGAGGAAGTCGGGAAACTGCGCGCCGTATTCGTCCAGCCACGCGCGATGCGGCGGCGCCGTGCTGCAGAACAGGCGCGCGGCACCGTCGAAGAATTCGGGGCCGACCAGACGCTGCACAGCCGGAAAGCTCAGGCGCAGCGCGTTGGCCAGCACGCTCATCGCCGTGTTCCGGTAGATGTTCAAGCGTGCGCGTGGCTCAAGCCCGTCGCCGAGCACCACGGCTGCAACGTCGTCATTCGCATCGTGATCGGCATCGCACAGCAGGCTGCGGCTGAAAGCCTGCTGCACGTCAGCAAGCGAATGCGTTTGCGGTTTCATTTCGAATCGCCTCCCCTACGGCATCCGCGATGGCCGCCTCCTGAATCAGAACCTCGAGCGTGGGCACGTCGTTGTCCCATTCGATCAGCGTCGGCACCTGGCCAAAACGCCGTAGCGCCGCTTCGTAGAGTGTCCACACCGCGGGCGCGACGCGCGAGCCATGATCGTCGATGCGCAGTGTTCGGCCGTTCTCGAGTTGCATCGTGCTATGGCCGGCGAGATGGATTTCGCCGATCGCCGCCGGCGGCAGCGTAGCGAGATACGTATGCGGATCCCAGCCATGATTGCAAGCGCTGACGTAAACGTTGTTCACGTCGCAAAGCAGGCCGCATCCCGTGCGCCGCGCGATTGCCGAAAGAAATTCCCACTCTGGAATGGTCGAGTGGACGTAGCGCAAATAGGTGGACGGGTTCTCCACCAGAATCTGCCGCCCGAGCACGGTCTGCACCTGGTCCACATGCCGGCATACGACCTCCAGTGCCTCCTCGGTCATCGGCAAGGGCAGCAGGTCCGCCAAATAGGTTCCGCCCACCGCGCTCCACGACACATGCTCGGAAACCAGGTCGGGCTCGAAACGCAGCACTGCTGCACGCACCCGTGCGAGATGCACGGCGTCCAGCCCGTCCGCGCTGCCGATGGACAAGCCCACGCCATGCAGCGACAGCGGGTAATCGCGACGAATCGCATCCAGACATCGCGACGCCGTGCCACCGCCCATGTAGTTCTCGGTGTGCACCTCGAACCATGCGACAGCCGGCCGCTCGTCAATGACCGTCCGATGGTGCCGGAAGCGCAGCCCGACGCCCGCCCGGGCCGGAATCGGGCGCGGCGCCGGGCGATGCGGCGCGGATACGCTCATGATGGGGCGGGCCGTCAACCGGCCTTGAGCTTGCCGCCGGCGATCTTGCCGCAATCGCCGGCCGGCAACAGCACGAACGACTTCGAATCACGAGCCTGCGTGGCCTGCCCCGCGCACGAATGCGCGCCCTCGGCGCAGTCGTTCTTGGCGACCGCGTTCACGCCGTAGCATTTTTCCAGATGGTTCTGCGCCATCTTCGCCATGTTGTCCTTGACGACCTGGGGCATATTGCTCATATCCTTCATACCCTGCGCCTGTCCCGGAGCGGCTTGCATGGCAAGCGCAAGTCCGATCGCGGCTGACAGGGAGGAAACGGCTAAGGCGGATTTGCTCATGGTGTCTTCTCCTGAAGATCGAGAGATCGCCGGTGCGCGACCTTGTCAGAAAATTCGCTCCGCGGCGACCAAAGGTTACGCAGCGCGCCGGAAAATTTTCTGCGCCGGACCTTGTAGCGGGATACCTTGGAAATGACCGACGACGAAAGCCATCGTGCAAGGCGTATCCGTCTGGTCCGGCCGGCAGCCGGGCCCGAGGCAGGTAGCGGACGGGCGGCGATTCGGGAGGACGGATCGCCCGACTGGTCGATGCTGATGGCGTGCGCACAGATCGGCGACCGGGACGCCTACCGCCGGCTGCTCGAGAGCGTCACCCCGTACTTGAGGCGACTTGCTGCACGCCACGGTGTCCACCCCGATGCCGTCGAGGATGTGGTGCAGGACATACTGATCACCCTTCATCAAGTGCGCCACACCTACGCGCCCGAGCGGCCATTCGGGCCGTGGCTGGTATCGATAGCGAGTCGCCGCATCGTTGACGCGCTGCGTCGCCAGGGCCGTGCGGCATCACGCGAGATGTCGCTCGACCCCGACCACGAAACCTTGGCCGGCGACGGAGCGAATCTTATGGAGGAGGCAGCCGATGCGCAGGTGCTGCGCGACGCGCTTGCCCGGTTACCCCAGGGCCAGCGCGACGCGATCCGGATGCTCAAACTCGAGGAAATGTCGTTGAAGGAAGCGGCCGTCGCGAGCGGCATGACGGTTGCCGCCCTGAAGGTCGCGGTCCATCGCGGGATCAAGACATTACGTAAATTGCTGGCGAGAAAAGGGACAGCTGAATGATACGGCCGACCTCCGAACTGATCGAATCGCTGGTAGCGGACAGCACGCCGGTCCGCCCGCTGCGCCGGCCGCTGTGGCGGGCAACAGGCTGGCTGACGTTCGCGGCGCTGCTGCTCCTTGCCATCGCCGTCGCGCACGGCTTGCGGCCGGATCTGTCGTTGAAGCTGCACGAGCGGGCGTTCGTCACCGGCATCGCAGCGGCGGCGGCAACAGGAATTCTGGCCGCCATCGGCGCGTTCATCGCGAGCGTGCCGGGGCGCTCGCTGCGATGGCTTCTGTTGCCGTCGCCGGCTCTGTTCGTCTGGATCTCGACGATCGGCTACGGTTGCCTGACGAATTGGGTCGAAATCGGCCCCGACGGCCTGTCGCCGGGCGAAACAGCCCGCTGTTTTGCGACGCTCGTGCTCACCGGTGTGCCGCTTTCGTTGACGCTGCTGATCATGCTGCGCCATGCCGCACGTCTCGCGCCGGTGCCCGTGGTCATGGCGGGAAGCGTTGCCGTCTCCGCGATGACGGCGGTCGCGCTATCGCTCTATCATCCGCTCGACGCCACGATGATGATTCTCGCGTGGAACGTCGGACTGACAATTGTCCTGCTGATCGCAAGTGCGTCGTACGGTGCGCGGCTGCTCCGTTGGGTCGGGGCGGGCGTGTGATCGACAGATGGCCGGCAGCCGATTGCCCGGCCGCTCGCATCGGGCCTGCCGTTACGCACGGCCCGACCCAACGGAGCAGCCGCGCGAGCGGCGCATAGCCGTGCTCATTACACGCGCTTCAACGCTTCCAGCCCCTCCGGCAGCTTCGCATCCGGAAACTGCGTGGACAGCGTCGCATCCCGCCACCGGGCGGCTTCTTCCGCGCGCTGCGTTTCCGCCTGCTCGCACACGAACAGCGCATCGCCGCCGAGCAGCAGGCGCATCGGCACGTCGTCGCGCCGCGACAGCTCGACGATCAGCTTCGCGACCCGCGCCGGATCGCCGACCTCGTGGCCGGCATATGCGCCGTACAGCTCGAGAATCTTCCCGACCGACGGCTGATAGTCGGGCAGCAGGCCGTCGACGCTGCGCTTCGCCTGCGCGGCCCAGTCGGTGCGCATCCCGCCCGGCTCGAGCGTGCACACGCGCACGCCGAACGGCGCGACTTCCTTCGACAGCACGTCGCTGAACCCGCCGACCGCCCACTTCGCCGCCTGATACGCGGACAAACCGGCCGTCGACGTACGCCCGCCGACCGACGATACCTGGAAGATGTGGCCCGCGCGCTGCGCACGCATCGTCGGCAGCACCGCGCGCGTCAGGTTGATCACGCCGAACAGGTTCGTTTCGATCTGGTCGCGGAAGTCGTCGGCGCCCATCTGCTCGAACGGCGCCGTATGGCCGTAACCCGCGTTGTTCACCAGCACGTCGATGCGTCCGAACGCTTCGCGTGCCGCCGCGACGGCCTGCGCGGCCGCCGCTTCGTCGGTGACGTCGAGCGCCACCGGCAGCAGCCGGTCGCCGTATTGCGCTGCCAGATCGGCCAGCCGCGCGGGATCGCGCGCACCGGCCACCAGCCGGTCGCCCGCCGCCAGCACCGCTTCCGAAATCGCTCGCCCCAGGCCGCGCGCGGCCCCTGTTACCAGCCAGACTTTCGACATTTTTCCACTCCTCGAAAAGATGAAACCACGAAAATGAATGATTACTCACTCATTAATATCGACGATGCATCGATGACTCACGCGATGCTTCGCCCTGCCAGAAACCGTCCTGCCTTCCGCCGTGCGGCACACGCACCACCCATGCCATCACGGCGGCCAACCCTTCCGTCCTATCGTTCGCGTCACGCTCACACGGCGTGCAGCACGGCCCACAGCGCACGAAACCCGGCTTCCCGGTACGCATCGGCCCGCGCCGGATCGCGCGCGACCGACTCCATCGCCGTTTCCGCGATCGACGTAAACAGCGCCGCGCAGAACGCATGCGCCTCATCGGCCGTCAGCCCGCGCGACGCGACGATCTGCTCCCGCAGCAGCGAGCGGATCGTGCCGAAACCTTCGGCGCCGGCCGCGCGATGCGCGTCGTCGATGCGCCCGCTCACGCCGAGCTGCCGCAGCGCGCGCCGCTCATCCGGATTCGCGACGCCCCACGACACATAGCCGTTCCACGCGTGCCGCACGGCCTGCTCGGCCGGCGCGCCTTCCGGGAACCCGGCCATCATCGCTTCGCGCATGTCGGCCTTCAGGCTCAGGTACAGCGCGTTCAGCAACGCATCCTTGGTCTCGAAGTACGTGAACACCGTGCCTTCCGCCACGCCGGCGAGCCGCGCGATGCGCGCGGTCGTCGCGGTCGCGCCGTCCTCGGCAAGCGCGCGGGCGGCGGCGGCGAGGATGGCTTCGTGCTTGTCGGGACTGCGCGGTCGGGCCACGTTCGATTCCTTTAATGAGTGAGCACTCAATCATAATCAGGCCGCCCGACGGAACGCAAGCCCTGTTACATCTTGGGGGAACGCACACGCAATCCATCAAAACCGTGCACTATTATCGTTTTGCCGTACCGGTGCCGGCCATCCGGCGCCCGATGCCCTCGACGTTCGTTTCACGTTCCCCGTTTCAAACCGCGAACCACTCATGACGAATCAGCCTACCCAGACCGCGGCCGACCGGCCCGTCGACATGATCATCTTCGGCGGCGGCGGCGACCTGGCCGCCCGCAAGCTGTTGCCCGCGCTGTACATGGCGCACCTGCACTGCAACCTTCCGCCCGAGACGCGCATCATCGCCGTCGGCCGCCGCGACTGGGGCATCGACGGCTATCGCAAGTTCATGGACGAGCAGTCGCGCCCGTTCATCGACGAGAAGGCGTTCAACGCCGACGCATGGAGCCGTTTCCTCGACCTGTTCAAGTACGTGCTGATCGACGTGAACGCGCCGGACGACTACCTGCGGCTCGCCGAAGCGGCGCGCGGCGACGCGATCCGCGTGTTCTACCTGTCGACGTCGCCGGAGCTGTTCACGACGATCTGCGACAACCTGTCGGCCGCGCACCTCGTCGACGCGCGCTCGCGCGTCGTCCTCGAAAAGCCGCTGGGCCACGATCTCGCATCCGCGAAGGCGATCAACGATGCGGTCGGCAAGCACTTCGAGGAATCGCAGATCTATCGGATCGACCACTATCTCGGCAAGGAAACCGTGCAGAACCTGATGGTGCTGCGCTTCGGCAACCCGATCTTCGGGCCGCTGTGGCAGGCGCCGAACATCCGCAGCGTGCAGATCACGGTCGCGGAAACGGTCGGCGTCGGCAGCCGGGCGGGCTTCTACGACCATACGGGCGCGCTGCGCGACATGGTGCAGAACCACCTGCTGCAGCTGCTGTGCATCGTCGCGATGGAGCCGCCCGTGTCGCTCGACCCCGACGCGGTGCGCGACGAGAAGCTGAAGGTGCTGCGCTCGCTGCGGCCGATGGCGCTGTCGGACGTCGCGCGCGACACGGTGCGCGGCCAGTACACGGCCGGCGCGGTCGACGGCCAGCCGGTCAAGGGCTATCTCGAGGAAGACAACGTGCCGGCGGACAGCCGCGCGGAAACCTTCGTCGCGCTGCGCGCGCACATCAACAACTGGCGCTGGGCGAACGTGCCGTTCTTCCTGCGCACGGGCAAGCGGCTGCAGCGCCGCCAGTCGGAAATCGTGATCGAGTTCGCGGACATGCCGTTCTCGATCATCCCGACCGGCCCGCGCCACTACGGCAACCGCCTCGTGATCCAGCTTCAGCCGGAAGAATCGATCCAGTTGCAGATGCTCGCGAAGGAACCGGGCAGCGGCATGAACATGGTGCCCGTCAGCCTGAACCTCGACCTGCAGCAGGCGATTCCGGAACGGCGCGCGGAAGCGTACGAACGGCTGCTGATCGACGTGATCCGCGGCCGCCTCACGCACTTCATGCGCCGCGACGAGCTCGAAGCCGCATGGTCGTGGGTCGAGCCGATCCTCGACGGCTGGAAGCAGCTCGGCGACCGGCCGCGCCTGTACACGTCCGGCACGTTCGGGCCCGCGGCCTCGTCGGCGCTGCTCGCGCGCGACGGCATGTCCTGGTCCGAAGAAGCGTAACCGCAGCACGACGGCGTGCCGCCGCGCGGCACGCCGGGCCAATCGGGGCGTATGCCCGCCCCGTCTTCCCCCGCAAGCCGCCCGCAGCCGCTAGCGCGGCTCCAGCCACACGGCCTTGCGCCGCGCCGGCGCATCGCTGCCGCTGCCACCGCCGCCCAGCACCTCGATCATGTAATCGACGAACGACGCGATCCGCGACGAGATCGCGGTATTGCGGTAGTACACCGCATGGATCGGCTGCTCGACGTCGAGCGTCTGGCGCGCCAGCAGCTGCACGAGCCGCCCCGCTTCGCGATCCTGCGCGGTCATGAAATCCGACAGGCAGACGATGCCCGCGCCGTCCAGCGCGAGCTGCCGCAGCGTCTCGCCGCTCGACGACCAGATGCCCGGCTCGATCCGGCACGGTTCGCCGTCGGTGCCGAGGATCGGCCACACGTTCAGCGATTCGGGCTGCGTGAAGCCGAGCAGCGTGTGCCTGCCGAGATCCTCGACCTTGCGCGGCAGGCCGTGCGCTTCGACATACGCGGGGCTCGCGAGGATGCGCAACCGGCTGTTGCCGATGCGCCGGCTGTGCAGCGTCGAATCCTTCAGGCGGCCGATCCGGATCGCGACGTCGGTGCGCCGCTCCAGCAGGTCGATGATTCCTTCGTTGCTGTTCAGCTCCAGTTCGACTTTCGGGAAGCGTTCGCGGTAGCCGCGCACGAGCGGCACGATCACGTGCAGCATGAACGGCGTCGCGGCGTCGACGCGCAGGCGCCCCGACGGCATCTCGCGACGCGCGAGCATCTGCTCTTCCGCATTCTCGACCGACTCGATGATCGCGCGCGCGTCCTGCAGGAATGCGCGCCCTTCCTCGGTCAGCTCGAGCCGGCGCGTGGTCCGGCGCAGCAGCGTGGTCTTCAGCTTCTCCTCGAGCCGCGCGAGCGTGCGGCTCGCCGCCGACACGGTGAGGTCGAGCTGCTGCGCGGCAGCGGTGATCGAACCGGTGTCGACCACGGCGGCAAAGGCCTGGAGTTCGTCGAGCGTGATTTTCATTGTTGATTTGAAATCAAAACAATTTGGTTTATAGACCAGTTTTTCAGCAAAAGTAAAGGCGGCACACTGCGATCCATCCTTACTGGAACCAGGATCCCATCATGCCACTCGCCCTGCTTGCGCTGACCATCAGCGCCTTTGCCATCGGCACCACCGAATTCGTGATCGTCGGGCTGATCCCGACGATCGGCGCCGACCTCGGCGTCAGCCTGCCGTCGGCCGGGCTGCTCGTCAGCCTGTACGCGCTGAGCGTCGCCATCGGCGCGCCGCTCCTGACCGCGCTCACCGGCCGCGTGCCGCGCAAGACGCTGCTCGCCGCGCTGATGGCGCTCTTCACCGTCGGCAACCTCGTCGCATGGCAAGCGCCCGGCTACGAATCGCTGATCGTCGCGCGCATCCTCACGGGCCTCGCGCACGGCGTGTTCTTCTCGGTCGGCTCGATCATCGCGACCACGCTCGTGCCGAAGGACAAGGCCGCCAGCGCGATCGCGACGATGTTCAGCGGGATGACCGTCGCTTTCGTTGCCGGCATTCCGCTCGGCACCTTCATCGGCCAGCACTTCGGCTGGCGCGCGACGTTCCTGATCGTCGCGCTGTTCGGCCTCGTCGCGTTCCTTGGCGCCGTCGCATTCGTGCCGCGCGCTCTGCCGCAAACGCCGCCGGCGCCGCTCGCCCGCCAGCTCCGCGTGCTCGCGCAGCCGCGCCTGCTGCTCGTCTATGCGATGACGGCCGTCGGCTACGGCGGCTCGCTGATCGCGTTCACGTACATGGCGCCGCTGCTCGAACAGATCGCCGGCTTCACGCCGTCGCAGGTGAGCCTCGTGCTCGTCGGCTACGGCGTGTCGGTCGCGTTCGGCAACGTGTGGGGCGGCAAGCTCGCGGACGCCGTCGGCCCCGTGAAGGCGCTCAAGCGGATCTTCCTGCTGCTCGCGATCGTGCTGCTCGCGCTGACCTTCACGATCCACGTCAAATGGCTCGCGGTGCTGACGATGCTCGCGTGGGGCGCGGTCGCGTTCGGCAACGTGCCGGGGCTGCAGGTGTATGTCGTCAAGCAGGCGCGCCACTTCGCGCCGGACGCCACCGACGTCGCATCGGGCTTCAACATCGCCGCGTTCAACCTCGGCGTCGCCGGCGGCTCGTCGCTCGGCGGCCTGATCGTCGCGAACGTCGGCCTCGGCCACACGCCGTGGATCGCCGCGGTCGTCACGCTCGGCGCGTTCGCGCTCACCGCGCTGAGCGGCCGTCTCGACCGCCACCAAGGGCTGCCGGCACGCACGGCAGAACCCGTCGAACTCGCCCATTGAACGTCACATCTTTTTGCAGGAGCTGATCAGCATGAACGCATCGACCCAGCGTCCGCCGTTCGCCGGCAAGACATTCGAAGTCCGTTACGACGGCCTCGCCGCGCTCAACGCGTATGACGAGGACGGCCGCCGCATGCGCTACGAGATCACCGAAGGCGCATACGCCGGCGCGAAGGGCGAAGTCGTCTGCACGTGGCAGCACATCGCCGGCGAGACCTACGCGATCTCGTGGCAGGAAGCCGACCGCGCGACGGTCGTGCATATCGACGATTTCGCCGCCGGCACGTCGCGCTCGTTCTTCACCGCGCCGTCGCTCGATTTCTACCGGCTCGAAGGCAGCCTGCGCGCGATCTGAACGGAGCCCGACGATGTCCACTTCACTCGACAAACTCGCCGACGGCGGCTTCAGCGTCGGTATCGAACTGCCGCTCGACAACGACTGGTCGCCGGCCGGCGACGCGAAGCGCCAGCATGACGGCCGCCGCCCCGGCGTGCCCAATCTGGAAATCCACGCGGAGCTCGCGCAACTGGCCGACACGCTCGGCTTCCGCGCGCTCTGGGTGCGCGACGTGCCGGTGTACGACCCGTCGTTCGGCGACGCCGCGCAGGTGTTCGAAACGTTCTCGTATCTCGGCTACCTCGCCGGTATCACGCGCGACATCCTGCTCGGCACGGCGGCCGTCGTGCTGCCGCTGCGCGAACCGCTGCTGACGCTGAAATCGGCCGCGACGATCCAGGAACTGAGCGGCGGCCGCCTGCTGCTCGGCGTCGCGAGCGGCGACCGGCCGGTCGAGTATCCGCTGTTCGGCCGCGACTTCGCATCGCGCGGCGCGAATTTCCGCGACCAGATCGCGCTGCTGCGCGACGGCGCGCGCGGACACCTGCCGCCCGGCCTCGACGTGCTGCCGGCCGCCCGTTCGCCGGTGCCGCTGCTCGTCGCGGGCCTCGCGCAGCAGACGCCCGCGTGGATCGGCGAGCACATGGACGGCTGCCTCGCGTATCCGGGCACGCCGGCCGACCACGCGCAGCGCGCCGCGAACTGGCGCGCGGTGGCAGGCGACAAGCCGTACGTGAGCTTCATCCATCTCGACCTCGCGGAGGATCCGCACGAACCGCTGCAGCGGCACCGCTTCGGCGCCCGCGCGGGACGCATCGCGCTGACCGAGGAACTCGCTGCGATGCGCGACGCCGGCGTGCGGCACATCGGCCTGCATTTCCGCCGCAACCGCCGTCCGCTCGACGAGACGATGGCCGAGATCGCAGCGGACGTGCTGCCGGCGTTCCATGCGAATGCGAACGCGAACGCGGGCGCGCGAACACACGTCGCATAAGGCCGGCAACGGCCCTCAGCGGGCCCGGTTCACGATCGATATTTGAATTCAAATCAAATATTTTTGACCTCTAAAGGCGTTTATCTCATCAGTCTCAAACGCCAGAATGACTCGCATACCGCAACCGTTCCCCTCTCCCAGGAGCACACGATGAGCAAGATTCCCGCATTCGGCCTCGGCACCTTCCGCCTGCAAGGCCAGGTCGTCGTCGACTCGGTCCGCAACGGCCTCGAGGTCGGCTACCGCGCGATCGACACCGCGCAGATCTACGCCAACGAAGCCGAAGTCGGCGAAGCGATCGCCGCATCGGGCGTGCGCCGCGAAGACCTGTTCCTGACCACCAAGATCTGGGTCGACAACTACGCGCCGGACAAGCTCGTGCCGAGCCTCGAAGAAAGCCTGCGCAAGCTGCGCACCGACCATGTCGACCTGACGCTGATCCACTGGCCGGCCCCGGACAACGGCGTCGCGCTCGACACGTTCATGACCGCGCTGGCCGATGCGAAGGCAAAGGGCCTCACGCGCCAGATCGGCATCTCGAACTTCAACATCGCACTGACGAAGGAAGCGATCGCGGCCGTCGGCAAGGATGCGATCGCGACGAACCAGATCGAACTGAGCCCGTACCTGCAGAACCGCAAGCTCGTCGAATTCCTGAACGGCGAAGGCATCCACGTGACGTCGTACATGACGCTCGCGTACGGCAAGGTGCTCGGCGACCCGGTGATCGGCGCGATCGCGCAACGTCATCACGCGACGCCCGCACAGGTCGCACTCGCGTGGGCGCTACAGCTCGGCTACTCGGTGATTCCGTCGTCGACGAAGCGCGAGAACCTCGCGAGCAACCTGCTCGCACAGACGCTGCGCCTGACCGACGAAGACATGGCGCAGATCGCCGCGCTTGACCGCAACGGCCGCGAAGTCGACCCGGCCGGCCTCGCGCCGAAGTGGGACTAAGCGCGCCGCACCCTCAATCGACCCGTCCGCGGCCGGCCGGCCGCGGCACCGACAGGAATTCACCATGACCCAGGATCCGCTTTTTCAACCGCTGCGACTCGGCACGCTGACGCTGCCGAACCGCATCGTGATGCCGCCGATGACGCGTTCGCGCGCGAGCCAGCCCGGCGACGAAGCCAACGAACTGATGGCCGCGTATTACGCGCAGCGCGCGAGCGCGGGCCTGATCGTCAGCGAAGGCACCTATATCGCGCCGCTCGGCAAGGGCTACGCGTGGACGCCCGGCATTCACACGCCGTCGCAGGTCGCCGGCTGGCGCAAGGTGACGGACGCCGTGCATGCCGCGCACGGGCGCATGTTCGCGCAGCTGTGGCACGTCGGCCGGCTGAGCCACACGAGCCTGCTCGGCGGCCGGCAACCCGTGTCGTCGTCGCCGATCCAGGCGAAGGGCGTGAACGTGTTCATCGCCGGTGAAGACGGCAGCACGCCGGGCTTCGTGCAGGCGTCCGAGCCGCGCGCGCTGACGATCGACGAGATCCGCGAGATCGTCGGCCAGTACCGCGCCGCCGCGCGCCACGCGATCGAAGCCGGCTTCGACGGCGTCGAACTGCACGGCGCGAACGGCTATCTCGTGAACCAGTTCATCGACTCGAATGCGAACACGCGCACCGACGCGTACGGCGGCTCGCTGGAAAACCGGCTGCGCTTCCTGCGCGAAGTCGCGCAGGCGCTGATCGAAGGCACCGGCGACGCGTCGCGCGTCGGCATCCGCCTCGCGCCGCTGACCACGCTGAACGGCTGCGTCGACGACGATCCGGAAACGACCTACCTCGCCGCCGCGAAGCTGCTCGGCGAGCTCGGCGTCGGCTACCTGCACATCGCGGAAGCCGACTGGGACGACGCGCCGCTGATGCCGGTCGAATTCAAGCGGCAACTGCGCGCCGCGTACCCGGGCGTGCTGATCTACGCCGGCGCGTACACCGCCGAGCGCGCGCGCGAAGCGATCGCCGCCGGCTGGGCCGACCTCGTCGCCTTCGGCCGCCCGTTCGTCGCGAACCCGGACCTGCCCGAGCGCCTGCGCACCGGCGCCGCGCTCACGCCGCACGACCGCAACACGCTGTTCGGCGGCGGCGCACAGGGCCTGACGGACTATCCGACGCTCGCGCAAGCCGCCGCGTGAACGATCCACAGGAATCCGACATGAGAATCACGCTCCCTTCCCGCCTGGGTTTCGGCACGGCGCCGCTGGGCAACATGTATCGCGACATCCCGAACGAAGAAGCACTGGCCACGGTCGATGCGGCCTGGGAAAGCGGTATCCGCTACTTCGACGCCGCGCCGCTGTATGGCGCGGGCCTCGCCGAGCTGCGCCTCGGTGAAGCGCTCGCAGGCCGTCCGCGCGACGAATATTCGCTCGGCACGAAGGTCGGCCGGCTGGTCCTCGACGAACACGAGGACGCGTCGCAGCGCGATCTCGGCGAGAAGGGCGGCCTGTTTCGCCATGGCCTGCCGAACAAGATCGTCTACGACTACACCGAGGACGGCACGCTGCGCTCGATCGAAGCGAGCCTCGAGCGGCTGCGCACCGACCGGCTCGACACCGTGTGGATCCACGATCCGGCCATCGACTTCCACGGCGAGCGCTGGCTCGACGTGTTCGACGTCGCGATGTCAGGCGCGGCCAGGGCGCTCACGCGGCTGCGCGACGAGAAGGTCATCAAGGGCTGGGGCCTCGGCGTGAACCGCGTCGAGCCGTGCGAGCTCGCACTCGAACGCTCGGATCCCGACGGCTTCCTGCTCGCCGGCCGCTACACGCTGCTCGACCATGCGGGCGCACTCGAACGGCTGATGCCGGAAAGCGTCGCGCGCGGGCTCGGCATCATCGTCGGCGGTCCGTACAATTCCGGCGTGCTCGCCGGAGGCACCCACTTCGAGTATCAGCCGGCGACGCAGGACATGCTCGATCGCGTCGCGCGCATCCGGCAGATCGGCGAGCGCTTCGGTGTGGACGTTCGCGCGGTGGCGCTGCAGTTCTCGCTCGCGCACCCGGCCGTCGCCGCCGTGATCCCCGGCGCGAGCCGGCCCGATCGCATCGACGAGAACCTGCGGCTGGCCGCGGCGCCGATTCCGTCCGAACTGTGGGACGCGCTGAAGGCCGAGCGCCTGATCGCCGAGCACGCGCCGACGCCGGCCGGCGCGGCCTGAGCCGCTTCCGCGCGACCGCCGCGACGGGCGGCCGCGCACAGCCATTCCGTCACAATCGCGGCGACTATCGCCGCGATTGCCATTTCCGAATTGCAGCCTGCGCAATCGGCGTCTAGCGTTTACGGGATCGACTCCGCACGATCGTCACCCGACCCGAAAGGACGCCCCGCCATGCCAAGCCGTTCCCCGAAACGCGACATGCTGCTGGCCCTCGCGGCCGGCCTTTCCTTCTCGGCTTTCACGTTGCCGGCTTATGCCGACGATGCGGCCGGTCTCGCGCCGCCCGAGCCAGCGACGCCCGTGCTCTCGACGACCGCGACCGGCGTGCAGATCTACGCATGCGAATACGACAATGAACACCGGCTCGCGTGGACATTCCAGCGCCCGGAGGCGATGCTGTTCGATGCCGGCGGCACGCTCGTCGTCCGGCACGGCGCGGGGCCGTCGTGGGAAGCGCTCGACGGCAGCCGCATCACCGGCAAGAAGCTCGCGGAAGCGCCGAGCGCACGCCCGAACAGCATTCCGCAACTGCTGCTCGCCGCGACGCCGGCCGCAACCGGCACGCTGGCCGACGTGCGCTTCGTGCAACGGCTCGATACCGCGGGCGGCACGCCGCCGGCCGCGACGTGCGCGACCGAGCATGCGATCGGCCGCTTTCCGTATTTCGCGCGATACGTGTTCCTGAAGTAACGCGCGGCGGCGCCCCCAAGCGCGGACGCCGCCTTCAGGTTGCTCGCAGCCCGTCCATTTGATCAGTTATCCTGCATTTATGGATTGGATACGTGGCATCTTCATCGTCGTCGTTCAGGCTACGAAATGATGCGCGCGCGTCAGCGTATCCGCATCGACAGCTCGACATCGCCGCCGAACGGCACCGACAGATAGCCGTTTTCCGGCGCGCGCACGTAGGCGAGATAGTCGGGGCTGTATTCCGCGTTGTCGGCGACGACGAACGCACCCGCCCCGAGCCGCGGTTCGACCAGCGCGAGTATCTCGGGATACAGCGCCTTCGCGCCATCGAGCAGCAGCAGATCGACCGTATCCGGAAGGTCGGCGGCCAGCGTGCACAGCGCATCGCCTTCGCGAATCTCCACGAGATCGGCAAGCCCGGCGGCCGTCAGGTTCGCCCGCGCGCGCACGACCTTCGACGGCTCGAACTCGCTCGTGATCAACCGGCCGCCGCCGTTGTCGCGCAGCGCGGCCGCGAGATGCAGCGTCGAAATGCCGAACGACGTGCCGAATTCGACGATCGCCCGCGCGCCACGGCTGCGCGCGAGCATATACAGCAGCGTGCCCGTCTCGCGCGATACGGCGAGCGGGTAATCCTTCAGGCGCGCATAAAAATCGGCGTAGTCGGTCTTGCTGCGCATCAGCCGCGCGTGCTCGTCGTGCGACAGGTCGGCAAAGTCCGGGCTCGTCGCGGGCGACGACGCGTCGGCCTCGTCGAACAGGCGCTCCAGCAGCGAGGCAAGCGGGTCGAGAATCAGGGTGGTCATGCGAATCTCCGGTATCGGGTTGAGTGCGTCGTTGCACCCGATTAGAATATGACGAACTATTCAGGTTTTACTATTCGCATTGGCAAACCGCTCATGACCGACCGCCGAAACACCCGGATCGCCACGCGCAAACAGCCCCAGCAGGCCCGCTCGACGCGTCTCGTCGAAGACGTCCTCCAGGCCGCTGTTCAGGTTTTGGCGAGCGAAGGCGCGCAGCGCTTCACGATGGCGCGCGTCGCCGAGCGGGCCGGCGTGAGCGTCGGTTCGCTGTACCAGTACTTCCCGAACAAGGCGGCCGTGCTGTTCCGGCTGCAGCACGACGAATGGCGGCAGACATCCGAGATGCTGCGCGGCATGCTGGAGGATGCGCGTCAAACGCCGCCCGAGCGGCTGCGCACGGCCGTCCACGCGTTCATCCGTTCGGAATGCGACGAGGCGCGCATGCGCATCGCGCTCGACGACGCCGCGCCGCTCTATCGCGACGCGCCCGAGGCGCGGGAAGCAAAAGCGGCCGGCAACCGCATCTTCCAGGCGTTCATGCGGGAGGCGCTGCCCGATGCGCCGGACGCCACGCGCGCGCTCGCATGCGACCTGATCACCACCACGCTCGCCACGGCCGGCAAGGCGTTTTCGGAAAGCGAGCGCACGCCCGCGGAAATCGATGCGTATTCGGCGGCCATGGGCGACATGTTTTGCGCGTACCTCGAGCGTCTCGCGCACAATTGACGCGTGGACGGGACCGGCCACGACGAAAGACTTTCGTAATACCCGATGCACCACCCGCTGCCGCCCTGCCCGCCGACCCCGCGTTCAAATAGTCGCCTTAACGGATTCGAACTAGGCGTATACACGCGTTCCGGCACGACGAAGCCCCGTTTCACGCCGATATAAGCGCTGCGACATGCGCTGCATGCTCTTCCCCCAATGGGACGTGATGGGCGGTTCGCCTAACCTTCGCTACGGCAAAGCACACGTGACGGGGTCGACAACACAACGCGCGGTACGACGCGACACGCTCGCGATCGTTTCGATGCGCGCATGACGACACGGATCACGCGTCATTCGTCCCCACGACGTTGCCGACAATTCCAACCAGATTCGAGACACCCTGACGACGGCTCGCCACGGGCCGTTTCAGCATGCTGATAAAGGAGCAAGCTCATGAGTGATACCCCGGTGCAGCCGACGGTCGGCGTCGGCGCGGAAGAAACTGACTTTGGCACCACGGGAGTCATCGACCGGTACTTCGGCATTTCGTCGCGCGGCAGCACGCAGCGCCGCGAAATCATTGCGGGCGTGACCACGTTCCTCGCGATGGTCTATTCCGTGTTCGTCGTGCCCGGCATGTTCGGCAAGGCCGGCTTCGACACGAGCGCCGTGTTCGTCGCGGTCTGCCTCACCACCGCGTTCGGCTCGCTGCTGATGGGCCTGTGGGCGAAGCTGCCGATCGCGATCGGCTGCGCGATCTCGCTGACCGCGTTCACCGCGTTCGGCCTCGTGCTCGGCAAGGGGCTGCATCCGACGGTCGCGCTCGGCGCCGTGTTCCTGATGGGCCTCGTGTTCACGGGCATCTCGGTCACCGGCGTGCGCTCGTGGATCCTGCGCAACCTGCCCGCGGGCGTCGCGCACGGCACCGGCATCGGCATCGGCCTGTTCCTGCTGCTGATCGCGTCGAACGACGTCGGCCTGGTGATCAAGAACCCGGGCGCCGGCCTGCCGGTCTCGCTCGGCCAGATCACCGCGCTCCCGGTCATCATGTCGGTCGTCGGCCTCGCCGCGATCTTCGGCCTCGAAAAGCGTCGCGTGCCGGGCGGCATCCTGCTCATCGTGATCGCGATCTCGGTGTTCGGCCTCGTGTTCGACCCGGCCGTGAAGTACCACGGCATCTTCGCGCTGCCGTCGCTGAGCGCACCGGGCCATGCGTCGCTGATCGGCGCGATGGACATCAAGGGCGCGCTGTCGATGGCCGTGCTGCCGAGCGTGCTGGCGCTGGTGATGACGGCCGTGTTCGACGCGACCGGCACGATCCGCGCGGTCGCCGGGCAGGCTGGCCAACTCGACGAGAACGGCCGCATCATCAACGGCGGCCGCGCGCTGACCGCCGATTCGATCAGTTCGATCTTCTCCGGCTTCCTCGGCGGCGCGCCGGCGGCGGCCTACATCGAGTCGAGCGTCGGCGTGGCCGCCGGCGCGAAGACGGGCCTCGCGGCGGCCGTGGTCGGCCTGCTGTTCCTCGTCGTGATGTTCTTCTCGCCGCTCGCGGGCCTCGTGCCGTCGTACGCCACGGCACCCGCGCTGATGTACGTCGGCCTGCTGATGCTCGGCAGCGTGAGCAAGCTGCACATGGACGACATGGTCGACGCGATGTCGGGCCTCGTGTGCGCCGTGTTCATCGTGCTGACCGCGAACATCGTGACGGGCATCATGCTCGGCTTCTCGACGCTCGTGATCGGCCGCATTGCGAGCGGCGAATTCCGCAAGCTCAACGTCGGCACCATGCTGATCGCGGCCGTGCTCGTCACGTTCTATCTCGGCGGCTGGGCAATCTGACCGCGGATCGTGCGCGACGTCGCCGGCAGAAGGACGGCGCGCATCAGGACGACAACGTCTCCTCCACCATCATCGTTGATGGTCTCCCGCCTGGGAACGCGAGTTTCCGGGCTTTTTTTGTCGATGCGGCGCGGTGCGATGCGCATCGCCGAAGCGGCGCGGCGCGAATTCGCGCCCGGTGCTACGATCGAGCTTTGCCTTCAGGAGCCGCCATGAACGCGCTCGGCATCGTCTCCGAATCGAGCACCCGGACCTCGGCGCGCAAGCCGCCGTTCATCCCGTCGTTCGGCTTCCACGAAGTGCACGAATCGCAGCCGATCCATGCGTCGCCGGCCCGCATCATCGACGCGGTCGCGGCGCTCGACATGCGCGCCGATCCGGTCATCGATGCACTGATGACGGTGCGCGAATTCCCGTCGGCCGTCGTCGACACGCTTCGCAAAGGGCCGGCCCGAAGCGAACGCGCGCGTTTCGGTTTCCACACGTTCACGCTGCTTCACCGGGACGACACGTCGCTGTCGCTCGGTCTCGTCGGACGCTTCTGGCGCCCGACGACCGACGTGCGCGCCATCGCCGATGCAACGGCCTTCGTCCGGCACGACGACCCACGCGACGCGAAGCTGGTGCTCCGGTTCGAAGTCGTCGGGCTGGCATCGGGTGCGTACATCCTGCGTACCGAAACCTTCATCCACTGCCCGATCGCACGGACGCGGCGGCTGTTTACGCCGTACTGGCTCGCGATCCGGCTCGGGAGCGGGTGGATCCGGCGCCGCATGCTGGCGGCCGTCGAAACGGCGCTCGCGTAAGCCAACGCATCAAAACGGCTTGATCACGACCAGCCCGACGACGATCCCCACCGCGACCACGACGGCGCCCGCTGCGTGCCCGAGCCATTGCGCGGGCACGACGACGAGATCGTCGCGTTCCATGCGCCGCAACGTGCCGGCCAGCATCCCGTGCAGCGCCGACAGCGCGGTGACGACCGCCAGCTTCACCGACAGCCACGCGGCGCCGAACCAGTGTCCGCTCAGCGCGATCGCAATCCCCGTGATCCAGACGAGCGCGAGCGCGGGCACCGTCACCGAACGATCCCAGCGCCGCACCGCGCGATGCACGGCGAGGTTGGCGATACGGATGCCGACGGACAGCATCAGCAGCCCGCCGACGAACGTGACGACGGCGACGACATGCGCGGCCTTGAGCAGCAGGTAAATCATTGCGCGTGCCTCCTGCGCGCGATCCATCCGGCGCTCGCCAGCCCCGCAAACGGCACGACGGCCGACAGCACGAGCCGTGCGACGTCGCCCTTGCTCCACAGCCCGCTCGACGCGGTGCCGACGACCGCCCACACGTACATCGCGAAAGCGATGCCGTGAATCGGCCCGATGATCGACACCGCGACCGGATAACCGGCCGGGTGCTTGAGCGGCACGGCGATGCACACCAGCACGACGAGCGTGATCGCCTCCAGCAGCGACAGGTACTGCAGGTTGCGCAACGCATTGCGATCGTCTTGTTTCATCGATGGGCCCCAAGGTTGGTCAGCCGCAATTATGGCGTGTGGTACCGGCCCGAGCCATTGGCTAGAATGCCATCTTTAAACGGATTCTGGCCACGGCCTCGAACGCCATGCATACAGTCGCCGTCATCGCTTTGCCCGATGTCGTGCCATTCGATCTGGGTGTCGCATGCGATACGTTCGCGCGCGTGCGTTCGCCCGGCGTCGAGCATGCGTACCGCGTGCGCGTGTGCAGCGAGCATGCGCGCGTCGCCGGCGACCTGTTCGAACTGCGGCCCGCGTTTCGTCTCGATGCGCTCGCCGACGCCGACACGATCGTCGTCCCCGGCACGTCCGTGCCGCTTGCGCCGACGTCGCGCCGCGTGATCGCGGCCCTGTGCGCGGCGGCCGCGCGCGGTTGCCGGATCGCGTCGATCTGCAGCGGCGCGTTCGTGCTCGCGGAAGCCGGGCTGCTCGACGGCCTGCGCGCGACGACGCACTGGCTGGCGGCCGGCGAACTCGCGCGCCGCTACCCCAACGTGACGGTCGACCCGAACGTGCTGTTCGTCGACAACGGCCAGATCCTGACGTCGGCCGGCGCAGCGGCCGGCCTCGATCTGTGCCTGCACATGATCCAGGCCGACTACGGCGCGGCGGTCGCCGTCGACGCCGCACGCTACGCGGTGGCGCCGCGCGTCCGCGAAGGCGGGCAGGCGCAGTTCATCACGCCGGAATGGCCGGCCGGCACCGACGGGCTGCAAAGCCTGATGGACTGGCTGCAGGCCAACCTGCACAAGCCGCTCACGCTCGACGCGATGGCCCGCAAGGCGTCGACGAGCGTGCGCACGCTGACGCGGCGCTTTCAGGAGCAGACGGGCACGTCGCCGCGGCAATGGCTGCAGACCGCGCGCGTCAGGCATGCGCAGCAGTTGCTGGAAGTCACGGAGCTGTCGATCGAACATGTGGCAACGGAAGCCGGGTTCGGTTCGGTGACCGCGTTTCGCGAGCGGTTCGCGCGCATCGTCGGCACGTCGCCGCAGCGGTATCGTCACGCGTTCCGCGCGCGGTCCGGCGCATGACGCTCGCGCTGCGCATCGGCACCCGATGCGTCGCCCCGACGACGTGAACCCACGCGCACAATCGTCAGGATCGCGACCGGAAGCCGCCGCCCCCGCCACCTCGCCCGCCAAAGCCCCTTTCGCGCCAACCGGACCCGACCGATGACCCGCATCCGCAATCCCCTGAACATCGCGCAGCTCCAGGCATTCGTCTCCGCCGCGCATCTCAAGAGCCTGCGCGCCGCCGCACGCGAGCTCGGCGTCACGCAGCCCGCGATCACGCACACGATCCGCGAACTCGAAACGGCGCTCAACGCGGAACTGCTCGCGCGCAGCGTGCGCGGCGTCGAGCTGACCGCCTGCGGCCATGCGCTGCTGCCGCGTGCCGAGCAGTTGCTCGGCGACATCCGCCGCACGGTCGAGGCCGTCGAACAGGTGAAAGGCGAGATGTCGGGGCGCGTCGCGGTCGGCACGATGCCGTCGATCGCGCTGACGGCGCTGCCGCACGCGGTGACGGCGTTCCGCCGGTCGATGCCGAACGTCAGCCTGCATCTCGAGGAAGTGACGGTGCCCGACGCGCTCGCGCAATTGCGCAACGGCACGCTCGACATCGCCGCGATGCACCATGTGCCCGCGCTCGACCGCGATTTCACGCAATCGCCGCTGCTGTCGACCGAATTCACCGTCGTGATGCGCGAAGGCCACCCGCTCGCGCATGCGCGCCGTTTAGAGGAATTGCTCGACGCCGAGTGGATCGTCACCGTCGGCGCCGAGCAGTTTCCGCACAGCGTGATGGTCGGGATGTTCGAGGCGCGCGGGCTGCCGCTGCCGAAACGCCTGCTGAGATCGCCGATGTCGTTCGCGGTGACGCTCGGGCTCGTCGCGCGCTCGGACGTGATCGGCTGCTTCACGCGCCCGCTCGCCGCGATGGTCGCGCCGCTCGGCATCCGCACGGCCGAACTCGACGAAAGCATGCCGCGCTTCGACCTGTCGATCATCGCGCGGCGCGACATGCTGCCCACACCCGCCGTTTCTCGATTCGTCACGTGCCTGCAGCGGGCGGTCAACGAAACGCTCGGTTGAATCGTTCCTGTGTCTGAAACGGTCGCGCGCCCCCGCGCGCCGCCGCCGGGCCCGGTATCGGGGCTTGTCCTAGGCGCCCTGCCGGTATTTTGTCTTGATAATCTCCGCACGTCGCGCGCCCGCATCGGGCGGGCGAAACGGACAGTCCGGCGCGAAGCCGTGCCGGACCGAAGGCTTATGGCGCGGCACAACCGCGCACCCATCGAACAAAACGAGGAGTCACCGAGTGAAAAAGATTCTTGCGGCTGTGACCGTTGCCCTGCTTGCCGTATCGGCCGGCAGCGCGTATGCGAAGGACTGGACGACCGTGCGGTTCGGCGTCGACGCAAGCTACCCGCCTTTCGAATCGAAAGGCCCCGACGGCAAGGTGGTCGGCTTCGACGTCGACCTCGGCAACGAAATCTGCCGCCGCATGAACGCGAAGTGCGTGTGGATCGAAAACGACTTCGACGGGATGATCCCGGCACTGAAGGCGCGCAAGTTCGACGGCGTGCTGTCGTCGATGTCGATGACGCCGGTGCGCGAGGAACAGATCGCGTTCTCGTCGAAGCTGTTCAATACGCCGACGCGCCTCGTCGCGAAGAAGGGCGCCGGCCTGCTGCCGACGGCCGAATCGCTGAAGGGCAAGTCGATCGGCGTCGAACAGGGCACGATCCAGGAAACCTACGCAAAGACCTACTGGGCGGCGAAGGGCGTGAAGGTCGTTCCGTACCAGAACCAGGACCAGGTCTATGCCGACCTGATCGCGGGCCGTCTGGACGGCGCGCTGCAGGACGCGGTGCAGGCCGAGATCGGCTTCCTGAAGACGCCGCGCGGCGCGGGCTTCGATTTCGCCGGCAAGGATATCGACGATCCGAAGACGCTCGGCAACGGCGCCGGCATCGGCCTGCGCAAGGAAGACACCGACCTGAAGGCGAAGATCGACGGCGCGATCGCCGGCATGCGCAAGGACGGCACGTACGACAAGATCGCGAAGAAGTACTTCGATTTCGACGTCTACGGCAAGTAATACGGCAAGCAAGCGAGCCATTCGCTTCGAAGCAGACGGGCTCCGCGAGGAGCCCTTTTTTTTTCCGCGCCAACCTCATGATTCTCAAGGAAAAACAGCGTGCTCCGGCACCGGTTTGATGGCGGCGACGCAGGCAACGTACAATCGATCTTCCACGCACACCGGATCATTCGCGGCTGCGCCGCACTCCCCTCATCATGCAAACGCAGACCCATCCGCTGATTTCCCCCGCCGTCGGCACCGAACGCCAGATCACGAGCTTCCACTACGGCCCGCGCGGCGGCAAGAAGGTCTATATCCAGTCGTCGCTGCACGCGGACGAACTGCCCGGCATGCTGGTCGCCGCGCTGCTGCGCCGCAAGATCGCCGCGCTCGAGACGGCCGGCAAGCTGCGCGGCGAAGTCGTCATCGTGCCCGTGCCGAACCCGATCGGCCTGTCGCAACACGTGTTCGGCGATCACCTCGGCCGCTTCGAGCTCGGCTCGATGCAGAACTTCAACCGCAATTTCTACGATCTCGCGGCGCTCGTGCTGCCGCGCGTCGAAAGCCGGCTCACGAACGACGCGCAGCGCAACCTCGTCGCCGTGCGCGCCGCGATGCGCGAAGCGCTCGACGAGCAGAAGCCGCGCACCGAGCTCGACTCGCAGCGCCTCGCGCTGCAGAAGCTGTCGTTCGACGCCGATATCGTGCTCGACCTGCACTGCGACAGCGATGCGGTGATGCACCTCTATACGAATCCCGATCTGTGGCCGGACGTCGAGCCGCTGTCGCGCTATCTCGACGCGCAGGCGTCGCTGCTCGCGCTGAACTCGGTCGGCAACCCGTTCGACGAGATCCACAGCTTCTGCTGGTCGGATCTGCGCAACCGCTTCGGCGACCGCTTCCCGATCCCGAACGGCGCGATTTCCGTCACGGTGGAACTACGCAGCGAACGCGACGTGTCGTACGAGTTCGCCGAAAAGGATTCTCAGGCGATCGTCGAATACCTGACCGAGCGCGGCATCGTCGACGGCACGCCGGCGCCGCTGCCGCCGCTCGCGCATCCGGCCACGCCGCTCGCAGGCACCGATCCGCTCGTCGCGCCGGTGTCGGGCGTGATCGTGTTCCGCACGCCGGTCGGCGCGATGATCGAGGCCGGCCAGGAAGTGGCCGACATCGTCGATCCGCTGACCGATCGCGTCGTCACGCTGAAGAGCAGCGTGTCGGGCGTGCTGTACGCGCGCCAGATCGTGCGCTTCGCGACGGCCGGCATGGAAGTCGCGCGAATCGCCGGTGCAACCGCGATCCGCACGGGTTCGCTGCTGTCGGCCTGAGATCGGCCCGCGCGCCGGGTAACGGCGCGTATCGACGCGTTCCAACACGCACCAATGCAATCGCCCGCTAGCGCGGGCGATTTGCTTTCCGATATGCCCGGCGATCCGGCCGGGCGGCGGCACGCCTGGGCGCTCAGAACGCCGGCACGATCGCGCCGCCGAACTTCTGGTCGATGAACTTGCGCACGTCGTCCGATTCATAGGCCGCGACGAGCTTCTTCACCCACGGCTTGTCCTTGTCCTGCGCGCGCACCGCGATCAGGTTCGCGTACGGGCCGCGCAGATCCTCGATCGCGATCGCATCCTTCACCGGCGTGAGCCCCGCCTTCACCGCGTAGTCGGTGTTGATCGACGCGGCATCGACATCGGGCAGCGCGCGCGGCAGCTGAGCGGCATCGAGCTCGACGATCCTGATCTTCTTCGGATTCTCGGCGACGTCGAGCGGCGTCGCGTTCACGCCGTTCGTGCCGGCGCCCGGCTTCAGCTTGATCACCCCGTATTTCTGCAGCAGCAGGAGCGCGCGGTTGCCGTTCGACGGATCGTTCTGGATCCCGACCTTCGCACCGACCGGCAAGTCCTTCAGCGACTTGATCTTCTTCGAATAGAAGCCCATCGGCGCCGTGTAGGTGAGCCCGACGTTGACGATCCTGTAGCCGCGCTGCTTGATCTGGCTGTCGAGGAACGGCTGGTGCTGGAAGCCGTTCGCGTCGAGGTCGCCCGAATCGAGCGCCGCGTTCGGCTGCACGTAGTCGTTGAATTCGATGACCTTGATCGCAAGCCCTTCGCGCGCGGCCACTTTCGTTACTTCGGTCCAGATCTGCGCGTCGGGGCCGCTCATCGTGCCGATCTTCAGCGTTTGCGGGTCGGCGTGCGCGCCGGGCGCCGCGAATGCCAGCGCCGTGGCGAGTGCGCCGAGGCCGGTCAGGATCGAACGTCGCATGGTGTCCTCTTGTCCCGTGTCGTTGTTGGAGCACGGATCGTGGCACGGGGCCCGAACACCGCCAACCAAGCTTATTTCATGTGCATATTCCCGATCCGGATCGAATCTCAGCCGAAATCGGTATAACTCCCCGCTATACAACCGGGCAGAATCCAATGTCGCATCGGCACCACACATTCTTCATATGACAGTCGCTGTCATATTCATTACGTGGCCCGCCGATAAAGTTGCCGCCGGTCCGTGAAAGCGCCCACAGAGAGCGCCGGAACCGCAACTGGACACGCCATTTATTCGCTCGGAGAATCCTTTGAACAAGAAACTGTTGACCATCGCCGCCCTCGCAGCAACGGCCGGCACGGCACACGCGCAAAGCAGCGTGACCCTGTACGGCGTCATCGATGCCGGTATCAGCTACGTGAACCACAGCAAGACCGCCACCGGCGGCTCGGGCAAGCTGTTCAAGTACGACGACGGCGTTGCCCAGGGCAGCCGTTGGGGCCTGCGCGGCACCGAAGACCTCGGTGGCGGCCTGAAGGCGATCTTCGTGCTCGAAAACGGCTTCAACAGCGGCAACGGCACGATCGGCCAGGGCGGCGCGATCTTCGGTCGCCAGGCTTACGTCGGCCTGAGCCAGTCGCAATACGGCACGGTCACGTTCGGCCGCCAGTACTCGTTCTCGACCGACGTCCTCGGCTCGAACTACTCGACGGGCGGCAACACGGTCGCGGGCAACTACGCGTACCACGTGAACGACGTCGACCAGCTCACGTCCAGCCGCATCAACAACTCGGTGAAGTTCCAGAGCGCGAACTACGCCGGCTTCACGTTCGGCGCGTTGTACGGCTTCTCGAACTCGACCGACTTCGCCGGCGCACCGGCCACGACGTCGGGCACGACGACGACGGCAGGCTCGTCGCGCGCATACAGCTTCGGCCTGAACTACGCGAACGGCCCGTTCGCCATCGGCGCCGCCTACACGGACATCCGCTTCCCGAGCCAGTCGACGCCGGCGTTCTCGACGACGATCGCGAACATCAGCACGGGCAACATCCGCGACCTGCGCACGTATGGCGTCGGCGGCCGCTACATCTTCGGCCCGGCGACCGCATGGCTGCTGTGGACGCGCACGCAGTTCACCCCGCTCGCGAGCGGCGCATCGGGCACGTTCTACAACGCATACGAAGCAGGCCTGAAGTATGCGATCACGCCGGCCCTGTCGGCAGCAGCCGGCTACACGTACACGAACGCGACGCAAAGCGGCAGCTCGGCGCACTGGAACCAGGGCAACCTGGGTCTCGACTACGCGCTCAGCAAGCGCACGGACGTGTACGGCCTCGTCGTCTACCAGAAGGCGTCGGGCAACAACGTGCAGGCGCAGATCGGTTCGAGCACGAGCTACTTCAACACGTCGGGCACCGGTTCGTCGAACCAGCTCGCCGCTCGCGTCGGCATCCGTCACAAGTTCTAAAGCATCCGCTTAACTCGCGGATCACGACGGCAAGAAGCGCCCCGCTCCACGCGGGGCGCTTTTTTATCTGCTTTTAAGTTTCGCTTAATTCTGGGCTGAGAGGATGCTCTCACCCCCCCTGTTGGCCGCCTGAGCATCGGCGGCTTTTTTTTTAAATGCCGACGGCGCCGCCATCGATTGCCCACAAGACAGGATCGGAGGCCATGATGATCGAAGATACCGTTTTCAGCCATCTGCACGCGATTCTGACGTGCCAACACTCGCTGCCGGTCCAGAGCTGCCGCGTATCGGTAGCAATGCAGCGCCCGTGGGGCCGCCCGTACCGGCTCGTCGAATGGACGATGCATCTCGACGCGCCCGCGCGGCGCCAGATCGTGCCGGCCGAATCGACCGACGAAGAGATCGCCGAGGTCGTTGCATCGCACGTGCCGGGCCGGCTTTACGGCGACGGCCGGCTGCAGTTCTGAACGCCTCCCTGTTCCCCCCGTTTCCCGTATTTCGGCCGCCCCGCACGCATCGTGCGGCAGTCGGTCTCGTTTGACGCGGCAACGAAACCTGCTACGCTGCGCGTTTTCGTCCACGCAACACACGATGGAAAACGCATTCAACGAACGCGGCGTCATGATCACGCGCAACGGCCTGTCGGCCGCCGGGCAGGTATTCGCGCTGCGTGACATCCGCCACGTCGACGTCGTCAAGATTCCGAAAAACCGTGTCGTTCCGGCGCTGATCTCGCTGATCGGTGCGGCCGCCGCCATCGCAGGCGGCATCGGCGCATCGAGCGCCGCACTCGTCGTCGGCGTGATGCTCGCCGTCGTCGGTTATCTCGCCTGGACCACGCAGGACGTCACGTATCGCCTGATGGTCGAGATGCCCGACGGCAAGCGCGAAGCGCTGTCGAGCGTCGACGCCGAATTCGTCGAACGCGTCGCGCAGGTCGTGCGCGATGCGCAAGCCGCAACGGCTGCAGGCTGATTCCATTCGCATCGCTGCACGCTTGGATTCGCGATCCGCGGATGCGCGCGGCGCGTATCGGCTCGCGCGGCACATCGTTGCGTCGGGCCGACGCGTCTTCATCGAATCGGCTTCCCGCATCATCGTCGCGAACCCCGCGCCTGCGCTGCGTACGCCGACCGCCTAGTATGGAAAGAGCGGCCCGCCGCCGCATCGTCCGAGGAGGTCGGCATGAACGTTCAATTGCTGTCCGGCATGCTTCGCGCGCAGGAACTGCTGCTCGTGTCGATGATCCGCGCGCTTCCCCTTGACGAACGCCGTGCGCTCGTCGACCTCTACACCGAACAGATCGCGTTCGCCGAACAGGCGGGCCTCGAAAGCCACAGCGATCGCGCGACGCACGATGCGTTCATCGCGCATGCGCGCAATCTGCTGATCCGCATCGAAGCGCTGGCCTAGCGCCGGCGCGCCTGCGCGTTTCTCCCGAATTTCCCGCCGCGGCTCACTCGAGCCGCGCAGGCAAGCGCTCACCCACATGGGCCGCTTTCCTTCCTTGTATTGATAATGATTCTCATTTACACTGGTAAAGTTATCAGTTTCTTTCAATTCGCCGTTCGCCGCATGCCGCGCGCGGACGGGCCAGCCAGGTGAACGCGTCACCCAGCCAGCCTTCGGGCTTGTTTTCGTCAATGGGAGACCACCTGTGCATTGCTATCCGCTGGCGCGGCGGCCGATCTGCGCCGCGCTGTTCGGCGCGTTCGGCCTGTCCGCCGCCCCGGCTCACGCCGATTCGTCGCCGCAAGGCGCCACCCCGCCTCCTGCCGTCCTCGTCGCCGCGTCCAAGCGCGGCGATGCGGCGCTGCTCGACCCCGTCACCGTCACGGCCACCCGCACCGCCACCGCCGCGAGCCGCACGGCGGCGTCGGTGTCGGTGATCACCGACGAGGATCTCGAGGAACAGCAGGCCACCAACATCAAGGACGCGCTGCGCTACGAGCCGGGCATCACGGTGCGCCGCACCGCTTACCGCCCCGGCAGCGCCGCGCTCGGCGGCGGCCGCGACGGCGATTCAAGCATCAACATCCGCGGCCTCGAAGGCAATCGCGTACTGCTGATGGAAGACGGCATCCGCCTGCCGAACGCGTTCTCGTTCGGGCCGCTCGAAGCGGGGCGCGGCGACTACGCCGATCTCGACACGCTCAAGCGCATCGAGATCCTGCGCGGGCCGGCCTCCGCGCTCTACGGCAGCGACGGCCTGACCGGCGCCGTGAACTTCATCACGAAGGATCCGCGCGACCTGCTGTCGATCTACCACAAGCCCTATTACTTCTCGTTCCGGCCGAGCTACGACTCGGCCGACCGCAGCATCGGCGCGACCGTGTCGGCCGCGGGCGGCAACGACCGCGTGCAGGGGATGATCATCGCCGACGGCCGCCGCGGCCACGAGGTCGATACGCGCGGCGGCAACAACTCGGCGAGCACGCTGCGCACGACGTCGAACCCGCAGGACGTCTATTCCGAATCGCTGCTCGGCAAGCTCGTGCTGACGCCCACCGCGCGCGACACGATCAAGTTCACCGCGGAAACCGTGCAGCGGCGCGTGAGCACCGACGTGCTGTCCGCGATCAATCCGCCGACCACGCTCGGCCTCACGACGAACGACCGGCTCGAGCGCAACCGCTTCAGCGTCGACTACGACTTCCGCGACGACGCGTTCCGCTGGTTCCAGACCGCGCACGTGCAGCTCTACTACCAGGACGCGAAGCAGGATCAATACGCGTTCGAGACGCGCGGCGCGCCGCTTAAGTCGCGCTCGCGCGACAACCAATACAAGGAACGCACGTTCGGCGGCTCCGCGTTTGCCGAAAGCGGCTTCGCGACGGGCCCGCTCGCGCACAAGCTGCTGTACGGCATCGACGGCAGCCTGTCGCGCGTGACGAACCTGCGCGACGGCACGGTGCCGGGCGTCGGCGAAGCGTTCCCGAACAAGGCATTCCCCGACACCGACTACACGCTGTTCGGCGCGTTCGTGCAGGACCAGATCGGCTACGGCCGCCTGCTCGTCACGCCGGGCCTGCGCTTCGACACATACCGGCTGAGCCCGACCGGAAACGATCCGCTGTTCACCGGCAAGGCCGTGTCGACGAGCGCGAACGAACTGTCGCCGCGCGTCGCCGTGCTCTACGAGATCACGCCCGCGGTCATTCCGTACGTGCAGTATGCGCACGGCTTCCGCGCGCCGACGCCCGACCAGGTCAACAGCAGCTTCTCGAACCCGGTGTACGGCTACACGTCGATCGGCAACCCGAACCTGAAGCCCGAGACGAGCGATACGTTCGAAGCGGGCCTGCGCGGCAAGGCCGGCACCGGCGACGGTGTCGTGCGCTACAGCGCGGCCGCGTTCACGGGCCGCTACCGCAACTTCATCTCGCGCACGACGATCGCCGGCAGCGGCCGGCCGACCGACCCGTCCGTATTCCAGTACGTGAACTTCGCCGACGCGCGTATCCACGGCCTCGAAGGCCGCGCCGAATGGGCGATGCCGAACGGCATCACGCTGAAGACGGCGATGGCGTTCACGAAGGGTTCGACGCAGAACGACGGCGCGGCCAGCCAGCCGCTCAACACGGTCAACCCGTTCTCGGCCGTGTTCGGCGTGCGCTACGAGCCGGGCGAGCGCTGGTTCGTGCAGACCGACCTGCTGTTCCAGGCCGCGAAACGCGACAAGGACATCGACAAATCCGACTGTTCGAACAAGGCGTGCTTCACGCCGCCGTCGTCGTTCGTCGTCGACCTGCGCGGCGGCTACCGCTTCAACAAGCACGTGAGCGCGACGATCGGCATCCGCAACCTGTTCGACCGCAAATACTGGAACTGGTCGGACGTGCGCGGCATCGCGGCCGATTCGCTGGTGCTCGACGCGTATACGTCGCCCGGACGCACGGTCGCCGTCAGCATGAAAGTGGATTTCTGATGCGCGACGCCCGCGCTGCCACCCCAACCGTTACTTGAAGGAGTCCGACATGATGCAATCCGCCCTTCCCGGTCAACCGGCCGGCCCGGCCCGCGCGGCCGCCGCATTGCGCGACGCGTTCATCAAGCTCAAGACCGAGCGCCAGCTGCGCAACCGCGACGTCGCGCAGGCGCTCGGCGTCAGCGAAGGCCAGGCGCTCGCCGCGTTCGTCGGCGAGCACGTCGTGCGGCTCGACGCGCGCTTTCCGGCGATATTCGAGGAAATGCCGCGCCTCGGCCGCGTGATGGCGCTCACGCGCAACGACACGGCCGTCCACGAAAAGGACGGCGAATATGCGCAGATGAGCCATGACGGCCCCGTCGGCCTCGCGCTCGGCGACATCGACCTGCGGATCTTCTATCGTCACTGGGTGTCGGCGTTCGCGGTGCGCGACGAGACCGCGCACGGCCCGCTGAAGAGCCTGCAGTTCTTCGATGCGCAGGGCCACGCGATCCACAAGGTCTACCTGCGCGCGCACAGCGACCACGCCGCATACGAAGCATTCGTCGAACGCTGGCGCGCACCGTCGCAGGAGCCGGGCCTCGACGTCGCGCCCGCCGCGCCGAAGACGCCCGAGCGCGCCGACACCGAGATCGACGTCGCGGGCTTCCGCGCCGCGTGGGATGCGATGACCGACACGCACCAGTTCTTCGGCATCACGCAGCGCTTTGGCGTGAGCCGCATGCAGGCGCTGCGCCTCGCCGATCCGCAATACGCGTATCCGGTCGAAACCGCGCGTGCGCTGCGCCACGTGCTCGAACGGGCCGCGCAAAGCGGCCTGCCTATCATGGTGTTCGTCGGCAATGCGGGAATGATCCAGATCCATACGGGCCCCGTCGCGAACGTGCGCGAAGTCGGCGCGTGGATCAACGTACTCGACCCGGGTTTCAACCTGCACGTGCGCGAGGACCTGATCGCCGCAGCTTGGGTCGTGAAGAAACCGACGAGCGACGGCATCGTCACGTCGCTCGAACTGTTCGACCGGCAGGGCGACCACGTTGCGCTGCTGTTCGGCGAACGCAAGCCGGGCAAGGTCGAACGCGACGACTGGCGCGCGCTCGTCGCGACGCTGCCGCCGGCCGCACGCGGGGACGCGCGGTGAGCGCGCGATCGTTCGATCCGCGGCGGCGCCGCACGGTGCTGGCGAGCGCGGCGGCTGGCGCGCTCGCGGGCGCGCTGCCGGGCCGCGTGCTCGCACAAGCCGCGCAGGCCGCACCGAAGCGCGTGGTCGTGATCGGCGGCGCGCTCGCGGAAACCGCGTTCGCGCTCGGCGGTGCCGAGACGCCGCGCTACCGGCTCGTCGGCGCCGACACGACCTGCACGTACCCCGACGCCGCGAAGCGCCTGCCGAAGGTCGGCTACCAGCGCGCACTGTCGGCCGAGGGGCTGCTGTCGCTGCGGCCCGATCTCGTGCTCGCGTCGGCCGAAGCCGGCCCGCCCACCGCGATTGCGCAGGTGAAAAACGCCGGTGTCGCGGTGACGACGTTCGACGAACGCCACGACGTCGAGTCGGTGCGCGCAAAGATCACCGGCGTCGCGCAGGCGCTCGACGTGCGCAATGCGGGCGCCGCGCTGCTGCAGCGCTTCGATCGCGACTGGCAGGCCTCGCGCGACGCGGTCGCCGTACGCGCACCCGGCGGCGCGCAGCCGCCGCGCGTGCTGTTCGTGCTGAACCATACCGGCAACCAGGCACTCGTCGCCGGCCAGCGCACGGCCGCCGACGCGATGATCCGCTACGCGGGTGCGCGCAACGCGATGCAGGGCTTCGATCACTACAAGCCGCTGACGACCGAGGCGCTCGCGGCCGCCGCACCCGACGTCGTGCTGATCTCCGACGAAGGGCTCGCGGCCGTCGGCGGCCGCGCCGCGCTGCTCGCCACGCCCGGCTTCGGCGCGACGCCGGCCGGCCGCGCGCAACGCGTGGTATCGCTCGATGCGCTGTTCCTGCTCGGGTTCGGCCCGCGCCTGCCGCTCGCCGTCACGACCCTGCACCGACGCCTGTCGGATGCGTTCGCCTGATTCCGAACCGCCCCGATGCCCGCTCACGCTTCGCCTTTCCCTGCACCGTCGCCCGCCTCGCACTCCGGCGCCGCGCGCATCGGCACGTCGCGCCGCTTTGCACCGTTCGCGCTGGCCGCGCTCGCGTGCCTCGTGTGCGCGATGTCCGTCGTCGCGCTGTGCGTCGGCGCGTACCGCATTCCGCTCGCGCAAGCATGGGCCGCGCTGAACGGCGATGCAGCCGCTCAGCAGGCCCGCGCGGTGCTGCTCGACATCCGTGCGCCGCGTGTCGCGCTCGCGCTGCTGGTCGGCGGCGGCTTCGGCGCGACCGGCGCCGCGATGCAGGCGCTGTTCCGCAATCCGCTCGCGGATCCGGGGCTCGTCGGCGTGTCGAGCGGCGCCGCACTCGGCGCGACGACGGCGATCGTGCTCGGCCCCGCCCTATTTGCCGCGCACGTGAGCGCGGCCGCATTGCCCGTCGCGGCCTTCGCGGGCGCGCTTGCGGTCGCGGCGCTCGTCTACCGGCTCGCCGCATCGCGCGGCCGGCTCGCGCTGCCGCTGCTGCTGCTCGCCGGCATCGCGATCAACGCGCTGGTCGGCGCGGCGATCGGGTTGCTGACATTCGTCGCCGACGACGCGCAGCTGCGCTCGCTGACCTTCTGGAGTCTCGGCAGTCTGGGCGGCGCGCAATGGTCCGCGCTGGCGGCCGTCGCGCCGTGCGTCGCAATCGGCTGCGTGCTGCTCGCGCGCGAACGCGATGCGCTGAACGCGCTGCAGCTCGGCGAAACCGAGGCGCTGCATCTCGGCGTGCCGGTGCAGCGGCTGAAGCGGCGCGTGCTCGTCGCGGTCGCGCTCGCGGTCGGCGCGCTCGTGTCGTGCGCGGGCATCATCGGCTTCATCGGGCTCGTCGCGCCGCATTGCGTGCGGCTCGCGTGCGGCCCCGACCAGCGCATCGTTCTGCCCGGCGCCGCGCTGCTCGGCGCGTTGCTGACGCTCGCCGCCGATCTCGCCGCGCGCACGGTCGCCGCGCCCGCCGAAATCCCGCTCGGCGTGCTGACCGCGCTGCTCGGCGCGCCGTTCTTCCTCGCGCTGCTGTGGAAAAGCCGCGGCGCGCTCGGCGGGTAACCCTTCCGTCACGATGACCATGCTGACCGCCCACCATCTTGACGTCGCCCGCCGACACACCGCCATCCTTCGCGACCTGTCGCTGTCGATCGAGCCCGGCCGCGTGACCGCGCTGCTCGGCCGCAACGGCGCAGGCAAGAGCACGCTGCTGAAGACCTTCGCCGGCGAGCTGACCGGCAGCGTCGCGCCGAACGGCGTGCGCGTGACGGGCGACATCACGCTGAACGGCGAACCGCTCGCGCGTATCGACGCGCCAAGACTCGCGTGCCTGCGCGCGGTGCTGCCGCAGGCCGCGCAGCCGGCCTTCCCGTTCAGCGTCGACGAAATCGTGCTGCTCGGCCGTTATCCGCATGCGCGGCGCAGCGGTGCGTGGCACGTGATCGCGCACCGCGATCGCGACATCGCGTGGCGCGCGCTCGAACGCGCGGGTGCCGAAGCGCTCGTCGGCCGCGATGTCACGACGCTGTCGGGCGGCGAACTTGCACGCGTGCAGTTCGCGCGCGTGCTCGCGCAGCTGTGGCCGGACGACGACGGTATGGAGGGCGGCCCGCGCTACCTGCTGCTCGACGAGCCGACCGCCGCGCTCGATCTCGCACATCAGCACCGGCTGCTCGATACCGTGCGCGCGGTCGCACGCGAATGGCGGCTCGGCGTGCTTGCTATCGTGCACGACCCAAACCTCGCCGCACGACACGCAGATACGATCGCGATGCTCGCCGACGGCACGATCGTCGCGCACGGCGCGCCGCGCGACGTGATGACGCCCGCGCATATCGCGCAATGCTACGGATTCGCGGTGAAGATGGTGGAAACCGGCGACGGTACGCCACCGGTGATGGTGCCTGCGTAGCGTAGGCAAATACTGCACGGTCGTTGCGTCGCTCGATGTCCTACGCTGCCTTCAACTGCCGTTCACCCAACATCATTCGCGCATCCCCTTCGAGGAGCCTCGCGTGCCGCTTTCAATGACCCGCATCATCCTGTACGTCCGCGACGTCGCGTTGCAGAAGGCGTTCTACCAGCGGTATTTCGACCTGCCAGTCATCGAGGAAATCAACGGTGAATGGGTCGTGCTCGACGCGGGCGCGATCGAACTGGCGCTGCATCTGGCGGGCCCGGCGTTTCGCCAGGCAGCCACTTCTACGCATGCGAATGCCAACGCCAGCACCGTGAAGCTCGTCTTCTCGATCGACGCCGATATCGACGCGCACCGCGACCGGCTCGCCTGCGATGGCGTGACCGTGCGCGATCTCAAGCGCTACGACGGCTTCGCGTACCGGATGTACGACGGCCTCGATCCGGAGGGCAACGTCTTTCAGGTGATGCAGCCGGACTGAATGTCGGCGCGCGGGCCGCGCTCAATGCTCGACATCCGCCGCACCGAAGGTCCGCATCTTCCACCCGAGCCGCACCGCAAGCATCCGCATCGAGAATCCGGCCGCCAGCGCGATCACCGTCGCAAAGCCCGCATCGATGCCGAGATGCTGGATCCCGACATACAGCGTGCCCGTGACGAACGCGACGCTCGCGTACAACTCCTCGCGCAGGATCAGCGGCATCTCGTTGCACAGCAGGTCGCGCAGCATCCCGCCGCACACGCCCGTGATCGCGCCGGCCAGCACGACGATGATCGGCGCCGTGCCCGTCGACGCGCCGATGTCGCAGCCGATGATCGTGAACGCCGCGAGGCCGATCGCGTCGACGGTGACGAACAGCGTCTTCATCCGCGCGACATGCCGTGCGGCCCACGATGCGACGGTCGCCGCGACGAGCGTGATCACGAGGTATTCGGGATGCGCGATCCAGCCGAGCGGATAGTGGCCGAGCAGCACGTCGCGCACGGTGCCGCCGCCGAGCGCCGTCACCGCGCCGACGAGCGCGAGCCCGAAGCGGTCCATCCCGCGCCGCATGCCCATCAGCGCCCCCGACATCGCTTCCGCGACGATCGCAATCAGATAGAGCGTATGCATCGCGCGCGTCAGTCGTCGGTCCGGAACAGGTCGAGCACGCGTTCGCGCTCGGCCGCATCGACCGCTGCGGGCATCGGCTCGTCGGGCTTGCCGCGGTCGGCCGGCGCATCCGTTGCATCCGTCGCGTGCGCGCCGCCGCAGGCGAAGCGGCTGCGGATGTATGGCGGCACATCGGCCGTGCACGTGCCGCGCGTGTATTCGGCGTAGACGAAGTCGCCGTCGACGAGCGCGACGTCCTGCGGCGGCGAAGCATCGACGGGCGTGCGCCCGTCGACGGCCGTCTTCATGTAGTCGAGCCAGACCGGCAGCGCCAGCGTCGCGCCGGTCGCGCGCCCCATCGGACGCGGCGTGTCGTAGCCGAGCCACGCGACCGCGACGATGCCCGACGAATAACCGGCGAACCATACGTCCTTCGATCCGTTCGACGTGCCCGTCTTGCCGGCCGCGTCGTCGCGGCGCAGCGCGAGCGCGCCGCGCGCGGTGCCGGAGCGCACGACGTCGCGCAGCATGCTGTCCATCACGAACGCGTTGCGTGCCGACACGACGCGCTCGCCTGCCGGCACGGTCGCCTCGTACATCGCGCCGCCGTGACGCTGCTTCACAGACAGGATCAGGCGCGGTTCCATCCGCGTGCCGCCGTTCGCGAACACGCCGTATGCGCTCGCGAGTTCGAGCGGCGTCACGGCGCCCGCGCCGAGCGCGAGGGGCAGCGACGCCGGATTGCGCTGCGCGTCGAAGCCGAAGTGCACCGCGTGCTGCTGTACGTAACGTGCATCGGTGGCCTGCATCAGACTGACCGCGACCAGATTCTTCGAGCGCACGAGCCCGCGCCGCACCGGGATGAAGCCCTCGTAGCGGTTGCCGAAATTGCGCGGACGCCACGGTCGCGCGCCGGTTTCCTCATGCGTGAGCGTGCGCTGCGTATCGTCGACGAGCACGCCGGGGAAATAGCCCTTCTCCAGCGCCGCCGAATAAACGAACGGCTTGAAGCTCGAGCCCGGCTGGCGATACGCCTGCAGCGCATGGTCGAACACGTTGCGATTGAAATCCGCGCCGCCGACGAGCGCGAGCATGTCGCCGGTGGCCGCATCGAGCGACACGAGCGCGCCTTCGAGCCCGTTGCGCGCATCGCGCGTCGCGCGTGGCTGCCGGCTCAGCGTGCGGTCGAGCGCGGCTTCGGCCGCGCGCTGGTCGCGCATCGAGACCGTCGTCGTCACGTCGAGGCCGAGCGTATAGGCGTCGTCGTGAAAGCGCTCGACCATCATGCGGCGCGCGCGCTCGGCAACGTACGGCGCGGCGACGATCCCGGGCGGCGGCGTGGTCGCCAGCACGATCGGCGCGTCGACGGCCGCGCGGTACGTCGCGTCGTCGAGCTCGCCGAGCACATGCATCCGGCCGAGCACATAGTTGCGCCGCGCGGTCGCGCGCGCCGGATTGACGACCGGGTTGAACGCGGACGGCGCCTTCGGCAGCCCCGCGAGCACGGCCGCCTCGCCCGCGCTCAGCGCGTCGAGCGGCTTGCCGAAATACACGTTCGCGGCCGCCGCGAAACCGTACGCGCGCTCGCCCAGATAGATCTCGTTCATGTACAGCTCGAGCAGCTTGTCCTTGCTGTATTCGCGTTCGAGCCTGACCGCCATCAGAATCTCGGCGAGCTTGCGGCTCAGCACCTTGTCGCGCGTCAGGTAGAAGTTGCGCGCGACCTGCATCGTGATCGTGCTGCCGCCCTGCCCAGGCTGCCCCGTCACGACGTTCGCGAACGTTGCGCGCGCGAGGCCGCCGACATCGACCGCGCCGTGCTGATAGAACTTCGCGTCCTCGGCCGCGAGCAGCGCCTGCCGCATCAGCGGCGGAATGCGTTCGAGCGGCACGAACTCGCGCCGCTCGATGCCGTATTCGGCCAGCAAATCGCCGTCGCGCGAGAAAATCCGCAGCGGCAGCGCGGGACGATAGACGGCCAGGTGCTCGACGGACGGCAACTGCATCCAGATTCGCTGGATCGTCCATGCGCCGATGCCCGCGCACGCGAGCGTCAGGCCGAGCAGCGCGCCCGCGAGCGTGCGCCACATGCGTCGGCGGCGCGGCGGCGCGGGTTGCGGCGGAGGGGAAGCGGTGTGGTCGGTCATGTCGGGCTCCTTCTTCGAGGCCGCGACGGCCGGCGCGCGACAGGCGCCTGCCGATCGCAGAAGGCGCGCATTGTCGAAGGGATGGCGCGAAACCGGAACATTCTTTAGCCAAAGTTTGGCAGGCTGAATTTTATTTAGGAAAGCGCGCCGGAGCCGTTCGCGCAGCGCATGCCGGCTTGCGGCGCACCGTCGGACAAACCGCGCGGCATGCGGTCCGGTTCGCCTGTACCATCGCGTGATGTTCGATCGATACATCGGCCTGTGGGGCCTCGTTCCCGACGGCGGCCCGATCCTGACCGCGAGCGGCGGCCTGCTGCCCGTTCTCTGGCACGCGCGACCCGCGATGCTGAAGGTCGCCACGTGCGACGAAGAGCGTCGCGGCAATGCGCTGATGACGTGGTGGAACGGGCAAGGCACCGCGCAGGTGTGGCAGCACGACAGCGACGCGATCCTGCTCGAACGCGCGCAGCCGGCGCCGTCGCTGGCCGGCTTTTCGGCTTCGGGTCATGACGACGACGCGATGCGCATCGCGTGCGACGTCGTCGCGCGGCTGCATGCGCATCGTGCTGAGCCGCCTGCGGTCGTGCCGCTGCACGACTGGTTCCATTCACTGCTGTCGGATGCCACGGCCAACGACGTGCTGCGCCGATCGGCCGCAACGGCATCCGCGCTGCTGTCGGCACAGCCCGTCGATGAAGTCGTCCTGCACGGCGACATCCATCACGGCAACATCCTGTATTTCGGCTCACGCGGCTGGCTCGCGATCGACCCGAAGGGGCTGCGCGGAGAACGCGGCTTCGACTACGCGAACCTGTTCTGCAATCCCGCGCACGGCATCGCGGTCGACCCGGTGCGCTTCGAGCAACGCGTCGCGTGCGTGGCCGACGCCGCGCAGCTCGACCGCCGCCGGCTGCTGCAGTGGATTCTCGCGTGGGCGGGCCTGTCGGCCGTATGGCTGATGGAAGACGGCCTGCCGCCCGATACACGGCTGCAGGTCGCGGCGCTGGCCGCGACAGCGCTCGGTCTGTAGCGCGCACGACGCCAGCCGCACCGTCCATGAAAAAAGCCCGCCGGCATGCACCGGCGGGCTTTCATATTCGACTGCTGGCGCGGCGCTTAGCGCGCGGGGTTCAGCGTCAGGTTCATGTGACGGTTCACATCCTTGTACAGCAGGTAGCGGAAGCGGCCAGGGCCGCCCGAATAGCATGCCTGCGGGCAGAACGCGCGCAGCCACATGAAATCGCCCGCTTCGACCTCGACCCAGTCCTGGTTCAGGCGATAGACGGCCTTGCCTTCGAGCACGTACAGGCCGTGCTCCATCACGTGCGTTTCAGCGAACGGAATCACGCCGCCCGGCTCGAACGTCACGATGTTCACGTGCATGTCGTGGCGCATGTCGCTCATGTCGACGAAGCGCGTCGTCACCCACGCGCCGTTGGTGCCCGGCATCGGGATCGGCTCGACGTCCTGCTCGTTGGTCACGAAGGCTTCGGGGAGCGGGATGCCGTCGACGGCCTGGTAATGCTTGCGGACCCAGTGGAAGCGCACCGCGGCATCGCTGACGTTGTGCAGCGTCCAGTCCGCGCCCGGCGGAATGAACGCGTAGCCGCCCGGCTTCAGCACGTGCTTCGAGCCCTGCAGGGTCAGCTCGGCTTCGCCTTCGACGACGAACAGCACGGCTTCGGCGTTCTTGTCCTGCTCCGGCTTGTCGCTGCCGCCGCCCGGGTTCACTTCGACGATGTACTGCGAGAAGGTTTCGGCGAAACCCGACAGCGGGCGGGCGATCACCCACAGGCGCGTGTTCGTCCAGAACGGCAGCCAACTCGTGACGATGTCGCGCATCACACCCTTCGGGATCACCGCGTACGCCTCGGTGAACATCGCGCGATCGGTCAGCAGATCGGTCTGCGGCGGGTGGCCGCCGTGCGGCGCGTAATACGTTGTCTTAGACATATGCATCCAGGCAATGGGTTGGTCCGGCCCCGGGCGCAAACGGCATCGGGCGGCACACCTGCGCGCGTGGCGTGCAGGCGGCGGCGGGACATCGTTGCCGGGGTGGCTTGAAAGCGCATGCGCCTTCGTTCGGTCGGCCAGGCTTCGCGACGGATCCGTCCGGTCGATCGGACGCGGCGACCGATGCTGGTGGAGCCGGTGGCCGGGCCGCGGCGTTCGCGCTCATGCGACGAGGCGAGACGCGGCGGATGACTCGGTTCGATTCCGTACGCGGGCGTCGTTGACGATAGCGAAGTCGATCGCGATCGACCAATTAAATGTTGCGATGCCATCCATTCGATTTCCCACTACTTGCCGGCGCGTGCAATGCGCGGCGAAGCGGCGTGGCGCGGCGGTCTGCGTATCAGGGAAATCCTGACGGTCGGGGGTGACGCGAACGATCGCCCGGACGTTGGCGATGCGACGCATCCGACCACGGCAACACGGGTTGCACGCGCGGGCCGCGATACATCTGGTTACGCAGATCGAGGATGGTCAATACGCGCGTGGCCGCGAAGCACTCCGCCCCGGTCGCGAACCATTGTCAGGCTGGAACCGGCAGGCGTGTCGAACGGAATCTGCGTAATGGCGTTCGCCGATCTTGCGCCGGCGCATTCAGGCGCGGCAGGCTTTGTAGTCGGGAAGCGGGGAAATACGGCGAGGAGAGAAATTGCCGGCCCGTCGGTCGGGCGTATGGCAGCAGCTGATGAAGCCGGAAAGGGTCGCCGGGCTGGCCGGCGATGGCGGCCCGGCAGGCCGCCGGGCCGATTTTCGCGTCGGGTGCCGACGCCGACGGCGCGTCGGCGCGCAGATCGCGCACCGTGCCGCACCAGCGGCGATCAGTCCCAGTCGCGGCGGTGATGATGCTTGTGGCGACGATAGCCGCGATCGCCGCGATAACCGCGATCGCCGTAATCGCGTTCGTACGAACTGCGCGACATGTTGCCGCCGAGCGCCGCGCCCGCGCCGCCGCCGACCGCCGCGCCCAGCAGGCCGCCCGTGCGGCCGCCCATCGCGTTGCCTGCCGCGGTACCTGCGCCGCCGCCGAGTGCGCCGCCGATGATCGCGCCGGTGCGCTCGCGACGGTTCGACGTCACCGCACCACCCGCGCCGCCGCCGATGGCGCCGCCGATTACCGAGCCGGTGCTGCCGCCGACCGCGCCGCCGACCGCTGCGCCGGCAACCCCGCCGAGCGCGCCGCCAAGCGCGTTGTTCAAGTCACCGGCCAATGCCGGCAGTGCAGTCGTGCCGGTCAGCGCGGCGACGACGAGAGCGGGGGCGATTTTCTTCCACATTCCCGTATTCTTCCTTGTTCGCAATCTGGTTATCGAAGGTCCGCTCGGTACGACGATCTGAATCGATCGATGTCGGTTCAGGCATTGTGCCGAACCCCGGACCAATTCATTTCATTGAGCTTGCGGCGAAGAATAGCATCGGTCCCACACCCCTGCCGTGGACATTCTGGTAACAAGTTGTTTGCGAATAACGGACCTCGAACGCGCTCCCCGAAATCGCCTGAAACCCTTGCCGGTATTGGCTTCGGCGGCGGTCCGTCCGTCACGAATGGCAGACCGGCCACGCGCAACGTCGCACGTTCGAGACACACGTGGCAACACATCGGGCACGTGTCGCGAGCGAGCGCCGAAACGACGGTCGGGGTGGGATGAAGGGTCAGTACACGCCGGGCAGCAGCCGCCAGGTCCGCGCGCAATACGCGTCGTATTCGGCGCCGAATTGCGAACGCAGCAGCGCTTCCTCGGAGCGGATGCGCGCGACGAGCGGCACCGTCATCAGCGCGACCAGCAGCACGCCGACACCCGAGCGGAACGCGAGCGCCCAGCCGACCGAATTGACGAGCAGGCCGAGATAGCTCGGATTGCGGATGCGGCGATAGATGCCGTCGGTCACGAGCGTATGGCCCGGCTGGATCGCGACGAGCCCGCTGAAGCGCTTGCCGAGCACGAACACGGGCCAGATGCGCAGCGCCCCGCCCGCGATGTACAGCGCGACGCCGAACCATCGCACCGTATCGCCGCCGAGGGTCCAGACATCGAGCCGGTCGGTCAGCGCGGGCAGATACGCGAGCAGGAAGCCGCTCACCGCGAATGCCGCGAGCACCCAGCGGTTGTCGCGGTTCTCGCGCTCGCCGGCGCTCAGGTTGCCTTCGGTGAACATCGCGACGACGGCCATCGCGAGTGTCGCGACGACGATGACGATCAGCGGCGGATGCGAGAAAAAGGCGGCGAACCCGCCGAAACCGAACACGGCGAGCCCGAGATAGACGAGCGTGGATACGCCCGACAGGACAGCGAACTTGCGTGTGACGGACATGGCTGCCTCACAGGATGCTCTTTCCTGTGAAGTATAGGAACCGCGCGCACGATGCGCAGCGCGCCGTCGTCATGCGGCGCGCGAATCCGCGCGAACCTTCCGGTGAAGGGCGGCGAACCGGTGCGGGCAAGGCCCGCGCCGGGTACCCGATCAGCGGATGCGGAAGTTGCCGCCGATCCCGACGCTGACGGGCGGCGCGTAATACGCCGGCGCGTAGCCGTAGTAGGCCGGCGCGGGCGCGTAACCGTACGGCGGCGCGACGTAGCAGCCGGACAGGCCGCCGATCAGGGCAAGCGTGATGAGAAGTCTGGACATGGCTCGATTCCCGGCGCGAAAGACGAATGACACCTCGCGAAGACCATGCCGCCGTAGGCGACGGCGGCCGGCACGAAGAGGCGATCCGCTCTTCCTGTCGCTCGATGAAGTAATGCGCGGAGTCTAGCGCCGGGCTTGCCGAGCCGAGTTTCGCCGGCGGTTACACGTGTTACTTCGCGTGACCGCCGAAACAGGCGATGGCGGCGCGGCAGCCGGCCCGCTCTCGGCCGCCGTGCCGCGTCGCGTGCCGTTGATCCGTTACACAAAACGCGCGCGAATGCGCTGCGCGATCGATTCGAGCGTCGCCGCGTCGGCGATGTCGCGTGCGTGCATCCGCAACTCGGCGCCTTCCCAACGCGGGATCACGTGGAAGTGCACGTGCGGGACCGTCTGGCCCGCCGCCGCGCCATTGAACTGGCCGATGAACACGCCGTCCGGCTCGAGCGCCGCGCGCACGGCAGCCGCGACGCGCTGCGTCATCCGGATGCCGGCCGCGGCCGCGTCGCCGGACAGCTCGAAGATCTGCGCGGCCGGCTCCTTCGGGATCACGAGCACGTGGCCGTCGGCCTGCGGCATCAGATCCATGATCGCGAGGGTCGCGTCGTCTTCCGCGACCTTCACGCACGGCAGTTCACCACGCAGGATTTTTGCGAACGGGTTGTTGTTGTCGTAGGACATGGCGGTTTCCGATAACGGTTGAACAGGGTGAGCATTCGATGCCGGACGATTATCGGCCTTCGGCGCGCGATATTTCAACTTGTCAGGTCGTGTCGCCATCGCAGCGAACAATCGATGCCGGCGCGCATGCAACGTGCGCAGCCGGATGGAATAAGCAGCCGTCGCCATCCGTTTATTTCGAGCGCGGGTTCGCGCGGCAAGATCGCGCCCCCGCGCCGGACACCCGTCGGCTGCGCTGGCCGGCAGCCAGGATGACTGCTCGCGTTCATCAACCGGAGTCATGCCATGGACCCTCTCCCCACCTGTCGTTCCCCCGCCCCGCCCGTCTTCGCCGCGCACCCGCCGGCATACGCGCGCGCCTCGCACGCGCTGGCGCGCACGTTATGCCGCGCGGCTTGCGCCGCCGGGCTGGCCGCCTTGTCGTCGACTTTCGCGTGGGCCGGCAACAACGACATCATCCTGCCGCCTTCGTCGGTCACCGCATCGACCGTGCCGGCCAACGGCGATCTCAATCCGTACGGCATCGCGTTCGTGCCGCGCGGCGTGCCGACCTGGAGCACGCTGAAACCGGGCGACGTCGTCGTGTCCAACTTCAACGCGGCGTCGAACCTGCAAGGCACCGGCACGACGATCGTGAAGCTGTCGCCCGGCAATACGCCCGCGACGTTCTTCCAGGGCCGCAATCTCGGCCTGACGACCGCGCTCGCGGTGCTGCGCAGCGGCTTCGTGCTGGCCGGCAACGTGCCGGCGCCGGACGGCAAGACCGTGGTCGCGCCGGGCTCGCTGCTCGTCATCAACCCTCAAGGCAATCTCGTCACGCAACTGGTCAGCGCCACACTGCTCGACGGGCCGTGGGACATGACCGTGATCGATCGCGGCCAGCGCGTGACCGCGTTCGTGTCGAACGTGCTGAACGGGACGGTCGCGCGGATCGAACTGGCGATCGGCAACGACGGCGTCACGATGCTGCCGAGTTCGCGCATCATCGCGTCGGGCTACGTGAACCGGACCGATCCCAACGCACTCGTCGTCGGCCCGACCGGCCTCGCGTACGACCCGAACGTCGACGTCCTGTATGTCGCTTCCACCGGCGACAACGCGGTGTTCGCGATCCAGAACGCCGCGTCGACGAACCGCAACGGCGGCGTCGGCCGGATGATCTACTTCGACACGAAGCACCTGCACGGCCCGCTCGCGCTGGCGCTCGCGCCGAACGGCCATCTCGTGACCGCGAACGGCGACGCGGTCAACGCCGACCCGCTGCATCCGAGCGAGATCGTCGAATTCACGGTGGACGGGCGCTTCGTCGCGCAGATGCAGGTCGATATCGTGCCGGGCGCGGCATTCGGCCTTGCATTCGGGCGAGGCAGCAAAGGTCAGCCGCAATTCGCGGCCGTCGACGACAATACGAATACCGCGACGGTCTGGACACTGCGTTTGGACAACGACAACAACGACGCGCAATGACGCGCAATGACGCGCCATGTGAACGGGCCGCATGCGGCCCGTTCGAACCTCGCGATCGACACATACGATTCGCACTCGCCGCGCAACATGCGTCCGATCGACGCCACCCGGCGTCGCAAGCACCTGCGATTGCCAGCGCTTGCCCGAACCTGCGACACTGCCGGTTCATCGCCCGCCCGCAGACAACCGAGGACGCTCGCGCATGACGACACCCATCAAGACGTTGATCCGACGGGGCGCCGCCCTCGTGCTGCTGGCCGCGCTCGGCTATGCCGGATACATGCTGTCGCGGCTTGCGCCGATCGCGACCGGCTATGCTGCCAAGGCGCTGTGCTCAGGCGTGTTCGTGTCGGGCCGCCCGGCCGCGTCCGTGATCGACGTCGACATCATGGCCGGCGTGCATCCGCTGCTGAAACTGGTGCGTCCGTCGCTCGATCCCGACCATCATCGGGCGATGGCGACCTTCGCCGGCTTCGCCGGGCGCGAAGCCGACTTCCGGCCCGGGCTCGGCTGCACGCTCGCGCTCGGGCCGTCGTCTGCCACATTGCCGGCCGCGTTGCCCCTTCCCTCCGACCCGCCGCCCGCGCCGCCCGCGCCGCCCGCACCCGCCGCGCCGCCCGCCGGCATCGACGCACACAAGCTGCAGACCGCGCTCGACCGCGCATTCGACGAACCCGATCCGGCTCGGCCGCGGCGCACGCGCGCGGTCGTCGTGATGTGGCGCGGCCAGGTGATCGCCGAACGTTACGCGCCCGGCTTCACGGCCGACACGCCGCTGCCCGGCTGGTCGATGACGAAGACAGTGACGGCCGCGCTGGTCGGCATGCTCGTCGCGCTGCACAAGCTGTCGCTCGACGCGTCGGCGCTGCTGCCCGAATGGCGCGGCAGCGGCGACCCGCGCGCGGCCGTCACGCTCGACGAGCTGCTACGGATGACGAGCGGCCTGCAATTCAACGAGGACTACGACGACCCGCTGTCCGACGTCGCCGTGATGCTGTTCACGCAGCCCGATACCGCGCGGTTCGCATCGGCGAAGCCGCTCGCCGCGACACCCGGCACGCAGTGGTACTACTCGAGCGGCACGAGCGCGATCATCGCGCGCGTGATGCGCGAAGCGATGGGCGGCAGCGACGACGACTACCTCGCGTTTCCGCGCCGCGCGCTGTTCGCGCCGCTCGGGATGCGCAGCGCGGTGTTCGAGCCCGATGCGTCCGGCACGCTCGGCAGTTCGTCGTACATGTATGCGAGCGCGCGCGACTGGGCGCGCTTCGGTCAGCTTCTGCTGCAGGACGGCGAGTGGAACGGGCAGCGGCTGCTGCCGGCGGGCTGGGTGCGCTACCTGACGCGCGCGACGCCGCAGTCGCCGCACCAGGAATTCGGCGCGCATCTGTGGGTCAAGGTGCCGGAGCCGTTCAACGAGCGCGATCCGCATGCGAGCGCGATGCCGGCCGACGCGTTTCATGCGGTCGGCCATGAAGGCCAGTTCGTGAGCGTGGTGCCGAGCCGTCAGCTGGTGGTCGTGCGGCTCGGGTTGTCGCGGCCGGAATCCGCGTGGAACCACGACGCGTTTCTCGCGCGCGTGCTCGACGCGGTGCCGGCGCCCGGCGCGTGACGACAGGCCGGCGGGCCCGCTGGCCCGTGCATGCCGCCGCGCCGCGCGCTACCTGCGATGCGTCACGGATTCGCGCTGCCGGCGTAAGTCTTGAAGCCTACGCGCGTCGCAAGACGCTCGATATAGCGCGACACCGCCGGGAAATCCGGATGCTCGAACGGCGTGCCGAACCAGCGGTTCACCGACAGGCCGATCGGAATGTCCGCGAGCGTGAAGGTGCCGCCTGCCACGAACGCGCCGGTCGATTCGAGCTGCGCGTTCAGCACGCGCATGTGCTTCGTCCAGCCCGCGATCGACTGCGCGATGGCGTCCGGATCCTGATGATCAGGCGATTTCCGCACGAGGCCGAGGAACGCGCCCACCCACGAGCGGTTCAGGTCCGCGCCCTGCCAGTCGATCCATTGATCGACCCGCGCGCGCGCCTGCGGCTCGGCCGGATAGAGCGCGTCGCCGCCATAGCGGTTCGCGAGGTAGCGGATGATCGTGTTCGATTCCCAGAGCACGAAATCGTCGTCCTTGATGACGGGCACGAGCGCGTTCGGATTCAGCGCGAGATAGGCCGGATCGTTGGTCGTGCGAAAACCGGCGCCCCAGTCTTCCTGTTCGAACGGCAGGTTCAACTCGGTGCACAGCCACAGCACCTTGCGGACGTTGATGGACGGGATCTTGCCGAGGACGTGCAGCATGCAGTCTCCTTGTGAGGTCGGATGCGGAGCGTTCGGGACGCACGACACGTCCCGGGCGCGGTCACGTCGAATTTATACACGACCTTGAGGGAAACGGCAGGCCGGGCGCGCGAAATCGGCGTGCGGCCGGTTCGTCAGGTCGCGCAGCGCGTGCTCCGCCGTCGGGAACCGGAACATGAATCCGTCCTGATGCAGCCGCGCCGGCATCACCCGCTGCCCGTCCAGCAGCAGTTCGGCCATCTCGCCCATCGCGCGGCGCAGCGGCGCGGCCGGCACGTGCAGCCATGCGGGGCGGCGCAGCACCTTCGTCACGACCTGCACGAACTCGCGCTGGGTCAATGCACCGGGCGCCACCGCGTTGTAGACGCCGTGCATGTCCGCGTTCGACATCGCGCGCGCGATGATCCGCAGCACGTCGTCCCGGTGAATCCAGCTCATGACCTGCGCGCCGTCGCCGAATCGTCCGCCCATCCCGAAGTAATGCGGCAGCAGCATCGGGCGCAACGCGCCGCCGGGGCCGAACACGACGCCCAGCCGCAGCACTACCGCGCGCACCCCATGGCGCTCGAGCGGCTGCGCGGACAGCTCCCACTGCCGGCACAGCTCGGACATGAAGCCGGTGCCGGCGCTGCTGCCCTCGTCGAGCCGTTCGTCGGCCGGACGCACGCCGTAGTAGCCGATCGCGGATGCCTGGATCCACGTGCGCGGCCTGACCTCGGCGGTCTCGACCCAACGCATCAGCGACTGCGTGACGCCGACGCGGCTGGCGAGCAGCAGCGCCTGCCGGCGCTTGCTCCAGCGCGCGCCCAGCACCGGCGCCCCCGCGAGATTGATCACCGTGTCGAAGCGCTCGTGCGGCTGCAACTGTTCGACGGACGTCACGCTGCGCACACGGCCCCGGAACTGATAGGCCGCGCGCAGCGGATCGCGCGCCAGCAACGTCACCGTATGCCCCGCATCGAGCAGTTGGTTCACGAGGGTTTCGCCGATAAAGCCCGTGCCGCCGGTGACGAGCACGTTGCCGGCCGGCTGCCCCGCGAACGGATTGGCGACCGGGGCGTGTCGCGCGATCCGGCACGCGGCAATCCCGTCGCGGATACCCGATACCGTCACGCCGACGGCGAACAGGCTGAGCAGCCAGCCGCGCCAGCCGACGTCGATCGCGTGCAGCGCGGTCGGTTCGCGCGCCCACACGGCCAGTTGCATCGCGAGCATCCCGAACAGCGCGCCGCCGTTGACGGCCAGCAGCGTGTGCAGCACGCGCTCGGTCGCCGGCAGCTTGCGGCTTTGGTCCTCGACGACGAAATCCCACAACGTCAGCACCACTTCGACGAGCACCACTGCCGCGATCGCCGCGACCCAGGCGCCGTGAAACGCAACGTTCGCGATCGATGCGAACACGAGGCCGTAGAGCACGGAACGCACCGCATGAATCGCCAGCTCGAGCCGCGCGCGCGGGCTGTGCGGCAGGTCCTGCGTGAGTTCGTGGTGATAAAGCGTATCGAATGCGCCCATCGCGCCCTGCACGATCAGCAGGTTGAGCGCCCAGTCGAAGGCAGGCACGGTGTTCATACGGTATCCCTCGTCAACAGCCAGACAAGCGGCGGAACCATCGCGACGAGTGCGGTCGCATCGATCGCCACGTGGCCCCATACACGGGCCTGCAATGAAAACAGCACGTCCTGCGGCGCCCAGACCAACAGGCCGGCCAGCAGCCATCCCCACACTTCCCGCCTGCGCAACCGGTTGCCGAGGTGAACGAGCGCGAGCATCCAGACCGACGCGCACTGCACCGTCGCGGCGATCATCGACATCCACCATATCTGCTGGGCACGCGCCGGTTCGGGTGCCGTTGCCGCCCAGAAATGCAGCTCGATGCCGCGGTGATACGTATCGACGAACGGTGCACCGGCGAGCCACGGAACGGCCACGCCGACGAGCAGGTGGACGATCGCCGCGGCATACATCCAGCGCACGACGATGCGGCGCGCGTTGTCGGGCGAAGGCCAGGGTGCAACGCGCTCCGCAACGTCGCCGATGGTCGGCGCCACTTCATTGATATTCATGCTCTGCACTCCTTCCTTTACCGAAAGCATCGTGAATCGTTCGGTCGACTGTTTTCAGACACGACGCGCTTACGCCGGCTTGAGCACCATCAGGAAGTAGACGGACAGCATCGCGCAGAACGCCGGATAGCCGAGCAGCTCCCAGCGCTTCGCATAGCGCCAGTAGCGTTCCGGCAATGCGGCGTCGCCGTTCACGTAAGCGAGCTTCGCCATCGCGGCGAGTTCGACCTGCAGCCACACGACCGGCAGCCAGCACGCGCCGGCGATCGCATACAGCACGATCGACGCGACGAGCCATGGCGTATGCCACGGCCAGCCGGCCGTATGCGCGAGCCACAGCCCGGACGCCGGCTGGAAGATCACGGCTGGCGTCGTGAACCACCAGTCCGCGCGCACCACGAGCCGCGACACGGCCGCGATCGCGGGCACCGAGCGCGTGCGGTTCGCGAAGAACAGATAAAACGCGGTGCCGAACCCCGTGCCGACCAGCAGCACCGAGGACAGGATATGCAGCGCCTTGACGACGAGATAGGTATTCATACGTGTTCTTCTTCTGAAAACAGGATCAACAGGATCGCGAGAATCGGCACGTTCTTGAGCACGGGGCCGAACGGTTCGGCCAGCAGGCCGGGCATCGTGACCGCGATGACGGCCGAATACGCGACGATCAGCGCGGCTTGCGCGGCCCACAGGCGGCGCGACGGCGCGGCGACGGTCGCGATGCCGAACGCGAAGTCCAGCGCACTTGCCGCATAGAGCGCGACCAGCGCTGGCAGCCCCGTCAGGTGCGCATGCGCGAGCAGCGCGAGGCTCGCGTGCAGCGGATGAATGAACGCGCTTGCGATGGCCGTCCAGATCCACACGATCGCGAGCGCGCCCAGCAGCAACGGGCGCCGCCACATCGCGAGCGCGTCGCGACGCAGCGCGGCCGCGTCCGCGCCGACGAAACCGCCGATGCCGCGCGGCGGCCGGCCGAGCACAGCCGCGGCGGCCGCCGGATCGCCGGTGTTCCCGCCGCGCAGCATCGTCCATGTATCGCGCGTCAACATCGCGTCCGGCAGCGCACCGAGCAGCACAGCCGCCGCGCCGACCAGCGGGCCCGGCAGCGTCACGCCGGCGGCCGGCGGAAACCCCAGCGCGGCGCGGTAGCGGGCGAGCATCTCGCGGTATTCGACTTCGTCGTTGCCGACCACGTCGATCACTTGGTTGCCGGCCGCCGGCGAATCGAACGACTGCGCGACCAGCCGCGCGACGAGTTCGGCGAGATCGTCTACATGCACGGGGCGCAGCCGCTGATGGCCGCCCGCCGGCAATACATGCACGGGCAGGCTCGCGAGCATCCGGAAAAACCGCGCCGACGTGCCGGCCGCGCCATAGACCAGCGCGGGACGCACGATCCGGGAGTCGATCGGCAGCGTCTGCAGGAAGCGATCGGCTGCGTGCTTGCTCGCGAAGTACCGCGTATCGCCGCGCTCGACACCGAGCGCCGAGATCTGGATCACGCGCCGCACGCGCGCACGGCAGCACGCGGTGAAAAGCGCGCATGGCGCGGCGCGATGCACGGCGTCGAGCGTCGCGCCGCGCCGGTCGGCGAGGATGCCGACCGCATTGATCACCACGTCGACGCCCTCCAGCCGCGCCAGCCACGCGTCGGGATCGACGTCCTTCGCGAAGTCGATCCCGACGTCGCGCGGGCCGGCCGCATCACGCACGCCGCGCAGCACGCGATGGCCGCCGGCTTCGAGCTGCGCGCACAGTGCCCGCCCGATGAAGCCGTTCGCACCGCAAACGAGGACGGTCATGCTGCGTTCCCCGGTGCGGCCGCTCTGGCAGGTAGACGGCAAGACTGCGTTCATTTCCACCCTCTCTTTACAGTTATTTCTGTACAAACAGAAATAACAACCCCGAAAAAAGCGGGCTGCCTGCCCGCACTTCCGCTACCGCTTACTTCGACGACTTGCGCCTGACCGTCTGGCTGATCTTCGCGCCGATGCCGAGCGCCTTCATCAGCGTATCGGGCTTGAGCCGCAGCATCTCGTCCGACCAGGTCGTGAGCGTCTCGACGAACTGCAGCGTGTCGCGGATGCGCTGTTCGGTCTCGCGGCTCTCGTTGGCGATCTCCGGGCTCGTCAGGCAATCGCGCAGCACCGTGAGCGTCGGCTCGATCTCGCGCTGCCGCCGCCCTTCGACGATCAGCTTGAACAGTTCCCAGATGTCGGTCGACGTCTCGAAATGGTCGCGGCGGTCGCCCAGCACATGCACGACCTTCGCGAGCCGCCACGCCTGCAGTTCCTTCAGGCTCGTGCTGACGTTGGAGCGCGCGACGTTGAGCGTCTCGGCGATCTCGTCGGCCGCGACCGGCCGGCCGGCCAGGTAGAGCAGCGCGTGGATCTGCGAGACGGTTCGGTTGACGCCCCACCGCGAGCCCATTTCGCCCCAGTGGAGAATGAATCGTTCGGCAATCGGTGTGAGTTCCATGTCGGGAAATTTATTCATTTCAGTTATTTCTGTCAAGAGAGAAATAACCGGACGATCCGGCACCTTCCGGCCGCGCCCGCCCGCGATCGGCCGCTTCCTTTACAATGCGCGGGATTTTTCCGATTTCAGGCCGTTTCCGCCTTTCTGACAAGAGGTTCCAATGATCATCAAACCGCGCGTGCGTGGCTTCATCTGCGTGACGACTCATCCCGTCGGCTGCGAAGCCAACGTCAAGGAACAGATCGCCTACGTGACTTCGCACGGCCCGATCGCCAACGGTCCGAAGAAGGTGCTCGTGATCGGCGCGTCGACCGGCTACGGCCTCGCCGCCCGGATCTCGGCCGCATTCGGCTCGGGCGCGGACACGCTCGGCGTGTTCTTCGAGCGCGCCGGCAGCGAATCGAAGCCCGGCACGGCCGGCTGGTACAACAGCGCCGCGTTCGAGAAATTCGCCGCCGAAAAGGGGCTCTATGCGCGCAGCATCAACGGCGACGCATTCTCCGACAAGGTCAAGCAGGTCACGATCGACACCATCAAGCAGGATCTCGGCAAGGTCGATCTCGTCGTCTACAGCCTCGCGGCACCGCGCCGCACGCACCCGAAGACGGGCGAAACGATCAGCTCGACGCTCAAGCCGATCGGCAAGCCGGTCACGTTCCGCGGCCTCGACACCGACAAGGAAGTGATCCGCGACGTCGCGCTCGAACCGGCGACGCAGGAAGAGATCGACGGCACCGTCGCCGTGATGGGCGGCGAGGACTGGCAGATGTGGATCGACGCGCTGGATGAAGCCGGTGTGCTGGCCGACGGCGCGAAGACGACCGCGTTCACCTATCTCGGCGAGCAGATCACGCACGACATCTACTGGAACGGCTCGATCGGCGAAGCGAAGAAGGATCTCGACAAGAAGGTGCTGTCGATCCGCGAAAAGCTGGCCGCGCACGGCGGCGATGCACGCGTGTCGGTGCTGAAAGCCGTCGTCACGCAGGCCAGCTCGGCGATCCCGATGATGCCGCTGTACCTGTCGCTGCTGTTCAAGGTGATGAAGGAAACCGGCACGCACGAAGGCTGCATCGAGCAGGTGTACGGGCTCCTCAAGGACAGCCTGTACGGCACGACGCCGCACATCGACGAGGAAGGCCGGCTGCGCGCGGATTACAAGGAACTCGATCCGCAGGTGCAGGCGAAGGTCGTCGCGCTGTGGGACCAGGTGACGAACGAGAACCTGTACGAGCTGACCGACTTCGCCGGCTACAAGACCGACTTCCTGCGGTTGTTCGGCTTCGAGATCGCCGGCGTCGACTACGACGCGGACGTGAACCCGGACGTAAAGATCCCGGGCATCATCGACACCACGGCGTGACGGCCTAAGGGCCGAGCCCGCCGCGCGCGAACGCGGGCGGCGGGCGGTGCCTCCCGGCGGCGTCAACGCGGCGCCGGTTCCTCCAGATAGACGCCCGACGACAGCGTGGCTTTCACCTGCCGCGTGAACTCGTCGGTCGACACTTCCTCCGCGCCCGCTTCGATCGCATCGTAGGCCTGGCGCACGACGTCGTCCGGCGTGGCCTTCGGCACGTCGAGGCCGCGTGTCAGGTCGGTGTCGATGAAACCGGCATGCAGCCCGACGACCTGCGTGCGCTGCTCGCGCAGCGAATGGCGCAGCCCGTTGGTCAGCGCCCATGCGGCCGATTTCGACACGCCGTAGCCCGACAGGATCGGCCGGTTCACCCAGCTCGCGACCGACAGGATGTTCAGGATCGCGCCGCCGCCATGCCCGGCGAGGGTTCCCGCAAATGCCCGCGACATCGCCAGCATCCCGAACACGTTGGTTTCGAAGTGATCGCGCAGCGCGTCGGGCGCGCCGTCGTCCGTCAGGCTGCCGAGCCGCGCAATGCCTGCGTTGTTGATCAGCAGCGTGACGTCGCGCGCCGCGTCGGCAGCCGCGGCGACGGCCGCCGGATCGGTCACGTCGAGCTTCACGGACACGACGCCCGGCAGCGTCACGGTGGCCGGATCGCGCGCCGCCGCATAGACCTTGCGCGCCCCTCTTGCGAGCGCCTGCTTCGCAAACTCGAGCCCGAGCCCGCGGTTTGCGCCCGTCACGAAAACGACTGCACCTTCGATCTTCATGATCGTTCCTTTCCTTTCGCATGATGAATCGCATGCGCGCCGGCTCGTCGCGCGCGTGAGATCCGGTGGAAAACGAGGCTGCCATTGCGTACCGAATCGCTGCGCCGCCGGAGGCAGACGGCGAGCCGTCCGCTGCCCGTCACCCGGCGGCGCCAAAGACCTCGACCAATTTCCATCCGTGTTCCAGCCGTGGCTTCGCACCGCCCGCCAAGTCGGCTACACTCGATATCAATGTCGATCACCATTGTCTTTGCGGTGCATTGTGTTCGCGCCACCCGGGCATGTCAATTGTGATCGCCATTGTGTTTTTCAATCGACGCGATCAGCAGAATCGGGGAGGGATCGATGGGCGTGTCAAGACAGCAGGCTGCCGAGAACCGGAGCGCGATCGTCGCGGCCGCCGAGCGGCTGTTCCGCGCGCGCGGCGTCGACGCCGTGGGGCTGACGGAGCTGATGAAGGAAGCCGGTTTCACGCAGGGCGGGTTCTACAACCACTTCAAGTCGAAAGATGCGCTGGTCGCCGAGGTGATGGAAAAGGCGATGCAGGACCGCGCGGATTCGCCGAACGCCGGCAGTCTCGCCGCGCAGGTGGCGTCGTATCTGTCGGCGGCGCATCGCGACAATGTCGAGGCCGGGTGCCCGCTGTCCGGTTTCGCGGGCGACGCGCCGCGACTGACCGAGGCGGCGCGCGCATGCTACGCGCACGGCCTCGCCGCGTATCTCGACCGGCTGGAACGAATGGTGGCGACCGAAGGCGCGACGCCGGAACAGACGCGCCGCGACGCGCTCGCGGTCTTCAGCCAGATGGTCGGCGCGCTGGTGCTGTCGCGCGCGATCGCCGGCACCGATCCTGCGCTGGCCGACGAGATCCTCGACGCGGGACGGGATACGCTCGTCGACGGACGCGACGGTTCGTTTGCGCCGGCGTAACGAAGCGCGGCGGTGCGCTTCCTGCGTTCCCGCGTTCGTGCGCTATTCGACCGCCCGCGCGGCATCCCACAGCGGCTGCCCGCCCAGCGCCGCATGCCACGCATCGAAACGCGCGCGCCACGATTCGAACGGTTCCGTCAGCGGATGGCGCGGATCTTCGCTGAGCGAATACGCCATCCCTTCGATCAGCCAGCGCGGCTTGGTTACGACGGCCAGGTTGCCGAGCACTTCCGCCTGCCGGTGATGGATCAGTTCGTGCGCGAGAAAGTAGGTCTGCCAGCCGCGCGGCGCGACGACCACGCCGAAATTCCCGAGCGTCAGCGCCGCGCGCGTGCCGAGGCCGAATGCGTCAGCGCATGCGCGCGTCGAACAGAACACGACGCGCGGCGCGGCGCGGAACGCGCCGACGGCCGCCGCCGCGCGCGCATAGCCGTCGCGATAGAGCTGCTGCGCGTCGCCGAGCTTCGCGGCATCGTCCGTGCAGATGCCTGCGCTCGGGCAGGACACGCCGGGGATCAGCGCGGGCGCGACGATGCGTAGCGGCTTGACGAGCGCGTACGCGGCAATCGGCAGTGCGACGAGCAGGCCCGTGAGGGCGAAAGCGATATGGGAGCGTTTCATCGAGGCGGCGGTTCCGTGGCGTTTTGTTGGAGTTCTTCCTGCGCGAATATATCGGACCTGCACGGTTGCCGGCCCTGTTTTTCTTTCTGAACGGCTTCAGGCGCCGCCCGGCTCTCGACTCTCGGCGAGACCGGGGACACGCCCCGGCGCTCGCCGGCATCGGCATCGCAATCGTCACGGCCGGCATGGCCTTGAGCCTCGCCAGCCGGTGGCGAACCGGAGAACGGCCGGCGATCCGGCGACCGAACCTCGCCGCGCACGGCTGAAACGGGCGACGCGCATCAGGCGGCGTGCCCGATGTCGTCGGCGCCCGCCCCCCATCGGCTCCAGCGAATGCCCAGCCACAGGAGCGCGGCACCGCACGCGAACAGGATCGCCTCGACCAAGACGGTATCGACATGCCAGTACCGCGTCAGCAGCACGGCGACGAGGTCGAACATGAAATGGATCGCGATCGCATACGCCAGCCAGCGCTTGGTGCCGCGCACGAATGCCTGCAGCACGATCAGCGACAGCCCGACATGCGCAGCCAGCGCACTCGTGCGTTCGAGCAGCGCGAGAAACGGCGACACGAGCGTCATGCCCGCGAACTGCGCCCCGATCAGCGACTGCACGCCCTCAGGCACGACGACGCCCGCGTGCGCGAGCAGGTAACCCGTGCCGAGCGCGAGAAACCCGACGCCGACCAGCAGCATCGCCTCCAGCCCGCCGTGCCCGAGCCCGAGCATCACGGCCGCCTGTGCGTCGCGCCGCTTCGGCAGCAGATACCGGAACGCGACCCAGCGCCCGCATTCCTCGAAGAGCCCGGCCGTCAACGCCGCGAACACCAGCATCGGCACATGCCAGCGCGGGTCGTGAGCGAGCCAGCGGTACAGCGGAATCTGCCACGACATGCGCAGCACCGGCTGGAACACGAAGAAGGTCAGCATGCCGTAGCAAAACACGCGCAACGGTACCTGCGTGCGGCGTCGCCACGCGACCGCGAGCAACACAGGTGCAAGCAACGCGACGACACCGGCCGAGAGCGCGACGAACAGGAGAGCCGGTGAGACGGGATGCATGGCGGATGCCGATGAGCGGCGCCAACGCGCACCGCTACGCGAGCTGCTTGTGGAAAAACGTCGTCGCGCAGAGCGCGCCGTCGGGCATCAGCGCATAGTTCGGCACGACGCCGACGCGCTGCCAGCCTGCCCGCTCGTACAGCCGCTCGGCGTCGCCGCCCGTCACGGTGTCGAGCACGAGCACGGTCTTGCCGGCGTCGCGCGCGGCCGCGTCGGCCGCCGCCATCAGCCGCGCGGCGACGCCCTGCCGGCGCGCGTGCCGCGACACGAGCATCTTCGCGATGTCCGCGCGATGCGGCTGGTTCTCGGGCTGCGCGGTCACGACCTGCACGGTGCCGACAATCCGGCCGGCCGCATCCTCGGCGACGAGCAGGATGCGCTCGCCGCTCTCCACGCCGTCGGCCACGCGCGTCCAGAATGCGACGGCGGTCGGCCGCTCGATCGGCAACATGAAGCTGACGGACGCGCCGCCCTCGACGCAATCGATCAGCACGTCGGCCAGCGCGTCGACGCAGGCCCTCGCGTCGCGCGCGCCGACGCGGCGGACGGTAACAGGTTCGGTCATGCCATCTCCGGTGGTCAGCCAGGCCGCACACGTTCGTTCGTCATGCGCCCGGATTGGAAAGAACGCCAGCCGGTCGTCGAGGCTTGAGCAACGGCGGCAGGCGTCCGGCAACGCGGCACAGGTCGGCGCGTGTTACCGCCCCATCATCCTACGCGACGAAAATGTCCGCTGCATCGCCTATACTTAGCCACATGGCTAACTTTCAACCCGGCATCAGCGACGTCTTCCACGCCCTTGCCGACCCGACGCGCTGCGCGATTGTCAGCGCGCTCGGCCAGGGCGAGCGAACCGTCTCCGCGCTGGCCGCGCCGTTCGACATGGCGCTGCCGTCGTTCATGAAGCATGTCGCCGTGCTCGAGCGCAGCGGCCTCGTCCAGACCCGCAAAACCGGCCGCTCGCGCACCTGCGCGCTGGTCGGCAACCGGCTGACCGAGGCCGAGGAATGGCTCGCCGCGCAGCGTGCGCTGTGGGAGGCGCGATCCGATCGTCTCGTCGAATTCGTCGAACGCCGTCACCAGGAGGAGCAAGATGTCAGCAAGCCACGTCGAACCCGTTGAAGCCCACGATCTCGTCATCACGCGCACGCTGCGCGCGCCGCGCCAGGCGCTGTGGCGTGCATGGACCGACCCCGAGCTGTTGAAGGAATGGTGGTGCCCGAAACCGTGGACCACCGAGGTGCGCGCGTTCGACCTGCGGCCGGGCGGCGCCTTCCACACGTTCATGCGCGGCCCCGATGGCGGCACGAGCGACAATCCCGGCTGCTTCCTCGAAATCGTGCCCGAAGCGCGCATCGCGTTCACGTCGATGCTCGCGGGCGGCTGGCGGCCGCAGGTGCCGTGGCTGGGCTTCACGGCAATCATTACGATGGCCGACGACGCCGCGGGCAGCCGCTACGAGGCGCGCGTGATGCATCCGGATGCCGCGACGCGCGAGCGCCACGAAGCGCTCGGCTTCTTCGAGGGCTGGAACACCTGCATTACGCAGCTCGACGCATTCGCGGCCGCGCTGCGCTGAACGGCTGAACGGCTGATCGCGGGCGAGCGCGCGGTCATTGCATGCCGCCCCGCCCGCGCCTACGATTCCTGAAGGAAGCACGACGACACGCCGGCATCCGGCGTGCACCGTCGCGCGCGCTCCGCGGGAGGCGACATGTTGCATACGCACACGCATTCGACCCGGGTCAGCCGGCACCTGAACGCACCGCGCGGACGCGTCTACCGCGCGCTGCTCGATCCGCACGCGGTCGAGCAATGGAAGGTGCCCGACGGCATGACGTGCCGCGTGCATGCGTACGACGCGCGCGAAGGCGGCGCGCTGCGCGTGTCGCTGAGCTACGACGCGCCGTCGGCCGACACCGGCAAGACCACCGCGCGCACCGATACCTACCACGGCCGCTTCGTCACGCTCGTGCCGGACCAGCAGATCGTCGAGATCGACGTGTTCGAGACCGACGACCCGATGCTGCGCGGCGCAATGACGATCACGATCACGCTGTCCGACGAAGCGGACGGCACGCGCGTGGATGCCGTGCACGACGGGATCCCGCCCGGCGTGCCGGTCGCCGACAACGAGACCGGCTGGCGCATGGCGCTGGCGAAGCTCGCGGCGCTGGTCGAGGCAGGGTGAGCACGCGCGGGCGCGCCGCGACACGCGTCAGCCGAGCCGGTAAGCGCGCGTGACCGTGCCGCGGAACAGCGCGTCGCGCTCGTCCGGGCTCGCATGCGCGGTCAGCCGCTTGAACGCATTCCAGCCGTTCACGTACGAATACGAGCCCTTGTCGACCGGGAAATTGCTCTCGAACATGCAGCGCTCGGCGCCGAACGCTTCGATACAGGTCAGCATCCACGGCTTCCACGCGTCGGCGAGCTGCTCGGAAGACGGCGGCCGCGCGCCCTTCTCGAAATCGAAACCGTTGATGCGCATCCCGAGCCCGCCGACCTTCACGTACACGTTCGGCAGTTGCGCGAGCGTGCGCATCGACGCCCGCCAGCGCTCGAACACCTCCGGCCGCTTGTCCGCGTAGCTCGCGATCCGCACGACGCCGCCGCAGTGATTGACGACGATCCGCGTATCGGGGTTCGCCTTCGCAAGATCGAACAGCTCGGGCAGTTGCGGAAAGAACAGCCACGCGTCATACGACAGCCCAAGCGGCGCTAGCTGCGCGACGCCGGCCCGGTACGCGGAATCGAGCAACAGCCCGCGCGGCACCGCCGACAGCGGATTGGCGAGCGTCGGATCGGCATCCCACGTGGTCAGGTGCCGAACCCCGCGAAACCGCCCGCGCCCCGCTTCGAGATGCGCTTCCAGCACGTCGCGCACGCGTTCGCCGAGCCGCAGGTCCGCGTGGCCGACGATGCCTTTCGCGACGGCCGGACGGCCGTGCCGGAGCGGCTCGGTCACACCGGCGACATAGGCCGTCTCGCCGGCCGGCTTCAGCTCGGCCGGGCCGGAATCGCGGTAGCGCGTCTGCGCCTGCATGTAGACGGACGCCTGGATGTTGTGGCCCGAGCGCGCGTCCTGCAGATAATCGTCGAGCATGTAGATCCAGCCCGGCCGTTCATAGAAATGATGATGCGCGTCGATGATCGGCAGGTCGGGCTCGAGCACGGGTTCGAGCGCCGACGCGAGCCAGTCTGGGCGGACCGCGAGATAGTTGCTTTGCGTGGTCATGCGAGAAACTCCATCCAGGGTCGCCGCGCGCGTCTCGGTGAACGCGGGCAGCACGAGCGACGCGGCGGCCGCGCCGAGCAGCCGGCGTCGCTTGATCGAAATCGTCGTGCTCATGTCATTCGCCCCGGTCGAACGCGTACAGCGACAACGTAAGCAGCGTCGTGATCGCGAGGACAATGGCAAGGCCCAGCATGCCGGCCGTGAAGGTGCCGAAGCTGTCCTTCAGGTAGCCGACGAGATAAGGGCCCGCGAAGCCGCCGAGCGCACCGATCGAGTTGATCAGAGCCAGCCCGCCGGCCGCGGCCTGGCCGGACAGGAAGCGCGAAGGCAGCGTGTAGAAGATCGTGCGGCCGGCAATCGTGCCGATCAGCGCGAGCGTAATGCCGACGAGCGCGGGACCGAGCGTCAGGAAATGCGTCGATACGCCGAGCGCCACCGCGCCGATGAACAGCCCGATCGCGAGGTTCGCGACAGGGCCGCCGCGACGATCCACCCGCTTCGCCCACCACAGCAGCGCGACCGTCGCGAAGAAGTACGGCACCGCGGAGAGCCAGCCCGTCTGCATCGTCGACATGCCGTGCGCCTTCAGCATCTGCGGCAGCCAGATGCCGATCCCGTACGAACCCATCGTGAAGCCGAACGAGATCAGCGCGAGCACGTACACGCGCACGTCGCGCAGCGCGACGCCGAATTGCTTCTTCCGTCCGGCGGCCGCGCCTTCGCGCTCGAACGCGCGCTGCAGCGCGGTACGCTCGTCGTCCGACAGCCACGCGGCATCCGCCGGCGAATCGGCCAGCAGCTTCAGCACGACAAAACCGAGTGCGCACGCGGGCAGCCCTTCGACGATGAACATCCACTTCCAGCCCGCGAGCCCGAGCGCGCCGTCGAGCTGCAGCAGCCAAGTCGACAGCGGGCCGCCGATCAGCGACGACAGCGGCGTCGACACGGTGAACCATGCGAGCACGCGCGTGCGGTAGCTCGCCGGGAACCACACGGCGAGGAAGAAAATCACGCCTGGAAAGAACCCGGCCTCGCCGATGCCCAGCAGCAGCCGGATCGCGTAGAAGCTCGTCGGCCCGGTCGCGAGCGCGGTCGCGACCGCCATCAGCCCCCACGTGATCATGATGCGGGCGAGCCAGCGGCGCGCGCCGAAACGGTACAGCGCGAGATTGCTCGGCACCTCGAACACGCAGTAGCCCGCGAACATGATCCCCGCGCCCCAGCCGAACTGCGTCGCGGTCAGCCCGAGATCGCGGTTCATCGTCAGCGCCGCGAATCCGACGCTCGTGCGGTCCAGATAGTTGAAGAAATACGCGAGCGCCAGCAGCGGAATGAAGCGCCATGCGGCCTTGCGCACGGCCCGTTGCTCGACCGATGCGTCGGTCTCGCGATCGGCGGCCAGCGCCGGGGAAGCGGATGTCATGGTTGTCTCCGTGGATGCAGCGATCCGCGCCCGCGCGTCGCGCGGCCGGGTGCCTTTGTTCGTTCGATGGATCGCGGCCGCGCTACGCGCTCGCCACTTCGTTCGGCGAAGGCGCGCCGCCCGGCCCGTCGCCGTGTGCTGCACCGTCCGCGCCGTACTGCCCTGCGACGACGCCCGCTTCGATCAGCGCACGCGCGTCGTCCGGCGCATAGCCGAGCTCGCCGAGCAGCGCGCACGTGTCCTGGCCAAGCGCCGGCGGCGCCGAGCGCAGCCGCAGCCGCTCGCCCGCGAGCGTCAGCGGCAGCAGCGCGGTGCGCGTGTCGACCGGCCGGCCTGCACAGCTCGCGTCGGCCGGCAGCGTCACCGCTTCGAGGCCACCGGTCGCCAGCAGATGCGGATCGTCGAACAGGTCCTGCGGCTTCGTGATCGGCGCATAGGGCAGGCCGATCGATTCGAAGATCGCGCCGATCTCCGCGGCCGAATGCGGCGCGAGCCGCGAGCGCAACGCGGGCAGCAGCCACTCGCGCGCCTGTACGCGCAGGTTGTTGGTCGCGAGGCGCGGATCGTCCTTCAGCGCCGCAAAGCCGAACGCATCGCAGAACAGCGCCCACTGCGTATCCGACACGACCGCGAGAAAGATCTGCTCGCCGTCCTTCACGGAGAACACGTCGTAGACGGCCCACGCGGAAATCCTGCTCGGCATCGGCGACGCGGCCTGCCCCGTCACCGCGAACTGCATCATGTGCTGCGCGACGAGGAACACGTTGTTCTCGAACAGCGAACTCTGCACCTGCTGGCCGCGGCCGGTGCGCTCGCGCTGCGCGAGCGCGGCCATCGCGCCGATCGCGCCGAACATGCCGCCCATGATGTCGTTCACGCTCGAGCCCGCGCGCAGCGGCCGGCCCTCGGGGCCCGTCATGTAGGCCAGGCCGCCCATCATCTGCACGACCTCGTCGAGCGCCGTGCGATGCTCGTACGGCCCCGGCAGGAAGCCCTTGTGCGACACGTACACGAGGCGCGGATTCAGCGAGGACAGCGCCGGATAACCGAGGCCGAGCCGGTCCATCGTGCCGCTCTTGAAGTTCTCGCTGAAGACGTCCGCCGTTCCGACGAGCCGCAGCACGATTTCCAGCCCGCGCGGATCCTTCACGTCGACCGCGAGGCTCTTCTTGTTACGGTTGAACATCCCGAAGAAGCCTGCGCCGGAGCCGCGCAGCGCACGCGTGCTGTCGCCCGCGATCGGTTCGATCTTGACGACTTCCGCGCCGAGATCCGCGAGCAGCATGCCGCAGGTCGGGCCCATCACCATGTGCGTCATCTCGATCACGCGCACGCCTTGGTACGGCAGTGCCGCAGCAGGTAGCCGGCCGTTCATTGCGCGACTCCCGTCAGGCATCCTTCCGGTTGAGCGGCTGTCGGAGAGCGGCCGTCCGCATAGCGGAAGCCCTTCGGCAACCCGGCGTCCGGCACGTGGCCGTACAGCGCCTCGGACGGCAGCGCGTCGTGCAGGATCGCGCGCGCGGCGAGCAGCGCGTCGACGTCGACGCCCGTGTCGACTCCCATCGATTCGAGCAGGAACACGAGATCCTCGGTGACGATGTTGCCGGTCGCGCCCGGCGCATACGGGCAGCCGCCGAGCCCGCCCTGGCTCGCGTCGATCGTCGTCACGCCCGCGTCGAGCGCCGCGACGACGTTCGCAAGACCCTGCCCGCGCGTGTTGTGGAAATGCGCGCCGCCCGCCTTGTCGCCGACTTCGCGCCGCAGACGCGCGAACAACCGACGCACCAGCACCGGGTTCGCGTAGCCGCTCGTATCGGACAGCCCGATTTCGTCAACGCCGCATTCGGCCATCGCGACGGCCATCGCGATCGTCTCGTCGTCGCTGACGGCGCCCGCGATCGTGCAGCCGAACGCGACCGACACGCCCGCCTCGATCTGAACCGACGGAAACCGCGCATCGCGCAGCGCGACGATCGCGCGCACCTCGTCGATCATCTGCGCGGGCGTCTTGCGGATGTTCGCCAGCGAATGCGCTTCCGTCACCGATACCGGCAGCGTCAGCTTGTGCACGCCCGCGTCGAATGCGCCCTCGGCGCCGCGCAGGTTCGGCGCGAGCGCGGCGACATGCAGCCCGGGAATCGCCAGCGCGTGCGCGACGACTTCGCGCACGTCGGCCATCTGCGGCAACAGCCTGGCCGGCACGAACGACCCCACCTCGATCTCGCGCAGGCCGGCCGCGGCCAGCGCGGTGATCCAGCGCAGCTTGTCGGCCGTCGGCATCACGATCCTGATGCTCTGCAGGCCATCACGCGGCCCGACCTCGCTGACCAGCACCTTCGGATATTCGGAAACGCTCATTCGATACCTCATCGTTCTATCTAAAAGAACATAGTTCTACTAGACGGAACTCTAGACGCGCGTCGAATGAGCTGTAAGCGGGGTATACCCGTGAAATTGCGATTTTCTGGAACTTGAGTTCTGCCAGACAGAACGATATAGTCGGCCAACCATCATCCGAAGGAAGCAGGCAGTGCCTACCACTCAAGCAGATCACGCCGGCGACGGGCCCGATTCAGCGTCCGATGCCTCCAGCGGCGTCGCCGTGCTCGATCGCGCGTTCGCGATCCTCCGTGCATTCGGACCGACCGACGACCGGCTGTCGCTCGCCGAGCTGTCGCGCCGCACCGGGCTGTACAAGAGCACGATCCTGCGTCTGCTCGCCGCGCTCGAACATGGCGGCTTCATGCGCAAGCTCGACGACGGCCAGTACGCGGTCGGGCACGAGCCGCTGCGGCTCGCCGCGCTGTACCAGCGTTCGTTCCGGGTCGGCCCGGTGGTCGAGCCGCTGCTCGAGACGCTGAGCCGCGAACTCGGGGAAACGGCGTCGTTCTACGTGCGCCAGGGCGACATGCGCTCGGTGCTCTACCGCGTCGAGCCCGCACGCGCGGTGCGCGTGTCGATTCGCGTCGGCGAGGAGTTTCCGGTTCGCCAGGGCGCGTCCGGGAAGGTGCTGATGGCGTTCACCGACACGCAGGACGCACGCTGGAACGACGTGCGCGAACGACTGTGGGCCGCATCGTACGGCGAGCGCGACCCCGAGACGGCGTCGGCGTCCGTGCCGGTGTTCGATGCTGCCGGCGCATGCGTCGGCGCGCTGACGGTGTCGGGCCCGAAATCGCGGCTCGCCGCCGCGCCGACGATGGCGGCGGCGCTCGCGATGCTGCTGCCGCTCGCGCAGAAGGCGACCGTTGCCCTCGGCGGCGCAGGCGCACGCTACGACGCAGCCGCCGTGCGCGACAGCCTCGCTCGGCTCGCGCCGGCAGCAGACGACGCCGCGGGGTCGTAGCCGGCCGCGCGCGCGTCCGGCCGCGCAGCGCAGGGCAGCGCAAAAGGCGACCGCATGCGACACTGGCCGCCGATGCACGCATCGCACGCCACCCGTATGCGCACCATGCGTGCAACCGTCAACCGGCCATGCACAAGAGGGCATCCGCCATGAACGCCGCGCGCACAGCCACCTGGTATTTCGATTTCGTTTCGCCGTTCGCCTACCTGCAGCAGGAACAGTTCGACCGGTTGCCGCCCGCCGCGGCGTTCGAGCCGCGGCCGATCGTGCTCGGCGCGCTGCTCGCGCACTGGGGCCAGAAAGCGCCGGCGGAGATCGCGGCGAAACGCGTCTTCACCTATCGCCACGCGCAATACCGCGCGGACAAGCTCGGCATCCCGTTCCGGATGCCGCCGGCACACCCGTTCAACCCGATCAAGCCGAGCGCC